>CXWL01000857.1_pt1 | contig 12108 bp, 8 predicted proteins | sample 590931 | NCBI WGS metagenome assembly CXWL01 (sample SAMEA3498368, study PRJEB10139) | groundwater metagenome | biome: water well; material: biofilm material | place: Germany | collected 2015-04-27
GCGCCCGGCTCGGTCAGCTTCGCCGCCGATGGCCTCGCAGCGCTTGAACAGGCCGACATGGCACTGGTCGTTGTCGATCCCGATCCGGCTCGGGCCGTTCTGGTTGAACCGACGCTCAAGCGCATTGAAGCGCTTGGTATCCCGCATGCGATATTCGTCAACAAGATCGATTCGGCCAAGGGCCGCATCCGCGACCTGCTGGAAGCGCTCCAGCCGTTGAGCTCCGCGCCCCTGATCGCACGGCAAATTCCGATTCGCGAGGGCGATGCGATCACGGGCTTTGTTGATCTCGCGCTTGAACGCGCCTTCCACTACCAGCCTGGCAAGCCTTCCACCCAGATCGATATTCCGGAAAACCTGACCGAGCGTGAAACGAGCGAGCGGTTTCACATGCTCGAGCAACTGGCCGACCATGATGATGCGCTGCTCGAACAGTTGCTCATGGACGAAATTCCCGACATCCAGACGATCTTCAAGGATCTGGTTGCCGAAACTCGGGCGGGCCTCGTCGTCCCCGTCATGTTTGGTTCGGCACTCAATGGGTTCGGCGTGCGCAGGCTGCTGAAGATGCTGCGCCATGAAGCACCGGGCGCGAGCGACACTGCCAAGCGCCTTGGAACCAACGGCAGCAGCGTCCAGATTTTCAAGATTGCCAATGGCGGATCGGTCGGTCGGCTCGCGCTCGCCCGCATCCTTGGCGATGGCCTCGCCGAAGGTGCCGAATTGATCGCAGGCGATGGCGAAGCGGTCCGCGCCGGCGCATTGTTCAGCGTCCAGGGCGACAAGACGACCAAGCTCGCTTGGGCTGAACGCGGCGACATCGTTGCCATCGCCAAGGCCGACAATGCGCGGCCGGGCATGCTGCTTGGCGCACAGGCGCATGGCGATGCCTCGGTCAGGCTAATCGACCTCCCGCCGCGCAACGCCAGCCTCGCCATAGCGACGCGCGATCGCAAGGACGATGTCCGCCTCTCGACCGCGCTTCACAAGCTGGTCGAAGAGGATCCCGCACTCGAATGGGGCCATGACGAGGTCAGCCACGAAACGCGACTGCGCGGGATCAATGACGAGCATCTCTCGGTCACGCTTGCCAAGCTCAAGCGCCGTTATGGTGTTGAGGTGGATGTTCACCCGCCGCGGATTGCCTATAAGGAATCGATCCGCAAAGGGGTGACGCAACGCGGCCGCCACAAGAAGCAGTCAGGCGGGCATGGCCAATATGGCGATGTAGTGATCGAAATTCGGCCGCTGCCGCGCGGCGAAGGATTCCAGTTCAACGACAAGATCACCGGAGGCGCAATTCCCAAGCAATGGATACCGGCGGTTGAGGCTGGCGTCCGCGATGCAATGCAGAAGGGACCGCTCGGCTTCCCGGTGATCGATGTCGCAGTCACTTTGGTCGATGGATCGTTTCACAGCGTCGACAGCTCGGAACTCGCATTTCGCATTGCCGGGCGGGTGGCGATGGCTGAGGCACTGCCGCAGTGCCAGCCCTACCTGCTCGAACCGATGTGCCACCTGGCGATCGACACGCCGAACGGGGCGACATCCAAGGCGAGTTCGACCATCTCGAGCCGCCGCGGTCAGATACTCGGCATTGGTTCGCATCCGAGCTGGCAGCGCTGGGACCGGGTCGAAGCGATCATCCCCGAAGCAGGTCTCCACGGCCTTGATGCCGAACTGCGCTCGATGAGCCAGGGGCTGGCGAGCTTCGAAGCGCGCTATGACCATGTCTCCGAACTGGGCGGAAAACTCGCCGAAGACGTGGTCAAGCAGAGCGCTGCGCTGGCTCAGGCGAAGCTGTAGGGCCCGCCCTTTTCAAGCGCGCGCTGCCAGGCAGCGCGCGCATGGATCATGCCGACGAAGGCCGCGAGCTTCGGACGCGTTGCCGTGCGCCCCTGCATCACGGCGACTTCAGCCGGAAAGCTCAGCATGAAATCAGCCGCAGAAAGGCTATTTCCGATAAAATGTCCGGCATCATTCAACTGGCTTTCCATGAAATCGAAATGGCTATCGAGTTGCTGGCCAATCCGCGGCATGAGCGCCGCCGCCGCTTCGCCGAGTCTTCCGGCATAGAGGCCAAGGAGGATCGGCGTCATCGCGGAGCCTTCGGCAAAGTGAATCAGTTCGAGATGGCGGACATGATCGTCAGTCCCGCGCGCCGGAACAAAGGCCTCGCCGCCATGCCGTTCGCAAATATATTCGGTGATCGCACCCGATTCATAGACGATCCGGCCCTGATCCTCGATCACGGGTGATTTGCCGAGCGGATGGACTTTCAGCAATTCGGGCGGCGCCAAATTGGTGACGGCATCTCGCTGATAATGCCTGATCTCATATGGCCGGCCAATTTCCTCAAGCAGCCAGAGAATTCGCTGCGAGCGCGAATTGTTCAAATGGTGGACGATCAACGTCATGAGCGTTCCTTTCATTGCCCCCGCGCCGACCAAATCCAGGCCGCCGCTTTGAATGATACCGTCCTATCTTCCAAACGGTTGCATAAAAGTCGTGAAAGTCGATCAAAAAAGGCAATTTTTTCCTTTTCCTCCAGATTGCGGATGATGGGCGCAGCGGGGCCGATGCGCGAGAAAAAATCCATTGCATCGGCAACGGGATCATCCCCCGCCCCTGCGATATAGGAAAATTCCACCGCTTCCGGGGTGACGTCGCGCCAGCCGCTGCGGCCAAGAATATCGCGAACATGGCCTGGGTCCGCAAAGGCGAATGGGCCAGGCGCGTAAGGGTCTGCAGGAGGCGGAGATTCTGGAAGCAGGGCCATGATATCGCCCACCCAGTCATTGGCCGACCGTGCATTGAAGCAGGAAAAGATCAGCTGCGCACCCGGCGATGCGACGCCTGCGAGGTGCGAAAAGGCAGCGACAGGATCGTCGAAGAACATTACCCCATGCCGTGAAACAAGCAGGTCGGGCTGCCAGGCGCCGCCAGTCCAGCGCGTTGCATCACAAACTTCGAACCGCACGTCGGCACGCTTGTTTCGCGACATGGCGGCGGCAATGAGCGATTCCGACAGATCGATTCCCACCAGTTCCGACTGCGGCAGTCGCTCCGCGAGCGCGAATGACGTTGCGCCCGCACCACACCCAATGTCGAGGATCCTCGCGTGGGGCCGTGCCTTGGCAATGATGCGATCGACAAGCAGGTTGTTGAGGGCCGCAAAACTGCGATCTGTGCGCTGCCATTCGGTCGCCCAGTTCCGCCCGACCACACCCTGCCAGTCTGCCGCGTTGGTCATGATGATGCCTTCCGGTTGGTGGTCGCGCGGGCGGCAATCTCGCGAACCAGCTTTGCGGCGAGAATTGCCGTGACATTGTTAACGTCGAAGCGCGGGTTGAGTTCGACGATGTCAGCGCCGACGATATTTCCGGTGATCCGGTCAAGAACCGAAAGCAGTTCGCGCACCGTCAGTCCACCCGGTTCGGGATGCGACACACCAGGCGCAAATGCCGGATCCAGCCCGTCCAGATCGAGGCTGATATAGGTCGCCCCGGACAGGATCGGTACGCGATCGGGTGCGAAACTCCGCATGTCGATGATCTCGACTCCGAAGCGCTTGGCCTGTTCGCGGCAATGGCGGTTCAACGTGCGGATTCCGACCTGAACCAGCCTGCTCGCCAGGCCAGCTTCCATGATCCGGGCGAAGGGAGAGGCATGCGAACGCGGATTGCCCCCGAAATCATCGTACAGGTCCGGATGGGCGTCAATATGAAGGATCGTGACCGGCCCGTGACCGGCATGGATCGCTTCCATGACCGGAAGCGTGACGGCATGGTCGCCACCCAGCAGGATGGGGATTGCTCCAACCGTCAGGCTTGCAGCAACCGCGCCCCGGATCAGCATGTCATCTTCAGGCACCTCGCCGAGCGGCAAATCGCCCATATCCTCAAACGCAAAATCGCGGCCGACCTCCATGCCATTCTCGCAAGCGAGATTGCCCCGGTCGCTCCACAACGCCTGGCGTATCATGGGAGGAGCCAGCGCAGCACCCCGTTCAAACGAGCTGTTGATGTCGGTTCCAAGGCCGACAAGGTGGAAGAGCGCCGTCATGACATCTCCCTATAACATTTCCTGTGAAGGCAGGAACGATCATGTGAAAATGGCGGAGATCTGGACAAGTTCACACTATAACGGTTTCCGGATGAGCTCTTTTCCAAGACCAAAAAGGCCCGCTGCGGGGGGGCAGCGGGCCTCTGGTTGCTTGAAGCGTTTTACGCGATCAAAGATCGTCGTCCGCTTCGGGTCCTGTCATCATTTCCTCGGCGACCACTTCGATCTTGCCACGAATGGCCTTTTCGAGCTTGTCGGCAACCTCGGGATTTTCCTTGAGATACATTTTCGAATTCTCGCGCCCCTGGCCGATGCGGATCGAATCGTAGGAAAACCAGGCGCCTGATTTCTCGACGATCCCGGCCTTGACCCCAAGATCGAGGATTTCGCCGGTCTTCGAAATACCCTCGCCATACATGATGTCGAATTCGACCTGCTTGAACGGCGGCGCGACCTTGTTCTTGACGACCTTCACGCGCGTGGTGTTGCCGACAATATCGTCCCGATCCTTGATCTGCCCGGTGCGGCGGATGTCGAGACGCACCGAAGCGTAGAATTTGAGGGCATTGCCACCCGTCGTCGTCTCGGGCGAACCGTACATCACGCCGATCTTCATGCGGATCTGGTTGATGAAGATGACGGTGCAGTTCGAACGACTGATCGAACCGGTAATCTTGCGGAGCGCCTGGCTCATCAGCCGGGCCTGGAGCCCGACATGGCTGTCGCCCATTTCGCCTTCGATTTCGGCACGGGGCACAAGCGCTGCCACCGAATCGATCACCAGCACATCAACCGCATTCGACCGCACCAGCGTATCGGTAATTTCGAGCGCCTGCTCACCCGTATCAGGCTGTGAGACGATCAGTTCGTCGATGTTTACGCCCAGTTTTTTGGCATAGCCCGGATCAAGCGCATGTTCGGCATCGATGAAGGCAGCGGTTCCGCCAAGCTTCTGCGCCTCGGCAATCGCATGCAGCGCGAGCGTCGTCTTGCCCGAGCTTTCCGGCCCGAAAATCTCGATGACGCGGCCCTTGGGCAGGCCGCCGATACCCAGCGCGATGTCTAGCCCGAGCGATCCGGTCGAGACCGCCTCGATCTCCATCGCCTCGCGCTGGCCCAGCTTCATCGCCGAGCCCTTCCCGAATGCGCGATCGATCTGTGCGAGTGCGGCTTCTAACGCCTTTTCCCTGTCCATATTTCCTGTTGTCCGTTCGGAATCGATCAGTTTCAAAGACGCTGCCATGGCCGTTCCCTTTACACGCCGCAAGCCGATTCCCGCGGTCAGGAACACCATGTATACAGTTTGTTCCTGTTGAACAAGTGGGGAACGAAAATAATTTTCACTTTTCGTTCCGGTTATCGCTTTTCCGGGCTTATTCCGGCGTCTGCGTATTGGCGATCAGCACGTCGCGCACCGCTTCGGCCAATTGCTGGACCGAAAACGGCTTGGGCAGGAAGGCGATATTGTCGAGGTCGATCGTTTTTCTCAATTGCTCCTCGGCATAGCCCGACATGAAGAGGATCGGCAGCTTTGGATCGGCATCGCGCGCATGGCGCACCAGTGTCGGGCCGTCCATCACCGGCATGACGACGTCAGAGACAAGCAGGGCAATGTCGTCACGGCCCTTCATCACTTCGAGCGCCTCTTCGCCATTGGCTGCGGTCACGACGGTATAGCCGTTGCGGGTCAGCGCACGTTCGGCGACGGCACGCACCATATCCTCATCCTCGACGAGCATGATCGTGCCACTGCCCCAGGTTTCCGATGGTTTTTCCCTGGCCTTGGCGAGCGCGGGCGCAGCCTGGGTCTCGACCCGGTGCACGGGCAAATAGATGACGAAGCTCGTCCCCTCGCCCGGCTTCGAATCGGCAAAGATGAACCCGCCGGATTGCTTGACGATGCCGTAAACGGTCGAAAGACCAAGGCCCGTCCCCTTCCCCACATCTTTGGTCGTGAAGAAAGGTTCAAAAATCTTGGGGAGCAATTCGGGTGGAATGCCGGTGCCGGTGTCGGAGACGCTGAGCGCGGTATAGTCCGCGATGGGCAGGATATCGCTACCCAGTTTGCGGACGTCAGCCGTGGAAACCGCATAGGTCTGGAGCGTCAGCGTCCCGCCGCGCGGCATGGCGTCGCGAGCGTTGACCGCCAGATTCACCACCACTTGCTCGAGCTGGCCCGGATCGGCGCGCACAGCACCGAGGTTGCGGCCATGCTTGACGGTAAGCGTGACAGTTTCACCCAGCAAGCGCTTCAGAAGATTAGAAATTTCGGAAACGATGTCAGGCAGTTGCAGGATTTGCGGGCGCAAGGTCTGTTGCCGCGAAAAGGCCAGCAATTGTCGTGTCAGCCCCGCCGCGCGGTTGGAATTGTTCCGGATCTGCTGGATATCGTCATAGTCGCTGTCACCCGGCGTGTGGCGCATCAGCATCAGGTCGCAATGGCCAAGGATGCCAGTCAGGATATTGTTGAAATCATGCGCGACGCCGCCCGCCAACTGGCCGACGGCCTGCATCTTGGTGGCCTGCGCGACTTGCTTCTTGAGGCGCGATTCCTCGCTATTGTCCTTGATCGAAAGTAGAACCGCCGCATCGCCCAGACCGCGCGCTCCGGCAATGGTCAGAGCCACCGGCTCTTCCGGCTGGTCGCGCAGGCGAACCGCGATATCGCCTGTCATCGCCTGTCCCGTAGCAAAACGGCGGACGGAATCGGCAACCGCCGCCTTGTCCTCACGCACCACAAGGTCGCCCGGATAGATCGGCTTCGAACCGGGCGGCAAGCCAACCGCTCGGCAAAAGGCATCGTTCAGGAAAAGGAACCGCCCGTCGCGATCGGCGAGTGCCAGCCCCAAGGGCAGAATGCCAAGCAGCGACTGGATATGGCCGATGCCGCCGCCCTGCCCCGCGCCCTGACCACCGCCGTCCTCATCGAGCAGAACAATCAGCGTCGGCGAATCCGGATTATCAGCCTCAAGCGGGATCTGGAGCAGGCGCAGGGGATGCCCGCTGCGCCCTTCATGCACGAAATGGATCGCGCCATTGGCGTCGGTTTCGAGCAGGGTTACAAAATCGCGACCCTCGATCGTCGCCTCGGCGCGGCCACCGGCACGCAGCGCAAAAATGCGCGTGGCGCTGCGCACCCGCCCTTCGGGGCCGATCAGAACGGCCATCATCCCGGCCTCGCCGATGCGGGCACCGGCCGGTCCTTCGATCAACCTTTTGGCTTCGCTGGCCAAATCGACAGTGGTGGCTGCGTGGAACCGCCAGACCAGATGATCCTCATTGCGCCCCGCCCGCAGGATTTCGGCATCGAAGGCCATCAACTGGCGCTTCAGGCCATTGGCGCTGCTACGACCATCGCGCCATGCCACACGACCGGCGATTGTCAGGGTCGCGATATCGACTTCGCTCAATCCGAGCGCGGGGGGTGCCGAAGGGCCGCCGAACCAGCTCTCGTGGAGCGCATTCGCACAGACCAGCCGCCCGACACGATCGGTAACTGCGACGGCCACATCGCCATTGTCAGCAGCCTCGCGCACAAGCGCCCAGTCAAAATCCACGCGCGCCGACGCCACCGAAGGATACAGCGTTCGCGCAACATGCAAGAGCGCCGCAAGGATCAGCGTCGTTGCAGCAAAGCCTGCGGCCATCAATCCGTCGCGGGAAGCCCAGAAGATTAACGCGGCCGATCCGACAGCTGCAAACAGCACACCGAACAGCAAGGCGCGATCGCTCAGGCCCGAAAGCAGAGTCGCGTGTTTAGGCGGCGCATTGTCAATTTCAGGCATGGAGACAGGCATGTTCACGGCAGTGCCAGCCTGTGCCCCTTCGGCCATCGGCGCGTCAAGCGGCCATCAACGGTGTCGTGCGCGTCGGCAGTCCGCGCTTGAAGCGGTGGACGACGCGTTTCATCCGCGATCCTTCAGCAGCCGTGCCGCTTCACGCTTCCATTCCTGTTCCTTGACATGCTCACGCTTGTCATGCGCCTTGCGGCCCTTGGCGATGGCAAGCTCCACCTTGGCGCGACCGCGGCCGTTGAAATAGATGCACAGCGGCACCAACGTCATCCCTTGTCGCGCGACCGCGCCGTGCATCTTGTTGATCTCGCGTTCGTGGAGAAGCAGTTTGCGCGCGCGTTTCGGCTCATGATTGTGGCGATTGCCATGGCTGAATTCGGGGATGTTGGAATTGACGAGCCAGACCTGGTTGTCCTTCACTTCGGCATAGCTCTCAGCAATCGAGCCTTCGCCGAACCGCAGCGATTTCACTTCAGTGCCCGTCAGCGCGATCCCGGCCTCATAGGTTGTGTCGATGGCATAGTCGAACCGCGCCCGCCGGTTCTCGGCGACGATTTTGACCTTTTCACTACTCGGGCGGGGGCGGGTCATCAGAGGAGTTCCGCAATCTCCAGGCCCTTGTCGACCGCTTTGCGGGCAGCGTCGGACGGGCGAGTCATGGGAAGGCGGAGTTCACCTGACATCCAGCTTGTGACGCGGGTAAGTGCGTATTTGGTGGGGCCAGGCGATGCATCGGCAAACAGGGCCCCATGCAGGGCATGAAGCTGGTCATCGAGCGTCCGCGCAAGGATGTAGTCGCCTGTCTGGCAGGCCTTCTGGAAATCCGCACACAAACGCGGTGCAACATTGGCCGTGACCGAAATACAGCCGACCCCGCCGGCACCGTTAAAGGCAAGCGCCATATCGTCATTGCCCGAAAGCTGGCAAAAATCGGGGCCACAGCCGATCCGGTGCGAGGAAACGCGGGCGAGGTTTCCGCTGGCATCCTTGATTCCGACAATCGAAGGGATTTGCGCCAGCTTCACCATCGTTTCGGGCAGGATGTCCGTCACTGTCCGCGCGGGCACGTTGTAAACGATGATCGGCAGATCGTTGCACGCGGCGAGATGCGCGTAGTGTGCGTAGATGCCCTCCTGGTTCGGCCGGTTGTAGTAAGGCGCGACCACAAGTGCGGCCATGGCCCCGGCCCGCTTTGCGAAATCCATATGTCGGACAGCGGTTGCGGTGTCGTTCGATCCGCAACCGGCGATGACCGGAACCCGGCCATCGGCCTGTTCGATGCACAGTTCAATGACCCGGTAATGCTCATCATATGACAGAGTGGCGCTCTCACCGGTTGTGCCGCAGGGGACCAATGCGCTCGATCCGTTGTCGATTTGCCAGTCGACGAAGCGCCGGAAAGCGGCCTCGTCAATCAATCCGTCCCGAAAAGGAGTCACCAGAGCGGGAATTGAGCCCGAAAACATACGACACGTCCTTCAATTCGTCACCATTTTCCAGTATTAGGCGGGAATGATGACGAAAATCCATTCAATGCGGCCAGATAGGGGCGCACCCCCTTGCCTGTCCAGCTTTGCAAAACGCTTTGTCTCGTCAATCTTGCTGATTGGCACGATACTGGCCAGCGCACCGGCATTCGCGCAATATACCCAGGCGGCAATGCTGCCGCTGGTGCAGCCCGTTCCAGCAACGGATTCCATCGCTGGTGCCGTTTCGGAATGGCGGTCGCTCAGCCAGTCGGACAGCTATTCCTTTGCCAGCTATGCCAGTTTCCTCGTCAACCATCCCGGTTTTCCAGATGCGCCGACAATGCGCCGCAACGCGGAAAAGGCGCTCCGCCCCGGGATTGAGTCGAATAATCAGGTCATTGCCTTTTTTCGCCGTTATCCTCCGCTGACTGCTGCCGCCAGACTGCGCTTTGCGGAAGCGCTTTCGGCCTTGGGCAATCGCGACGAAGCGCGATCGGCGGCTCGCGCCGCCTGGATCGGAGGCTCGCTGACGCCTGAGGATGAAACGCGCATCCTGTCAGGCTTCGCCGATGCGATCCGACCCGGCGATCACGACCTCCGCATGGATCGATTGCTCTGGGATCGCTCGACCGCGAGCGCTAGCCGACAATTGTCATGGGTTAGTCCTTTGAAGCGCTCCGTGTTCGAAGCGCGGCTCGCGATGCTGACCAAAGCTCCTGATGCGGCCGCCAAGGCCGGCCTGATCCTGGATGGTGCGCGGAACGATGCGGGTTTTCTCGCAGATCGCAACTGGTGGCAACGCAATACCGGACAACTCGCAGCTTCGCGCGAATTGCTTGCCGCCCCGCGCGCGCTTGCCGCTCCTCCGCTCGATCCCGGCAAGTGGCTGGATGTGCTTTGGGTTACCGCAAAAGCCGCGAACAACGACGCGCAATACTCAACAGCCTACAACATCGCCCGCCAGTTGGGAGATGCATATGCGGCGGGCATCGACGTCAGCGATCGGCCGTTTTCGGAACGCGACACGTACACCGATCTTGCCTGGCTGGGAGGTCAAGCCGCGCTGACAAAGCTGCGTCGCCCCCAGGATGCCATCGCGCTGTTCAAACTCTACGCAAATGCCGCCAAATCGGCACAAACTCGTGCAAAGGGCCTTTATTGGGCAGGACGCGCTGCCGATGCAGCGGGGCAAAAGGAGCTTGCCACCGGCTACTACACAAACGCCGGACAGTATTTCGACCAGTTTCACGGCCAGTTGGCGCTTGAGCGGTTGGGTAAACCGGTTGCCCCGCCCATCATCAGACGCACGGTCGAGATTTCGGCATCCCAGCGCGATGCATTCGACAATTCGGCGCTGGTGAGGGCAGCCCGGTTTCTTGGTGCGCAAGGTCAATGGCTCGACCAGACCAAGTTCGTCCGGGCAATCGCCGCCAACGCGAATACCGACCTCGATTCGGTGCTGGCGACTGAATTGGCGCAAAAGATCAACCGGCCCGACCTTGCGGTCATGATCGGCCGCAACGCTCGTTCTTCGGGGCTGGGCGACTATCTCCGCACCTCGTTCCCGCAGCTGCAAGTACCTGACGACGTTGCGCCAAGCTGGACGATGATCCACGCCATCGCGCGGCAGGAAAGCCAATTCGACCGGCAGATCGTCAGCCACGCAGGAGCACGCGGGCTGATGCAGTTGATGCCCGGCACGGCGCGCGAGACCGCCCCGCACGCCGGCCTCAGCTACGAGATGGGCAGCCTTTACGAACCGACATACAATATCCGCCTCGGATCGACCTATTTTGGGCAGATGATGGATCGCTATGCGGGCTGCTATGTTCTCGCCGTTGCTGCCTATAATGCCGGGCCGGGCAATGTGGACAGATGGTTGCGAACGGTTGGAGATCCGCGCTCGGGCATGGACGTGCTGGCCTGGATCGAGGCTATTCCGCTTTCGGAAACCCGCAACTATGTCCAGCGTGTGCTCGAAAATGCCGTTGTCTATGACCTGCTCAACCCGCGTCGCGCCAATATCAAAAGCGCGGCGCCGCTTTCGGCCTATCTTGGAAAACCCCAGCCGGGCTGATCAGCCAAAGACGGTGTTCTTCTTCTCGACCGTCCAGCTCTGGCCCTTTTCGATCAGTGCCTGAAGGTCGGCGATCTTGCCCGATGCTGAGTCCTCATCCTTTTTGAGCAATGTCTGATCGAAGGTTGGGCGGGGATCTTCGTAAAGCACGCCAAGCGCCATCGGGAACGGCCCGAGGATCATTTCGACCAGCATATGCGCCACTGCGCGATTGGTCGTGTCATGAACGATTACGCCCGCCGCCTGCCAATCGCCATCGATCACCTCGACGACCTTCAGCGTCAGGTGCTCGGCATCGAGCGTAATGCCCTTCGTCCCGCGAGCGAACAGCATCGGCGCACCATTTTCGAGCCAGAGCTGATTTTCGTCGGCATTGGCTTTGTCAGTGAATTTCGCAAAGACATCGGCGTTGTAAACGATGCAGTTCTGGAAAATCTCCACAAACGCTGCGCCCTGATGGCGATAGGCGGCCTTCAGCACCTCGGGTAGTTTCTTGTGCACGTCGATCCCGCGCGCAACGAACCGCGCACCCGAACCGAGCGCAAATGCGCAGGGTCTTGCGGGCCGATCGACCGATCCGAAGGGTGACGAAGGCGATTTTGTGCCTTCGCGCGAGGTCGGCGAGTACTGGCCCTTGGTCAGGCCATAAATCTCGTTGTTGAAGAGCAGCACCTGGCAATTGAGGTTTCGCCGCAGCAAGTGC
>CXWL01016691.1_pt1 | contig 12107 bp, 17 predicted proteins | sample 590931 | NCBI WGS metagenome assembly CXWL01 (sample SAMEA3498368, study PRJEB10139) | groundwater metagenome | biome: water well; material: biofilm material | place: Germany | collected 2015-04-27
GGCCTCGCGATCGACGATCACGAGCTCGCGCGCTCCCAGGCGCAGCACGGCGTCGGCGCAAGCCGAGCCAGCGCCGCCCGCGCCCAACAGCACGACGCGCGACAGGTCCGCGTCGGGCAGCGCGCGGCGAAAGCCCCAGCCCCAGCCCGGACCGTCGGTATTGTGGCCGGTCAGCTTGCCGTCCGCGATGACGACGGTGTTCACCGCGCCGATGGCGCGCGCCTCCTCCGACAGGCCGTCGAGGAGCGGAATCACCGCCTGCTTGCACGGGAAAGTGATGTTCAGGCCGCAATAGCCTTCGCGCACCGCGTCGCCGACCAGCTTCGGCAACGCCTCGATGCCGACGCCCAGCACGTCCATGTCGATCAGCTTGTAGACGAGCCGCAGGCCCTGCGCGGCCGCCTCGCCCTCATGCAGCGCCGGTGAGCGCGAGCCCTGGATGCCGGCGCCGATCAGGCCGCAGAGCAGCATCAGCCCTTGTAGCCCAGCAGGCGGGGCAGGAACAACACGATCTCCGGGATGAACGTCAGCAGCGCCAGCGCGGCAATCATCACGTAGAGGAACGGCATCACCTCGCGCACCAGGTCCTTCAGCGACACCTCCGCGATCTTGACCATCATGAACAGGAGCAGGCCGTAGGGCGGCGTGACCAGCCCGATCATGATGTTGACGACCACGACGATGCCGAAGTGCACCGGGTCGATGCCGAGCGCCTGGGCGGTCGGCAGCAGCACCGGCACGATCACCAGCAGGATGGTGGTGCCCTCGAGGAAGCAGCCGAGGAGCAGCAGCAGGAAGTTCGCCGCGAGGAGGAACACCCAGGGCGCGAGCTCATAGGCCTTCAGCGCGGCGCTCAGCGTCTTGGGGATGTTCTCGACCGTGATGACGTAGTTGAACACCAGCGCGCCGGCGATCAGCATGCCGATGGAGATCGTGATGCGCGCGCTGGTCAGCAGCGAGCGGTAGATGTCGCCCCAGCCGATGCTGCGGTAGAGGATCGCGGACACCAGCAGCGCGTAGGCCGCCGCAGCGGCGGCCGCCTCGGTGGGCGTCGTCACGCCGGAGTAGAGCAGGACCAGCAGGATCACCGGCATCAGCAGCGCGGGCAGCGCCTCCCAGGTCACGCGCGGCAGCTCGCGCATCGGCACCACCGCCTCGACCGGGAAATTCCGCTTCCTGGCGGTGGCCGCGATCAGCGACATCTGCGCCGCCCCGAGCAGCAGGCCCGGGATGATGCCGCCGAGGAACAGGTAGCCGATGGAGGTGTCCGAGACCAGGGCGTACAGCACCAGCGGGATCGAAGGCGGGATGATCGGGCCGATCACCGAGGAAACCGCGGTCAGCGCGGCGGCGAAACTCGGCGGGTACTTGCCGTCGCGCGTCATCAGCGACTGCATCAGCTTGCCCGAGCCCGCCGCGTCCGCGAGCGCGGAACCCGACATGCTCGCGAAGATGATGCTCTGCACGACGTTCACCTGCGCCAGTCCGCCGCGGAAGCGCCCGACCAGCGCGTTGCAGAAGCGCAGCAGGCGATCCATGATGCTGCCGCTGTTCATGAACTCGGCGGCGAGGATGAACAGCGGGATCGCCAGCAGCAGGACGCTGCCGTACATGCCGTTCAGCAGCTGCTCCGCCGCGGTGCCCATGTCGAGCCCCTTGGAATAAAGGTAGAGGATCGAGCCGGCGATCATGGCGTGGCCGATGGGCAGCCCGAGGAGGCTGAGCACCACGATCGCGGCAAGCGCCAGGGCGAAGGAGCCGCTCACAGGCCCGAGCTGACTTCAATGCGGTCGCCCGCCTGCGGATCCTTGCCGCGCAGCAGGCTCGACAGCAGCCACAGGTAGCGCACGATGATCGCGACGCAGAACACCACGTAGATGGAGTACAGCCAGTTGAGCGGGATCTTGAGGTAGGAGGATTTCTCCACCTTCATGAAGCTCACGTAGGACCAGGTCGCCGGCAGCGCGGCTCCGTACAGCACCACCACGGCCAGCGCGAACACGATCGCCATGCCGATGCGGGCGCGCGGGCCGACGGAGCTGTAGACGAGGTCGAAGCGGATCTCCTCCCTCTCCGTCAGCACGAACGCGGAACCGAACAGCACCAGGTAGAGCCAGGTGATGACCGTGAGTTCGCTCGACCAGCCGACCGGGAAGTTGAAGACGTAGCGGAACACGATCTGCAGGACGAAGGCGACGAACATCACCGCGAGCAGCCCCACGGCAATGTCCTCCGCCCGCCGGCGCAGCCAGCGCCCCAGCCTGCCCGACCCCACGCCGCTACTTCAGCGCGTTGATCTTCTCGAGCATCCCCTTCGGCCACTCCTTCGCCTCGTCGGAGGCGAGGTACACCTTCTGCGCGTGGGCGCGGAACGCGTTCTGGTCCGGCGCGTAGACCTGCAGCCCCTGCTTGCGGAAGCCGTCGGCGAGCTCCGCCTCGCGCTTCTGGTGCTCCGCCGTGCTCCAGGCGACCGCCTTGTCGACCGCGGATTGGAACGACTTCTGCTTCGCCGCCCCCATCGCGTTCCAGGCCTTCAGGTTCACCGTCAGCAGGTCGTAGCCGACCAGGTGCGAGGTGAGCACGATCTGCGACATCACCTCGTAGAACTTCATGTTCTGCACGTTCGGCAGCGGGTTGTCCTGGCCGTCGATGGCGCCGGTCTGCAGGCCCGTATAGGTCTCGGCGTAGGCCATCGGGGTCGGGTTCGCGCCCAGCGAGCGGCCGAGCAGCTGCCACGCGTCGCCCGGGGGCATGCGCAGCTTGACGCCGGCGAGGTCGGCCGGGGTGTTGATCTTCTTGTTCGGCTTCAGGCCGACCTGGCGCGTGCCGAAGAACGTCGGCCCCAGGATCTTCACCTTGACCTGGTCTTCCGCCTGCTTCTTGAACTCCGCCCCGAGCGCGCCCGACCAGAAGGCATTCAGGTGGGCCGCGTCGCGGAACAGGTAGGCCGAGGTCAGGATCGACCAGGCCGGGATCTGCTTGGAGATGTCCTGCGGCGCGATGTTGCCCATCTCCAGGTTGTCGCGCTGCAGGGCGACGAGTTCCGTGCCCTGCTTGAACAGCGAGCCGGCGTAGAAAGCCTCGACGTCGAAGTCCGCGGCCACGTCTTTCGCGAGCATCCGCACCATGTCGGCGCGGATGTCCTTGTCGGAAAAGACCGCGGCGAATCGGATTTTCGTTTTTGATTGGGCAAAAACAGGGAAAGCCGCCGCAGCCGCGAGCGCGGCCCCTGCTTTAAGCGTCGTACGACGGTCGAATTTGAAATTCATGTTTTCCTCCTCCTAGGTTTTCGCAAGAAATCGAAGAATCGCTTCAGTCACCAGTTCGCGCCGGCGCCGCACGTCGCCCTTGGCGCCCATGTCGCGCTGGAAAATCGCCGAGAACGTGTAGCGGTTGGTCACGTTGAACATGCCGAGGGCCGCGATCATCATGTGCACGTCCACCGCGTCGACGCCGGCGCGGAAAGCCCCGTCGCGCGCGCCGCGCGCGATGACGCGCGCGAGCGTGTCGATGATCGGCCGGTTCAACGTGCGCATCGCGGCGGATTTCTTCAGGTGGCGGCCCCTGGCCTGGTTCTCCGCCACCACCAGGCGCACGAAGCCCTCGTGGCTCAGGTAGTAGTCGAAGGTGAACTGCACGATGCGGCGGATGGCCGCCACCGGCGCCAGGTGGTCCAGCTCGAGCAGGTTCTCCGCCTCGCGGATCTCGGCATAGACGTGCTCCAGCACCGCCAGGTAGAGCTGCTCCTTGCCGCCGAAGTAGTAGTTGATCAGCGCGCGGGTGGTGTGGGTGCGCGCCGCGATGGCATCCATGCTGGCGCCCTTGAAGCCGCGCGAGGCGAACTCGTCGATCGCCGCCTTGACGATGCGGGCGCGATTGGCCTCCGGCGCCTTGGGTTTGCGCATCGCAGCAGTCGGACCGGCTGCTGCATCGCCTCTTGGAATTAACGACATTGCAAGTTAAATTTAACAGTATCGTCAATTCAAGGCAAACCATGAGCCTGGCCGAACGCCTTCCCGAGCCCTCCAACGTCCTCGGCATGGACGGCATCGAATTCGTCGAATACGCCACTTCGCAGCCGCAGGCGTTCGGCGCGCTGCTGGAGAAGCTCGGCTTCTCCCAGGTGGCGCGCCACCGCTCGCGCGAAGTGGTGCTCTACCGCCAGGGCGGGATGAACCTGATCGTCAATTCGAATCTCGCCAAGGACCCGGTGCCGGCGCTGACGGCCATCGCCCTGCGGGTGAACGACGCGGCCTTCGCCCACCAGCATTGCCTCGACCTGGGCGCCTGGGACCAGCCCACGCGCGCCTCCGCGATGGAACTGAACATCCCGGGCATCCACGGCGTCGGCGACAGCCTGATCTACTTCGTCGACCGCTACCGGGATTTCTCGATCTACGACGTGGACTTTTTATTTGAAAGCAACAGGAAGCCAAACCCGGAGGCGCAGGCCGGCCTGCACTGGTTCGGCGTGGTGCAGAGCATCCTCACGGAACGCACCGCCGACTGGGTGGACTTCTACCGCGTGCTGTTCGGCTTCTCGGTGCTGCCGGACGGCAAGTACTTCGGCGTGCTGCCCAAGGGCACGCTGCTCGAGAGCCCCTGCCACAAGTTCTACCTGCAGCTGATCGAGCCGCCGCCGGGCGCCGAGGAAGCGCACTGGGACGAGGGACTGGTGCGCCTCGGCCTGGGCGCGCCCGACGTTCCCGCCGCGGTGCGGGCGCTCACGCAGCGGGGCGTGGTGTTCATCGACCATGGCGCGGTGCAGCCGAGCAACAAGGGCGCGCTGACCCAGGTCTACATGGGCGGCGTGACTTTCGAGCTGGTGGTGAGCCGCACGGCACCCGTCACGCCATGAACTTCGACGACTTCGGCATGGACACCATCACCATGGCGGGCCCGCTGGAGGCCAAGCTGGCCGCCATGCGCGGCGCGGGCTTCACGCAGGTGATGCTGATGGCGCCGGACATCGCCGGCCATCCCACCGGCGAAAGGAAGGCGGTCGAAGCCGTGCGCCGGAGCGGCCTGCGCATGACGGGCTTCCAGGTGCTGCGCGACTTCGAAGGCCTGTCCGGGCACCTGCACGCCTACAAGGTCGACATCGCCAAGGCCATGCTCGAGATGTGCCATGCGCTCGGCTCGAAGGTGCTGCTCGTCTGCTCGTCCACTTCCGCGCACGCCGCGGGCGACCGCGAACTGCTGGTGCGGGACCTGCAGCAGCTGGCGATGCTCGCGCTGCCGCTGAACATCCGCATCGCCTACGAGGCCCTGTCCTGGGGCCGCTACGTCAATGAATATCCCCAGTCCTGGGAAATCGTCGAGGCCGCCGACCGCTCGAACCTCGGCCTGACGCTCGATTCCTTCCATATCCTCGCCAACGGGACCAGCTTCGATGCGCTGGCGGACATCGACCCGAGCAAGATCTACCTCGTGCAGCTGTCGGATTTCCTATGGCATGAACTACGCTCGCCCGAGGACCGCATCGACACGGCGCGCCACTACCGCGTGTTCCCGGGCGAGGGCGTGCACAGCGAGCAGCTGGCTGATTTCGTCCGCACCCTGGACAAGATGGGCTACCGCGGCGACTACAGCTTCGAGGTCTTCAACGACGATTTTCGGCAGCTGCCGCTGCCCGTGGTGGCGGAGCGCGCCCGGCGCTCGGCGACCTGGGTCGCGGCCCACGTTTCGCGCCGCAGCCTGCCCGCGCGGCGGCCGGTGGCGCGAAATTGAAAACGCCCCGGTCACTTTCGCGACCGGGGCATTTTTTGATGCTTAAGGCAAAGACCGGCGGACTAGCCGGCAAAGCTCCCTGAGCAACGAGTTGATCCGGAGCCTGTTCCGCCAGTCTTGCCTTGGTGGTCTCTCACTGGATCACCTCCTTTCGTGGTTGTGGACCTCCAATATAGCAAAAGGAATAAAACCGTTTTTCGGGGTGTTGTGCTTTTTCGGACCATTCCCCGGGAGGAGATAATCATGCGGCGCACAATTCTTTCGTTGATCGTCTTTCTTGTCGCGTTTCCGGCGCTGGGGCAGGCGCGCGCAGGCAGGTGCTGGAATCCCGCCGAGGCCGAACTTCAGTTGGAGAAGTACAAGGACATGCCCGGCTACGCCAACGGCCGGGCGATGGTCGTGCGCCGCTACTGCGGATTGTGGGGGCGCGGCACCTAGCCGCGGCGGTTACTTCTTCTCGGGTACCGGCTTCGCCGCGGGCTTGGCGGCTTTGTCGCGGGCCGCGGCTTCGGCCTTGGCCTGGTCGCTGGCCGTAAAGCGCCAGAGCAGGAACGCCAGCACGGCGATCATCAGGAAGCTGCCACCCGCCGGCCGTTCTTCGATCTGGCCGGCGAGGCTGGCCACTTCCGTGTCGGTGAGGGCGGCCACGCGCTCGCTGGCCGCTTCGGGCGCAAGTCCGAGCATGCCCAGTTGGACCGCGAGTTCGCTCCGGGAAACCGCATTCGTTGCCAAGGTGGCACTGGCGGCCCGGTCGGTGCCGATCAGTCCGGCATGCGCCTGAAAGGGCAGGACGACCATGCTGGCGGCCAGGATGCGGCAAACGAAGCGGGCAAGCATCGATTTCATTTGGTGTCCCCCATTGAGGTAAGCGCGATTCTACCCTTACCCGCGGCTGACGTTGGCCGAGACGCAGAGCCAGCGCCCCTGCCGCAGCTGCCAGACATCCGTATAGCGGCCGGCTCCGGGCTTGCCGTCGGGCCTGCCATAGCTCGTGCGCGCGTAAACGATCGCGACATCCCCCAGCAGGCTGATCTCCACGTCGCACTCGCGCAGGTCCGTCACCGCGCACTTCGGCGCGACCTGCCTGAGGAACGCGGCGCGGTCCACCAGCGTGCCGTCGGGATTGCTGTTGACGAAATCCGGCGCCAGGTGGTCCTCGAACCAGCGCACGTCGGATTCCAGCACCGAGCGCACGTAGTTCCGGTTCAGGTCCTGCAGCGCTTCGAGCCCGCTCATCTCAAACCCTGACGAAATGCGCGCAGACGCAGAGCCAGCGCCCGCCCCTGCGCGCGTAGATGTCGGTATAGCGGCCATGCGTGACCGTGCCGTCAGGCCTGCGGTCGCGGAAACCGGAGTGGATCAGGGCCACGTCGCCGAGCACCCGGATGTTCACGTCGACGGCCTCGTAGTCCTTCTTCGGATTGCCCGGCTTGAAGAATGCGAGGAAGCCCGCCTTGTCGACGAACGAGTTGTCCGGGTTGGTGGCGCGGTAGTCCTCCGCCAGGTTGTCGGCATACCAGCCGGCGTCCGACTCCGCCGCGGCCCGGACGTAGTTGCGGTTCAACTCACGCAGGACTGCCAGGTCGTCCATGGTCAATGCAGCTCGGGCAGCAGGTGCGCGCGCCACAGCGAGTCGCTGAACTCGCGCCGGAAGAAGCCGAAGTGGCCGATGCGCCCGGCGCCGATTTCGCGCGGCGCGATGCGCTTCATGGTGCGCGGCGCGTTCACATAGAAGCCGTGGATCGATGCGGTGTTGCGCTCGGACATCAGCTCGTCGTCGTGGAACGAGAGCGAGACGATCGGCGTGCGCACCGCGGCGTACTGCGCGCGCACGTGCTCGCCGTCGCCGACCGCGTATTCGGGGTGCAGGCACCAGCGGCGCCACTGCTCGATCACGCCCCGGGGCAGGTCGCCGACCTTGCGCAGCCTGGCGCCGGGGAAGTAGCCGAACAGCGCGGTGGCGACGGGGGCGACGAAGAACCACAGCCACCAGACGCGCTTCTTCAGCGGCGCCGCGTTCTCCAGCCAGTAGCCGCTGCCGGTGGCGACCGTGATCGCCCTGGCGATGCGCTCGCGCATGGTGTCGGGAAGGAAGCCGAGGATCTGCCCGCCCAGGCTGTGGCCGACCCAGTACAGCGGCAGGCCCGGCGCCTTCGCCGAAAGCGCCTCGACCATGGCGCCGCAATCGAGGCTCGCCCAGTCGAGGATGTCCGCCTTGTAGCCGCGCAGGCTGCCCTGGCGGGATTCGCCGGTGCCCCGGTAGTCGAACGTCGCGACCACGTAACCTTCGGCAGCCAGCCATTCGGCGAATGGCTGGTAGTAAGTCTGCGGCGCGCTCATCGCTGGCGCGATGAGCACCGCCCCTCGCGGCTTCAGGTTTTCCGGAAAAAAGAACCGGGCGGAAATTTCAACCCCATCCGACCCGGCTATTCGTTCGGAATTCATGCCGGCACCAGTGCGGGATGCTGTTTGGGCGGGCTTTCGTCCATCAGCCACTGCAGCGTGAAGGCCGCGAGGCCGATGGCGATCAGCGCGCCCCAGGCGAAGTTGTAGTTGCCCCATTGCGCGAAGACGAGGCCGCCCATCCAGGCGCCGAAGAACGAGCCCACCTGGTGGCTGAGGAACACCACGCCGTAGAGGGTGCCGAAGTGCGTCAGGCCGAACACGCGCGCGATGATCCCCGTGACCAGCGGCGAGACGCCCAGCCAGAGCGAGCCCATCGCGGCGGCGAAGACCAGCGTGGTGGTGGCGCTGATCGGAACCATGAGGAAGCCGATGATGAACAGCGTGCGCAGCAGGTAGATCATCGCCAGCAGGCGCCGCTGGCTGTAGCGCGCGCCCAGCCAGCCGAAGGTATAGGTGCCGATGGTGTTGAACAGGCCGATCAGGCCGAGCGCGGTCGCGCTCACGCCCGGCGCCACACCGCACAGCTGCAGGTAGGCCGGCAGGTGCGTGGTGATGAAGACGAGCTGGAAGCCGCAGGCGAAGAACGCCAGCGTCATGAAGAGATACCCTCGGTGCGTGACCGCCTCGCGCAGCGCTTCGCCCAGGCCCTGGGGTTTCGACTGGGGTGGCGGCGCGTCGGCGTTCAGCGCCACGGCAAGTCCCTTGATGGGAAAGGCAAGGAAGAGCATCGAACTGGCGATGCAGGCGAACGCCACCAGCGCCATCTGCCAGCCGTAGGCGTTGATCAGCGCCTGGCCGGCCGGCGCGAGCACCATGGTGCCCAGCGACCCCGCCGCCGCGACCAGGCCGACGGTCTGGCTGCGCTTCTCCGGCGGCGTGGCGCGCGTGACCACGCCGGTCAGCACGCCAAAAGCGGTGCCCGCGGTGCCGACGCCGAGCAGGAAGCCCGCCACGTTGATGCCGACCGCGTCGTTCCAGAACGCCATCAGCAGCAGGCCCGAGGCATAGATGATCGCGGTGACGATGAGGATCGGCCGCGGCCCGTACTTGTCGGCGAGCGCGCCGACGAAAGGCTGCGCGATGCCCCAGACGATGTTCTGCAGCGCGATGGCGAAGCCGAAGGTCGCCGCCGAGATGCCGGCATCCACCGTCATCGGGCGCATGAACAGTCCCAGGCTCTGCCGCAGGCCCATGCAGACGGAAATAATGGTGCCGCTCAGGACGAGCAGCAGGATCATGGCGCGGCGGTTCGGCATGGACATGGCGGATTAAACCCCGGATGCTGCCGCAGCGCAGCAGGGTTTCACAAACGCGTTTTCAGAATCCCTCGCATGCAGAAATCGGGGTCAGGGCCCGATTGAAACGAAGCAAGACGTCAGGACTTCTTCCTGTCCGGCCTGGCTGCGGTCGGGCCGCCCGCCTTGCGCCACTCGCCGAAACCGCCCTGCAAGTGGAGCACGTTCTTCATGCCCATGTCGCCCAGCGTCGCCGCCGCGAGCGTGCCGCGCCAGTCGGCCTGGCAGTAGAGGATGAAGGTCTTGTCGTCGGTGAACACCGGCTTGTAGTAGGGGCTGTCGGGATCGACCCAGAATTCCAGCATGCCGCGCGGCGCGTGGAACGCGTCCGGGATCATGCCCTCGCGCTCCAGTTCCCGCACGTCGCGCAGGTCCACGAACACCGTCTTGCCGTCGCCGATGCGCTTTCTCGCCTCTTCGATCGAGATGCCGGTCGAGCGCTTTTCCGCCTCGGCGATGAGCTGCTTGATGCCTTTGGTTATCATGACCCTATTGTTTCACATGGGAGCTTCGGCATGACTGTAGCCCACACTGGCGGCTGCCTCTGCGGCGTCATCCGCTACACCGTAGCGACGCCGATCGCGGGCTTGCGCGTGTGTCACTGCACGCACTGCCAGAAGAACACCGGCTCCGGCGCAAGCGTCAATGCGGTGGTGGCTGGTGCGGACTTTGCGCTCACGCAGGGCACGCCGAAGCGGTTTACCGCCAGGGCCGACAGCGGGCGCACGCTGGTCCGCTACTTCTGCGGCGACTGCGGCTCGCCGCTGTATGCCCACCGTGAAAACAGTCCGGAGCGGATCGTGGTCAAGGCGGGAACCCTGGACGATTCCTCCGGCCTGAAGGTCACGGCGCATATCTGGACGAAAAGCGCGCGCCCCTGGTCGCACATCGACCCGGACACGGAGCAGCTACCCGGCAACCCCGCGTAGAATCGCGCCATGCCGATTTACGAATACGCCCCGCTCTCAGGCAAGTGCAAGCAGTGCGACGGCCGCTTCGAGGTCTACCAGAAGGTCGCGGACGCCAAGCTCAAGAGCTGCCCCGACTGCGGCAAGCCGGTCGAGCGGATCATCAGCGCGGTCCCGGTGCACGGCAAGTTCTCGACCAAGTCCGACAGCAGGACCAAGGAACTCGGCATGACCAAGTACGTGAAGACCAGCGACGGCTCCTACGAGCGCAAGTTCGGCAATGCCGGGCCGAAGATGATCCGGGAACCCAAAAAGTAATCGAAAGGCGTTTCTTCCCGGCGGCGGTTCTTCCCGGCGTGAATATTCACGCGCTTCCGGCAACCTGCCGCATGGCATAATTTTCGGGGTCAGGGGGAAGGGAGAAAAAAATGAAATTCAGACTGCTGTTCGCGCTGGCGCTCGCGCCGCTTGCCGGCTGCATCGCCATACCCGCGTACGTGCCGCTCGATCCCGCGGTGCAAGGCAGCCTCAAGGACATGCGCGTCACCAGCGCGATCCCGCAGGACGAGGTCTATCTCTCCGCCGCCAGCCCCGGCGTGGTGGCGGCCGCCGGCGGCGGCCTCATCGCCGCGTTGATCGAATCGAATATCGCCAAGGGCCGCCAGGAGGAAATCCAGGGCATCATCGAACCGTTTTACGCGGCGGTCGACGACGTCGACTTCCGCGCGATGTTCTGGGCCGCGCTGCTGCCCGAACTGCAGAAGCTGCATGGCGGCCGGATCGCCGAACTGAAGACCACCGCCGCGGCGCTCAGCTTTCGCGAGCGCTTCCAGCACCTGCCGGGCTCGCTGCCGCCGGGCAGGTCGTTCATGTACCTCGGCACGCAGTACCAGTTCTCGCCCGACTTCTCGCGCCTGAGCGTCTCCACCACCATCGACCTGTGGCGCGGCGGCGACAAGGAACCCCTCTACTCGAACATCTTCAACTACCAGTCGGCGCCGGTCGCGGCGGCCGGCGCCGGGGCGATCAAGCTCTGGAGCGCGGACGGGGGCAGGCTGTACCGCTCGCTGCTCGCCGAAGGCGCGGGCGAAACCGCGAAGATGCTGCGCCTCGATGCCGCGCATCCGCGCTTCAAGGGGGCGGACCAGGGCCTGCCGGGCGGCGCGCGCAGCCTGGAAGCGCGCAAGGCCTCGCCCGGGTTGCCCGCGGTGAGCGGTCCGGTACTGGACGAGCAACCCACCCGCGTGGTGGTGCGCAACACCGACGGCCGGCTGTATTCGCTGCCGCGCTGAGACCCCTGCCATGGAGAATCCGATGATCAGGAAAATGCTCGCGGCGGCCCTGCTGCTGGCCTGCGCCCCGGCCGTTGCGCAGGACTTTGTATCGATGGCCTACGATGCGAAGACGTCGGACGCGACGCCGGCGAAGCTCGCGGGCGCCTGCGCCATCACGGTGACGCGCATCGCCGACCAGCGCAACAACAAGGAAACCATCGGCCTGGAATACCGGCCGCTGTTCAGCCGCGATCCGGCGCCCTGGGTCGGCGCCGCGCTGGCCAACCTGGACGCCTACGGCTACACGGTTTCGACGGCGGACCAGCCCCGCCCGGGACAGGCCGCCCTCGAGGTGGCGCTGATCCGCGCCTACACCTTCCACGGGCCGATGCGCATCAACGCCGTGGTGGCGCTGGATGCGAAGCTCACCTCGCCTTCGGGCAGGGAGACCAGCCGCAAGTACCGTGCCCTGGGCAGCAAGACCAACATGGCGG
>CXWL01122982.1_pt1 | contig 12107 bp, 11 predicted proteins | sample 590931 | NCBI WGS metagenome assembly CXWL01 (sample SAMEA3498368, study PRJEB10139) | groundwater metagenome | biome: water well; material: biofilm material | place: Germany | collected 2015-04-27
CACCGATGATCCCCAGCGGCACCACCAACATCACCGCGATCGGAATCGACCAGCTTTCGTACAGCGCCGCCAGACACAGGAACACCATCAGCAGCGACAAGGCGTACAGCGCTGGCGCCTGGGAACCGGACAGACGTTCCTCGTAAGACAAACCGGTCCAGGAGATACCGACACCGGCCGGCAGCTTCTTCGCCAGCGCCTCGACTTCGGCCATGGCTTCACCGGTGGAGTAGCCCGGGGCCGGGGCACCAAGGATTTCCATCGCTTCCACGCCGTTGTAGCGCGCCAGTTTCGGCGAGCCGTAGATCCAGGTGCCCTTGGCGAAGGCCGAGAACGGCACCATGGTTCCCTGGCTGTTGCGCACGTACCACTTCTTCAGGTCTTCCGGGGTCATCCGCGAGCCAGGCTGACCCTGGATGTAGACCTTTTTCACCCGACCACGGTCGATGAAGTCGTTGACGTAGCTACTGCCCAGGGCAATCGACAGGGTGTTGTTGATTTCGGTCAGCGTGACGCCCAGGGCGCTGGCTTTCTCGTCATCGATTTCCAGTTGGTATTGCGGTTCGTCGTTCAGGCCGTTCGGACGCACCTGCGACAGCACCTTGCTCTGCGCGGCCATGCCGAGGAACTGGTTGCGCGCTTCCATCAGCTTGTCGTGACCGATACCGGCGCGGTCCTGCAGAAACACGTCGAAACCGGTGGCGTTACCCAACTCCAGTACGGCCGGCGGGGCGAACGCAAACACCATCGCATCGCGGAAGGTGAAGAAATGCTGTTGGGCACGGGCCGCGACCTTGAACACGCTGTTGTCGGCGTTACGCTCGTCCCATGGCTTGAGCATGATGAACGCCATACCCGAACTCTGGCCACGACCGGCAAAGTTGAAGCCGTTGACGGTAAACACCGAGGCCACCGCATCGCCTTCACCGCCATCCTTGTTCGGACGCAGCAGGAACTCGCGCATTTCGTCCACGACCACCTGGGTCCGTGCGGCGCTGGAACCGGCTGGCGTCTGCACCTGAGCGAACAGAACGCCCTGGTCTTCTTCCGGCAGGAACGCCGTTGGGATGCGGGTGAACAGCCAGATCATGCCGACCACGATGATCAGGTAGGCCAGCAGGTACGGCGCTTTATGCTTGAGGATGCTGCCGACGCCGCGCTCATAGCGGCGCACACCGTTGTCGAAGTTACGGTTGAACCAGCCGAAGAAGCCGCGTTTCGGTACGCCGTGCTCGCCATGGGGAATGGCCTTGAGCATGGTGGCGCAGAGCGCCGGGGTGAAGATCAGTGCGACCAATACCGACAGGGCCATGGCCGAGACGATGGTGATCGAGAACTGCTTGTAGATCACACCGGTGGAGCCGCTGAAGAACGCCATCGGCAACAGAACGGCGGACAGCACCAGGGCAATACCGACCAACGCGCCCTGGATCTGGCCCATGGACTTCTTGGTCGCTTCCTTGGGTGACAGGCCTTCTTCGCTCATCACCCGTTCGACGTTTTCCACCACGACGATGGCGTCGTCCACCAGCAAGCCGATGGCCAGGACCATACCGAACATGGTCAGGGTGTTGATGCTGAAACCGAACGCGGCAAGGATACCGAAGGTCCCCAGCAGTACCACGGGCACGGTCATCGTGGTGATGACGGTGGCGCGGAAGTTCTGCAGGAACAGGAACATCACCAGGAACACCAGCACGATCGCTTCGACCAGGGTCTCAACCACACCCTTGATCGACTCGGTCACCACTGGGGTGGTGTCGTACGGGAACACCACTTCCATGCCTTCAGGGAAGAATGGCTTGAGGCTTTCGATGGTTGTGCGCAGGGCCTTGGCGGTGTCGAGGGCGTTGGCACCGGTGGCCAGTTTCACGGCCAGGCCGGACGCCGGCGCACCGTTGAACTGGGCGTTGATGCTGTAGTTCTCGCCACCGAGGGCAACGTCGGCGACGTCTTTCAGGCGAACCTGGGAACCGTCCTTGTTGACCTTGAGCAGGATTTCATTGAACTGCTCGGCGGTCTGCAGGCGGGTCTTGCCGATGATGGTGGCGTTGAGCTGAGTGCCAGGCAGCGCTGGCAAGCCGCCGAGCTGGCCGGACGAGACCTGGACGTTCTGCGCCGCCACGGCGGTTTTCACGTCGACCGGGGTCAGGTTGTAGTTGTTCAGCTTGGCCGGGTCGAGCCAGATACGCATGGCGTACTGCGCACCGAAGACCTGGAAGTCACCGACACCGGCGGTCCGCGAGATCGGGTCCTGCATGTTGGACACGATGTAGTTGGACAGGTCGTCCTTGGTCATGCTGCCGTCACGCGACACCACGCCGATCACCAGCAGGAAGTTCTTCACTGCCTTGGTCACGCGGATACCTTGTTGCTGCACTTCCTGCGGCAACAGCGGGGTGGCCAGGTTCAGCTTGTTCTGGACCTGGACCTGCGCGGTGTCGGAGTTAGTGCCTTGCTCGAAGGTGGCGGTGATGGTCATGGTGCCGTCGGAGTTACTTTCCGAAGACACATAACGCAGGTTGTCGATACCGTTGAGCTGCTGCTCGATCACTTGCACCACGGTGTCCTGCACGGTTTGTGCAGAGGCGCCTGGGTAGGTCACGGAGATGGCGATCGCCGGTGGGGCGATGCTCGGGTATTGGTTGATCGGCAACTTGAGGATCGATAGAGCCCCGACCAGCATGATCACCAGGGCAATTACCCAGGCGAAAATCGGACGGTCGATAAAGAATTTCGACATGGTTTACTCCCCTTTGCCGCCCGCAGCTTTGTCTGTTGCCTGTGCAGGGGCCGGGTTTTTCACGGATACGTTGGTCGCTTCGCTGACTTTCACTTCAACGCCGGGTTTAACGTACTGCAGGCCTTCGGTAATCAGGCGGTCGCCGGCCTTGAGGCCGTCTTCGATCAGCCATTGGCTGCCGACGGTGCGGCTGGCCTTGAGTTGGCGCAGTTCGACCTTATTGTCCGGGCCCACCACCAGAGCGGTCGGGCTGCCCTTGAGGTCACGGGTCACGCCTTGTTGTGGGGCGAGGATCGCGGCGCTGTTCACACCCGCTTGCAGTTGGGCGTGAACGAACATGCCCGGCAGCAGGGTGTGGTCAGGGTTGGGGAACACGGCGCGCAGGGTCACCGAGCCGGTGGTCTGGTCAACCGAGACTTCGGAGAACTCCAGCTTGCCCTGTTGCTTGTACTGGCTGCCGTCTTCGAGGGTCAGCTTGACCATCGCCGCGTTGTCGCCGGCTTTTTGCAGGCGACCGCTTTCCAGTTCGCGGCGCAGCTCAAGCAGCTCGACCGAGGACTGGGTCACGTCGACATAGATCGGGTCCAGTTGCTGGATCACTGCCATGGCTTCGGTCTGGCCATTGTTCACCAGTGCACCTTCGGTGACGGTGGAACGACCGATGCGCCCAGTCAGTGGAGCCAGGACCTTGGTGTAACGCAGGTTGATCTGTGCGGTTTGCAGGGACGCTTCGGACTGCAGGCGGTTAGCCATGGCCGTGTCGTATTCCTGACGGCTGACCGCCTGTTCGTCGACCAGTTGCTTGTAGCGATCGGAGATCGATTTGGTCGATTGCAGGTTGGCCTGGGCACTGTTCAGCGTGGCTTGGTACACCGATGGATCGATCTGGTAGAGCTGCTGGCCTTCCTTGACGTCGCCGCCTTCCTTGAACAGGCGCTTGAGAATGATGCCGTTGACCTGTGGACGAACTTCGGCGATGCGATAGGCCGTGGTGCGGCCTGGCAGTTCGGAAGTCAGGGTAAAGGCTTGTGGTTGGAGGGTAACGACGCCGACCTGAGGGGCTTGTGCGACGGGAGCCGCCTCTTCCTTTTTACATCCGCTGAGCAGCGATGCCAGGGCGACGGCAGTGACCAGAGCGGTAACAGCTGGCTTGAATTGCATGAAGATCCTCGGGTCAGGCGCGCTCGATGCGCACTAGAAAAGTGGAAAGGTAAAAAATCAGTGCTGAGTGGATAAGTAGCTTGCTAAGGAATATACTTACGTTCATGGTTGTTTGTAAATACCTTGAAGGCGGCTCAATCCTTTCAGCCGCAGTGTTTCAAGGTGTGAATTGTAGGCTGGGGAGCAGGCCCGAAAGAGGTCTCCCCACATTTGTTCAGATGCTGTTCAGGCATCGCCGAAGGATCCCTGATTGAGGTTTTACTGCCATGGTTCGTCGCACCAAAGAGGAAGCTCAAGAAACCCGTAGCCAGATTCTCGAAGCCGCAGAGCAAGCCTTTTACGAACGGGGCGTGGCGCGCACGACGCTGGCCGATATCGCGACCCTCGCCGGGGTGACGCGTGGCGCGATCTATTGGCATTTCAGCAACAAGGCCGATCTGGTCCAGGCCATGCTGGACAGCCTGCGTGAGCCACTGGATGAGATGGCGCGCGCCAGCGAGAGTGAAGAGGAAGAAGATCCCCTGGGCTGCATGCGCAAGCTGCTGATTCATTTGTTTCATCAAGTTGCCCTGGACCCGAAGACCCGTCGCATCAATGAAATTCTGTTTCACAAGTGCGAATTCACTGATGAAATGTGTGATCTGCGCGAGCAACGGCGCACGGTTAGCACGGACTGCAACCTGCGGATCGGGCTGGCGCTGCGTAATGCGGTCAATCGTGGACAACTGCCGGAAAACCTCGACACCGCCCGCGCTGCGATAACCATTCACGCATACATTGATGGCATCCTCTATCAATGGTTACTCGCTCCCGAGAGCTTTGCGCTGCATCAGGAGGCCGAGCGTTGGGTCGACAGCGGCCTGGACATGCTTCGCCTGAGTCCCAGCCTGCGTAATTGAGTCAGGTTGTGTCAACAACGAAAGGGGCTTCAGTCCCTGATCGAGGCACCTTTTCGCGATGGGGTGCTTTTATATACGGACACCCGTCGCCTTGATACATGGCGAACTACGTATTTTGTAGGGAATTTGTGTCGAGGATGTGAATGGGCGTGCCTGTACCAGAGGCACGCCGCGGCGATGGCTGTCTGCCCGGGTTGCCCCTGGCGACAGGTTGCTACTTGTTGATGCTCAGTTCAACGGCGTAGCTGAAAGGCGGTCTTGTCAGCTTTTTGGTCGTGACCCCATGGCACCTGTATTTCCCGCTTCCTGACGATTCCACGGCGGTTTGCCAGACAGGTTTATAGTCAGGCGCCAGAACGCCGTAGCCTACCGGTGCCTCCATTCTGGTTTTCAATCGGCAACGCTGACCATGGACTTCAAACTCCAGATCGAGGGTCACCGGTTCGACTTTGTTGCGGCGCGGTTGCCAATTCGGGGAGTCGAGCGTGAAAGGTCGGCTGTATGGAATATCGATGATTTCGTAGGTGCCAGGTCCGACATTGAACGTGATCAAGGGGCCATTGAGTGCAACTTCAAGTCCAGTGATGCTTTTCAATTTCATCGTGCCAAAAGTGTTGTTAACGACTTTAACGCTGATCACTGTGTTGCTCATGCTGTGCGCGTTGAATGAGCACAGTAATAACAGGGCGCACGTACTGATGCTGAGTGTCTTCATTTTTATTTTGCTCCCGGTGAGTTACCGCTCATTCGAAACTGAATTCGATGGCCATGCTGTAAGGGTATGACTGCTTCACTTGCAGGATTTCGGTAGAACAGTCGGCGGCCTCGCTGCCCGTTGATTTGCCATAGCCTGACCAATGGGGCACCCGCTCAATGTCACCCTCTTCGTCTTTCAGACTGACTTCGATCGTGGCGGTGAACTGGCATTGCTTGTTGCCTGAGACATAGGAGAACGTCTCGGTCAGTACCGTCGGTTTGGCGAGCCCGATAGAGCTGAAGTAGTTGGGGAAGTCTGCGGCAAACTCGGTCGTGCCTTTGACGGGCACATCGAAGTCAGTGAGCGGGTAGGGTGCATTGCTCATCTTTTTGGATGGCGTCGCAACACTCATTTTTTGTGGGGTAAGGTTTTTGATGTAGGAGTGGATCGTGGTGGTGTCCAGATCCTCTGACAATGAAATTGCCGGGTCACTGTCTGCAGCGCAATAACTGCTGATGGCCAGGCTGAGTGTCAATCCACTTGCGAATTGCTTGATAAAAGTTGGCATCGGCTTAAATCCATTTAAGTTGATGTTTGTTGGGCGGCAGATAATTCTTGATGGATCGGAAGGGTTAATCAACGCGTATGGGTAAAGGAGTTATTAGCTCCTGTTACGAGGGGGCGACGGGTTGTAAGCGGTTTGTTTATTTCNNGGAGGCCTTTTGTTTACGTGTTAAGTGATTTACAGGGTCGGATAGTCGATATAACCGACCGGGCCTTTGCCGTAGAACAGTTCCGGACGTGGTTCGTTAAGCGCCGCGTCGGCTTTCAGGCGTGCCGGCAGATCCGGGTTGGCGATGAAGGGCACGCCGAAGGCGACAGCGTCGGCCTTGCCGCTGGCCAGCCATGCGTTGGCGCTGTCCTTGGTGAAGCGCTCGTTGGCGATGTACGGGCCGCCAAAGGCTTCCTTGAGTTGCGGGCCCAGGCTGTCGGCGCCTTCTTTTTCGCGGGAGCAGATAAAGGCGATACCGCGTTTGCCCAGTTCACGAGCGACGTAGGTGAACGTCTCGGCGAGGTTGTCATCGCCCATGTCATGGGAGTCGGCGCGCGGTGCCAGGTGCACGCCAACGCGGCCAGCGCCCCAAACTTCGATGGCGGCATCGGTCACTTCCAGCAACAGGCGTGCACGGTTCTCCAGAGAGCCACCGTAGTTGTCGGTGCGCTGGTTGGTGCTGCTTTGCAGGAACTGGTCGAGCAGGTAACCGTTGGCGCCGTGGATTTCCACGCCGTCAAAGCCGGCCGCCTTGGCGTTTTCGGCGCCGGTGCGGTAGGCGTCGACGATGTCGGCGATTTCAGCGGTCTCCAGGGCACGTGGGGTCGGGTAGTCGGCCATTGGGCGAACCAGGCTGACATGACCTTTCGGCTGGATGGCGCTTGGCGCGACCGGGGCTTCACCGTTGAGGTACGAAGGGTGGGAGATCCGGCCTACGTGCCACAGTTGCAGAAAGATTTTGCCACCGGCGCCATGGATCGCCTTGGTGACGTTGGCCCAGCCACGTACCTGGTCGTTGGACCAGATGCCGGGAGTGTCCGGGTAGCCCACGCCCATTGGCGTCACCGAAGTCGCTTCGCTGAGGATCAGGCCGGCGGAGGCTCGCTGCACGTAGTACTCCGCCATCAACGCGTTGGGTACGCGGCCTTCGTCGGCGCGGCAGCGGGTCAGGGGAGCCATGATGATGCGGTTGGCCAACTCGACGTCGCCCAGTTTGATCGGATCGAAAATAGTCGTCATGAAATAGCGCTCGTAGTGGGATCAGTTAGTCGCAGGAGCCAGTTCGGGGTCACCGCTCTGGCGAAAGGTAATCAGGGTGACCAGCAAGGCCAATACCGCCAGTGCCGCCGCCGCGAGGNNGGGCACGCTGGTCAGGCCGAAGCCGTGGGCGATGACGCTGCCGCCAACCCAGGCGCCAAGGGCGTTTCCGACGTTGAAGGCGCCGATATTCAGGGTCGACACCAGGTTTGGTGCCGCCTTGCCATAGGTCACCACGTTGATTTGCAGCGCCGGTACGGCGGCGAACGATGCGGTGGCCCAGAGGAACAGGGTGATTTCGGTGGGAATCAGCGCAACGCTGGTCCAGGTCAGGACGGTGGAGACCACGGCCATGGAAATGAACACGCCGATCAAGGTCGCGCTCAGGCGTTTGTCCGCCAGCTTGCCGCCGATGATGTTGCCCAGGGTCAGACCCAGACCGATCAACAGCAGGGTCCAGGTCACGCCTTTGGGCGAGACGCCAGTGACGTCGCCAAGCAGCGGTGCGACGTAGGTAAAGAGGGTGAACATCGAGGCGGCGAACAGCGCGGTCATGCTCAGCGACAGCCAGATCCCGGCGCCCTTGAGCGCACGCAGTTCGGCGCGCATGTCGAGTTTTTCTTCGTCACGCTTGGCCGGCAGGAAGCGAATCAGGCCGATCAGCGCGATCACGCCAATCACCGTCACCGCCCAGAAGGTCGAGCGCCATCCGGCTTCCTGGCCGAGCGCGGTGCCCAGCGGAACCCCCAGTACGTTGGCCAGGGTCAGGCCGGTGAACATCAGGGCCACGGCCGAGGCACGCTTGTTGGCCGGTACCAGGCCCGCTGCCACCACTGAACCGATGCCGAAGAACGCACCGTGGCAGAGGGCGGTGACCACGCGGGCAAACATCAGCACGTTGTAGTCGCTGGCCAGGGCACAGAGCAGGTTGCCGACGATGAAAATGCCCATCAACGCTACCAGTGCCGCCTTGCGTGGCAATTTGGCGGTGGCCAGTGCCATGAACGGCGCACCGATGGCCACGCCCAGGGCATAACCGGTGACCAGCCAGCCGGCGCCGGGGATCGACACGCCGAGGTCGGCCGCCACATCGGGCAGCAAGCCCATGATGACGAACTCAGTGGTGCCGATGGCGAAGGCGCTCAAGGCCAGGATGAGGAGCGAGAGGGGCATGCTGGAGGTCCTTTGTGAGCTCCTAGAGCTCTTTACCTAGGGTGTCGAGGAAGGCCTGGATGGTTTCCTCGTTACGTTTGTAGAAATGCCATTGGCCGACTTTCTGGCTGCGGATCAGGCCTGCGCGGTGCAGGGTTGCCAGGTGGGCGGAAACGGTTGACTGCGACAGGCCGCAGCGTTGGTCGATTTGCCCGCAGCACACACCGAAGTCGGTGCTGTGTTCCTGATCGGGAAACTCGGTGGCCGGGTCTTTCAACCAGTTGAGAATGTCTCGCCGTACTGGGTGTGCCAGGGCTTTTATTATTTCGTCGAGGTCGATGCTGGACATGGCGGTGCTCGGGTTGGGTAAAACGTTATATCGCGATGAAGCGAACTTTAAATCGGTATTTCGCGATATACCAATATGATTTTGATCTGATATCAGCATAAATCGGTATATCGAGTTATAACGATATGAGGGGCGCGGTGCTAAGCTGTGCGCCATGAACTATCTCGCACATCTTCACCTCGGTGGCCAGCGTCCCGGTCAATTGCTCGGCAGTTTGTATGGCGACTTCGTCAAGGGGCGTCTGCAAGGGCAGTTCAGCGCCGAGATCGAAAACGCCATCGCCCTGCACCGACAAATCGATGTCTTCACCGACCGCCATGCCGTGGTCGATGTGGCGTTGTCCCGCTTCAGCCAGACTCGACGGCGCTACGCCGGTATCGTCCTCGACGTATTCTTCGACCATTGCCTGGCCCGGGATTGGGCGCAGTACGCCGACTCCTCATTGACGCACTTCACCGCAGGCGTGTACCGGGTACTGGCCGCCGAACCGCAATTGCCGGGGCGGCTGGCGCAGATCGCGCCGTACATGGCGGCGGATGACTGGTTGGGTTCGTACCGCGAGTTTGCGGTGCTGGAGCAGGTGTTGCGGGGCATATCACGGCGGCTGTCTCAGCCACAGGAACTGGCCGCCGCGATGCNNGAGGACTTCCGTCTGTTCTATCCGCAACTCCAGGCGTTTGCCGGACAGCGTTTAGACCCCTGATCAGGCCGCAATCAACTCCCCACCTCGACGTGGTTGCGCCGGTTGCGTGACGTCGCCAAACAACGCCTGGTGTATGGCCTGTTGCGCGGCAAAGGCCAGGGCGGCCCGTTCCTGGCCCTGACAGGCGATAGGTTTCAGCAGGTGGATGTGCACCTCACCCAGGTCGTTGGCGAACAGGCGCATCAGGTGCGACAGCAGATCGTCATCGCCAATGAACGGCGCCAGCGTATCGGGCTGACCGTTTCGCAGATAGCGAATGGCCACGGGTTGCAGGGCGACGTCCGCGTCAATCGCAGCCGACAGCAGGCGACCATGGAAGGTGCGCAGCGAACGGCCGTCGGTGGTGGTGCCCTCGGGGAACATCAACAGCGGGTGCTGTTGCTGCAAGTGCCGGCCCATCTGTTTGCGAATCAGTTGGCTGTCGCCTGCCCCCCGACGGATGAACAGGCTACCCGCCTTGGCCGCCAGCCAGCCGGCAACCGGCCAGGTACGCACTTCGGCCTTGGACAGGAACGACATGGGGGCCAACATGCCGAGCAGGGGAATGTCGGTCCAGGACACATGATTGCTGACCCACAGCATCGGCTGGCGCGGCAGTTCGCCTTGAACGGTCACGCGAAAGGGCAGGGCATTGCTCAAACGACCCATGAAAAACCGCGACCAGCGTTGCCGTCGGACCATCGAGTTGGCCAGGCCCAGGCGCTCGAACAGGCCGAACAGACAAGCCATACTCAAGCCCAGCGCCACCACCAGCAAGACCCGCGCAATCCGTCCGTACACCCGCAACCGGCTCATTACACGGCCGCCTTGAAGTGTTTGGCGTAACGCGGGCAGAGCTCATCGCGCTTCAGCAGGATGAATACGTCGGCCACCTGGAAATCTTCATCCCAGCATGGCTCGCCGCAAATCTTTGCGCCCAGGCGCATGTACGCCTTGAGCAGCGGCGGCATTTCGGCGATCACGTTGGACGGGATGTCGAGGCTGGGCAGCGGTTTTTTCGGTTCGGCCCGCAGGTGTTCGGTGCACAGGTAACGCTCGCGCAGGCGCTGCATGATGGCGTGGGCCTGGACTCCGCCGTCCTGCATCGGAATGCTCGCGCAGCCCATCAGGTAGCTGTAGCGGCCTTGATTGAGGACTTCCGCCAATTCGCCCCAGAGCACGGCGATGGTGCCACCGTTGCGATACGCCGGGTCGACGCAGGTACGGCCCAGTTCAAGGATCGGGCCCTGCAAATGCTTGAGGCCGTGCAGGCTGAACTCCTCTTCACTGTAGAAACGCCCCAGGCTGCTGGCCGCGGTGTGGTCGAGCAGGCGAGTGGTGGCCACCAGGCGACCGGTGTTCAGGTCACGTACACCGATGTGGCTGCAATGAACATCGTAGTCATCCATGTCCAGACCCAGTTCTGCGCCTTTGAGCTTGGCATCGAACTCCGCGCTGAAGACGTTGAAGCGCAAAGCCTGGGCCTCTTGCAAGGCCTCGGCGCCGATCAGGCGTTCGGCTTGCAGACGGCGTTCAGTGCCGGTGTCACGGATGCGGGCGATCTGGGTCATGACGAATCTCCGTACGCGCTGCTCACCCCACGCGGGTTGCAGTCGATCGACTTTGTTGTGCAAAGTCAGGCTATGGAGCCCCGGTGTCATGACTATGACGTTTGGGTGATGCTTGTATGACAGCCATTGAGGACCCGTCTATGCCTTGGCAAGCCCTGTTGAACTGCAATACTCGATTGGCCGCGACCCCGGATCTGGCGGAGGGTTACGCGATTTTGCTGGAGCAATTGGGCGCCGTGACGCCTTTCGAATTGGCAGTGCGCGGCGGGCGCATGATGGCGACGCCGGGCTGGGCTTTCCTGGTGGGCTATCAGGCGGCATTGCGCATGTTATGGCCCAGCGCACCGCTCAGCCTGGGCGCGTTATGTGCGACCGAACAGCGCAGCCTGCGTCCGGCAGACCTGCAGACTCGCCTCAGCGATCTGCGCTTGAGTGGACGCAAGGATTTCGTCACCGCCGGCGATGCGGCGGATTGGCTGTTGATTGCCGCGCGTAGCGAGGAAGAAGGCGAGTCGCCGCGCCTGAGTCTGGCCGTGGTGTATCCCGGAGAACCTGGTGTGCGCCTGGAAAAGCTGGCGCCTCTACCGTTGATGCCGGACATCAGTCACGGGCGGGTGTTCCTCGAGGGCGCGCTGTGTGAGCTGCTCGCCGGCGACGGCTGGGATGCCTACGTCAAACCGTTCCGAACTCTGGAAGACATCTACGTACTCAGCGCCATGAGCGCCTGGCTGTATGGCGTTGGTCAGGACAATGGCTGGCCGCAAGCGCTGCAATTGCAGTTGCTGGCGCTGTTGGCCGGTTGCGCAGAAGTCAGTCGACAGCCGCCCAGCAGCAGTGCCGGGCATGTGGTGCTGGCAGGCTTGTTTGCCCAGTTCGACAGCTTGAAAGTGGCGATCGATCAAGCCTTTGCCGCAGGCTCGCCGGAGTGGGCAGCGTTGTGGCAGCGCGACCAGGCGGTGTTGCAACTGGCGGCGGGCGCTCGGGCCAAGCGCCTGGCCAAGGCGTTGACGTCTTGCTAGAACTGTCATTGATATCGACTAGGC
>CXWL01013081.1_pt2 | contig 12103 bp, 11 predicted proteins | sample 590931 | NCBI WGS metagenome assembly CXWL01 (sample SAMEA3498368, study PRJEB10139) | groundwater metagenome | biome: water well; material: biofilm material | place: Germany | collected 2015-04-27
AAAAACCCGGCGAGATCGGTCCCGTGATCGGCGTCGAACCCGCGAAGTAAGTAGTTATCTGGTTTGCCGGGCCCGCCGCCAGGACTAGTCGTAATGAGGCCCGGTACCATGCGCAGCAGATTCGCCGGACGATCGGCGGCTTGAAGCTCGATATCCTGAGCCGTAATGATATGTTGGGAAGCGGCCTCGAAAGCCGACTCTTGCGTCCCCGTTACAACGACTTCAGGCACAAGCAGGATCTCATCAGGCTCTTCCGTATATCCCAATGAACTCCAGCCAATGACGCACACGAAGACCATGAGCCCAAGAATCTGACACAACACGCTGCATCTCCCTTTGCTTCCGAAAGGTTTGCATGGAACCTCCCAGTACCCAGGTCTCCTGACTCTCGGCTCGTCCTACTCTCTGCGCCTTCCCATCCTTGCGGACAGTGGTCGATTGCAGATTTCGTCCCCGATCACAGTTGCGGACCAGTGGCGGCTTTTCACCGCGCTTCCCTTGGGGTACATGGGCTATCAATTCATTGGATAGACAAATGTTCCGCTATAACGCCTCCTTTCAGTTACGCCACCTTGCACTTGGCTTTCACCAAGGCTGCCATAAATGCCAACATGACCGCTCCGAGCACCATGATCGTGAGACCCATGTCGCTGATCGGCAACGCAAACGAGGTGGGCTGGAGCAACTTGATGATCCCGACGACATAGGCCAATCCCACGACGGTCAGCGTCATCATGCGATTACCCTGGATAGCCATCGTGGTCGCAGCCAGATACATTCGGCGCACGACGAGTCCGTTGATCGAGTCGGTGACCACCATTCCCAGGCTGAAGGCCACGCCGATGAGGAGCGCGCCAAACAAGCCATAACCCATCGTTCCGGCCAAGGCCCAGGCCGACATCTGGCTGGCCGTCTCAAACCCCAGCCCGAACAAGGCGCCGATCGGCACGGCGCTCATCGGATGCGTGATGTTGAGCAGCTGCCTAGGCAGAAAATGGCCGATGACTCCGTGGCTCGGCGCCGTGGCTCCAGCCGGCAGCGTGACCAACCGCGCGAGGTTCAAAGTCCCGATGGCAAACAGGAGGAGAGCCGATAAGACCCCGCTGACCTGCAGCACGGCATGACTAAAAGATTGCAGATATTCTGCCGCCAGGGCGATCAATGCCGCAATCAACAGGACTGAGAGCGCATGGCCGAACGCAAACCAGGTCCCCACCCACCGGCTCATTCTCGGATGCCGATCCACCGAGGCCCTCGTCATGCCGTCGATGGCAGTGAGATGGTCCGGATCGGCTCCATGGCTCAGCCCCAAGGCGAACGCGAGCCCAAGTAGGGGCCAGAGACTGGCGTCAGCTGGATTCATAGGCGCCCTTGCGGCTCGTTGTGCTCAAACCGAAATCATGATGCATCGTTCACCTGGGAGAAACAGAACAGAGGCCGGTGAGACGCCAGAGCAACTCGCAATCGATATGCGCTCGCACCACCGACTCCAGCCGGTCATATTCGTCCTGCTTCGAAGGGATGCGCTGAATAGAGGCTGGTTCCGCAAGCCCCTTGCGCCGACGCAGGAAAGAAAGCGTTCGTGCCCTAAGCGATGCATTCTCGAACAGGCCATGCAACATGGTGCCCACCACCAGACCGTCGCGACCGATGGCGCCGTCGCTGCGAACCTCCGTGCGCCCGTTCCGCGAGCAAATCTCAAATGGGCTCGCCTGCTGGTTGTTTGGCTCCGCCATCCCCATATGGATTTCATACCCTCTGACCTCCTCGTCGACAGCCTCGCCATCGGTGAGGAAGGAGGGGCGCAACACGCGAGCTACAACTTGTGCCGTCATTTTCTCCCGCTCGAAACGGGTCCGGAGGGCCAGCAGCCCCAGACCACGTACCTGGGCTTCGGTCGACTCCACCCCATGAGGATCATCGATGCGCTCCCCAAGCATTTGGCAGCCGCCGCAAATCCCGACTATCGGTTTCCCTTCGCGAGCGCGCGCCTCGATCGCGGGCGCGATACCCTGCGTCCGGAGCCACGAAAGATCCGACACGGTGTTCTTTGAGCCCGGCAAAATCACCAGATCTGCCTCCTGTATCTCGCCGGGCTGCGCAACGAATCGAACGACGACGCCTGGCTCGTGCTCCAGAGATTCGACATCGTCGTAGTTGGAGATACGAGGCAGTCGCACCACCACGATGTCGAGATCTTGCTGGGATGGTTTGGGGCGAGCCATGCGGTCTTCGAGCGATACGGAATCTTCATCGGCAATCCGGAGGCTTTGAATATACGGCACGATGCCCAGCACGGGTTTGCCGGTGCGTTCGGTCAGGAAATCGAGTCCCGGTTGGAGCAACGCCACATCGCCGCGAAATTTATTCACGACGAAAGCCGCGATCCTGGCCCGCTCCTCCGGCTCCAGCAGTTCCATCGTCCCGACAAAAGAAGCGAAGACGCCGCCCCGGTCGATGTCCCCCACGAGGAGCACCGGCGCATCCGCCAGCTTGGCCACATGCATGTTGGCGATGTCGCGGTCCTTTAAATTGATCTCGGCCGGACTCCCCGCCCCCTCGATCACGACGAGGTCATAGTCCGTTCGGAGTCGCGTGAGCGATTCCTCAATCACCGGCATGAGGCGCGGCTTATATGCGTGATATTCCGTCGCGGTCATGCTTCCGATCGGCTTGCCCTGCACCACGACCTGGCTTCGTCGGTCACCTTCCGGCTTGAGCAGGATCGGATTCATGTCCACGCAGGAGAGAATGCCGGAGGCCTCTGCCTGGACCGCTTGCGCCCGCCCGATCTCCAAACCCTCTGCTGTGACGGCCGAGTTGAGCGACATGTTCTGCGACTTGAAGGGAGCGACCCGCAGCCCTTCGCGGCGGAAGAACCGGCAGAGGGCTGTGACCAGGAGACTCTTCCCGGCAGAGGAGGCAGTCCCCTGGATCATGATCGTGGGGGCCAGTCCGCTCACCGGACCCTCCTTGCATGGGCCGAGCAGGCCTGCACGAAACCCTGAGCCAGGAGAGGGTTCGAGGCCCAATGGGCATGCACATAAGACGCTAGCGTGCTGCCCTTGCGATAGCCCTCTTGAAAGACCTCGCCTCCGCGGCGGCGGCGCACGTCGTAAGTGCACTCAACATCTGCCGGAAGGCGAAAGTCCGAATAGCGAAATTGATGGCCGCGGAACTTCAGGCCGGCTGGACCGAGCATCGTCTCGTCCTTCGTGTCCACCTCGACATAACCGAGCGCCTGCAACCGATCTTTCATCTCCGCTTCACCTGGAATGAGCCCCACCATGGGATGCAGAACGCCATCGACCGTCCGGATACCGCTGGATAAATACATGAGGCCACCACACTCGCCATAGATAGGCCCTTGGGCTTCGGCAAAGGACCTCACATCGTTACGCATCGAAAGATTCCGCGACAGATCATCCGCATGGACTTCCGGGTAGCCGCCCCCGAAATAGAGGCCATCCACATCCGGCAAGTGCGCATCGTGAATGGGGGAAAACCGCACGAGTTCCGCGCCGAGACTCTCAAGACGGCGGAGGTTGTCGTCATAATAGAAATGGAAGGCCTCGTCGAAGGCGAGACCGATTCGACAACTGACTCCCTCCCCAACGATCCGTGCCGTCGCAGGAATTTCAGGAAGAGTCGGCGCGGATTTCGCCAGCGCGATGATCGTATCGACATCGCACCATTCGCTCACCCGATCGCCCCAGGACACGAACACATCCTCCGGGACCGTCGCCCGGTCTGCGCTATGCAAGCCCAGATGCCGGTCCGCGAAAGCCAAGGCTGCTTCCTTCGGCAACCCGCCCAAAACGGGAGGCCGCCCCTCCGTCGCCTTGCGGAGCAAATCCAAATGCCCGCGGCTGCCAAGCCTGTTACAGATGAGGCCGGAAATCTGAAGATCTGGATCGAAGGTCGAAAACCCTTTGGCCAGCGCCGCAATGCTGCGAGCCATGCCTCCCGCATCGCAGACCAGCAGCACCGGCGCCTGGAGCCACTTGGCGATCTCGGCAGTCGAGCCTTCATCGCTCGTCGGTGATGCGCCATCGAACAGACCCATCACCCCTTCGAGCAACGCAATGTCTGCCCCCTGCGACGCATGCATGAAGGTCGAAAGAACCGCCTCTCTCCCCATCATCCATCCGTCGAGATTGTGGCAGGGAGCACCGGCCGCGCGGACGTGATAGGTCGGGTCGAGATAATCCGGGCCACATTTAAAAACGGCTACACGCAGCCCCCGCGCGCGCAACGCGCGGACGAGACCAACCATGACGGTTGTTTTGCCCACGTTGCTGGAAATCCCGGCGATAACGAGCCGTGGAATCGTCACGAGTCGATCTCCGTCGGCGTGGCTTTCGCTCCGTCGATCCGGCTCGTTTCCAGCGCACGGAGCAAATCCGGCCTGGGCCGCTCGTCCCACTTGTCATGAAACACCAACTCATGCAGCGGCAGCTTTGGCAGCCAGCCGTTGCTCTCAAAAGTAGGCCGTTCAGGAAAACTTTCCACAAACCCGACGCAGAGATAGGCAACCAGAATGATCCGCTCAGGAATCCCCAAGATCGTGCGGAGGACGGCGGGCTCCATGATACTCACCCAGCCGACTCCGACCCCTTCCGCCCGCGCCGCCAGCCAGAGATTTTGAATCGCACAGCAGGTGCTATAGACGGCAGTTTCCGGAATCGTGCTCCGTCCAATCACCGTCGGGCCGAACCGCTCCTGATCACAGGTGACACAGAGGTTGAGGGGCGAATCGAGAATCCCCTCCAGCTTGAAGGAGAGATACTTCTCGCGGCGCTCCTGGTCGAACGTTTCCGCCGCGCGCAGCCGTTCGATCTCGACATGGGCGCGCACCTTGGCGCGGGTCTCGCGATTCTCCACCACGAGAAAATTCCAGGGCTGCGAGAGCCCGACCGAGCCAGCCTGATGCGCGGCCATGAGGATACGAGCCAGGGTTTCGTCTGGAATGGGATCCGGGAGAAACGCGCGCATGTCGCGTCGGCGCGTAATCGTTTCGTACAGGCCCCGGCGCCAGGCTTCCGGAAAGGCATGATCCGTCATAGTTTCCCCACCATCGACACCACAAGAGAGACCAGCGATGCCACGCTGTCTGCCTCAGACAAGACTACAGACTGAGCCCCGCATTGACGCGCCGCTGCTTCGGTCTGAGGCCCGATCGCCGCCATCGGCAGGCCCAACAGTGCCTTGCCGAAGTCTCCAGAAAGCACGGTGCGAGCCGCGGAGGAACTGGGCAGGATCACGAGATCGATCGGCGGCAAGGGAGCCGTCGGCATCCGATGCACATAACGATAGGCCGCCACCGCTTCGACCTCCACGCCGATCTTCGTCAGTTCGTGTCGTAAGTTCGGACGGCCCTCCTCCGCTGTCACGAGGAGAAATGGCCCCTTCTGGAAAAACACCAACTGCTCACCCACCGCCTCCTGACAAGCCCCACGCAGAGCAACGGCGGATGCGATGCCATGCCGTGACAGGGCCTGCGCCGCCGCGGCTCCGACTGCAATGACCGGCAGGTCGAGGGTGGGAACATGGGACAAGACCGCATCGACACCGGCGGCACAGCCGAAGACGATGCCACGGAATTCGTGGAGGCGAGCCAGAGCCTTATCGATGGGGGACCCTCCGCTCAACGAGACCGCTTCGACCTCGGGAATTTCCAGCACCTCTGCTCCGAGCGAACGGAGTTCCGCTGCCATCACAGAGAGGCCTGGGCGAGCGCGGGCGACGAGCAGGCGACGTCCCGCCAACGGACGGCGCTCGAACCAGGCAATCCGTTCGCGCAATCGAACGACGTCGCCGACGATGACGAGGGCAGGAATGGCAAGGTCGACATGTTGTATTTTCTCTGGAAGGGTCGCCAATGTCCCAACAATGACATGCTGTTCTGGAGTGGTGGCGGAGGCAATATAGGCCGCGGGGGTCTCAGCGGAGCGGCCTGCCTGAATCAGACGTTGAAAATTTGCTGAAAGTTTTCTGGCCGCCATGAAAAGCACTAGGGTGCCCTTGCCGCTGGCCGCCTTGGACCAATCGGTGAGACTCCGGCTCCCCTCGACATCGTGGCCGCTCAGGAAGGTCACATCGGACGCATGCAGCCGATGGGTCAGAGGAATGCCTGCATAGGCTGCTGCGCCAAGGGCAGATGAGATACCTGGAACGATCGTGCAGGGAATGCCTGCTTCCGCCAATTCCTCCGCTTCTTCCCCGCCTCGCCCGAAGATGAGCGGATCTCCCGCCTTCAAGCGAACGACCGTTCGTCCTGCCTTCGCGCGAGCCAGCACCTCCGGATGCAATCGATAGCCTATCGCGCCCTCGCCATGACGCCGGCCTACTGATAGTAGCTCAGCCTCAGGCCTGACGAGCGAGAGAATGGCCTTGGAGACCAACTCGTCATAGGCCACGACATCCGCGGCACGCAGCAATTCCAGCGCACGGACGGTGAGAAGGCCAGGATCACCCGGTCCTGCCCCGACCAGATAGACCATGCCTGTTCGAGTCTCCGGCTCAGTCGGCACGCATCTCTCCTTGCTGCTTCACCGCCGGCTCGCCCTTCCGGAACCGATGGGTAAACTCCGGATCGTACAACTTCGAATTGGCAAACTCGGTCGCCGTGAGCACACGCCCCACCAACACCATCGAGGTCGAGTTGAGCTTGGCTGCCTTGGCCTTATCGGCGATATCCGCCAGGGTCCCGGTCACGATCACCTGATCGGGCCAGGACGCTTTATGGACGATGGCCACGGGACAATCGGCTCCATACGAGGGAGTCAGGGAACGCACGACATCCTTGAGGAGCGTGATACTCAAAAATAGCGCCAAGGTTGCTTGATGCTTCGCGAGATCTTCCAGCTTTTCTCCCTCCGGCATCGAGGTCCGTCCCTCCGCCCTGGTCAGGATCACAGTTTGAGACAATTCAGGAAGGGTAAGTTCCCGACCCAGCGCCGCAGCCGCTGCGGTGAAGGAAGAGACGCCGGGAATGATCTCATACGCAATACCCAGCTCTGTCAGCCTGCGCATCTGCTCGGCGGTGGAGCCGAAGATCATCGGATCTCCCGTATGGACCCGCGCCACATCCTGGTCCGCGTCGCGAGCTGCCACGATCACCTCGACGATCTGTTCGAGCGTCATCCCCGATGAGTCCATCACCTTGGCATCGGGCCTGGCATGGGCGATGACTTCTTTGGGAACCAGCGATCCTGTGTAGAGCACGACGGGGCAGGACGCGATCAACTCAGCTCCGCGAAGCGTGAGGAGTTTCGGATCGCCAGGACCTGCTCCAATAATATAGACACGCATCTATGACTCCTTTACGTACACTTCAACAAGGTCTCTCGCACAATGTGCCAAATCTCTGCCGGGATCTCGCCCAGCCACTGCGCGTCGATATTGCCAACCGGCGCTGCGCGGTGTTCCTGCTTGGGATCAGTCACCAGACGCCAGAGGCGATCGCTCACCGATCCATTCCGCTGGATGACGAACCGATCGACCAGCAACCGGGCCAAGGCTTCTCCCTCGACAGTCATCGTCACATACGGTTGCGGCACCTGAACCGGACGAAGAGTCGACAGTCTGATAAAGGGCCGCTCCATGGCATCGATCACGCCGGGGGGTTCGAACCCCACCGCAACAAAGTCGCAAGGCTCCTTGGGATTGCCCACCAGAAAAAATTGTCCTTCCGTCTCGGCCAGAATGGCTCCGGCTAAACGTCCGACCAGCGCCATCAGTCCGCCTCCGATGCAGGAGGAACGACCAGCGAGAACCCCGGTCTCTGACCAGGGTGGACTGCGCCGTCAAAACTGTACTTATTGGTATAGCCACGCGGAGTGACCATGTAGCCCTCGAACATGAAGGTATTGCTCGACCCAATGATGACGGTGGTCAACATCCCGATCTCGTAATCCAGAAAGTTGTCCAGATCCGTCAGGACCACCTGTTCCATCTCGCGATAGGCGCTCTTCACGAGGGCCACCGGCGTGCTCGCCTCACGATGACGCCGGATAATCGCCTGGGCATCGACGATCTGCCTCGTACGCCTGCCGCTGGCCGGGTTGTACAAACCGATCACGAAATCCGCGCTGGCAGCCGCTTCGATCCTTCGCTCGATCACAGACCAGGGGGTCAGCAGATCCGAGAGCGAAATCGAGCAGGAATCGTGGACCAGCGGCGCGCCGACCAACGAGGCGCAGGAATTGAGCGCGGTCATCCCAGGAATGAGACGGAGCTCGGGCGAATCGCCCCGCTTCCAGCTCATTTCTTTTAGAACCTGAAAGACCAGGCCTGCCATGCCATAGACTCCCGCATCGCCGGAGGAGATCAACGAAACCGTCGCGCCATCTCTCGCCCGTTCAATGGCGGCGCGGGCGCGGCCGATCTCTTCCGTCATCCCGGTTTTGACGATGTCCTTCCCCTCAAGCAGATGGCGGACCAGCTTGATATAGGTGGTATAGCCGACGACGAGCTGGGACTCGGCGATAGCCTTCAACGCTGCCGGAGTGGCATGGTCCTGCGCTCCCGGCCCGATCCCCACGACATAGAGAATCCCTTTTGCCTCGCTCATAGACTACCCACCTCCATCTGCCGTTTTACGAAGACCCGCCGCGCCACGGCCAAGGTCATCGATCGTCCTGCTCCTGGCTCTGTATAAATCTGTTTGGGCACGAGGAGCTCTTCCACCCCTGCTGCGAGCAACGCAGCCGGCTCCGAGACCCCTCGCGAGCCGACATGCTGCTTCACCTTCTCCGATGGATTCTGGATGCCCGGCGCCACATCCAATTGCTCCGGCGGATAGGTGCGCAGCGGCCAGCCATACCGCTCGCTCAAAGCCAGTAACGCAGGCTCATCCTTCTTCACGTCGATAGTCGCCAGCTCTTTCACAGACTTGGGGGAGAGGCCCTGTTTGGCCAAGAGGGCCAGGACTCCCCGCTCCACCAAATCGGGAGCCGTTCCCCTATCGCAGCCGAGTCCGAGCACGAGACTCTTCGGGCGATAGATGACGGCATTCTTCCAATGGGCCGGATGGGACAAGCCGATCTCGCGATCCGTGGCGATCAACAAAATTTCAAAAGCATTCGGGTCCACGCCCTCCAGCGAAGTGGCATAGCGGACACCCTCTGGCAGTGGCTTCTCAACCGGCCACCAGTCCGGCTCTCCCGTCTCCTGGACAAAGAGGACTTCAGTCGCATTCACCACGGCGGCGCAGCCCCTCGTCACATTGCGGTCCGGATCGTCGAGCGTCCATCCGAAGTCGCGCCCCAGGATATCCACCGTCAAGGTGCCGATCGCATCGGACGCAGTCGTCACGACCGACTGCGCGCCCAAGGCTGTCGCGACCCGTTCGGTAAATATATTGCCGCGGCCGACGTGACCGGACAGCACACAGATTGAGAAACGGGCTGCATCGTCGATACAGACCACCGCCGGATCGACCTTCTTGTTCTTCAACAGAGGCGCGATCATTCGCACCACCGCCCCGACGCTGATAATGAAAATGTGGCAATCGTACGCGGGAAAGGTCTTGATCAGCGTAGGCCCCATCGGCAACGGCAAACGGAGCGCACCGGCTGGCGCCGAGGCGATCAGCTTCTCCGAGACAAAGAGGTCTGCGCCGGACAGCTGCGGCAGCAAGCGGGATGCGATCGCGATCCCGTGCTTCGTGATGGCATAGACCGCAAATGGTTTACATTCGACGATCATGCCCCTGTCTCTCTGGTGGCCAATCTCGGGGTCGCAGGCACCAGGCCTGCCAACAGCCCGCTCCGTTCCTTGCGCGACACGATGATCATCGCAAAACAATCGCCCCGCTCGGTCTGGATCGTGCGGATATCCCGGACGATCCGTTCTTCGGCCATCGTGGCCTTCGACACATAGACCGCCCGGTCGACAAGTCCTTGCCGCTCAAGCGCGTCGACCACCTTGGGAATCTCGGCGCCCATCTTCATCAAAACAACGGTGTCGAACATCTCCAGCACCTGGCTCAAATCCTCTACCCCGTAGCTCGCGGGCAGAATAGCGATCCGCTCTTGTCCATCGGCCAGAGGAATGCCGGTCACAGAGGGCACAGCCATAATCGACGACACGCCAGGAACGACCTCGATGCGGATGCCAGGCCAGCGCAGCTGAGCCTCCCGACGCAGATAGATGAAGGTGCTAAAGAGCGACGGATCGCCTTCCGTCGCAAACGCCACCGACAATCCCCGCTCCAGCCGCTCCCCGATGGCCGTGAAGGCTTCATCCCAGGCAGGCTTCAACCGCTCCGGGTCCTTGTTCATCGGGAATGTCAGAAAGATGCGCTCCTGCCCCGGGATCTCACCCAAGGTCGGCTTGAGGATCTTCCAGGCCATCGACTCTCCGTAATCGGAGCTGCGAGGCAGCGCAAGGACCTGCGCCTGTTTCAGCACAGTGAGCGCGCGCAACGTGATCAGATCCGGCGCGCCGGGACCGACCCCGACTCCATATAATGTTCCGTAGTTCATGAGACCGCTCCTGTCTGGCTGGGCTTCTGGACTGCAAAGATTTGAATGGGGTTCAAGGCCTCGTAGCGAAGGTAGTGGGCCAAGGGTTCGGCTCGCGACACTTGGAGCAATGTCACCTCCGGTACCAACCCTCGCTTGCGCAAGGATTGATAGGTCTCCGCCACATTCTCCAACGTGATGGCGTTGACGACCAGGCGTCCGCCCGGTTGCAGCCGGTCCATGACCACGTCGATGATCTCCTCCATGCTCCCCTTGCTGCCGCCGATGAAAACCGCATCTGGCGCCTCCAAGCCTGCCAGCGCCTCCGGCGCCCGGCCTGCGATGACTCGCACATTGTCCACCGCATGGGCCAACAGATTTTCGCGGCAGATCTCGACACCGTCCAGATCGACCTCGACCGCGTAGACCAGGCCTTTCGATGCCAGCAAGGCTGCCTCGATCGATACGGAACCAGATCCGGCCCCGATATCCCAGACCACACTGTCCGGCCTGATCCCCATCGCAGCCAACGATAACAATCGTACTTCCCGCTTGGTGATGAGGCCCTTCTTGGGCATCCGCTTCGCAAATTGATCTTCGTGAAGAAAAGGAATGGTGCAGGGCGCGCGCCAGGAGGGATCGGAGCGAACGAGCAACAAAATGTTGAGCGGCCCGATATCCTGGCAAGCAGCCAGAGCCGCCACGTCGAATCGCCTGACCCTCTCATCGGGGCCGGCAAGATTTTCACAGACCCAGGCCTCCCAGGCAGTCTCTCCATGTTCAACCATGCGCTGAGCCAAGGCCGTTGGTGAGTTCTTTTCATCGGTGAAGATCGCCACTTTGGCCTGGCCCTTGAGCCTGGTAAGAAATCCCTCGGAGGAGCGGCCATGCAGAGACACAAAGGCTGCGTCGTCCCACTTCAATCCAACTCGCGCAAAGGCCCATTGCATCGAACTGGGCTGAGGCAACACCTCGACATGCTCAGCGCCCAGCCTCTTGATCACCAGACTGCCGATACCAAAAAATAATGGATCGCCGGACGCCACGACACAGACATTCTGCTCCTCTGCCAATTCCGCCACTCGGTCGAGCACCGTAGCCACGCCGCCCTTGAGCACAATCTTCTCGCCCTGAAACTGCGGGAAGAATTCAAGATGGCGCTCGCCACCCACAAGCACCCCCGCCTTCATCACCGCATTCACGGCGCGGCTCGTCAGGCTCGCACAGCCGTCGTCCCCGATCCCGATCAAGGTAATGGCGCGTCTTGGACTCATGCAGGAACCTTTGCCGAGAGGAGCAACAGAGCATGGATGATCGCGACGGCGATGGGACTGCCCCCCTTACGGCCGCGGGCCACGATAGAGGGAGTCGAGAGTTCCAGTATCACTTCCTTCGACTCAGCCGCCGACACGAACCCGACCGGCACCCCGATGATAAGAGCCGGCTTCGCTCCCTCCTCACGAATCAGGCGCGCCAACTCCAATAAGGCAGTCGGGGCATTGCCGATCGCCACCACCGCTCCATCGAGCAGGTTGAGGCAATGAGCCTTTTTCATGGCCTCGATCGCGCGCGTCGAGTTGTTGGCCTTGGCCGTCGCAATCACATCCTCGTCCGAAATAAACGAATAGACCTTG
>CXWL01110983.1_pt1 | contig 12103 bp, 11 predicted proteins | sample 590931 | NCBI WGS metagenome assembly CXWL01 (sample SAMEA3498368, study PRJEB10139) | groundwater metagenome | biome: water well; material: biofilm material | place: Germany | collected 2015-04-27
CACCTTTTTGAACTGGCTTGATATTCATCCTGAAAACGGCAGCACAATTTGCGCAAGCCCTCTTACCCTAACCCTACCCATGAACCTCAAGTTTTTTGTAGAGTGGGCAAACAGCTTCATCGTTTGCCCACGCAGTGCGCGATACAAGAAACCGCGTGGGCACAAAAGCGTGCCCACCCTACGCGCTCCGGTTCATGGGACTCAATTCGGGCGAAAAAATTGGCGGCTGCGGTTTCTCCCGCAAGCGGGAGAGGGGGATTGAGCCTCGTTACGCGAGTTTCACGTTAAATGCAAGGCGCGGAAATAATTTTGCAGCGCCGCATATGTTTGATATGTCAGCAAGAAATTATTTCCGCAACGAAGCAGTTGGGATGAAATGTGGATTTTTAGCCCTATATGCGTCGGGTATGTGTTGCGCAGGCGTAATGGCAATTTGTTTATCTCTTGCCATCTCCTTTCAGTTCGCGATAGCGCGCCTTGTCGGCTTCATAGCTTGCCCTGACAGAAGCTGCTTTTTCCTCGGCATGGGACAAATCATGTTTAATTTTTGCAACCTTATTATCCGCATCGGCAATATCCGATTGCAATGCATCGCTGATCTTTTTACCACTTTTTTCTAATGCGTTAGCTTCTTTTTGGTAACCATCCAGGTTTTGTTGTGCGTGTTCAAGCATCGACTGAATACTGTTGATACGCGCCTCAACCTGTTGCAAATTTCGGTCACGCGCCAAGTCAATTTCATTTTCGTTGCTGTATGTGTTCAACAGAGCGTTATCCTTGCGGCGCTGGTCAATGGCTGTCTGTTGTTCGGATTCTTTCGCCGATTCCTTCGCTGTTTCTTTCCTTTTGATCTCGCGGCCCTTTTCGTTATATTGCACTTTGTCCCTGTTGGCATATTCCGGTGGAATGGTGTCGCCCACTTGAGTCACGCCCTTGTCGTCCACCCACTTGTAGAGCTTGGCTTCGGCTGCCCCGCCAAAGACCGCGAGCAGCGCCAGAGTTACACCCATAATTTTTACCTTAGTCATTTTTCACTCCATAACAATCACGATAAGACTGCACTGCCTTCAAGTTCTGCTCCATCCCAGCATGCCCGCGCAAATAGCCGAGCAAATCGTCCAGTGCTGCGATAGACACTACCGGGATGCCATAGTTGCGCTGCACTTCCTGCGCTGCGGAAAGCGCGCCCTGACCTTGCTCCATGCGGTCCAGTGCAATGACCACGCCACAGGGTGTCGCGCCTGCGGCGCGGATCAATTCGATGGATTCGCGCACCGAGATCCCGGCGGAAATCACGTCGTCAATAATCAGCACCCTGCCTTGCAGCGTAGCACCCACTGTACTGCCGCCTTCGCCGTGGTCTTTTGCTTCCTTGCGGTTGAAACAATACGGCGCATTGCGCCCCTGTTCCGCCAGCGCGATGGCCGTGCCCGCAACCAGCGGGATACCCTTGTAGGCCGGGCCGAACAGCATGTCNNCGACCGGCCTTGGTCTGGAATTCGCCAAAGCGCAGCACCCCGTGCCGGATGGCGAAGTGGATGAAATCCTGGCGGAAGGTGAGCATGGAGGGTGAAGCCAAAAAATGAAGAGGCAGCCATTATAATGTTAAGCCGCGCCAACCAGAAACGCTTATGAAAATCATCACCGTCAACCTCAACGGCATCCGCTCCGCTGCAAACAAAGGCTTCTTCCCCTGGATGCGTGCGCAACAGGCTGATATCGTCTGCGTGCAGGAACTCAAGGCGCAAGCCGCTGACATGACGCCGGACATGCTCGCTCCGCACGGCTATTACGGCTATTTCCATTATGCCGGAAAGAAGGGTTACAGCGGCGTGGGCATCTACTCGAAACACAAGCCGGATGCGGTGATCGAAGGCTTGGGTATTCCCGAGTTCGATGCCGAGGGGCGCTACCTCGAAGCACAATTCGGTAATTTAAGCGTGGTATCGGTGTATCTGCCCTCAGGTTCCAGCGGTGAGGAGCGCCAGGCGGTGAAGTTTCGGTTCATGGCCGCCTTCATGCCGCACCTCCGCAGCATGATGTCATCATCTCCAGTGTCGGGAGGAGGTGCGACGCGGCTGTTCCCGCAAACGGCTGGCAGAGTCCCTCACCTCAATCCTCTCCCCGAGGGGGAGGAGGCGATCGCTCTTTCCCCCTCGGGGGGAAAGTTGGATAGGGGGTTCGTGGGAAAGTTGGATAGAGGGTTGGCCAGTAACGTGTCACATCCGCATCTGAAACAACTATGCGCCAACGGGCGCGAGATGATTATTTGCGGCGACTGGAACATCGCGCATAAGGAAATTGATTTGAAAAACTGGCGCGGCAATAAAAAGAATTCCGGCTTCCTGCCGGAAGAGCGCGCCTGGCTCACCCAAGTGTTCGACGAGGCTGGCTTCGTGGACGTGTTCCGCAAGCTGCATCCCGGACTCGAAGCCTATACATGGTGGTCGAACCGTGGCCAGGCTTGGGCCAAGGATGTGGGCTGGCGCATTGACTACCACATCGCCACGCCGGCCATCGCACACACCGCGCAATCAGCCAGCATCTATAAGGAGCAGCGCTTCAGCGACCACGCTCCGCTGACGGTGGATTACGGCTACGCACTTTAATACGCAGCGTGTTCTCTACTCGCCCGGTTTTCGCCAGAAAGCTATGTCGCCACTTTGGGCAGGTTGGCAAGCGAAACCTTTAAGGCTTCCTCCGGGTAAGCGAAGTCCTCCAGCTCGCCCGCAAAATATTTGTCGTAGGCCGCCATGTCGAAGTGGCCGTGCCCGGAGAGATTGAAGAACAGTGTCTTCGGTTCGCCGGATTGCTTGCAACGCAACGCCTCGTCTATGCAGGCGGAAATAGCATGGTTCGATTCGGGCGCAGGGATGATGCCCTCGGCGCGGGCGAAGGTCACGCCCGCCTGAAAGGTTTGCAATTGCGGCACTGACACCGCCTCGATCAATTTCTCATGATAGAGCTGCGACACCAGCGCTGAATCACCATGATAGCGCAGCCCTCCGGCGTGGATGCCCGGCGGCATGAAGTCGTGCCCCAGTGTGTACATCTTGAGCATCGGGGTGAGCTTTGCCGTGTCGCCGAAATCATAGGCATATTGGCCGCGCGTCAACGTCGGGCAGGACGACGGTTCTACCGCAACCAAGCGCACGTTTTTGCCGCAGGCCTTGTCGGCGAAAAAGGGGAAGGCCGCACCGCCAAAATTCGATCCGCCGCCGCAGGGCGCGAAAATCATGTCCGGATAATCGCCCGCCAGTGCAAACTGCTTCTTCGCTTCCAGCCCGATGATGGTCTGGTGCAGCAGCACGTGGTTGAGCACAGAACCCAGCGCGTAATTCGTATCGGCGCGGTTGGCGGCGTCTTCCACCGCTTCGGAAATCGCCAGGCCAAGCGAGCCGGGGTTGTCCGGGTCGGCGGCCAGCGCGGCGCGCCCGGACTGCGTTTCCATCGAAGGGCTGGCGAACACTTCCGCACCCCACGTGTGCATCATCGAACGGCGGAACGGCTTCTGCTGATAGCTGATTTTCACCATGTACACGCGCACCTCCAGTCCGAACATCTGCCCGGCCAGAGCAATCGAAGAACCCCACTGCCCCGCGCCGGTCTCGGTGGCGATACGCTTGATGCCCGCCTCCTTGTTGTAATACGCCTGCGGGATGGAGGTGTTGACTTTGTGCGATCCCGCCGGGGAAACGCCTTCGTACTTGTAATAGATTTTTGCCGGTGTGCCCAGCGCCGCTTCCAGGCGATGCGCTCGAAACAGCGGTGAAGGCCGGTACAGGCGATAGGCTTCGCGCACGGTCTCGGGAATCGGAATCCAGCGCTCACCGGATACTTCCTGCATGATCAGACTCATCGGAAAAATCGGCGCAAGCGCCTCAGGGCCGATGGGTTTTCCGTCCGGCCCCAGCACCGGCGCGGGCGGATTTGGCATATCCGCCACCACGTTGTACCAATGGGTTGGAATATCACTTTCCTGCAAGATGAATTTTGTTTGAGGCATGACTTTCCCGATTGAGTTGTTATGGTTCCGAAACAGAAATCTAGCACAGGCGTCAAAGAGCTGCCAGGGATTCGGAAACGATTCGGAAACGAATGTATTCCGCATCTTTGGAAAAGGCTGGAGAATGATCAGCAGGACAAAGGCCGTGTGGCTGCAGAGGAGGAGTTGCTCCCCAACAGGGTCGGGCAGGGAGTTATCAATGCGGTTTGAGTGTTGTGTCAGCCGGGAATTTAAGGTGAAATGGGGTCGTCTTTAGATACGGTGCTTCATGCGAGCCCAGATGTTTCAGCATGTCGTAGTGCAAGCGTACCGTTTCGACCAGAATGACCGCCTCGCCACCGCGCGCACGACCGTGCTTGGCCTGCTCGAAATATCCGGGCTGCGCCAGTAACGGCATCATCTTTTTCACGTCCGACCACATGTCAGGGTTGAGTCCGGCCTGCTCAGCCAAAACACGCGCATCTTCCAAGTGGCCCATGCCCTGGTTATAGGCGGCCAGCGCCAGCCAGGTGCGCTCTTCGTCTGCAATGCGCGGCGGCAATTGTTCCATCAACAGTTTCAGGTAACGCGAACCCGCCATGATGCTCTGGCGCGGATCCAGACGATCCGTTACGTCCATGCGGTCAGCCGTATCCTCGGTCAGCATCATCAGGCCGCGCACATTGGTGGGCGAAGTGGCGAGCGGGTTCCAGTGCGATTCATGGTAGCCGATGGCGGCCAGCAATTTCCAATCTATTCCGGTCAATCTTTCCGCTTCCTCGAACAGGTAACGGAATTGCGGCAGAACGGTGCGCGTGCGGGTGACGAACGCGACTGCATCCATCGGCTCCAGCCGCTCATTGTGGCCGTAATAGCGATCCAGCAGGCGGCGCAGCGTGCCATCCTGTTTGATGAGCGCAAAGAATTTCTGCGCTTCCGCGAATAACTGCTCGTCACCATCCGGCGCAAAAGCCCAGGCCAGCCTGGACGGCTCGGCAATGTCGAATGCGGCATCCAGATTGGGGTAATAATTGCGCGCCAGCGCCAGATGTTCCTCGTTGGCGACGGTGCATTCAAGCTTACCCGAAGCGACTTCGGCCAGCAGGTCAGCGACCGTTCGTTGCTGGCGTGTTTCCCAGCGCAGAGCAGGCAGTTTCTGTTGCGCTTCGCGCAATGCCGCTTCCTGTGCGGAGCCTGCTGGCGCGGCGATGGCTTTGCCTACCAGTTCATCCACGCGCTTTGGCGGCTTGCCATTGCACACCACGCGCTCGCTTACGGCCTGGTAGGTTGGGCCAAAGCGCAACCCCCCGTTATCGTATCTGCGCAATCCGGCTGCGGCGATATGTGCCGCAGATGTCATCATGGACATCTTGATAGCATCCGGTGGCAACGACAGCAATTTTGTTTTTACCCGCAACTGGTTGGCGAACAACGAAACGAGTTGCAGCTCAAATTCCGCATCCACGCTGCTTTCGCCGTGTGCCACGATAACCGTCAATTCTTCCCGCCAGGGTTTTTTGGAAGTGTCGGCAGGTGCGCAGGCGGTGAGCAAGGCGGTGCTCAGCCACGCAAGCGGGGTGAGCCACCTTGGCAGCGCCCGCAAAGAGCCTTGCCAAAGGGTCAAATGGAATTGATACGCAAATTTGGGCATGTAAACATTCTGCCTGATTTTGCACATTGCTGGTAAAATGCGCGCCCCCGGAGAGGTGGCAGAGTGGTCGAATGTACCTGACTCGAAATCAGGCGTAGGTTTATGCCTACCGTGGGTTCGAATCCCACCCTCTCCGCCAGATTAGCACCCGAATTTGCCCGCCCCCTCTTTCCTAACTCTCCCCAGTGGAGGAGAGTATTCGCCTGCCGTCTCTGGAGCGGTTTGGATGTTGTGCAATGTTTGTTTTGATAACCAGAAACACTCGGGGAAAGTAGCCATCATGAAAGTAAGTGCAATCATTGGAGCGCTGTCGTTTGGCCTGCTGACATTGGTTTTCTCGGCATCATGGGCAGGCTCCGAAGCTGTAAGCATTGTCCAGGATCCAAATGCCGTAGGAACACCTGTAGGTAAGCGTGGCCCAACAACGGTTAAAATCACTCTCGAAGCCGTGGAAGTAGTAGGGGTTCTTGACGCCGCCGCAAAAACTACCTTTACTTACTGGACATACAACGGGAAAGTTCCTGGCCCAATGATCCGTGGCCGTGTGGGCGATACGTTTGAAATCACCATGAAGAACGCCAAGACCAGCAGCTTGATCCATAACGTTGACCTGCATGCGGTATGGGGTCAAGGCGGGGGCGCCGCGCTGACCAGCGTTGCTCCTGGCGAAGAGAAATCATTTGTGTTCAAAGCGCTACATCCGGGCCTGTTTGTTTATCACTGCGCCACCACGGTAATTCCACAGCATATTTCGACCGGCATGTACGGCATGATCCTGATCGAACCAGAAGGGGGTTTGCCGAAAGTAGACAAGGAATTCTATGTGATGCAAGGCGAAATCTATGCTGAAGGCGCTGGCACCCACAAGGATTTCAGCTTGGATTTGATGATGAAAGAGCAACCCACCCACGTGGTGATGAACGGCTCTGCTGCCGCCCTGGCCGGAGATCAGATGAAAGCCAAAGTGGGCGACAACATCCGCATTTTCTTTGGTGTTGGCGGCCCCAACCTGACTTCGTCCTTCCATGCGATCGGCGCGGTGTTCGATAAGGTTTGGACTGAGGGTTACTCAACCAAGTCTTCTGCGAAAACCGACGTTCAAACTACTGTGGTGCCTCCCGGCGGTTCTGCCATGGTGGAATTCAAGGCGCGCGTTCCGGCCAAGTACATCCTGGTTGACCAAGCGTACACCCGCCTGATGAAAGGTAACGTAGGTATTATTTCAGTCGAAGGCCCGGATCAACCCGATTTGTTCCGTGCGGGCAAGCTGAAGAAATAAACTGAGGTGAAACCAAGTCGCCATGAACACAATTTCTTTAGCCAATTTGAATATCGTTCTGGAGAAACTGGAAGAAGGCGTGCTGTTTTTGGATGAACAGCGCAATGTCGTTGCGATTAACAAGGCAGCAAGACAGATGATCGGCCAAAAACAAGGTGATGTTGTGGGCAAGAGTTGCCCCAGCCTGTTTCCCGCCACCCCTTGTGCGCACACTTGCGAGGAAAGCGGTAAATGCTCGCTGATGGCAGGCACCGCAAAAGAAAACAAGCTGGTGCAGGATATTGTGGTGGCACGCCCGGACGGGATGCTGGTTCCCCTGCATATGTGGGCAACAGCCTTGTCAGCGGACAAATCACAGACACATTGCGCGGTCGTATTGCGTAACCGCACCCGCGAAGTGCAACTGGAGGAGATCGCCGGGCAGCGATTGCGTATGGGTAATTTGGTCGGTCACAGCCATACCATGCAAGTATTGTTTCGCGAAATTCTGTTGGCAGCATCCAGTGATGCCAATGTGCTGATAACCGGCGAGACAGGAGCCGGCAAGGAACTGGCTGCGCAGGCAATACACGACAACTCTGCCCGCGCCAAAAAACCTTACCTGCAAGTGCACTGCGCCGCTTTACCGGAAAATCTGCTCGAGGCCGAACTTTTCGGGCACTGCAAGGGCGCATTTACCGGCGCGACGACTGATCGGCCCGGGCGCTTCGAAGCCGCAGATGGCGGCACGCTGCTTCTGGACGAAATCGGCGAGGTTCCTCTTGGCACCCAGGTGAAATTGCTGCGTGTGTTGCAGGAAAAAGAAGTGGTTCGTTTGGGTGAGAATCATTCGCGCAAGGTGAATGTGCGTATCCTCGCCGCCACACACCGCGATTTGCCAACCATGATAAAAAACGGCGAATTCCGGTCCGATTTGTATTATCGGCTGCGTGTGCTGCCCTTGCGGGTGCCTTCCTTGCGCGAGCGCCGCGAAGATATTCCATTGCTTGCCAGCACCATATTTTCCGGCCTGGCAAGACACTACAAGCGGGAGGATGTCACACTCTCCACACAAGCGACGGATGTGCTGCTCGGCTATGACTGGCCCGGCAACGTGCGCGAATTGGTCAACGCCCTGGAATACGCGCTGGTGCATGCCGAAGGTGCGGCCATTCAGCCGCGTCATTTTCCTGCCGAGTTGCGAGATGTGGCGCAACCTCCCATTACTCCCGAAGGCAAGGGGGATGCCTTGCTTACGCGTTATTATCGCGGCTCGGCAGCGGGGCGGGAAAAAGAACTTATTCTCGCAAAACTTGCCGAGGCGGGTGGCAACAAAAGCAGTGCTGCTGAAAAACTCGGTATGTCGCGCACTACTTTGTGGAAACGCTTGAAGCAATATGGCATTGCCGACGATACTCCAACCTGACGGGCATGGCGGATCAACGAAACAGCGGTTGGGCATATCAACAATAAGATGTTAATTTGGTTTTGATGAGATTAACGGCGGGGAGCGGTAATGTCAGGTTTTTTACACAAAATATCCAAGCTCATTCCCTTTTTTCTTTTTATCGTGCCGCTTGCTGCCCACGCCGGGGCCACCGACAAGCTGAAAAATTTCATCGCCTCCACCCGTTCCGGACAGGCGGATTTCACCCAAGTGGTGCAGGACAAAAGCGGCAAGCGCCTACAGGGCGCATCCGGCACCATGCAGTTCCAGCGTCCCGGAAAATTCCGCTGGAATTACCAGAAACCTTACGAGCAACTGATCGTGGGCGACGGTGTGAAATTCTGGCTGCATGACGTGGAACTGAACCAGGTCACAGTAAAAAAACTGGATGCGGCGCTAGGCAGCAGCCCGGCTGCCTTGCTGTCAGGAAACAATGAAATCGAGCGCAGCTTTGTGCTCAAGGACACCGGGGAACGCGAGGGTCTTGAATGGCTGCAAGCCACGCCCAAGGCCCAGGACACCAGCTTCGAAAAAATTCTCATGGCCTTCAACGCGCAGTCTGACTTAGTGGTCATGGAACTGCGCGACACCTTTGGCCACAACACCGTGTTGCGTTTTTCCAACTTGCGGCGCAACCCGCATCTGGCCGCGAACCTGTTCTCGTTCACGCCGCCAACAGGCGCGGATGTGCTGGGCGAGTGACTTTCGCGTGGGAATAAATAATTATTTAGCCACGGATGAACACAGATTTTCACGGATAAAACCAAGATGATTATCAGTGTTTCATCTGTTGCTGACTGATGTTTCATGACTGCCGCCGACTTATTTGAGTCTCCCACACCCGCCGCACCGTTGGCCGAGCGCCTGCGCCCCAAGCACCTTGATGAGGTCATCGGGCAGTCGCACTTGCTGGGGCCAGGCAGGCCGCTGCGGCTGGCGTTCGAGTCGGGCAAGCTGCATTCGATGATTTTGTGGGGGCCGCCCGGCGTGGGCAAGACTACGCTGGCGCGGCTGATGGCCTCGGCCTTCGATGCCGAGTTCGTGCCGCTGTCGGCGGTGCTGTCTGGCGTGAAGGATATCCGCGATGCCATCGCGCGGGCGCAGAACACCTTGCAGCAGAGTGGGCGCCACACCATCCTGTTCGTGGATGAAGTACATCGCTTCAACAAGTCGCAGCAGGACGCCTTCCTGCCGTTTGTCGAACAGGGTCTGGTCACTTTTATCGGCGCGACTACCGAGAATCCTTCGTTTGAAGTTAATAGCGCGCTGCTGTCGCGGGCGCAGGTGTATGTGCTGCGAGCCTTGTCCGGGGCCGAACTGGGGCAGTTGTTCGAGCGCGTGCAACTGGTGGCTTTGCAAGGGCTGGAATTCGACGAGGCCGCGAAGGAGCGTATTATCGGCTATGCAGACGGCGATGCGCGCCGCCTGCTGAATGCGCTGGAGCAATTGCAAACCGCCGCTCACACCGCCAAGGTGTCGCAGATTACTGCCGAATTTCTCGACAATACGCTGGCGCAGAACCTGCGCCGTTTCGACAAGGGCGGCGAGGCGTTCTACGACCAGATTTCCGCGCTGCACAAATCGGTGCGTGGCTCTGACCCCGATGCCGCACTGTACTGGCTGGTGCGCATGCTGGATGGAGGCGCCGATCCACGGTATCTGGCGCGGCGCATCGTGCGCATGGCGTGGGAAGACATCGGCCTGGCCGACCCGCGCGCCGTGCAGATCGCTCTGGAAGCGGCGCAAACCTATGAGCGGCTCGGTTCGCCGGAAGGGGAACTGGCGCTGGCGCAGGCGGTGATCTATTTCGCCGTAGCCGCCAAGTCGAACGCGGGCTATGTCGCGTATAATGCCGCCCGCGCCTTTGTCGCCCAGGACGGCTCGCGCGAAGTGCCGCTTCACCTGCGCAACGCGCCGACCAAATTGATGAAGCAGCTCGATTATGGCAAGGGCTACCGCTACGCGCACGACGAAATGGAAGGCTATGCGGCAGGCGAGAATTATTTCCCGGACGGCATGCCGCAAGTGAGTTTTTATCAACCCACCGAGCGCGGGCTGGAAGCAAAAATTGCCGAGAAGCTGGCGCATTTGCGTGAACTGGATGCAAAAGCGAAAAACAAGAATTAGCCACAGAGAACACAGAGGTCACAGAGAAAATCGTGGCAGACCAACTGACTGAAAAAATAATTGCGGCAGCTATCGAGGTACACAAAACGCTGGGTGCTGGATTGCTTGAGGCAATTTATGAAGAGGCGTTATGCCACGAGTTGGGACTCATGGAAGTAGATTTTCAGAGACAAGTTGCGGTTGATGTGATTTACAAGGATTGTGTGATACATGGACAAAGGTTGGATTTGTTGGTTGAGAATGAAGTTGTGGTTGAAGTGAAATCCTTGCGGGCACTTCCTGAAGTTGCCACAGCTCAATTGCTTTCTTACCTGAAGTCAACCGGTCTTAAGCGTGGGCTACTGCTGAATTTTGGTGAGGCGCAGCTAATCAAGGGCATCAAGCGAATTTCTCTGTGATCTCTGTGTTCTCTGTGGCTAAATTGATTTTGAATTTGAGGTTTTCATGTTAGACATACAACTATTGCGTAGCGATTTGGATAATATTGCGAACCGCCTTGCAACGCGCGGCTTCGCGCTGGATACCGCGCACTTCGAGAAACTGGAAGGCGAGCGCAAAACTGTCCAGACGCGCACGCAAGAACTACAAGCCAAGCGTAACGCCACATCCAAACAGATCGGACAAGCCAAGGCCAAGGGCGAGGATGTGTCGGCGATCATGGCGGAGGTAGCGAATCTGGGCGATGAGCTCAAGCAACTGGAAACCAAACTGGAGCAGGTGCAGCATGATCTAAACGCATTTCTTTCCGTTATTCCCAACATGCCGCACGAGAGTGTGCCGCACGGTAAATCGGAGGCGGATAATCAGGAAGTGCGCAAGGTCGGCAATGTCCCTAAGTTTGATTTCGAAGTGAAGGATCACGTCAGTATCGGCGAAGGACTGGGCGGGCTGGATTTCGAAACGGCCGCAAAGATTTCCGGCGCGCGTTTCTCGCTGCTGAAAGGGCCGCTGGCGCGGCTGCACCGCGCGCTGGCGCAGTTCATGCTGGATACGCATACCGAGCAGCATGGCTACACCGAAGTGTACGTGCCTTATCTGGTGAATGCCGAGTCTATGCGGGGCACCGGGCAATTACCCAAATTCGAGGAAGACCTGTTTCGTGTACCGCGCCAGTTGGGTGAAGAAGGTGAGCAGAATTTTTATCTGATCCCCACCGCCGAAGTGCCGGTGACCAACATGGTGCGCGACGAGATCGTACCGCTGGAAAAATTGCCGCTGAAGTTCGTGGCGCATACGCCGTGCTTCCGCAGCGAGGCGGGTTCCTACGGGCGCGACACGCGTGGCATGATCCGCCAGCACCAGTTCGACAAGGTGGAGTTGGTGCAGATCGCCCATCCGGAAAAGTCCTACGAATTGCTGGAAGAGTTGCTCGGCCATGCCGAGACCATCCTGAAGCAACTCGGCCTGCCCTATCGCGTGGTGAAGCTTTGCACGGGTGACATGGGTTTCTCTGCCGCGACCACATACGACATCGAAGTGTGGCTGCCGGCGCAGAACGCCTACCGCGAGATTTCTTCCTGCTCCAACTTCGAGGCGTTTCAGGCACGGCGCATGCATGCGCGTTTCCGCAATGCGCAGGGCAAGCCGGAATTGGTGCATACGCTGAATGGCTCCGGGCTGGCGGTAGGCCGCACG
>CXWL01125975.1_pt1 | contig 12100 bp, 15 predicted proteins | sample 590931 | NCBI WGS metagenome assembly CXWL01 (sample SAMEA3498368, study PRJEB10139) | groundwater metagenome | biome: water well; material: biofilm material | place: Germany | collected 2015-04-27
GTCTTCCAGCCATACCATCGGAAAGGCTTGCATGCCCCGGTGCAGCGGCAACGGCAGCGCGCAACTGCCGATCATGCGGCTTTCGTCCTCGACCACGAACTGCTCGAGGCCGGCCGCGCGTTTTTTCAGCAGGTCCACCGCCAAGCGGTTTTCGAAGTCGATGTTGGACGGCTGCGTGGTCGCACGTTTGCCGAAGCTGGAGCCGCGGTGGTTGGCGTGGCCTTCCAGGTCCAGGGCATTGCGCAGCTGGCCGAGGACTTCGGTCTTGCCAGTGCCGGTCATGCCGCCAAGCAACACGAAATCACACTGGGCCGTGGCCTGCTCGATGGTGTCCACCAGGAATGTGCGCATGGCCTTGTAGCCACCGCCAACGCGCGGGTAATCGACACCGGCTTCGGTCTTCAGCCATTGCTGCACGATCTGCGAGCGCAGCCCGCCGCGAAAGCAATACAGGTAACCCTCGGGGTTGGCCTGGGCAAACTGCGCCCACTGCGCGATGCGATCCGCCTTGATCGCGCCGGACACCAGCTCATGCCCCAGCACAATGGCCGCCTGCTGGCCCTGCTGCTTGTAGCAGGTGCCGACGCGCTGGCGCTCGGCGTCGGTCATCAGCGGCAGGTTGATGACGCCCGGGAAGGCGCCTTTGGCGAATTCGACCGGCGCGCGGGTATCCATCATCGGCCGGTCGTTGAGGAAGATACTGCGGTAGTCGGTGATGTCAGTTGCCATCAAAACACCTCTACCGCGTGGGTCTGTCGCTCAACCAGCGCGCCGATCGGCTCCAGGCTCAGGCCCAGCTCGGCGGCCACCGCGTGGAATTCGGCGTCGCCCTCAGGCGTCACGGCAATCAACAGGCCACCGCTGGTCTGCGGGTCGCACAGCACGCGCTTGTGCAGCTCTTGCAGGCGCCCGACTTTGCTTGAGTAGCTGTCGAAGTTACGCAAGGTGCCGCCGGGCATGCAGCCCTGGTCCAGGTAGTCTTCGATCCCTGGCAGGCGTGGGACTTTGGCGTATTCGATGCGGGCCGTTACGCCGCTGCCGTCGGCCATTTCCACCAGGTGGCCCAGCAGGCCGAAACCGGTAACATCAGTCATCGCCGTCACCCCTGCCAACTTGCCGAAACGGCTGCCCGGCTTGTTGAGCGTGCACATCCAGTCACGCGCCAGGCCGATATCCGCCTCGCGCAGCTTGCCTTTCTTTTCGGCGGTGGTGAGGATGCCGATGCCCAAGGGTTTGGTCAGGTACAGCTGGCAGCCGACGGTGGCGGTGTCGTTGCGCTTCATATGGCGCTTTTGCACGATGCCGGTCACGGCCAGGCCGAAGATTGGCTCGGGAGCGTCGATGGAGTGCCCGCCCGCCAGGGGGATACCGGCTTCGTCGCACACCGAGCGGCCGCCACGGATCACTTCGCGGGCCACTTCCGGCGCCAGCACGTTCACCGGCCAGCCCAGAATGGCGATGGCCATCAGCGGGTCGCCGCCCATGGCGTAAATGTCGCTGATGGCATTGGTGGCGGCGATGCGGCCAAAGTCGAAGGGGTCATCGACAATCGGCATGAAAAAGTCAGTGGTGGAGACCACCCCGCGCTCGTCGTCGATGGCGTACACCGCCGCGTCGTCGCGGGAGGCGTTGCCCACCCACAGGTTGGGGTCGAGGTTCTGCGCGCCGCTGCCGGCGAGGATCACTTCCAGCACCTGGGGCGAGATCTTGCAGCCGCAACCCGCGCCGTGGCTGTATTGGGTAAGGCGAATCGGCTCGTTCATGGTGGACCTCAAGCTATCAAGTGCGCGGATTCTAACAGACAGCAAAAAGCCGGCTGGGCTCTTGTGAACCCAGCCGGCTTGTTTGTTTCAGCGCTTACTGGCGGGCAGCGAGCAAACGCTTGTGGCGGTTACGCCGGGCGATGTTCAGGCACTCGATCGCCGCCGAGAAGGCCATGGCCGCGTACACATAGCCTTTCGGCACATGGGCGCCGAAGCCTTCGGCGATCAGCGTCATGCCGATCATGATCAGGAAGCCCAGGGCCAGCATCACCACGGTCGGGTTGTCGTTGATGAACTTGGCCAGCGGCTCGGCCGCTACCAGCATCACGATCACCGAGGTCACCACGGCAATGATCATAATCGGCAAGTGCTCGGTCATGCCCACGGCGGTAATGATGCTGTCGATGGAGAACACCAGGTCAAGCAACAGGATCTGCCCGATGGCGGCGGCAAAACCGATGGCCACGGTGTTGCCGACGCTGGCCTTCTCTTCCGGCTCCGGGTCCATGCTGTGGTGGATCTCGGTGGTGGCCTTCCACACCAGGAACAGGCCACCGGCGATCAGGATCATGTCCTTCCACGAAAACGCCTGGCCCAGCACCTCGAACACCGGCGCGGTCAGTTGCACGATAAATGCGATGGTGCTCAACAGGCCCAGACGCAGGATCAACGCCATGCTGATACCGATGCGCCGGGCCTTGGCCCGATGCTGCTCGGGCAGCTTGTTGGTGAGGATCGAGATGAAGATCAGGTTATCGATGCCCAGCACGATTTCCATCACGATCAAGGTGGCCAGTGCCACCCAGGCGGTGGGGCTGGCGGCCAGTTGTAAAAGGTAATCCATAGGTCAGTCCTGACGTTGTACTGGGAAATTAGGCTTCTTTGTTACTGTTCGATTCTTCTTGCTCGTCTTCCTGCTTTTCAGGACTGATCAAGCCGTTTGTCGCTTCACTCAACGCCTGCTCGGCGGCCTTGTGGGTGTCGTCGATCGCCTGCTTGGCCGATTCGGTGGCTTTGCCCAGCACCTGTTGGGCGCTTTTTTCGACCTGATCACAACCGCTGATCATCACCAATGAAAGCGCAAGCAACGACGCCGCGCCGAGAGAATTGAGTTTCATGATGTATTCCTCGTTAGAACCATTGGGTCCAAATAGTGGCCCCGCGATAGCGAGGCATTCTATGCAGGCGAACAGTTCAGGAAAATTCGTATTTTTCTCGCGTATACTTCGATTTTTACGAAGTGTAGACCGCCGTGCTCAATTATCGACAACTGCACTACTTCTGGGTCGTGGCCAAGACCGGCAGCATCGTGCGCGCCTGTGAGCAACTGAACCTCACGCCCCAGACCATCAGCGGGCAGATCAGCCTGTTGGAACACACCTATGGCATCGCTTTGTTTCAGCGCGTCGGTCGTCAGCTGGAATTGACCGAAGCCGGGCGCCAGGCCNNCGCGCGCAGCCCAACGAACAGCAGATCGTGTTTCGGGTCGGGGTCGCGGATGTGGTGCCCAAGTCCATCGTTTACCGGCTGATCGCGCCGACCATGGAGCTCAGCGAGCCGATCCGCATCACCTGCCGTGAAGACAAACTCGAACGGTTATTGGCTGACTTGGCGATCCAGCGCCTGGACCTGGTGATTTCCGACAGCCCCATGCCCACGCACCTGGACATCAAGGGCTACAGCCAGAAACTCGGGGAATGTGGCATCAGCTTTTTCGCCACCCAGGCATTGGCTGACCGCTACGGCGGCGACTTCCCACAGTGCCTGCATGGCGCGCCGCTGTTGATCCCCGGCGCCGAAACCGTGGTGCGCAGCCGTTTGCAGCGTTGGTTTGCCGAGCAGCAGATCCAACCCAAAATCATTGGTGAGTTCGACGACAGCGCCCTGATGCAGGCCTTCGGGCAATCCGGCAGCGGGATTTTCATCGCCCCCAGCGTGATCGCCGAAGAGGTGGTGCGCCAGTACGGTGTGGCGCTGATCGGCCAGACCGATGCGGTCACCGAGTCGTTCTATGCGATCTCGGTAGAGCGCAAGGTCAAGCACCCCGGCATCGTGGCGATTACCGAAGGTGCCCGACGCGAGCTGTTTACCGCCCTGCCGTAAAGGCTGGTTGCTTGGCGGTCATCAACCACAGTGCCAGCAGGATCGACACCAGGATAAACCCGGACGCGGCAAAACCCAGGCTACCCAGGCCGAAGGTGTCGATCACATGCCCACCGACCAATGCGCCCAGGCCAATCCCCAGGTTGGCCCCGGCGATGTTCAGCGACGCCGCGAACGCCGGCGCATGGGGCGCGGCCTTCATCAGCCGCACGTGGCTGACCAGGAACAGTGCCGCCTGGGTCACCCCCCACACGGCCATCGCCGCTGCCAGGCCGATGGTGGAGTGAATCGCCGGCACCAGCGCGACCATGCCCGCGATCATGAAGCCGCAGAACACCATGGATGCGATCAACGGGTGGCGGTCCACCGCGCGCCCGCCGAGGGAGTTGCCGAGCAAGCCCACCGCGCCGAAGCCCATCAGGCACCAGCCCACCAGCGTGCCGTCGAAGCCGGCCAGGCGCTCAAGGATGTCCGCCAGGTAGGTGTAGGCGGTGAACATGCCGCTGAACACCAGGATCGACAGCAGGATATGACCCTGCATCAGCGGATTACGCAGGATCTTGAACTGCGAACGCAGGGTGACCTGATCATTTTTCGGTTGGGTCACCGGCAGGTAGATAAACAGCAGCAACGCCTTGGCCAGCGCCACCACCGCGAGGATGGCAAACGCGGTGCGCCAGCCGAACATATCCGAAATCAGCGTGCCCACCGGGATGCCGAACACCGTGGCNNACGATATCCACCGCGGTTTCACTGGCCAGGGCCCAGAACACCGGCAGGCCCAGCGCGGGGATCAACCGGGCGACAGCCATCACCCAGATATTCGGCGCCAGGGCCGCCACGGTATTGGCCACGCCAAACATAATCAGAATGCTGATAAACAGGCGCTTGCGTGGGAAACGTGCGAAGTACGCCGTAAGAAAAGGCCCGAAGGCCGCCACGGTAAACGCGAACAGCGTCACCAGCAGCCCGGCTTGGGACACACTGACGTTCAAGTCTCGAGCGATGGACGGCAGCAGCCCGACAATAACGAACTCTGTGGTCAGCACGGTAAAGCCGGCGGCCGACAGCAGCAGGATGGGAAACAGCATGAAAACTCCAGAAACAACGACATCAACGACAGCCCGAAGGGCCCGCTGACAGAGAGGAAAGATGAGAGGGCAGAATCTTAACAGAACATGTCCGGACTTGGCCAAACCCAGCCGGCACGGGTGACGCAATGCCGCACCGGGCGGGAGCCTTCGAGCAGCATGCTAGACTCCGCGACCTGCTTCCTACGGAGCTTTCCGCCTGCATTGCTGCGCCCTACCAAAAAAATTAGAGACAAGTGTTTATGACTGCTGCCCCCTCCCCTCTGCAACGACTTATGCGCGTCAGCCTGGTCACCCAAATCGTCATCGGCCTGATCGCCGGTATCCTGCTGGCCTTGCTGCTGCCCGAGGCCGCCAAGGCCACCGGGTTTATCGGCAAGGTGTTTGTCGCCGCGCTCAAGGCCGTGGCGCCGATTCTGGTGTTTGTGCTGGTGATGGCGTCGATCGCCAACCATAAACACGGCCAGGAAACCCATATCAAGCCGATCCTGTTCCTGTACCTGCTGGGCACCTTCGCCGCCGCCGTGGTCGCGGTGATTGCCAGCATGTGGTTCCCCTCCTCGCTGGTACTCGCCACCCATGACGCCACCGTCAGCGCGCCCGGCGGCATCGGCGAGGTCCTGCAAAGCCTGCTGCTGAGCGTGGTGGACAACCCGGTGAGCGCACTGATGAATGCCAACTTCATCGGTATTCTGGCCTGGGCCATCGGCATGGGGATTGCCATTCGCCATGCCGGCGAAACCACCCGCACGGTGCTGGATGACCTGTCCAACGGCGTGACGCTGATCGTACGCGTGGTGATCCGCTTTGCGCCGCTGGGTATCTTTGGCCTGGTGGCATCCACCCTGGCCACTTCCGGTTTTGGCGCCCTGCTCGGCTACGCGCACCTGCTGCTGGTGCTGATCGGCTGCATGCTGTTCGTGGCACTGGTGATCAACCCGGCCATCGTATTCTGGAAACTGCGCCGCAACCCGTACCCGCTGGTGCTGCTGTGCCTGCGCGAAAGCGGTATCACCGCGTTCTTCACTCGCAGTTCGGCGGCCAACATCCCGGTGAACCTGGCGTTGAGCAAACGCCTGGGCCTGCATGAAGACACCTACTCGGTATCGATCCCGCTGGGTGCCACTATCAATATGGCCGGCGCCGCGATCACCATCACCGTGCTGACCCTGGCGGCCGTGCATACCCTGGGCATTGCCGTCGACCTGCCCACGGCGGTGCTGCTCAGTGTGGTCGCGGCCATTTGTGCCTGTGGCGCGTCGGGTGTGGCCGGCGGCTCGCTGCTGCTGATCCCGCTGGCGTGCAGCCTGTTTGGGATTCCGAGTGAAATTGCCATGCAGGTGGTGGCTGTCGGCTTCATCATCGGCGTGCTGCAGGATTCGGCGGAGACTGCGTTAAATTCGTCCACCGATGTGCTGTTTACTGCGGCCGCATGCCTGGGTAAGGAAGAGCAGCCAGCTTAAAAGCCGGACACAAAAAAGCCCGGGGGCGTTCTTCAGTGAACACCCCCGGGCTTTTTTGTATCCGGGTGCTTAGAAAGCGCCCATGTAATCACGCTTGCCCACTTCCACACCGTTATGGCGCAGCAAGGCGTACGCGGTGGTGACGTGGAAGAAGAACTGCGGCAGGCCGTAGGTCAGCAGGTAGGACTGGCCGCTGAAGCGCTTCTCTTTCGGGGTGCCTGGGCGGGTGATGATCTCGATGCCTTCCTTGCCGTCGACTTGCTCGGGCTTGATGGTGTCGACGAATGCCAGGACCTTGGCGATCAGTGCTTGCAGGTCGGCGAAGGTCACTTCGCTGTCTTCGTATTTCGGCACTTCGATCTCGGCCAGGCGCGCGGAAACGCCCTTGGCGAAGTCGACGGCGATCTGCACCTGGCGCACCAGCTGGAACATGTCCGGGAACAGGCGCGCTTGCAGCAGGGCGTTGGGCTCGATGTTCTTGGCGGTGGCGTGGGCTTCGGCTTTGTTCAGCACATCGCTCAGGGCGCTGAGCATTTGCTTGAAGACTGGGATGGAAGCGGCGTACAGGGAAATAGTCATGGCAGTCTCATGGTTAGGGCACGGTTTGAACCAGCGGCGATTATAGACACGCCCGCTGCTTGTCTTTTATTTTTTCGGGCTTACGCTAAGGCCTTCACTGCATAGGGAACGCGCGATGACCGCCGAGCACGACACCGACACCCCTGAGCCGCGCCTGAACAGCACGGAAATCCGCCTCCTGGGCTGCCTGATCGAAAAACAGGCGACCAACCCGGAAACCTATCCCCTGACCCTCAACGCCCTGGTGCTGGCCTGCAACCAGAAGACCAGCCGCGAACCGGTGATGAACCTCAGCCAGGGCCAGGTCGGCCAGAGCCTGCGTGCGCTCGAAGGCCAAGGCTTCACCCGCCTGGTGATGGGCAGCCGCGCCGACCGCTGGGAGCATCGCGTGGACAAGGCGCTGGAGCTGGTGCCGGCCCAGGTGATCCTGACCGGGCTGCTGTTTTTGCGCGGGCCGCAAACCGTCAATGAACTGCTGACCCGCAGCGGGCGCATGCATGATTTTGAAGATGCCGAGCAGGTCGTGCATCAGCTCGAACGCCTGATCGCACGCGGGCTGGCGCTGCTGGTGCCGCGTCAGGCCGGGCAGCGGGAAGATCGTTATACCCATGCGTTGGGCGATCCGGCGGATATCGAGGCGATTATTTCGGCGCGAGGTACTCCCGTGGAGCGTGGCACAGCGGTTTCCGTCGAGCGTATTGAAGAACTGGAAGCCCGGATTGCCGCATTGGAAGAGCGCCTGTCCCAGTTGGAACAGGCATAACACCGTTCAAATGTGGGAGGGGGCTTGCCCCCGATAGCGGTGCACCCGTCACAGATCCATAACCTGTTACCCCGCTATCTCAGGCTTCCCCCCACAGTAACTATCCCATTAAATTTGTGGTGTTTCTGGCGAGCTTTTACTCGTCAGCCCGGTATTTTTTTACTATTATCGTCCACCTGCGCACTCAGGGAAGAGAGGCTGAGCGCCTTGAGGCTGGTAGAAAATTTACACCCCATCGGTGAATGTGTTTTTACCTTTGCCCAGACCGTAACGACTCAGCCGTTCATAATTAAATCTTTGGTGGAACTGATGAATAAAATGTGTGGCGTTGTTGTACTGGCAGGACTTGCCCTCTCGGGATGCGCTTCGAAAACTCCAGAAAAACCCAAAGAAACTCCACCGCCTGCAGTCGTCCAGCAATCACCCGCTGAGGTTGCACATCCCACACCAGCAGAGCCGGCTGCGCCTTACACCGTGCGCTATGAGGCTGCACCTGCGAACGCCAATGCTGACGCCCAAACCCATGCCTCGTCGGACGCCGCTCAGCCAGAATCCGAAACAAACTTGAACGAAAACCGCGCTGAGCAGTGCCGTAAAGAGCTGGATGTATTAAAGATCTACAACAAAGCCTCTTACGCTAAATACGAAGCGGAATACCAGGCGATTGCCAGCAAGACCGGCAAATACATGCAGATTAAAGATTCCATTAGTTCCGATATCAACTATATGGTGCTGCCGGCTTATCAATTTCAAATTCGTGAGTTCTGCTTCCGGGTTAAGACCCGCCTGTCGCAACTGGTACTTCGCCAAGCCAAGCCATGATTCCACTTCAGGACGCGCTTTGCGCCAGTTGAGGAAACTCTGAACACGACTTGCGCCGCTGGTGAAATACTCGCCTTAAGCGAATCAAACCCTTAAGTCCCGATGCAGCACAATCCCCTCAGTTAGCGCCACCTGATCCAGATGGATCAGGTGGCGCGCTGGTCAGCTTCGGGCAAAGGCGACTGCTGCCTCAAACTGCTCTTGCGTCGGCCGCACTCCGGTATAAAGCACAAACTGCTCCAATGCCTGAATCGCGATCACTTCCAAACCGGTAATCACCCGCTTGCCTTGGGCACGCCCACGCACGATCAGCGGTGTTTCGGCGGGAATCGCCACCACATCGAAGACAGTCTGCGCGTTATCCACTGCATCCGCCTCGAACGCCAGTGCATCCGCCTCGGCGCCGCCGGTCATGCCGATGGGGGTCACGTTGATCAGCATCTGCGGGCGTAAATCCCCAAGCTGTGCCTGCCACTCATAGCCCAGGTTACGTGCCAGCGCCCGGCCCGCCGCTTCGTTGCGCGCCACGATCACGCCATTGGTGTAACCCCCATCGCGCAAGGCGCTGGCCACGGCCTTGGCCATGCCGCCGCTGCCATGCAGGGCAAAGGTCGATTCCCTGGGCACGGCGTGCTTTTTAAGCAGTTGCTCAACGGCGATGTAATCGGTGTTGTAGGCCTTGAGGTGGCCGTCGGTATTGACGATGGTGTTCAGCGAGTCGATGGCTTGAACCGACGCGTCGAGTTCGTCCACCAAGGCAATCGCGGCTTCCTTGAAGGGCATGGACACCCCACAACCGCGCACGCCCAACGCACGGATACCACCTATCGCGCCGGGCAAATCCCGGCTGCTGAAGGCCTTATAGTAGAAGTTCAGACCCAGCTGTTCGTACAGGTGGTTATGAAATCGCAGGCCAAAGTTTCCAGGGCGCGCCGACAGTGACATGCACAGTTGGGTGTCCTTGTTGGGGTGCATCTGCATGGAAAACTCCTTTGAGTAAGCAAATCGGTACAGACCTTACACAACCTTTACCTAGCGGCCGTGCTGTTTTTCAGAAATACGTTGTCTTAAAAGTATCCCCGCGACATTACTTGAGTCTATTGATTGCAGACCACAAGCGCAGGGGCTAACCGAGGAATGACCATGATTCGTAAAATCCCCAAGATCGCCTTGCTTATCGGTGCACTCGCTATGGCCGGCCAAGCCTCCGCCCACGGTGGTGGATGGGGTGGCCCGGCTGTCTTGGGTGCGTTAGTCGGCGCCGCCGTGGTGGGCTCCGTGGTTGCCAGCCAACCCCGCGAGGTCTATGTGCAGCAACCGGTGTATGTGCAGCCGCAACCGGTGTATGCCGCCCCGCCGCCGGTCTACTACGCACCGCCACCGCCTGTGTATGTGCAGCAGCAGGTGTATTACCGCCCGGCGCCCGTCTATTACGGCCCACCGCGTGGCTACTACGGCCCTCCCCACGGCTATTATGGCCGCGGCTGGTAACCGGCAATTCCTGCGTCTGGAACAGGCCTCGCTTACACGCGGGGCCTTTTTTTGCGCGCAAAGTCCGGTTTCAGAGTGCCAATGTCGCTCTGAGGACAATGACCGAGGCCAAATCGCACATGATTGACACCAATGTCTACTTGCTCAAACCGGGCTTGCGCTGTCATGTTTGCGTCACGACACACGCCCACTCTCGAGCCTGTCCACCCAATAACAACAAGGACGACTGACCATGCCCACGCAAAACCCCCACCGCACCGCTGGCCTNNGCGGAAAACCTGGTGCGCAAGGGCCTGCTCAGTGAGCAGGAAGTAGTGAGCATGCTCGATCAAGTGGTGGACTGACACCTCTCATCGATGTCGACTATCGAGACAGGTGATTTTTCCTACATCGCCCGACGCCGTAAGGTGACCTCCATTGCGATTGGAGGTTCTTATGCCCACTGTTCAAATCATGTCCGTCATCGGCAGCGCCGTCCCCGCCCGTCTTCGGGAGTCGGGTTTGCTCGCCTGCTGGTACCTGGTACGCGACGGCGAAGCCATCAGCGGCCCGCTCACATCCTTGTCTGCCGCTGAACAACAACTGCAACAGGCCTCGAACTTCAAGCTGCACGCCTGACCGTCACGGCAATGGCAGCTTGACCCGCGGCTTGCTTTCGACAAACAGCGCCCAGCTGGACATGAACAGCGCCGCCACCAGGGGGCCGATCACAAACCCGTTGAGGCCAAACACCGACAGGCCGCCGAGGGTCGAGATCAAAATCAGGTAGTCCGGCATTTTGGTGTCCTTGCCCACCAGGATCGGGCGTAGCACGTTGTCCACCAGGCCGATCACAAACACGCCGAACAACCCCAGCACCACGCCCTGCCAGATCGAACCGCTCAACAGGAAGTAGGCGGCCACCGGCCCCCACACAATGCCTGCGCCCACCGCCGGCAACAGCGACAGAAATGCCATCAACACCGCCCAGAGCAACGCACTGGGAATGTCCAGAAACCAGAAGATCAAACCGCCCAACGCCCCCTGGGTCACGGCCACCAGCACGTTGCCCTTGACCGTGGCGCGCACCACCCGGTTGAACTTGAGTTGCAAGCGACGCTTCTGCGGCTCGGCCAGCGGCACCGCCGTGCGCACCTTGCGCACCAGCTCGGGGCCGTCGCGCAGCAGGAAAAACAGCAGATACAGCATGATGAAAAAGCTCACCAGGAAATCAAACGTGCCCTGGCCGAAGCTGAACGCCTGGGACGCAAAGAACTGGCTGCCCTGCATTGCGCTCTTGACGATCTTTTCCCGCAGCCCTTCCAGGTTGCCCATGCCGAAGCGGTCCAGCAGGTGCTGGAAGTACGGCGGCAGGAAATTCTTGAACTGCTCGATATACCCGGCCACATCCAGCTTGCCGCTCTCGACGTTCTTGTAGAGCGTGGCGCCCTCCTGCACCAGCAAGGCGCTGGTGATGATCACCGGCAGAATCGCGATCACCAGGCACACCGTCAAAGTGCTCAGGGACGTGAGGTTGCGGTTCCAGCCAAAGCGCTGCTGCAGGCGACGCTGCAGCGGGGCAAAGATGATGCCGAGGATCACCGCCCAGAACACCGCGCCGTAGAACGGCAGCAATATCCAGATAAACGCGACGGTCACCAGGCCCAGCAGCAACAGCAGGGTTTTGAATTGCAGGTTGGTTTGATTCATGTCCGGTCCATGTCAAAAAAGCCGGACGCGCATTTGCGTCCAGGTGCTTAGTCCGCTGCAAAGCCTGGGAGTGCCATCTTTGTTGCGGTAAGCGTAGACCCAGATCAATAAAGCCTTGGGCGCAGTGCTTTACGCTCGCGACCTTTTGCGACCCGACCCGATGCCGCCCATCCTCGCCCCCGAATTGCTCGCCCCCGCCGGCACCCTGAAAAACATGCGCTACGCCTTCGCCTACGGCGCCGATGCGGTCTACGCCGGCCAGCCGCGCTACAGCCTGCGCGTGCGCAACAATGAGTTCGACCACGCCCACCTGGCCCTCGGCATCGACGAGGCCCA
>CXWL01030620.1_pt1 | contig 12095 bp, 10 predicted proteins | sample 590931 | NCBI WGS metagenome assembly CXWL01 (sample SAMEA3498368, study PRJEB10139) | groundwater metagenome | biome: water well; material: biofilm material | place: Germany | collected 2015-04-27
GTGCAAGCAGCGCAGCAAGACCAGCAGCAGAAGCAACCTATACACAGCAGTTGGCTATAGTTGACGCTAAAACAAAACAACTTGAATTGATGCGCAAGGCTGAAAAAGATTTGTCCGAAGCAGGTGCAAAACTTAATAAGCCGTTACCAACTTTAAAAACAACGCCAGAAGGAGCTACTGGGCTTGGTACAGGAGGAAAAAATGGAAAAGGTACTAATGGCACTAAGGGCAGCGGATCATCAGCAAGAATTGATGAAAGCGCGCGCGAGCTAGAATCATTAAACAAACAAATTGCATTACTGGGTGTTGTTACAGAAGAAGAAAGAATCCGTTACGAGGTAACAGTCGGATCATTAAAAAATATATCGGCATTAAAAAAAGATGGTTTAATTGCAGCGGCAGCAGAGCTTGATTCTCAAAAAGAATTTAACGACATACTAAGCCAAGGTGACGAGTTAGCAAAGAAGCAATCAGAAGCGATGAAACAAGTTGCAGACGATGCAAAGAAACTTAAAGCAGAATTAGCAGACTTTACACCACCAGCCAGCGGCGAGTTTGAGCAGCGCCTTTACCGAATAGACGATGCTTTAAAGCAGGGAATATTTACTGCGCAAGAAGCGGCAGAAGCACAAAGAAAGCTTGGCGAAGCTTTTAACGCTGGAGCGTTTGAAGATAGCAAAGACCAGATTAACGCATTATCTGAGTTTACAATACAAGCATCCAGAAACTTGCAAACATCATTAGCAGAGTCATTAAAAAATGGTTTTGGTGATGGATTGCAAGGCGCATTAGTCAGCTTCACAACTTTTTTACGTGATGCGGCAGCAGAGTATGCAGCATCAGGACTGCTTGAGTTAATATCAGGAAAAGATGGTAAAAGCGGATTGCTTAAAGAAGGCATTGGCGCTATCAGTAGCATAGTCGGTGGATTATTCGGTGGCGGCGGTGGTGGATTTAACGGATCAGGGCCGCTGCTATCATTCAAGGGGAAAAAGTTTGCTGATGGTGGTGATTTTGGCGGTGGTTTTAGGTTGGTGGGTGAGGGAGGCCCAGAACTTGAAGCAACAGGGCCAAGTCGTATATTTAACGCTCAGCAAACAAAAAACATCCTAAGCGGCGGCAGGCAGAGCGTTTCAAATATCGTAGTAAATTTTAACGGCCCTGCTCCGAGTGATAAAAAGGCAGCATCACAACTGGCTTACCAGATAGGTACAGAAGCAGAGCGCGCAAGAAAAAGGAATGGATAACAATGGCATTTTTTGAATCACCACGCTTCCCGGATGATATCAGTTATAACTCCGTGGCAAACACAGAATACAAGACCGATATTATCGACATGTCAGGAGGTGCAGAATCACGGCTAAGCCGATGGGCTGATGCCAGGCGATCCTATAACGCGGCGTTCGGTGTTAGGACAAGGCCACAACTTGACGCACTGATAGCATTCTTTCATAGTTGCAAAGGGAAGGCGCATGGATTCCGATATAATGACCCCATTGATAATTCAAGCGCAGATTTTGGCGCTTACGTTTCAGCAGTTGACCAGATTATTATACCGGTTGGTACATCAACAACGCTTTATCAGTTACGCAAGCGGTACAATTCTGGTGCCACTGTTTACCGGGATATTAAAAAACCTGTTTCTGGATCGGTGGTAATAGCAATTGCAGGAGTACCGCAAGCTAGTGGTTGGACGGTAGACACAACAACTGGTGTTATAACGTTTGCCGTTGCGCCATCAGGAACAGTAACAGCGGGATTTTTGTTTGATGTGCCATGTCGATTCGATACAGATCAGCTTAGCGCGGATTTAGTGAGTTATAATTTAGTTAGCACAGACGTTCCAGTTGTAGAAATAAGAACATGATAATATTGCCATCAGCTGCACAGACACATTTATCCGGTGACGCTTTAACCGTTGCGTTTTGCATCGAGATAGCCAAAATCGACGGCACATTTTTAAGACTGACATCGCACAGCGCGAGCCTTATCGTTGCTAGTAATACTTACCATGCAGACGTTGGCAGCGATGCAACGGCAATTAAGCTGGTCAATAATATGAGTGTTGGTGGTGGTGATATGTCAACGCTTATTAAGTCGTCATTTATTACCGAAGCCGATATCCTAGCCGGAAAATATAACGGAGCTGATTACAAGATATTTATTGTTGATTTTACGCAGCCGGATTTATGGCAAGTAACGTTAACGACTGGATTGCTAGGCGAATTAAAAATTGAAGGCGAACAGTTTACAACCGAGCTTAGATCGCTTAGCCAAAAACTTAATAAAGTGATAGGTGAGTATTACTCTCCTGGTTGCAGGGCGCAGCTTTATGATGCTCGATGCACAGTAAATCCAGCAGCATTTAGTTATAGCGGCGTAGTTGAAACAGTAACGGATAACGCAAGCTTTACCGGCACACCAACGAAAGCAGCAGATTTTTTTAAATATGGTCGAGTGCTTTGGTTGACTGGCGCAAACGCTGGGTTAGTATCGGAAATTAAAACTAGTGGAGCAGCAAAAGAAATTGTTTTATTTATCGACGCTAACGCACCTATAGCGATAGGCGATACTTACACGATACGCGAAGGATGCGACAAAAACTTTCAGACCTGCAAAACTAAGTTTAGTAATCATCTTAATTTTAGAGGTGAGCCGCATATCCCAGGAATTGAAAAAGCATTTATAGCCCGCTTATGAACATAGTCGAAGCAGCACGAAAATATTTAGGCGTTAAGTTTCAGCATCAAGGGCGAACTGATAGAGGTTGTGATTGTCTTGGGCTGGTTGTAATGGCTGCTACGGATTGCGGTATAGTTTGCAACGACAGAACAGATTACAGCCACAGGCTTGATAAAGATACTTTGATTAATGGAATACTTGAACATTGCTACCCTATAGATCATCCAGAAGTAGGTTGCTTGGCAGTGTTTGAACTTTCAACCAGTCAACAGCATGTCGCAATCGTTACGTCAGTTGACCCGCTTTACATCATCCACGCTTACGCTCCGATCCGGAAGGTTTGCGAGCATGGTCTGCCGGACGATGACGGACAGATGTACGTCAATAAAAACACGCTGATTGGATATTATCAATGGCTCAGCTAGTCCCAATTTTAATTAGCTTTGTTGTATCGACGGCGTTAACTATTGCGTTGGCGTGGATTGTAGGCCCAAATAATCAGGCCAATTATGGGGAAAAATTACGCCTGCCAGATATTCAAACGTCAAATTACGGCATTGCTTTATCACGTTTAATTGGTCAATCTCGCCTAGCCGGCAACGTTATATGGCAAGCTAAAATCCGTGAGGTTGCAGTAACAACAAGCCAATCAATAAGCGGCGGTATTCTAAAGCCCAGTAGCACAATATCAAACACCACTTTCATTTACTTTGCCGATTTTGCGGTTGGTATCGTTGGACATCAGATCGTCGGAATAACCCGGCTTTGGGCTGATGATGTATTGCTTTATGACTCAGCCAACTTAACAGGGCCAACACTTGCAGCACTTGGAGCTACGTTATATTTTGGCACAGAAATACAAGGCGTGAGCGCGTTGATCGAAGCCATTGATGGGGTAGGCACGCACCCAGCTTACAGAGGGTTAGCGTACATGACCTTTTCAAATTTTCCCCTGCAACAATATGGAAATCGTATACCGCGCATGAGTTTTGAAATAGAGGGCGCATGACCGAAGCCGTTGTCAATGCCGTAGTTAATGGTGTAGTTTCAGTAGCTGTTAATGCGGGTGTATCACTAATAACGAGTGCAGTAACAAGCGGCTTGCATGATGCAACGCCGGAAAAGTCGCAGCCAAACGCTCTACTAGAGGTTAATAGTCAGAATAGCGCTTATGGCTTGCCGATACCTAAAGTTTTTGGAAAAGCAAAAATTGCTGGAAACATAATCTGGCAATCGACAGGCATACGCTACAGGTCGTTAATAGGGGTGGTCGGAGAAACTGGCGGCAAAGACAGTGAGCCGGTTTATGCTGATATAAGTAGACTTTATTTAAAAACTTTGGCTATTTCACTCGGCGAAATACAAGTAAAAAAGATCAATCGAATCTGGGCTGATGATGTTTTGATCTACGATGCCGCACTCAACTATCGAAACAAAATTGGTGGATTTACACTGTACGACGGCACACAAACCGCAGCCGATCCAACTATTGAAGCATATCAGGGTGCCGGTGATGTACCGGCGTATCGGGGGCAGTCTTATGTAGTTTTATTAGATTACCCGGTTGCAAAGTTTGAAAACAAAAGCGGAATTTATTATCCACAGCCAACCGCTTTAATGACTCCGTCGTTTAAATTTGACGTTGATTGTTTTGCAACGTCAACCCATCGTTATCAGTCAACGCGAGAAAGCCTTGGCTACTCGTCAACTTATTTCAAAGTCCCCGCCGTCAATGCGATTTATGAAGCGCTGGTAAGGTCGCCTTTTCGGCTCTCAGCCTTAGCCAATGACGTAACGACTTGGGTAGACGGGCAAACGGTTAATACCTACGCTGGTATTGTTACTAACATGCAAGCGCTCGACACTGCCCACCCTGAAGTTATTACGGAGGTCATAGGCCAAAGCTTTACTAATTTAGATATTGTTTGCAGTCGTGTTTTTGATGATGGGATAAGGCCAATCATCGGCTTTAGCAACGGCATACACGGTGACGAGCGAGAGCTAAGCTGGACGCTAGAAAAGATTGTTGATTTGCTTATCACGTCAAACGATCCGGTTTATAAATACGTGCGTGAGCATTTCGCGGTTTATATTGTTGCAACGATGAACCCGGATGGCATGGTTGCGAATACGCGCAACAATGGACACAACGTAAACTTAAACAGAAACTGGCCTTATTATTGGGACACGGTTACAGACATCGACAAAGGCGCAACAGCAGCAAGTGAGCCAGAAACGCAGGCTGTTATGGCGTGGCTTACGCTGCATAATCCGAAGCGTATAAAGTTATGGGTTGACCTACATGGGCAAAACTCGCGTAATGATTTTGCGTTGTTTACGGAGCAACTTTATCATGATTATAAAGTCCAGTTTACGCAACGCGCTTGTTACAATTACGCACAATCTTTGCTTCGTAATCGTGTCTATATTCCTGGTATTACTTTTGCCCCCACGGGCTTAGGTCGCCCGGTGCTGGTTGAGTCACGATCAAGAAGAAAGCCGTATATTTACACGTGGATTCAGCAGCAAGCAATCGGCAACTGTTACGGGTGTATTTTGGAATACCCGCAGCTTGAGAGCACAGGACTTGTTGCCACTGCTTTTATGGATATACTCAAGGGCTTCATGGCGGGTGCTTGTGATGCTATGCAGGGCGAGCTGTCAGGGCGAGCAAGCGAAGACGACATAGGCGGCAATGCGATACTTGCGCCCTATAAACCACTAAACAGCAACAGCTTGTTTACGTCATGGTTAAGCAGTGAGAAGCGTCCAAGCTTTTTTAGTACAAACGGTTTAAGACTTTCTGCATTTTTAGAAGGCACTTATCGTACCAGGCGGTTCATCCGTTCATATAGACCGGCTGATGTAGGTTGGCCGGTTCAGGTTGCTGGTGCAGGTTATTGCGTAACCAACGATGGGCTTTCTAGCGATCAATTTTTAATTTGCGCTGGGTATAACACCATTGGAGAATTACCTACTCTATCCGGCGAAAACCTGGACACAGGACTAAAAACAACTAACCAAGCTTTACCAACTTCCTTGCGTGATGGGGCAATGTGTTATCTATCTGGCAAAATATATTTTGCTGGTGGTTATGATTTAAACTTAGCAACTTATTCGGACAAGATATATAGAGCATCGTCAATACCGGACGCAAACGGGGACATATCCGGCTGGGCGCAAGTTGCAACAATACCGCAAGCAATCCAGCGGCACACTATAACGCCTTGGGGTGTTTATCTTGTTGTTTGCGGTGGTCGCGATTCTGTTGGCTATCTAACAACAGTAAGATTGTATAACACGTTAACCGGCGTTTGGTCTGTCTTAACAAACTTAACAACGGCTAGAGGATGGCATACCGCAGCGGTTTATAATAATACATTATTTATTTTCGGTGGCTGGACTGGTGGCGCAACGCTGGCAACAGTTGAAAAGGTAAATTTAATAACAGGTGTAGTTACAGCAGGAACTAATTTACCGTTTTCAAGGGCTGAACAAGCGCTTGCTGTTGACCCGAATAATTTAAACTTAGCTTATTTGTGTTGTGGTAGAACAGGGTCTACAACAGTACAAAATGATATTTATCTGTATGATATGGCTGCTGATACGGTTGTTACTAAGTCTTACGTAACACAGCAATCAGACTCGTCCGGAACAGACACCATTGCACCTGATGTGCCTGACCCGTTTGTTAGATCGGCAATGGCTTTTTACCATCCAACCGATGATTACATCGGCATTGTTGGCGGGGTAGACCAGGCCGGTGCAATAAGCTTTAGATTTTACCAGTTTGATGTGCCTAACGGTGACATGTATCTACGCACTACGGACGCGCTGACCTGGGGCTATTTGCGATCTACGCAAACCTTTACGGGCGCTGCCGGCGATCAGTTTAGTCTAAATATTGCGCTTAGAAATGCAGACGATCCGGTAGAGAATCCAAACTCTAACCCGTATGCCCGATTAACGGTTATCATCGGGCCAATATCCAGCCCTAGCCGTAAAATAAGAACCGGTTATTTTGTCCCACCGCAAGATGAATTTAGAACCTACACTTTACCTTTCGAGCTATTAGCCGGTGAAACTGAGTTCAGAATTTATCTAAGGCATTACGGCGGTGGAACCAATCTTGACATAGGCGCAATGCAAGTTGTTGACGCTCAAACAAGGGGCTATATTGTGCCACAGGAAGGCGGCGGTGGCGGTGCTTTGGTTGAGACTTTTAGAACTCCTATAAATTCGTATGAATTTATGCAACTTGGTGTTTGGAATGGTACAAGATCGGCATCAGGAACATTTAGTTGTATTTTTGGCAGCCAAGAAAATGTTAACGTTAAGGTTTTTGAGTTTATAACAAAGGGATATAGCCATGTCGGATATTGTGAAGTATGGTTTGAAGCTACGCAAGACTTCAGCGCTGGAGTAGTTATCAATCCAGCTTTTCCTGATTTGGTTGCCTATCCACCAACTGGCCGCTTATATTTAAAATATAACATCGTTTATAATAATGGAAACACGACTGAAATATACGAGGTTGATATTTTTGCAAGTGGTATTTTTGAATTAAATCACGCTAGATTAAGCAGGGAATGGAGACTAGATTTAATCGACTGGGAAATTGCATGTTACGGGCCAGATTGTTGGATACATTTTAGCTACTATGGCTACTACAAGAAAATATACTTAGTACAGTTAACTGATTTACCTGTATTTCAGCCTGGTGGAGATAAATACGCAGCGGCTCAGCCGGGCGGTAAATACTATAATGCCGTACAACCTGGAAATGACCCACAGCAAGCGCACCAATTAGCACACATTTTTAGTAATCTTGGCGTAAATATTATAGGAATTAAGTGTGAAAACACAGGAGTAATTATGAGCGTATCTCGTAGCTTATCAGCGGTAGTAACAAAAATTTGCGAGGATGTTGGGCTAACAACAGCAGACATCGACACGACAGCGCTAAACGGTAATCTTATCGGCTACCCAATCGGTCAGCTAATCTCAGCCCGATCTATGCTTGATCCATTGCGCGCAGCATTTGCGTTTGATGTTGTGGAGTCAGGTGGAAAGCTTAAGTTTAAGTCTCGTTCAGCAGCCGTTAGTCCTATCGAAATCAGCGAATCTGATTTAGTGCCGTATGAAAAAAGCGTCATTAATATAGGTAGTCGGCAAGAGGCAGAAATGCCGCGTAAAGTATCAGTTAGTTATATTGATCCAGACTTGACGTACCAGCAAAACACACAGACTGCAAGCCGCGATAGCTCTAATGACATAGCAACCGATTCGGCGATGAGCTTACCGCTAGTTATGTCGTCTGTAACAGCCATGACAATTGCAGAAACAATCCTGTCAGCAAGCTGGAAAGGCCGGATCACTTATCAATTCAAAACAACTTTTAAGTGGATACATATTGAGCCAGCTGATATTGTTACACTGACTGTAAACGGCATAGCACACACAGTTTTAATAACCGGCAAGTCAATCAGCCCTAGCGGGTATTGTGAATACACCGCAGATCAGCACAGCACATCGGCATACAGTAGCAATCCGACCAGCACGCCTGGTCCGCTGGATTTGCAAGAGATACCACTTAAAAAAGAGACGTTTTGGAAAGAGCTGGACATCCCGATTTTTAGTGAGGTTGATAATAACGCAGGGCATTATGTCGCCGTGTGGAATAACCCGGTTGCGTCCGGCACGTGGAGCGGCGCGGCCTACTTATCGTCTGTTGATAATCTAGTCTACAACACGTCAGCTATTGTGCTAACGCCGGCGACAAAGGGGGATTGCGTAACGATCTTGGGCGATGCGGTAAACGTTAATATTTTTGACCCAAAAAATACTGTTGATATAAACGTGTTTAGCGGCGCTTTTATTACTGTAACGCATGGCGCGGTGCTCAATGGAGCAAATGCTATTGTTATCGGTAATGAGGTGTTGCAGTTTACAACGTCAACGCTTGTAAGCGGCACGACTTACCGCTTATCCGGCCTGCTGCGCGGTCGTCTTGATACGCCTGCAACCGGGCACGTGGCCGGTGAAACGGCCATATTGTTGGGAGATGGGATAACGCGAAACGTAGGACTGACTAGCGAAATAAACAAGCTGCGTTATTATAAGGCACTAACAAACGGCGCTGATCTTGCAGCAGTAACGCCAGTATCGTTTACCAATACAGCAAAAGGACTTAAACCTTATGCACCTTGTCATTTAAAAGGCGTTCGAAATTCGGGAAGTGACTTAACTATAACTTGGGTTCGTAGGACTCGATTTAATGGAGGGTGGGAGGATAATATAGACATTCCACTAAACGAAGCATCAGAGTCTTATCAGTTGCAAATTATGAGCGGTGTTACTGTTAAGCGCACTGTAACTCTATCGATGCCAAACTTTATATATACAAGCACAATGCAGATAGCTGATTTTGGTAGTAACCAATCCAGCGTTTCTGTTAAGATTAATCAAATTTCCTCAGTTGTGGGGCTGGGAAACACACTCACCGGAGCAATTTAATGGCTACACAACGTTTAAAACTGCCTGAAATGGTAGCGAATCAGGGGCAAAAAGAAGTTACACACAACGAGTCCCTTTGGGCACTGGACGCTATTGTTGGAAACGGCATACTCAGCAGACTAGCAACACCGCCCGGCTCACCGGTTGAGGGTGATTGTCACATCGTTATTGCAACGGCAACCGGCGCATGGGTGGGAAAGGAAAACAATATTGCTCAGTTAATAAATGGTGCGTGGATTTTTTATGTTCCACTTGAAGGCTGGACTTCATGGGTTGCTAATGAAAACGATTATGTTGTTTATGACGGCACTAAGTGGACACGGCAAGAGGTTGGATCATTTGGCACTGAGACAGATGTATTTGCGCAATGCGTCCAGATCGTTAGAAATAACGTTGTGATAGGATGGATTGATAACAACGCAAGCAATGCCAGATTCAAGGCAGCGAGCGCAAAAACTGTTGCAATGGTCAATAATGGTAATGCTGGCTTAACTGTCAGAGCAGATAACGGTGTTGAATTTACCGGCGGCGGTATTCCAATAATGCCCACTTATACCGTGGCTGGAGTTCCAAGTGCAGCAACATTTGCACGCGGATTGATATACGTATCAAATGAAACAGGCGGCGCAACGCCAGCTTTTAGTGATGGGACAAACTGGCGGCGCGTTGCTGATCGTGCTATTATTGCTTAAAATAGTTTATCCATGATAAATATTGCAAGCAAAATTGCAGCAGTAGAAACAAGCAAATTGCCAAGGAAAAAAGCGCGGTCGTTTGCTTCAATACGTTCAATTGATTTTTGATATTCTGATTTCATGTTTTGCTCCAATTAAATGATACGTATTAGTATAGCACATTTTTACAATTTCCGGTAACTATTTTATGATAGCAGAAAGCATCAACAACATATCAAGTATAGTCGATTCATTAACCGACTTAGTTCCAAAAATTATAGGATTCGCATCTGTTGCGGCAGCATTTTTGCCAAAACCCGCCGGCGAGGGTATAGTGTCAAGAGTGCATAAGTACATAAATGCAGTAGCTTTTAACATAAAACACGNNCCAGCTGGAAAACTTACAATCGGTTACGGTCACGTAATCAGAGACGGCGAAAAGTTTACGACAATATCAATTCACAAGGCTGAAGAAATACTCGCTAATGACTGCAAAATAGCAGAGAACGCAGTTAATGCAGTAGCAGACAAGCTAAACCAAAACCAATATGACGCGCTCAGTGCATTTGTGTTTAATGTCGGTAACAATGCTTTTTTAACGTCAACTATGCGTAAAAAGATACAGGTTGATGATACGCAAGGCGCGGCCAATGAATTTGATCGCTGGGTGCATGCGAAAGGTAAGGTTTTGAAAGGATTAGTCAAACGCAGAGCAGCAGAAAAGACGCTGTTTTTAAGCTAATGTATTACAAAGAGATAATTGCATCGTTGATGATCATAGCTGCTGTTTTGCTTGTTGGTTGTTTTTCTGTTGTGGGAGCTTTTGAAAAGCAATGTAACCGGAGGAAAAAATGAAAACACCCTATGATGAAGAATCTATTCAAGAATCTATTCAAGAATCTATTCACGGCTTAACTGGAAAATAAACATGTTTGGTGAATACGCAGCGTTGGCAAAGTGGGCTTTGATTATCGCAATATTTAGCGCTGTTGTTTATGCGATTGAGGATTATGGATACAATCGGGCATGGGATAAACATTTGTCTTTTGAAAAAGCAAGAACGGAAAAAGTTAACGAAGTGATTAAACAAGAACATGACAAAGCATTACAGGAAACAGCGAAGTCGACCGCTTTTGCTGAATTTATAGAGAGCGAATACAATGAAAAAGTTAATCAGATCAGCGAGCTTAAAGACGACATTATTGATCTTAATTCTAATGTCAGTCGGATGCGGCAACGCTCCGCTTGTGGACATAGTGAAAACCGAGTGCCCGTCGGTAATAATACCGGCATTCATGTTGAAACAGCCAACTACGAGCAGTTTTCAGAAGAATTTAAGCGATTTCTTGAATCAGAAGCCAAGCGAGACCAATTAAATTTAATTTGGATTGAAGAAGCAGTAAAAGCAACTAATCAACTTTGCAAACAATCGAATGTGGAGTGTCTACATGATTGAAAACAGCTTAATTTTTGTGTTAACTGCAGTTATTAAAGCGTTAATACTACTTGTCGGATTTGCTCTGATTGTTAAAGAAGTTTTTAAATACAAAGTCTTGCCATTATTTAAATGATTTTTAACCTACAACTTTTGGAATTTACAACATGAAAAAAATATCAATCATACTCTCAATACTCGCTCTAGCTGTAGCATTGCAGCCAGACGCGAAAGCAGAATACACAGCAGAATATCTGCCATTAATCTATGCCCGAGGCATAGACAATGCCGGTAATGTAGTCGGCACGTTAAACGGATCAACTCAGCTTAATAGCGATGGCACCTTATCATCCATACCTTGCGGTACTGAGCCGTATGCTACACGTGATGGTGTAGTTGTTGGCACGGAGTGGAGTTACTTACAGAGTCGCAACATACCATTTATATACCAAGACGGCGGTTGCACAAAAGGCGGATCAGGGATTTATACCGACTACGCTAACGGCAAAATAGCCGGGTATTCGTGGACTGTCGGCGGTAATCCTATAGCATCTGCATTCTACGGTAATACAAAAATTGCTTACCCAGGCGCACGTAACAATCGTGCTGAAGGCGTAAATGTACACGGCATTGTCGCCGGCTGGTCACAAATACCAACAAAACCATATTTGGGATCGCGAAGCCCATTAAAAACAGTAGGCTGGCTCTGGACTGAATCTGAGGGCTTTATAAAGCAGTATCCAGGCTATCTGATAGCGGATGTAAACGATCTGGGGGAAGTGCTGTCA
>CXWL01036378.1_pt1 | contig 12095 bp, 13 predicted proteins | sample 590931 | NCBI WGS metagenome assembly CXWL01 (sample SAMEA3498368, study PRJEB10139) | groundwater metagenome | biome: water well; material: biofilm material | place: Germany | collected 2015-04-27
TCCGAAAGCTGTATTAAATCAAGTGGGCGGCCACCCAGGTTCGGCTATCTTGGACAGCAGTGAGCCAATAAGGAACTGTTTGTTCCATTCAAAGACTTCCCCTGGTTCAAAGACGCCTCTGTCTCGGAGATCGTACGAGTGGAATGGCCACATCCCCATCACCTCTATTAGCCGGATCTTGATATTGATCTCGCAGTCGACTCTATCAGAGCCCTAAAGAACTTCCCGCTCATCTCAAAGAAAACACGCCCAGCCAAGCCACCGAACCGACAAACGAAACTCAAGCGCGGCTAGCCCATCCATTCCGGCAAGTCCAATCCCCACCTCGATCAACAGCAGGCTTTTGACGAGCGTGAACACGGCGATGGTTGCGATGCCGACCTGATGAGAACGTGTCGCCTTACTGGTAGAGATGGGATCAGTTCTTGACTTTGCACCCCACTCACGTGACGACAGGATGCACGAAAGCAATTCTCATGGGTCATTACTTGACCTCACCTCTCAGGCACGCCGATCAACCTCGCCACCTTGGGAGCAGGCAGTGCCAAGTCAAGAACCGACCCCATTCTTTTCTTTGGATGAATACGAAAGGCTCTTGGTACATTTTCCTTTCTCACAGCCCCCACTAGAATCCTTGTCAGCTGCCTATTATCCTTTAACTCCTAGAGATGTCCGAAAGCCTGGGTGAATGACAAACTTTGCCTCGCCCTTTTCAATAGGATGAAGCAAATGTCGCAGATTGTATCGAACATGGTAGGAGTATTTATCTTCATCAGAGGCTTGTCCAGCAGTTCCGAGGAAGCCATACCAGAGGAGTAGTTCAATAGCATTCCGCATCTCTGAATTGTTAATTTCAGCTTTTCTGAGAACACCTTCAACCTCAGACATTGAAAGTGTCCTTGGCATTCCCTGGAACGCATAAAGAAGATCGGCAAACTGTGGGTATGTATCTCCAATTTCGTACGCCGTGACCAGAACCAAGTCCTCAGAATAGCTTTTCTCTGCTTGGCTAATGTCCTCCGATGACACTTTCCCATGGCCTCGATTCACCGCGACTTCGGTTGCTCGATGAAGAAAGGTGAGCAAGTCTCGTGGTCGCATTAACGTTCTTTCCAGAATGTAGTTGAAGGAGTCCTCGGTGCCAATGTGAGAATCAAAGAGGGCAGGCCAAACGTCTCGAAAAGAGCCTTGTAAATCCGTGCTGGCACTAACTCGCTTTCTTACAATTTCCTGGAATACCCCTGGATCATCCCAATCAAGTCTAATTGCAGTATCCTTCCCCTTGTCAGGAGTTTGCTGAACAAGGTACTCATAAATATCTGTCCGAAGAAAAACCAGGCATTTGAACTCCACATTATTCTCTTCCATTTGTCTCTGCAATTTCCTGGTTGCTTCAAGTAGCGCCCGAACGATCATGATATCTGCGGGAGTTGTTCCATGAACAGGCCAGCCTTTGTCCAGATTGTCGATAAGGAGCCATACGGAATCCTTCTCACGAACATAGTCACTTACAGCTCTATCAAGGGTTGGAATATCATCAGCATAAAGCCACTCTGTTATCTTCTCTCTTCTTTTGGATTCTTCAGCATCGCGAAATCTTTCCGCCAATCTATCTACTTGCCGTAACAGTCTCTGAGACAAATCCCCTTCCGATTCAATTTCGTGGGAAATATATACACGTTCAAGGTTCTTGAACCGCGCGTGCCTTTCTGGATCATTGCTTGCCCACCCTCCCTCAGTAGAAAGTATCTTGTGGGCCAATTCTGTAAGGAGTATGTAGTTCCAGAATCCCGTCATTGTGTGCTCTTGAAGGCCAGGCGACAACTGTGAAAGCACAGCCTCTCGCAGCTTCGTAAACTGGTGCCCCTCTGGCTTCAGATCGAGAACTACTCTTGAACGACTCCTCCCTAGCGCATTCCTGACCTCATAGAAGATGGCCGTTTTCCCAGTCCCTTTACGACCTACCACGAGTCTAGCGTGACCTTGTTTCGCTTGCGTGAACTGACCGGTGGGAACGAAATAATTTCGTAAGCCTGCAATCTCATTTTCAGCGGCTGTATCACCAAGATCTAATTTCTCTAGAACCTTTTCTGCCCTCCGCCCAACGGATGGCCCAGCAACTTGCATATGTTCGACGACCATTTTTATTGTCCCTTCAAGCATACGAGGGATATCAGATGGAATCTGATAGGGCTGAACCACATCTCTGTAATCAATTGGTTGCTGCACCGCCTCTTCTTGAAGCATCGCCACCACTTTGCCTTCGGCCATTGCCATTCCACCCAACAGAGCACATAGCGAGTTATGCCTTGTACTCCCTTGACGATTCGGACTAAGTAGGTGCGCAATAATGCCAATTGACCCACTAACCTGCTTGCGAGCCTCATGCAAAGTAAGGCGAGGTGTTTCAACAGGGTCATATGTTCTGAATCTAAAACCAGACTTCTTGAGTGTCGACATCAGCTGGACTGCCCCTTCTGTATTTATTGGCCCTTTAAGCACATACAGAGGTGTCTCCTTGTATTCCTTAACCAGGGGTGCCGAGAAAGCTACTCCTGGCAATCTTTCAGGCAGGCCGCTTGCCAGATCTTCAGCATTCGTAAAATCTAGGTAGCCGAGCGTATCCAGAAGGCCGAGCTCATCAAAATCCCGTTTGTTCGCAATGTAGGTCGTATCACGGATTGGGATAACTGGAACCCCCAGACCAATCGAAAAGCCTATCTCGAATAACAAGTTAAAATTGAGGGTTGTGACATCAGCGACTACAGTGTTCGCAAATCGACTTGCCTAGCACACCTCACAGAAAATAATTCGCCCAGCTATTGGAAGCTCGCGCCAGGACTTCCACGTCCGTCCACCCGACTTTAGCTCCAGCTTCTGCTTCGCACTCTCAATTGTGGCGGCAATTTGCGGGGGAGTTGAGGGAAAAAGAAATACTGCATCACAGGGAGTTGTAGAACTGAAATTCTGGTCACATGGCCCATCAACATACTGACAATATTCTGGGGGAGTGCGAATCTTCAATTCTGCCATATCAATTCCTCCCGATAACCAGCCTACCATTCGATATCGCAACAACTCTCGATTAAGCTACAGCTCCCCGCTTGCAGCCGTCAACAATCCATAGAGGATAATTACGCATATGTTCACGGCACGACTCCGTGCATAATTGGGGTCGAGTTTTGTCTTGGCCAGGGAAGGGCCAGAGACTATTCGACATGACACGTCCGTTGCCTCAACCTGCCGCTATTCATGATCCAACAAATCGGTCACGTTCTGCCTGAGTCGGCACGCGACAGGTGGCCGTTCGCCCCATCCACTGATACCGGTGCCGCGCCACGAAATCATAGACCGCATCGCGGAGGGGAGCCGGTACCAACACACAGAGGTAATACAGGGGCCACCACCAAGAGAGCTGTCGGATTCCCCTCAGAGCCGCAGTGGACTTGGTATAGACACGGCAGCCTTCCAGCAAGGGGAAGGTCTGATAGTCCGTGGCGGATAAATCCAGGTCACAGAGGATGCGTTGCGCTGGTTCGGACTGAAGTGTTGCAAACTTGAGCTGCCCGGATCATAGTCCAGTGCCAGGCATGACTATCGACTTATATATTGCTAGAGACAACTCATGCCGCCCGACGAACCTTGACGGTCAGACGAACCGTCGCACCAAGGCGAGCGAGTATATCGATGAGCGCATCGGTACTGAAGAGGTCAATACGCCCGCGGAGAAGATCGCTGACGCGCGGCTGAGTCACACCCAGTGTCTTGGCGGCAGCCTTCTGTTTGAGCCCGCGAGCCAGGACAAGCTTCTGTATCTGGATCATGAGGTCCGCCCGGACCAATAAATGTTCGGCCTCCTCACGGCGAAACCCAAGGTCACGGAACACATTCCCAGTGGACGGGGTAATCTTTAGTTTCATCACTCTTGTCCTTTCTCGTACGCTCCTACCATTCAGCGCTGCGCTATGAACATCTGGTAGCGTTGCCTAGCAAGGTCGAGATCGCGTTGCGACGTCTTCCTCGTGCGTTTCTCAAAGGCATGCAGCACATAGATCGCCTCCCCAAACTTGGCGATGTAACAGACCCGGTGCTCCAGCGCGGTATGAACTCTGAGTTCACGGACCCCAGGACCGATCGTCGACATCGGCTTCCAGTCGAATGGCTCCACTCCCTCCTGAATCTGTCGAAGCTGAAAGCCTGCGAGCCGCCTGGCATCAGGCGGGAATGCCTGAAGGTCATGCCGAGACGATCCGAGCCACAGGAGTACTTTCCCTGTCACGCCATGAATATGCAAGTTTCAGTATATTGCTGTCAAGAACAACGGCCTATGCTACACGGAAGTAATGGTGACTAACGGGATAGGATGCGGTACGCCGCCGGACGAACCTTAACAGTCAGACGAACCGTCGCACCAAGGCGAGCGAGCATATCGATGAGCGCATCGGTACTGAAGAGGTCGATACGCCCGCGGAGGAGATCGCTGACGCGCGGCTGAGTCACGCCCAGGGTCTTGGCGGCAGCCTTCTGTTTGAGCCCGCGAGCCACGATAAGTTTCTGGATGTGACTCGTGAGTCCCTATGCCGCGTGGGCTGCTGCTTGTTCTAATAATTCGTGGATGAGCGTCTGATAGGGCTGTCTGCGTTTGGTAGCCATTTTTCGCAACTGACTCAAGAGCCGAGGCGAAAGGCGGATGGCGATCAGCTGTTTCGCCATTCCGCTGGACGGTCGTCCTACCCGGCGCGCGCGTCGAAGTTCCTCGTGCGTAGAATCCGGGATATCCGAGAAATCAATCTGTGCGTCGGGTATAGGCTTGGCGTTCCCGCCGACTCGCCGGCCGCGCGCTGATGATTCGGAACGAATCTTTTTCATACTTCACCCCTCGTACGGTATACACCACGAGTAACAGCCGTTCGCTCACCGATCGACCGAGTCGTTTAAACCGGCGTTCTTGGTCTGAGTGCGCGGGATCGTCCCAGTCGAGCCCGTTGCCATCGCCAAAGACGATTGCCGCTTCTTCGAGCGATACGCCATGCTTTTCAAATTGGCGATCGCCTTCGCAACGTCCCAAGTAAACACCAAAGTGTATATACAGTAATTGGCATCTCATTACAATCCACCTCAGATGACTACCCCCTGAGCACGAGCCAAACTATCCCTCCGATTTTGTCGTGCGCCAGGCAACTACGGCAACGCTGAGGAGCATGAGCGAGGCCAAGATGGGTATTGACGTATGTTTATGCCATTTCACGTCTGTCATGTTATGTTTTGCGACGTGCTTTGCATATTCGGGGTGAACCATGAGCGTTCCTTGTGTTGTCATGAGCCTTCTTGGAGTGCTCGCTAGCACGGACGCATTTTCATTTTTGCACCCGCTACAACCAGCGCCACGTGGGATTGAGAAAGAAATCGTAGCCGATCTTGATGTGAATAAGCCGCTTGAAGTGCGCAGGACAAAGTCAGGACTCCGCTATTTTCTAGCCCCGCCTGCCCGATGCAGCTGTAATCTGCAAACACGTTACGTATGTAGCAAAGACTTTGTCGGCGAGTTACAGGCAGCGCAAGAACAACGATCCACGCCTGAGCACTGTCCACCTAATGCTGGTTGTAAACCAGGAGAAACTCTGATCCACATCGAGTGCCCCAAGCCTTAGCCCGCATTATTCATGACTCTTCTGCTGCAATCGCCGATCCGCTGTTCCGACAAGCCTGCGGCCGACGGGCTCGCCCATCGGACCTTCGACGTACTGCACGAGTACGCCTCAGGTCCTCCGGATTCCGTGCGCCGATCTCACGACGCGGCTTGGCGATTTCGCGACGAACCGTCATAAATAATGCGGGCTAGCGTCTGTTGAAAGAACACTGAGGAGTCGGGAGTCTTTTCCACTCGTGACACACCTCAAGCAACTCCTGACCGGAGCGTACAATTGGATCTACGTTCTATTTGTGCACGACAGGACCAGCGCTACACGATACACCCGCCACGTCAACCTGCCGCCACTCATGATCCAACAAATCGCTCACGTTCTGCTGGAGTCGGAACGCGACAAGTAACCGCTCGGCCCATCCATTGATACCGGTGACGCGCGACGAAATCATAGACCACGTCGCGGAGAGGAGCTGGCACCAGCACACAGAGGTAATACAGGGGCCACCACCGAGAGAGCTGTCGGATCACCCTCAGAGCCGCAGTGGACTTGGTAGAGACATGGCCCTTTTCCAGCAAGAGGAAAGTCTGATAGTCCGTAGTGGGCAGATCCAGATCACGGAGGATGCGTTGCCCCTGCTCGGACTGGAGTGTCCCGAACTTGAACTGCTCATCCGGATCGTGGGCAATGGTCACGCTCACCCAGGCATTGCACCACTTGCAGACCCCGTCGAAGAGAATCAGCCGCTCGTACTTGGTCCATTCATGCACAGCGGGATCAAGCTGGTCGTTCATTAACCGCCTCGCGTAGGACTTCATTACATCTGATATGCACTGAATGCGAAACAATACCACTCTCATCGACAATAGATACGGCGACGGAACGGCGCGCTGGAAAACTCCACAGAAGTGCTGAAGCTCGAGTGCTGAGGACTGAAATTAGAGTCTCATCGGATGAAGGAGATAAAGGTCTGCGTGAACCGCTTCGGCCCGATCAGACTGATCACACCGTTAGGAAACGCTTAGCGGCGGGTTTCGTGCCGAAGCCCCCTCAATCTTCCGGCATCCGATCCACCACGCGATCCCATTCCTTAATCGCGGGCTTCACATGATGATCGAGATGTGTGAGCGCTCCATAGAGGCGGCCTTCGTACTCATCGCGTGTTGCATCGGTAGAAGACAACGTTTTCAGAATTGCCACAAGCCCCAAAATCTCCTCCGAGGCCTCCGCGATCTCATCCATATGATTGTCCAGCGGAGGGCTCGACGGCGTCAGAAACGACCGCTTGTCGGCGAGCACCGCCGATCTCGTTTTCTTAATCATGGCGTTTCCCTTTCTTCAGCCGTCGCTCGAGATTTGATACAGTTCGTTCCCACGCTCTAATCTCAACGTCCCAGTGCTTGATGAGCCTCCGATCAGGATGCGCACCCTGCTGCTCAAGGGCAATCTTAATCCGATGATCCGTAATCCGCCCTCTCAGACTTTCAAGGCGGAGTCGCAACTTCTTGTTACGCCCCATAGTTTCCTATGGCCACAACCGTACCGTTAATAACGATAAGCTGTCAATGAATCGGCCAACACCGTGTCCATACCACTTCCAATCAGGAGATTACCCCGGGAACTTCCCCTCTACCCTGCTCGTTTGACCATCCGTCTCTCTGGAATTGCCCAAGAGCTTGAGCCAAAGAAACCCGGCGGTTCCCGCGATGAGCGAGGCGACGAGAATGGCCAGTTTAGAAGCGTTGGTCGTCGATGGGTCTCCGGGGAACGCCAGATTGGCAATGAAGATGGACATCGTAAAGCCAATCCCACCGAGAATCCCGGCACCGGCAATCTCTCGCCACGTTAGATCTGAAGGCAAACGACAAAGGCCGCTGCCCACGGCAACCGCACAAAGCACGATGACGCCTACCGGCTTACCGAGCGTCAACCCGGCGATAATGCCGACGCTGTTGGGGCTGGTCAGGTTGTTCAGCCAATCGGCACTCACCGCGATGCCCGTATTGGCCAGCGCGAAGATCGGCAGGATGATGAAAGCCACAGGTTTGTGTAAGAACAGTTCGAGTCGGTGCGAAGGCGACGCCTCATCCTCAGCTTTGGCGGAGAATGGGATGGCAAAGGCCAGCGCAACACCGGCAATCGTCGAGTGCACACCGGACTGAAGCATGAGCCACCAGAGCAACAAGCCGCCGAGCAGGTACGGCACAAGTGACATCACCCGGAACACACGATTCAGCACCGCCAAGAGAAGCCACACTCCGACGGCACCGGCCAGATGCCATAGGGCCAGGTGCGTCGTGTAGAACGCCGCAATCACAACGACGGCGCCCAAGTCATCCATGATGGCGAAGGCCACGACAAACACCTTCAGCGAGGCAGGAACACGGTTGCCGAGGATGGCTAACACGCCAAGTGCGAACGCGATATCCGTAGCCATCGGAATCCCGACTCCGGCCTGGGTTGGGGTTCCCCCATTGATCCCCAAATGAATCAACGCAGGTACGGTCATTCCGCCGATGGCCGCACACATGGGAAGCAGCGCGTTCTTCACCTCAGCCAGCTCCCCGCTGTACAACTCTCGTTCCAGCTCCAAGCCGATAAGAAGAAAGAAGATCGTCATCAGCCCGTCATTGATCCAATGTTCCAGACTCAGGCCACCGATTGACCGATGCCACACGCTCATATAACTTGCGCCGATTGANNGATAGGCGTTGCTGGAGGAGGCTCATGATCGCCTCGTCGTGCGCCACGCCATGGCGGCGGCGCTGAGGAGCATGAGCGCGGCGAGAAAGAACGGCGCACCGGGAAACTCTACGGACGTGCTGAGACTCGAGTCCTGAGGACTGAGGATGGAATTGGATTGAATGAAGAAGGCGAAGGTTTGCGTGAAGAGCGTCGGCCCGATCAGCCCGGTCACGCCGTTGATACCGGCAATGGCGCCCTGCAGTTGGCCCTGTTCCGAACTGCTGACACGGCGGGTCATGAGTGATTGGTTTGCTGGACCGGCAAGTCCCCAGAACGCCATCACGGGAATGCCGAGGCAGAAGATCCAGCCCTCCGGCGCAATGCCATAGACAGAAAAACCGATTGCTCCGCAGAGCAGACCGATCACCACTGTCCTGCGTTCGCCGAACCGACTGGTGATCGGACGGATCAGTCCGCCTTGCACGATCATCGCAGCCAGACCGACGCCTGCCATCATCAGCCCAACCGAGGCCGGTCCCCACCCATAGCGATAGCCCATGTATAACACTGACACACTCGGCAGCACCGCATGGGCGAGATAGCCGAAAAACGCGACGGTCGCGAGGCCAGATAGTTCTGGGTGCGAGCGCAGCAGCGCGAGCGAGCCGACCGGATTGGCCCGCGCCCACTTGAAAGACATCCGCTTATCAGACGGTAGGGATTCGGGAAGCACGAAGAATCCGTAACCAGCGTTCAGAAGACTGAGTGCCGCCGCGCCCCAGAACGGCAGCCGAGGATCGATTGCGCCAAGCCAGCCGCCTAAGGCAGGACCGAAGATGAAGCCGAGGCCGAAGACCATGCCGATCTTCCCGAATGCCGCCGCGCGCTGATCCTGCGGCGTGACGTCGGCAATGTAGGCACCAGCGGTGCTGAAGCTGGAGGAGGCCATGCCAGAAATGACCCGACCCACAACAAGCCAGGCGACGTTGGGCGCAAGCGCCATCACGATGTAGTCAAGACCCAAGCCCAGGTTGGACAGGAGAACGACCGGTCGACGGCCGAATCGATCAGACAACGCACCCTGGATCGGCGAGCAAAAGAACTGCATGAATGCCCAGGCCGTCCCCATCAACCCGTAGAGCACTGCTGCCTGCGCCGTATCGCCGGAGAGAAATTCCTCGACGAGTTTCGGCAACACCGGAATGATGATGCCGAACGACAACATGTCGAGCAGGACGGTGACGAGAATAAAGAGCACCGCAGCTTGGCGCGGTGCGGTCGAAGCAGGCGTGTGGTCGATCACCGCCGCATCCTAGCAGACTTTGCCTTACACAGCCTCGCCGTATGACGCACGGGTCAGCTCTATGCCTGCCGACTTCAAATTCAATGAGGTCAGCTGCGGTATGATGAAACAGCACAGTTTTAAAATGCTTCGGGCGTGCTCTTATCAGTGTTGTCGATGCAGGCTATCGGCTTGCTCACAGATAAGAAAAGGCAACATCCTGCCCTTTTATGCATTCCTGACTCAACTGCGGTGGGAAGGCCTCTACTTCTAGTGCTCAGAAAACCTTCGCAGAGACTCCAATAAACGGCAGGAGGTAATTGAGCCCGCCATTTGGACTATCAGTGTCGGCATTGGAGATGTGGCTGAAGCGGAGTCCGGCGTTTAGCGCCCATCGTGTAGTCAAATCATAGGTTGCGCCAGCACCGCCCCAGACCAAAAAATTGAAGTCCGATCCTTGCTCGGGAATGCGGCCGTCGAAGTTGGTCCAGAGCGGCCCACCTCCACCTTCGATGTAGGGCTTCAGGGGACCGAACGAGGTGAAGGTATAGACCACCTTGGGTGTGACTCCTAGGCCATAGGCACTGGTGGGTTCTGCAATCCCCAAGAACGCTGCCTCAACCCCGAGGGCGACAGAACCACTCCACCATTCATGACTGGTAGGACTCATGACGACGATTTGCCAATACGGATGGACCGACACTCCGTTAAGTTTGGACGACTGCCCATCCATGAATCGCACCGGCAACATACCACCAACTACGACTCCTACCGTCTGTCGTTCACTGATAGCAGGCGATGCCTCTTGCGCTGAAGCGAGAGGCAACCACGCCAGACCCGCGCACACCCACACCGCCATTGTCCCAAACAGGTGAATAAACATCGATCTCCAACCTCCAGTTCGCCAAAGTCTCCGACCCTGCATCACAAGCAAGTTGCGCAAGGCCAACCCAGCAAAGGAATCAGAACTTTTGTACGTTATAACACGGACTGGAATCAGACAAGGATTGCCGGACTTTCACTCGACTGGTCTGAACGAGACGCCAAAGGATCCACCGTGCCCCTACGCTCATGCCCAAGGTGTAGCGTCACAGCCGCTTCAAAGAGGAATAGCGGTGATGGCTGAGTGAGAACGAAGTAATCAGAAGGAATAGAGACTGGTTACCCTGCCTCGCGGTAGCCGCATTCTTGGTTGTGACATTGGACGCTGCGGCCATCTTGCTTGCTGATTTTTTCGATGAGGAACGGAGCCTGACACGTGGGACAGACTTTGGGCACCGGTCGGTCCCAGAGGGCATACTCACACTTGGGATAATGACTGCAGGCAAAGAATGAACGACCCTTCTTTGTCCGTTTCTGCACGAGGTCGCCACCACAATCGGGCTGCGGGCATTTGACACCAAGCGCCAGCGGCTTGGTTGTCTTACACTGGGGGTAGGCGGAACAGGCGATGAACTTGCCGAAGCGTCCGGTCTTCACCACCATCGGACTGCCNNTGTGTATTCTTACAGGGAGGATCGTCTTTATAGGCAGGACAGGCGAGAAACTTCCCGTTCCGCCCCCACTTGATTTCCAACATCCGGCCGCACTTCTCGCACGGAATGTTCGTCGGAGGCTCGACGATGTCTTTCGGCCCAGGAATCGTCTTCGCTCGCTCCAGCTCTCTGGTGAACGGTGTATAGAAATCGCGTACCGCTGTCACCCAGGGTTTATTCCCCTCTTCTACTTCATCCAACTGTTCTTCGAGCTGCGAGGTAAAGTCGACATTGATGAGTTCGGGAAAGCCTTTCATCAAGAAATCGTTGACGGTTTTCCCCGTCTCCGTCGGCACGAGCCGCCCTTCTGTCTTTTCCACGTACTTGCGATCCTGGATCGTGGAAATAATGGCGGCGTAGGTCGACGGACGTCCGATACCTTTTTCCTCCAACTCCTTGATCAACAGTGCTTCGTTATAGCGTGGCGGTGGTTGTGTGAAATGCTGTTTCGACAGCATGCCTGGGACTGTCTGCCCATCCTGCTCGACGAGTCGCAACCGCTCCCCTTCTGTCAAGGCCGGGAGCTGTCGCTCGTCGTCGTCCGCCTCTTGGTCGGCCTTCGGCTTCTGCGACGGCGCTTCTTTGTCAACACCCTCCATGTAGACGATCGTATGACCAGGAAACTTCACGACCGTTCCGGTAGAACGGAACACGTACCGCTCCTTGGTGCTGACTGGTGTTGAGTCGATACGCGTGACATCCAAGATGGCCGGCACCATCTGCGAGGCGATGAACCGATTCCAGATCAACTTATAGAGATTGTACTGATCGTGATCCAGGTACTGGCGGATGGACTCGGGATCGCGTCCCGCCGACGTCGGCCTGATGGCTTCGTGCGCTTCCTGGGCAGCTTTCGATGTTTTGTAGACATTCGGCGTGCCTGGAAGATAGTTCGCACCGAATCGGGACTGAATCACCTCGCGGGCATCGGCCATCGCTTCGTTGGAA
>CXWL01114578.1_pt1 | contig 12095 bp, 10 predicted proteins | sample 590931 | NCBI WGS metagenome assembly CXWL01 (sample SAMEA3498368, study PRJEB10139) | groundwater metagenome | biome: water well; material: biofilm material | place: Germany | collected 2015-04-27
GATCAAGGAGTCAGTCTTTTGCTGATGCATCGTTTGCTCCTTTCTCATCTGCTGGCAAAGGCATACAGTGAAGCCGCATCCATGGGCGCATCAAGGCGGGTTTCCAGCCAAAAGCGGCGCAATAGATTTTGCGCTGTTTTCATGCGATATTCGCTGGACGCCCGCATATCGCTTAAAGGCGCGTAATCAGTTGCCAGCATAGCCATGGCATTGGTGAGTGTCATCTCGTTCCATGGCTGTCCGTTGATGGCGGCTTCCGCGTTGGCCGCGCGTCTGGAAGTGGCCGCCATGCCGCCATAAACGATGTGGGCATCGCATACGGTATCGCCGCTCAGCGTGATCGCAAAGGCTGCGCAGACTGCCGAGATATCCTGATCGAAACGCTTCGCCAGCTTGTAGGTCCGGAAGTGAAGATTGGGGCGGGGCAAAGGGATGCGCACAGCTTCGATAAATTCGCCCGCGCGCAGATCCTTTTTCATGTAATCGAGATAGAAATTTTCCAGTAAGAGTACGCGCCTGCCCTGGATGCCGTTCAGAATGATTTCTGCGCCCAGTGCAATCATCCAGGGCGCAGAGTCACCGATGGGCGAACCATTGGCAAGATTGCCGCCCAACGTGCCGATATTGCGTATTGGCATGGAGGCAAACCGCTGCCAGATTTCGCTCAATTCACTCTTGTAATGGCGGGATGCCGCTGCGTAGGCGTCGTTCAAAGATACGCCGGTACCGATCTCGATTGTTTGATCTCGCTCTGTGATCGAGTGCAGTTCTTTGACCTGGCGGATGTAAATGATGTCGCCCAGATCCCGCATCTGCTTGGTGACCCACAGGCCGACGTCGGTGGAGCCAGACAAAAGACAGGCTTGCGGTTTGGCGTCGCGTAGGGCAATTAATTGCGCCAGACTGCGCGGCGCGTAGAAGTTCTGCCCATTGTTTTTGTAAATGAACGTGTCGTCGCGTTGCATGCCTTGCAAGGTGCGTGTCAGTTCGGCTTTGTCAAAGCTTATTTCAGGTAGTTCCGTCATGCGTTTTGCCGCATCGATAATCGGACGATAGCCAGTGCAGCGGCACAGGTTGCCCGAAAGCGTATCGTTTATTTCCTGGCGACAGGGCGGGGTGGTTTCCCCGTTTTTTTTGAGATATAAGCTCCACAGCGACATCGCAAATCCGGGCGTGCAAAAGCCGCATTGCGAGCCATGACATTCAACCAGCGCCTGTTGCACCGGATGCAGAGCGCCATCTGCCTGCTTCAGGTCTTCGACAGTAAACAGCGCTTTGCCATCCAGTGTCGGCATGAACTGTATGCATGAGTTGGCCGATTTCATTTCAAGCAGGCCATCCTTGATCTCAGCTATCACTACCGTGCAGGCACCGCAATCGCCTTCGGCGCAAGCCTCTTTGGTTCCCATGCAATGCTTGTCTTCACGTAAATGTTGCAAGATCGTTTGGGTAACGGCAACCTGATCGACACTTTGGATATGGCCTTGGAAATAGAAGCGAATGGGTTCAGACATGGCAATTCTGCCCTATGAATTTTAGTACGCTGAGATTAACACCCGTGCCGCTATCGACTATGCGTTCATACAGATGCTCACTATGGCTTGAAATATATAGTAATTGCTGGTGTTGCACATAAAAAAACGGGTGCAATCGCATGACGATTGCACCCGTTTTAACTGAGGTATGGTCCTTATACGTTACCGCGACCGCCAGAACGGCGTGGCGTACTTTGCTTTACCACGGGTTTTGTCGAGGGGCGTGAAGGATTGCCTTCGCGTGATCCACCTTGCGCAGGGCGTGGCTGCCGATTTCCAGAACGCGCTGCGCCACCGCCTGCATTGCCGCGTCCCTGTCCTTGTCCGCCAAAGCTGCGCAATTGTATCGGTTGCGCCTTTGCGTGAGGATCAGGAATAAAGCCGTCAATAATTTCTTGCGGCAACTGGCGCTTGATCAGCTTTTCGATATCGGCCAACAATTTAAATTCGTCGACACAGACTAAAGAAACCGCCTCACCGGTAGCGCCGGCACGGCCTGTACGTCCAATCCGATGTACATAATCTTCTGGTACGTTAGGCAGATCGTAATTGACCACATGTGGGAGCTGGTCAATGTCGATACCGCGCGCAGCGATGTCTGTCGCTACCAGCACGGTCAGGCTGCCGTCCTTGAACTCCGACAGTGCCTTGGTGCGGGCAGACTGGCTCTTGTTGCCGTGGATCGCCATGCTGTTGATGCCACCGGCGATCAGTTGCTCAACCAGCTTGTTTGCGCCATGTTTGGTGCGCGTAAACACCAGAACCTGATTCCAGTTATGGGCCTTGATCAGGTGCGCGAGCAGCTGTTGCTTCTTGTCGCGGTCGACCGGGTGAACTTTCTGCGCAATGATTTCTACTGTTGAATTACGGCGTGCCACTTCTATCATCGCCGGGTTGTTCAGCAGTCGATCAGCCAGCGCCTTGATGTCATCCGAGAACGTGGCTGAAAATAATAGGTTCTGACGTTTCTGCGGCAAAATCGCCAGCACTTTTTTAATGTCATGGATGAAGCCCATGTCGAGCATGCGATCGGCCTCATCGAGCACCAGAATCTCAATGTGGCTGAGGTCGATAGTGCCTTGCTGTTTGTGATCCAGCAGGCGACCCGGCGTCGCGACCAGAATATCTACGCCATTTTTCAAGAGTTTGATTTGCGGATTGATGCCGACGCCGCCGAAAATTACGCCAGAATTGAGATTGGTGTGTTTGCCGTAGGTGCGAACGCTTTCTTCTACCTGCGCTGCCAGTTCACGCGTCGGCGTGAGAACCAGGGCGCGGATAGGGCGGCGATCAGTTTTATTCTTCGGCGCGCTTGCCCCTTTGGACAAACGCTCAAGGATAGGCAAGGTGAAGCCAGCAGTTTTGCCGGTACCTGTCTGTGCACCGGCAAGCAGGTCGCCGCCTTTGATCACTGCTGGTATTGCTTGTTGCTGAATAGGGGTGGGGGTGGTGTACCCGTGCTCGCTGACTGCGCGAACGATGCACTCGGACAAGCCAAGTTCAGTAAATGTGGTCATACTAATTTCTAAAAAAACGAACAGTCGGGCAGGATGCCCGATATGTAAGAGTAAAACGGTAAGAGTAAAACAGTAAAAACAAAAACGGTAAAAACAAAAACAGTAAACCTAAAACGGCAGAACATCCTGAGCTTCCCCTTGCGTCAAATTGACGCAAGAAAGTGTTTCTTAATATCCTGCATAAAACCTAATCAAACTGATGTCCCAGCCTTATTTTGCAAAGGCTTGCAAAGCATTGACCATTTGAGCGAACACTTTAGGCGTACCTGCCAATACATCGCCTTTGTGTAAGTAGTCGGAGTCGCCAGCGAAGTTGCCGATAATGCCGCCTGCTTCTGTAATAAGTAGAGCACCTGCTGCGATATCCCAGGGGGCTAAACCTTTTTCAAAGAAACCGTCGAGTCTACCTGTCGCCACATAGGCCAAATCCAAGGCGGCAGCACCAGGTCTTCTCAGACCCTGGCATTTGCTGGTCATGATCTTGAACATTTCCATGTATTCGTCCAGTGCGGACAAGTCGCGCGCCGGAAAGCCTGTGCCGATGAGGGCATCCGCGAGTTTGTCACAACGGGTAACGCGAATACGCTTATCGTTCAGGAATGCACCGGCGCCTTTGGTCGCGGTGAACATTTCATTACGGGTCGTATCGTAAATGACGGATTGTGTGATAATGCCGCGCTGTTGCAGGGCAATGGAAACGCAATATTGTGGGAACCCGTGAATGAAGTTGGTCGTGCCGTCTAAAGGATCAATGATCCAGACGTTGTCGTTGTCATCGTGTAGGTTGGCGGAAGCCCCTGATTCCTCTGCCAGAATCGCGTGATCCGGATAGGCATTGGTGAGCACCTCAATGATGGCGGCTTCAGCGGCACGATCGACTTCAGTGACAAAATCATTAAATTGTTTTTCAGTGACTTGAACACGATCCAGATCGAAAGATGCGCGATTGATGATAGTCGCGCCACGGCGAGCGGCTTTAATCGCCGTATTGAGCATTGGGTGCATAAGGGTTTCCGTTAAAATGGCAACATGATTATCCTTCGCATCAAACCGGATGTGAAGATTGTCAATGTCGCACAAAAATGAATTAAAGAGCGTCGCGTCAATTAGCGGCAAAAGCCATCAGGACTAACACGGAATTACGCTATTTTAAATGAACTTGCCTGAAACTGACACATCTCTTTTCAAACGACTGCGTTTCGTACTTGTTGGAACTAGTCATCCTGGCAACATCGGAGCTGTTGCCAGAGCAATCAAAACGATGGGATTTTCTGAATTATATTTAGTCAATCCGCGATTTCCTGACGCGCTGACGAATGATGATGCGGTCGCGTTTGCCAGTGGAGCGCAGGATATTCTTCAGTCAGCGAAAATCGTGGGGTCTATTGATGAAGCCCTGAGTGGTTGTCATTATGTGGCCGCTGTCAGTGCCAGGTTGCGTGAATTTTCTCCGCCAATTTTGTCACCGAGGCAATTGGCTCGCCATTTGTTCGAAGTAACTCAAGATTCCGTTGCACTGGTATTTGGTAACGAACGCTATGGCTTACCTAACGAGATTGTTGTCAATTGCAATGCCTTGATTAATATTCCTGCTAATCCGGATTATTCATCGCTTAACTTAGCGCAGGCGGTGCAATTGCTGGCCTATGAATGCAGGATTGCAGAAATCGATGACGTGGTCGGCTTGCCGGAAATCGGTTTTCAAGGGAAAACGGCAAAATCCGATGAAGTAGAGGGAATGTACGCACATCTTGAAAAGGCCTTGATTGCCATAGATTTTCTGGATCCGGAAAGCCCCAAAAAATTAATGCCGAGGTTGAAGCGTTTGTTTTCGAGAACTCAACTTGAAACTGAGGAGGTCAATATTCTTCGGGGTATCGCAAAAAAAATGATGGACGCCAAACGATAAACGGTCAATTGTTAATGAGAAGAAATTTTCCTGAGCTGTCACTGTCACGCGTGAATTTATGCAATGAATTTATTGTGATTTAACATTGTTTAAGATAGTTTTTAAGGCTTTTTACTTTTGTCTTTGTTGTAAAGCAAGTAATATTGTAAAAATACGTTTTAGTTAATTTGTTTAGTGAACGAATATTGAGGTATTTATTATTTTTTTTCAAATTCGTCAATTGGTTTTGTATTTCGTCTCCGCTGTACTTTTCGTTTATGGCACGGTGACTCCTGCACATGCGCTTGGGCTGGGAGAGTTGCGGGTATTGTCTGGACTTGGGCAACCCCTCAAAGCGAATGTTATGTTGATAGGGGCTGGTCTTGACGATTTGAGTCATTCTTGTATCCGAGCTAAAGTTGCCACGACCGAAGGTGGTTTTATCGCTCAGGCCACTGTCGTTGTGAGTCAAATCGCACAAAATAAAATCGTCTCGATCTCAACTGGTGTGAGCTTAAATGAGCCCGCCATCAAGATTACTATTGATATTCATTGCGAAACTCAATTACATAGAGACTTTCTGGCTCTTCTTGATCCCGTGGAATTTCTACCCGCAATTAGCAAAAACCTCCAGACTTACGGACAGAAAGAAAATACAGTTGCCGATGGAATGGAAGGGGGCATGCCAGTTGCTGCAAAATCTCCAGAAACTATTTCTGCCCCTCTCAAAAATACAAAGAGGGAAAAATTAGCAATACGCCAGAATAATGATCAAGCGATTAATTCAGGCCAAGTCGCTGCAAGCGCAAAAAAGACAGGGAAATTAAAACGTGAAAAATTACCAAAAGACGTCTTAAAACTCTCTGATGAAAACGCTGTTGGACCGCATGGACTAAAAATAAGCGATACGCTCTCAGCCCCGCTGGAGCAGCAAATTGCAGACAATATGCTGGAGTTACGCGCGGCACAGAGGCAAATGGCAGCTATCTTACGTGATGAAAATCCAATTCAACTTGCTGACAATGAACAAACTCTTGAGCAGAAAAAAATACAGAAACTGTTAAGTGATTTCGCACAGTTAAAGAATCAAAGTCGAATTGATAAAGCTAATCTCGACGAAATCCAAAAGAATAGCTATTCGCGAGATTGGGTGGCCGGTCTGGCGTCCCTGGTCTTGCTTAGCTTTTTAATTATTCTGGGGTTATTTATTTATGTCCGTAGGCTGCAAAAAAGAAGCGAATCGGCTTGGTGGGATCAGGGGCTGGAGAAAAAAGAAGCGGAGCGGCGCAGGACCATAGAGGAAATGGTTGATAACGTGCAGGCCTCTTATGAGCCAAGCAATGCAGAAATTGAGACCATAGTCCCTGAAAAGCATCCGCTTACATCCCTGACTGCGCCGGTAGATGAGATTCAGGGCCAGTCTCCGGTAGTTGATACTGCGCCACAAATTTTTCAGAGCTCGCTACCTGCTCGCACCCCTACCCTGGAAGAGACAAATAGCAGCACCTTTAATTTTTTCTCTTCACGCGGAACCTCCGTCAAGGTGGAGGAAATCTCGGATATAACGCAGGAAGCGGAATTTTGGATGTCGGTGAACGACCCTCAAAGGGCGATTGAAATTCTGGACGAACAGGCAAATATCGAGCACCCCGATTCACCGGTGCCCTGGCTTTATCTTTTGGACCTGTACCGACTGGTCAACGATAAACCGAAGTACGATAATCTTAGAGACAGATTCGTCAGTTTTTTTAATGCCAATGTTCCTGAGTTTGAGACTGAACTGCAGCATAAGGGCGTGTTGCAGCTGGAAGATTATCCGCATCTGATCGAGCGGATTTGCAGTTCCTGGAATGGAAACGAAATTATCCCCTTCCTTGAAAGTTTGTTGGTCGATGACAGGGATGGCAAGCGTACAGGATTTGACCTGCCCGTGTATCGCGATATTTTGCTGCTGATTTCGATTGCGCATGAACTGGAGCGACTTGCCGCCATTGAAGGACCGGTTTCAAGTGGCAGGAAAGAATTTGGCAAGAGCATTTCAAACGAAAGCCTTGCCGACTCTAGTAGTGATTTGGATCTGGGCATGATCGAATTTGAAGTGATTGATTTCCCGAAAATAAAGCCTTTCAAAGAATGAAATTTATTTAAGAATCTTTTTGAGACTAAGACAATGATCAAATTATGCGGTTTTGCAGTCAGCAATTATCACAACAAAGTGAAGTTAGCCCTGCTGGAAAAAAAGATTGTCTTTGAGGAGTCATTAATTTGGGCAGATCGCTCTCCTGAAGTTTTGCGTCATTCTCCTCTTGGTAAAATTCCGTATATTGAAACCGAACAGGGAAGCCTGTGTGAATCGCAGGTGATTTTGGAGTATCTGGAAGACAAATATCCAGATTATCCGCTATTGCCAATTGATGCTTATAAAGCGGCGAAAAACCGGGAGGCGATCGCGTTTCTGGAATTACACCTAGAGTTGATTGCTCGTGAACTGTACGCTGAAGCATTCTTTGGCGGCCGGGTAACGGACGAGGTGAAGGCGAAAGTCGAAAAACAGTTGATCCGGAACATCAAGGCGTTTAGCGGAATGGTTCAGTTTTCGCCATTTATTATGGGTGAGGAATTGACTATGGCAGACTGTGCTGCGGTAGTGCATTTCCCCCTGATTTCTATGGCAACCAAGGCTATTTATGGCCGTGATTTCCTAGAGAATTTGCCGGTAAAAGAATATGTAAAAATGATGGGGGAGCGTCCGGCCGTACAAAAAATCAATGCTGATCGAAAGGCAAATCAGGCGCTGTTGGCAGCTAAGATGAAAACTTCTTGATGAGACGTGCGTAGAATTTCAGTTAATCAAAAAAAGAGCCGATACTGGCTCTTTTTTTCATTTCCTCATTTTTATGTTCGGAATTAAACAGCCCTGCGCATCTTTTCCACGACATAATTTTTTTGTTCAGGCGGCGGTTTGACCAGCTTAACAATGGCGAAAGTGCAGTTGTCTCCGTGTGAGTTCGCCCTCTCCCTGGCTTTTCGAATCAGCAGCTCTGAAGCCTGCCTTGGACTGTTGGCCGCGACGGCAGCAGATATTTCTGCTTCAGAAAAATAATGCCAGAGACCATCGGAGCAAAGAAGGAAAGAGTCGGTCGCCTTTAAGCCGCTACATGAGCCGAAGGTGATGTAGGGAGCAGCACTGCTCGAGCCAAGCACATTGACTAAAATATTCGACATGCGGTGAGTCTTGGCTTCTTCCGCAGTTATTTTCCCTTCGTCGACTAGTTTTTCAACATAGGAATGATCTTTTGTTCGCTCTATAAAATTAGGCCCGCTGAAACGATATAAACGCGAATCCCCTGCATAGGCCCAAATTGCTTCTTTCTGTGGTGTAATGACGAGCGCTACAAAGGTGCTGTGGGGTTCCTTTTCTGCAGAAATCCCTGCAAGCTTAATGACGGTGTGAGCTTCGTTGACTATGTTTTCGAGCAATGCCTTTACATCGTTTTTGGGATGAAATTCATCAAACAACATTTTTGCAGTACGAATCACCTGCTCGGCAGCCATCGCGCCACCGCTTTTTCCGCCCATGCCATCGGCAACAACTGCCATCATGTATCCGGGAGCATGAGGTGCGGCAAAAAGAGCAGCTCTGTCTTGCTGTTCTTTACGATCGCCTATGTGCTGAGCGGTGCCGGCTTCGATCTTGTATTGGCTCATACGTCTCGGTAGATTAAACTAATGGGGTATTCCCATTAACTCTATTGTTTAAATTAATTTCATTTTACCTCTAACCAGACGACTATGAGCCATCCATTACAAATACAACAGCGCATTATCGAGTTGGAAGTCGAGCACAGAGATCTGGATGTGGTGATAGATGCCTTGGTTAAGGACGTCAATCACGATGAATTGCAGCTTCGACGCTTGAAAAAGCGGAAATTACAGTTGAAAGACCATATTACTTTGCTAAAAATGCAAATGATGCCGGATGTTCCTGCCTAGTTTGCCAACTTTTGACGGCAAACATGTCGTCAGAACTTTTACATTTTGTTGCACATAATCACGTACCTATTTTGATTGAAAACATACAAGCACCAAACGCGGCAAGCGTTCATGACGAAGAAGTTGAACGCATTTTCGGATTGTCGGGAGCATTAAGCGCATCGATAAAAGGATATAGCCCGCGCAATTCGCAGACCGAAATGGCAAAGGCGATTGCCGCCGCCATTGTCGGGCAAAAGACCTTACTGGCAGAGGCTGGTACGGGTACTGGAAAAACATATGCCTATCTGACGCCTGCACTGCTATGGGGCGGTAAGGTGATCGTCTCTACAGGCACTAAAAATCTGCAGGATCAGCTCTTTTTGCACGATATTCCCACTATAAAAAAAGTGTTGAAGGCGCCTGTTTCAGTAGCTTTGCTGAAAGGGCGCGCGAATTATCTTTGCCATTTTCACCTGGAAAGAACCTTGCAGAATGGACGACTGACTTCGCGCGAAGATGTCGGTTATCTGCGCGATATTTCTCGTTTCATGAAAACTACCAGCACCGGCGATAAGGCCGAATTGTCGCGGGTGCCTGAAACAGCCTTGGTCTGGAATCTGGTTACCTCAACCAGAGATACCTGCATGGGATCGGAGTGTCAGTACTACCAGGATTGCTTTGTGATGAAGGCGCGCAAAGAGGCGCAGCAAGCCGATGTGGTGGTGGTGAATCATCATTTGTTTTTTGCTGATCTGGCGCTGAAGGATACCGGCATAGCGGAATTGCTGCCTTCGGCGAATACGATTATTTTTGATGAGGCGCATCAGTTGCCAGACACCGCCACCTTGTTTTTCGGTGAGACGGTTTCCACTTCCCAGGTTTTGGAATTGTGCCGCGATGTGCTGGCAGAGGGCTTGTCGCATGCCAGGGACGGTGCGGAATGGGCGAAGCTGGTAGCGCCGGTTGAACGTGCTGCGCGGGATCTGAGGCTGACTTTTCCTCAAGACTCTATCCGTTTATCGTTGTCGCAAATCGCTGAATCGAGTCCATTTTTTCCTGCACTGGAAACGCTCAAAGATACGATGGATGACATGATAGTCGTGTTGGAAAAACAGGCTGAGCGTGCTGAAACGCTTGAGCAGTGCCGCGTCCGTGCGATTGATCTGAATAGTCAATTACACGAATGGAGAGAGCTTGACCCCAACAAAAAGGATAATGCAGGGAAACCAGAATGTGTCCTGTGGGTAGAGGCATATTCTACTTCTCTGCAATTGCATAAAACTCCTTTGTCTATTGCCCCCATTTTTAATAAACAGCGGGAAGGGGTGCCACGTACATGGATTTTTACCTCTGCAACGATGGCGGTAAAGAATGACTTCACTCATTATGTGTCGCAAATGGGTTTGTGGGACGAGCCTGCCAGAACCTGGCCTAGCCCCTTCAATTACCCCGAACAAGGTTTGCTATATGTGCCAAACGGTATGCCTCAGCCAAATTCGCGCGAGTATACCGATGCGGTAGTTGATGCAGCATTACCTGTCATCATCGCTGCCGGTGGACGCACTTTCTTGCTGTGCACAACTATCAAGGCGGTGAAGCATTGCGCCGAGCGTTTGCGTGAAGAATTCAAAAACCGTGACTTGCCTTTCCCTTTGTTTGTGCAGGGGGATGCCGGTCGTACCGAATTGTTAGAGAAATTCCGTGCCGCTGGTAACGGTGTGCTGATCGGTAGTCAAAGTTTTTGGGAGGGAGTCGACGTGCGTGGTGATGCCCTCTCGTTGGTTATCATCGATAAACTGCCCTTTGCACCACCTGATGATCCTGTTCTGTCGGCACGGATTGAAGCAATGGAAAATAAGGGCTTGAACGGCTTCGTGCATCATCAACTGCCAGAAGCGATTATCAACCTGAAACAGGGGGCGGGGCGTTTGATCCGCGACGAGACAGATAGGGGCGTGCTGATGATCTGTGATCCGCGTTTGATTTCCAAACCGTATGGGAAGCGCATCTGGCAAAGCCTGCCCGCCTTTACGCGCACCCGGGAGTTGAGCGTGGTGGAACAGTTTTTTTCGAATTTAAGCATGTCTGGCGCGAGGTCTGAATAAATATACTGGCCCCCAGTATATTTTTGTTGCGCGTTATTTCCGTGCCTGACTAGGTTGATTCGATGAAAAAATGAGGGAGTATTTTCAATTCCTTATCAGCCATAATGAAAAAAGCCACGCTAGCGTGGCTTTTTTGCAGTCAGCTTTTAGCACTTACCAGATAGAGACGCGGTCTTTTGGCGCCAGATACATCTTGTCACCTTCCTTTACGCCATAAGACTCATAGAATCCGGTCATGTTTCTGAGTGTACCGTTGGCGCGGATTTCGCCGGGGGAGTGTGGGTCGGTTTTCAATCGTACTATCATGGTGGCATCGCGCATTTTGCCGCGCCATACCTGGGCAAATCCCATGAAGAAGCGTTGGTCGCCAGTCAATCCATTAATGACCGGAGCTGGTTTACCACCCAAGGATAATTTATAGGCTTTGTAGGCAATGGCCAGGCCGGAGTTATCTGCAATATTTTCGCCTAAAGTCAGTTCACCATTCACGAAGTAGCCAGGAATAGGGCTGAATGCGCCATATTGCTTGACCAGTGCTGCGGTTTTTACAGCAAATTTCTCATGGTCTTCCTTAGTCCACCAGTCGCGTAAATTGCCTTTGCCATCGTACTGCGCACCCTGATCGTCAAAGCCGTGGCTGATCTCATGGCCAATGACCGCACCGATTCCGCCGTAATTGACAGCGTCATCAGCTTTTGCATCAAAAAACGGCGCTTGCAAAATCGCTGCCGGGAAGACAATTTCGTTCATTTCCGGATTGTAATAGGCATTGACTGTTTGTGGTGTCATGCCCCATTCTTCACGATCAATTGGCTTGCCTAGCTTACTTAATTCAACTTTGCTGGCAAACATACGGGTATTACGTAAGTTGCCGACGGTATCACCTTTGGTGATGATCAGATTGGAGTAGTCGCGCCATTTATTTGGGTAACCAATTTTCGGAGTAAAGGTAGCAAGTTTCGCTTGCGCTTCTTTTTTGGTCTCCGGGCTCATCCAGTCCAGGGTGTCTATGCTTTGTTTGTAGGCGAGCAAAAGATTGCCAACCAATTTTTCCATCTTGATCTTATTTTGTGCA
>CXWL01005914.1_pt1 | contig 12094 bp, 11 predicted proteins | sample 590931 | NCBI WGS metagenome assembly CXWL01 (sample SAMEA3498368, study PRJEB10139) | groundwater metagenome | biome: water well; material: biofilm material | place: Germany | collected 2015-04-27
GCCGAGTTTGGTTGAGAAATACCAGGTCACGGGGGCGGTCGTGGCGACCAACGACGTGCATCGCGGTGTTGGGATCTGTGCAGGTCTGGATGCTGTGGATCCCGATCGGCTGGCAAGCGGTGATCTCCATGCAAAGGCGGCCGTGGCATTAGAGGAATTTGCCAAGGGAGATTTTGTGTATGTGCATGCCAAGTTGGCGGATGAGGTTCTACACGGCACTGATATCAAAGCCAAAGTTCAGGGGATTGAAGAGTTCGATCGTCATCTCGTCGGTCCGTTATTCGAAGGCTTGTCTCAACAAGGCCCCTATCGTTTCCTTGTGATCTGCGATCACACCGCAGGAATCGAGGGCCCGGCGTTCTATGCGTTTGGTGAAGGAGGCGGAAAGGAATCCGAGACCGTCGGCCGCCGATTCACTGAGGCTGACGCCTTTGCCATGAATATGCCTGCTCGTGATGCCACGAAGTTCGTCATGAAGTTTTTTTCAAAGAGCTGACCGCTGTGGCGCTGATCGTCCAGAAATACGGCGGGACGTCGGTCGGCACGATCGAACGAATACACCGCGTCGCCGACCGAGTGGCTCACGCGCAACAGGCGGGACATCGAATCGTGGTCGTGCTCTCCGCTATGAGTGGTGAAACAGACCGGCTCATCAAGCTCGCGCACGAGGTGACGGCTACCCCCGATGAACGGGAAATGGATATGCTGCTCTCAACGGGGGAACGAGTCACCATCGCGCTTCTCGCGATGGAGTTGCGTGGGCGAGGGGTCAATGCCCGGTCCTTTACCGGTCGGCAGGTCGGCATCATCACGGATAGCGCTCATACCAAGGCGAGAATTGCGCGTGTGACGGCGGACCGCATCCGCGAGGCTCTGGAACAGGGGGTCGTTCCCGTTGTGGCTGGGTTCCAAGGGATCAATGAGCAATCTGATGTGACCACCCTCGGTCGTGGAGGGTCTGATCTCTCCGCCGTGGCACTGGCGGCGGCCTTGAAGGCCGATCGCTGCATCATCTTCACGGATGTCGATGGGGTGTACACGGCGGATCCCAATATCGTGCCGGCGGCGAGACGGATCGACAAAATCTCGTATGAAGAAATGCTGGAGATGGCCAGCCTCGGCGCAAAAGTGCTCCAAACGCGATCAGTCGAGTTTGCAGCGAAATTCAATGTCCCGGTCGAAGTGAATTCCAGCTTCAAAGAAGGAAAGGGGACGCTTGTGACGAAGGAAGATACGGATATGGAAGCGGCGGCCATCGCCGGCGTCACTGGGGACCGGAATCAAGCAAAGATTACCATCATCGGGGTGCCGGACAAGCCAGGGATTGCGGCCAGAATTTTTGGCCGCGTCGCGGAAGCCCATATCAATGTCGATATGATCATTCAGAACATCAGCCAAGCGGCCCTGACGGACCTCTCCTTTACCGTCCCCCGCGCCGACCTCAAAAAGGCCGTACCGCTCATTCAAGCCGTGGCAAAGGACATCGACGCCAAGTCTGTCTCAGTGACTGAAGCCATTGCCAAAGTCTCGTTGATTGGGGTGGGGATGCGATCGCACTCCGGCGTGGCGGCGAAGATGTTCGAGGTGCTGTCCCGAGAAGGCGTCAATATCATGATGATCAGCACATCCGAGATAAAAATCTCCTGCGTCATCGACGAAAAATATCTCGAACTGGCCATGCGCTCGCTCCATTCGGCGTTCGATCTCGATCAAGCACAGTCCTGAAACGGTCGGACCAAGGTCTGATACCCAATCGATCTCTTCGAGCCTCGTGACCTCCTGAGCGGGGACTTTCTGTAGCTCAACCGGATATTGTATGTCTGTTCTTTTGAGGATCGATCCCCTTGCCGTAAGGTATCGCATTCCAACGTGATTTCTCATCGGGGAAAAGGTATCCTTTAAGAAAATGAAGGTCACTGGCGTTTAGACATCCCATGCCTACGATCAGTATCTTCTATGGCATCGTGATTCAAATGTTCTGGCGGGAACATAATCCCCCGCATTTCCATGCACTGTATGGCGAGCATGAGGCCATTTTCGATTTGCGGGATCTCCGCGTGCTGCGAGGAACGCTGCCCCGTCGTGCCATGGGATTGGTATTGGAATGGGCAAGTGAACATCGAGATGAATTGATGGAGGACTGGAATTTATGCAGCCAACTCCAATCTCCCAAGCCGATCGCCCCGCTGATGTAGAACCGATAATTCGGCATGTTGTGCCTTGGCGGGTGGAGGCAGCGACTGCTATACGGGACTTTCGGCTAGATGTGATGTTTGTCGATGGTACCAGGGGAGAGGTAGACCTGCGAAACTTTCTCACCGATATCGGCACCAACGATACAGTGTTCGAGGCGCTACGCGATCCGTCCGTCTTTGCTCAAGTTCGGGTCGTGATGGGAGCGGTGCAATGGGCCAATGGCGCCGACCTTGCCCCGGATGCCATGTATGATGCGATCAAAGCTCATGGCCAGTGGGTTGTCGAGTGACGGCAAGATTCACCAGCTAATAAGGCCTTGCATCGCTGTCGATCGTTATTCTGCTCAGTCACCGTTGGAAGTGGCGGCGAAGATGTTCGAGGTGCTGTCCCGAGAAGGCGTCAATATCATGATGATCAGCACGTCGGAGATAAAAATCTCTTCCGTCATCGATCAGAAGTATCTCGAATTGGCCATGCGCTCGCTCCATTCGGCATTCGATCTCGATCAAGCACAGTCCTGAAACAATGCGGCTAAGGTCTGCTACTCGGTCAACCTCGGCCAGCCTCTTGACCTCCTGAGCCGTGCCCCCACACATCAACAGACATCGCATGTCCGCTCTCAGGACGAGTGATACCATTGTCCCCAATTCATTGATTTCCGTGATGATATCTCTTTGGGAAAGGGGTATTCTTCCCCGCTAAATCTACTATTTGGTAAGAGTTTAATGTATGGCCGAACTCGACAAGAAAGCTCTCACCGAACGTGACATCTGCACCAAGTTCATCACACCTGCATTGGTAGGCCCAGAGGGTACAAAGTGGAATGTGATGACACAGCTTCGCGAGGAGTACTACTTCACTAAGGGCCGGGTTATTGTTCGTGGGAAAACGATAAAGCGAGGGGAGGCGAAGAAAGCCGACTATCTCCTCTTCTATAAACCAAACATTCCCATCGCGGTCATAGAGGCCAAAGACAACAGCCACACTGTGGGTGCTGGGATGCAACAAGCATTGGAATATGCGGAGATCCTCGATGTGCCATTTGCATACAGCTCCAACGGCGATGCCTTTCTAGAACACGACCGAACCGTTGCATCCGAGCCAGTGGAACGGAAAATTCCCCTCCACGAATTCCCAACTCCGGACGAGCTCTGGGCGCGTTTTTGCCAATCAAAAACCTACTCTGGAAAGCAAGCAACGGTTGCAACGCAAGACTATTTCGATGACGCCTCAGGGAAGCTGCCTCGTTATTACCAGCTCATCGCCATCAATCGTACCGTCGACGCGATAGCCAGAGGTGAAAATCGCATCCTGCTCGTCATGGCCACGGGCACAGGAAAAACCTACACGGCATTTCAGATCATTTGGAGACTGTGGAAGTCGGGAGCGAAGAAGCGCATCCTCTTCCTCGTCGATCGCAACATCCTCGCCGATCAAACCAAGACCAATGACTTCAGACCGTTCGGTCAAGCGATGACCAAGATCACCAATCGCACGGTTGATAAAGCATTTGAGATTTACCTCTCGCTGTACCAAGCCGTCACGGGCACCGAGGAAGAACAGAATATCTACAAGCAATTCTCGCCTGATTTCTTCGATCTTGTTGTCGTGGACGAGTGCCACCGTGGCAGCGCTGCCGAAGACGCCAACTGGCGCAAGGTGCTGGAGTATTTCTCGTCGGCGACTCAGATCGGGATGACGGCCACACCCAAGGAGACGAAGGACGTCTCCAACATCGAGTACTTCGGCGACCCGCTCTACACCTACTCACTCCGGCAGGGCATTTCCGATGGCTTTCTCGCGCCGTACAAGGTCGTCCGTATCGGCATTGATAAAGACCTGGAAGGATGGCGACCGGAACGGGGGAAGACAGACAAGTATGGTCAGGTGATTGAGGATCGAGAATATAACGTGACGGATTATGACCGCAATTTGATCCTCAAAAAGCGGACGGAGCTTGTCGCGGCGAAGATCACAGAGTTCTTAAAGGCAACCGATCGCTTCGCCAAAACGATCGTGTTCTGCGAAAACATCCCCCATGCCGAACGCATGCGTCAGGCGCTGGTCAACGCCAACTCAGACTTGGCTGCTGCCAACAGCAAGTATGTGATGAGAATCACCGGTGATAATGAAGAAGGGAAGGCGCAGCTCGATAATTTCATCGACCCCGAATCAACCTTTCCCGTCATCGCCACGACTTCGCAGTTGATGTCAACCGGCGTGGATGCCCAGACGTGCCATCTCATCGTGCTTGATAAGACCATCAACTCGATGACGGAGTTCAAGCAAATCATCGGTCGTGGTACGCGCATCAATGAAGACTATAACAAGCTCTTCTTTACCATCATGGATTTCAAACGAGCCACGGCACTGTTTGCGGATCCAGACTTCGATGGTGAGCCAGTTCAGATCTATGAACCTCGCCAGAATGAGTCACCAGTTCCTCCTGATGAGGGGGAGGTGCGGGATCAAGAACACCCTGATGACTATGATTTTGGTTCGGAGGATAGTGGAGAGCCGCCTGGGGTCCATGAACGTCCGGCGAAGTACTACGTGAACGATGTAGAGGTGACCGTCGCGACGGAGCGGGTTCAATATCTCGATGAACATGGCCAACTCATCACGGAGTCGCTCAAAGACTACACGCGGAAGACAGTACGGAAAGCCTATACGTCGCTCGACGCTTTTCTGAACGTCTGGAAAGATGCCGAGCGTAAGCAAGTCATCATTGAAGAGATCTCAAGTCGTGGCGTGTTTCTGGATGAACTCGCAGAACAAGTCGGGCGGGACTACGACGCCTTCGATCTCATTTGCCATGTCGCCTTCGATCAGCCACCGCTCACACGTCGCGAGAGAGCCGACAAGGTCAAGAAGCGGCATGTCTTCGCCAAGTATGGCGCAAAGACTCGGGCGGTACTCGAAGCCTTGCTTGAGAAGTATGCTGATAGTGGTATTAAGAGCGTGGAGTCTCTCGAAATCCTCAAAGTCGATCCGTTGACGCACTTCGGCACGCCCATCGAAATCATCAATCTGTTCGGGGGAAAGAACCACTACCTGGCCGCTATCCGGGAACTCGAAACGGCTCTCTATCAGAAAGCTGCTTAGCCTATGTCCAACGTTTCAAACATCGTGAAAACCATCCAAGACATCATGCGCAAGGACGCCGGCACTTATGGCGACGCGCAACGCCTCGAACAGCTCGGCTGGATGTTCTTTCTGAAGATCTTCGACGACCGCGAGAAGGAGCTCGAACTCCTACGGGACGACTACAAGTCGCCGTTGCCAAAGTATCTGCGTTGGTCATCCTGGGCCACTGACGAAGAAGGCATTACGGGTGAAGAGTTACTCGCCTTCGTCAACAACACCCTTCTGCCAAAACTCAAGTCGCTGACAGGTGGGGCAGACAAGATTGCCGGTCTGATCCGTATGACGTTCGATGATGCGAACAACTACATGAAGAACGGCACGTTGATGCGCCAGGTCATCAACAAGATCAACGGCATCGACTTCAACGCCTCTGATGACCGCCACATGTTTGGCGATATTTACGAGAAGATCCTCAAGGATCTCCAGTCCGCCGGTAACGCAGGGGAGTTCTATACCCCACGGGCCGTGACGCAGTTCATCGTTGAGCAGGTCAATCCGCGTCTCGAACAACAGGAAACCATTCTTGACCCGGCCTGTGGCACGGGAGGCTTCTTGGTCTGCGCGATTGAGCATCTGCGGAAGCAAGCCAAGACCGAAGCCGATGAAGCGTTCATTCAGGAGTGTTTTTCCGGCATCGAAAAGAAACACCTGCCGCATGTGCTCTGCATGACAAATCTTCTATTGCACGGTATCGACGTGCCATCCAACGTGCGGCATGACAACACGCTCGCCAGGCCTCTTCGCGACTGGTCACCAAAAGAACGCGTGGATGTCATCGTGACCAATCCACCCTTCGGCGGTATGGAAGAAGACGGCATCGAGGCCAACTTCCCATCTGAGTTCCGCACCCGTGAAACCGCCGATCTGTTCCTCGTGCTCTTAATGAAAGTCCTCAAGCCAGGCGGTCGCGCCGGACTCGTATTACCGGATGGCACATTGTTTGGCGAAGGCGTCAAGACTCGCATCAAGGAAGCCCTCCTCACCGAGTGCAATCTGCATACGATCGTCCGGTTACCCAACGGCGTGTTCAATCCCTACACCGGCATCCGCACCAACCTCCTCTTCTTCACCAAGGGCCAACCCACCACCGAAGTCTGGTACTACGAGCACCCTTATCCGCCCGGCGCTAAGAGCTACAACAGGGGGAAACCCATTCGCATCGAAGAATTTGAACCGGAACGGGCCTGGTGGGGCGAGGAATCAAATGGCTTCACCGCCCGTGTTGAGAACGAGCGGGCCTGGCACGTCTCCATCGACCAGATCAAGGCCGGCAACTACAACCTCGACCTCAAGAACCCGCACAAGCCCGATACCGGCCCCGGCGACGTGGACCATTTGCTGCCCGAATACGAAAAACTCCTGGCCCAGATCACGGCCACCCGTGTCGCGCTGAAGCAAGAACTCCACCACGCGCTCACAGCCACCGCCGGAACTGACGCATGACGCTCGAGACCTTCTTCGAGAAGTTCGAACTCTTCGCCGATGCCCCTGATGCGGTGGCAAAGGTGCGCGAGTTGGTCTTGGATTGGGCAGTCACTGGAAAACTATGCCACACCGACTCGGCTGAGTGGAGCGAAGGTGTCTTGGGGGATGTAATTGAACTAATCTCGGGGCAACACTTGCTTGGCCATGAACACAACGCAGAGGGCCGTGGTATTCCATACCTCACAGGCCCTTCCGACTTCGGTGAGAAAAGCCCGATTCCAACGCGCTGGACCGAGCAACCAAAAGTTACGGCGAAGCCCGGCGATATCTTGATCACTGTAAAGGGATCTGGTGTTGGGAAGACTAATGTCCTTGTTGATCAGCCGACCGCAATCAGCCGTCAGCTCATGGCAATTCGTGTGACCGGTGCTGAACCTGAGTTTGTGCATTTAGTATTGAAACGAGCAGCTGAACACTTTCAGAACACCAAAATTGGCATCGCGATTCCCGGTATCGGAAGAAGAGAAGTTCTCAGCTTAAATGTCGTTCTTCCGTCCCTCGCCGAGCAGAAGCGAATCGTGGCGAAAGTAGATGAGTTAATGGCGTTGTGTGATCGGCTGGAGGCGCAGCAGCAGGAACGAGAGGCGAAGCACACCACGCTCGCCCGCGCATCACTGGCCCGCTTCGCCGACGCACCCACCCCAGCCAACCTCAATCTTCTCTTCCATAAGTCCTACAGCATCCCTCCAGCAGACCTCCGCAAGTCCATCCTCACACTCGCGGTCCAAGGCAAGCTCGTTCCCCAAGACCCCAATGACGAACTCAGCTATTCCATTCCTGAAATCACTCCCGCTTCGCCGCCGTTGGATGTCCCTGACTCATGGCGATGGACGGAGTTTGGCGAGATCGGAGAAATCTCCGGAGGCTTCGCGTTCAAAAGCGGCGACTACACACCAAGCGGCGTCTTCATTCTGCGTGTAACGAACATCGCTCCGAGTGGGGTAATCAGTAAGGATGAAGCGGTGTTCTTACCACCCGAGAAGGTCACGCGAGAAATTGAACGCTTCTACCTGAACGAAGGCGACATCCTGCTAGTCATGGTTGGCGGATCGCTCGGGAAAATTGGTTTGGTCACCTCGGACATATTGCCGGCTCTGCTGAATCAGAATCTTTGGCGAATCACTCCGGTGAACGACGAAGTGGATAGCCAATTCTTGCGCCTCATCACCGATTTCGCCGTGTCTTTTCAGCGGCAAATCACGCATTCGACGCACGGTCATCTTTCCCGCGAAGAGTTTCGCAAGAAGTCGGTCGCGATCCCCCCCGCTTGCCGAACAACGCCAGATCGTGGCGAAGGTGGAGCAACTGATGGCTTTGGTTGACCAGTTGGAGTCACAACTCGCTCACTCCCGCGATACTGCCGAGAAACTCATGGAAGCAGTCGTGGCGGAACTTACGACATAGGACTCACATATGCCCAACCATCCACAACCTGCGTTTGACCATGAAGCCACGCTGGAAGAACTCGCTGGCCTAGGCAAGAACCGCCGATTCGATGAAGTCATTGATGATGAAGAGTTCGAAGACATTCAAGTGATCTGCAGGCGCGGGACGGAAGAAATCCCTCTTGCCAAACCCAGCCGTGCCTTCTACTTCGGCGATCGCAATCTTTATGATCAAGAAGCGAAGCGGTTCGATCAGGAGGAGAAAGTCCGCATCCTCAACACCGACCAGTTCCCCCGCAATTTGGCACGCTTCGAGGAGCTCAAGCGATCATGTCAACGAGGGTTCGTCATCCCCTTCGTCGGAGCCGGCATCTCTAAGAGCGCTGGTTGTCCAGAGTGGCGGGAGTACCTCCTTACCCTGTGTGTTGATGCAAACCTAGACCGTGAGGCAATGCGCGTCCGTCTCGAAGAGAAGAGCGACTACGAAGGGGTGATGAATGACCTTGTGACCGCTCTCGGTGTAAATCGCTTCAACCTCGACTTCGAGCGCGACTTCAAGACCCCGGATGACATTAGAGGGGCTGTGGCGCTACTGCCCAAGCTGTTCGACAGCTCGGTCATCACCACCAACTTCGATCGCGTGTTGGAGAAGGTCTATGAGAACGATGCCAAGTCCTTCGTTGAGAAGGTTACAGGTCGCGGCCAAGCCGGTGCCTTCTTCCGTGCCATTCCCGCCGGCGACCGCTATCTGCTGAAACTCCATGGCAATCTGGACAATGCTGCCGAGCGGGTCCTTAACAAAGCCGAGTACGACACTGCGTATGGCAACGACGGGAACATCCATTTCGACTTCCCGCTGCCGAAGCTCCTAAAGCGCCTGTTCACGAGCTACAGTTTCCTATTCCTCGGCTGCAGTCTCTCTGCCGACCGCACCATCCAAACGTTCATGCGCGTGGCACAACTCGAAGGGCAGGACAACCTGCCACACCACTACGCGTTACTCGCGTGCCCGACAGACGCTGCCAAGAAGGCATCCATCGACCAGCGGCTCGCTGATGCCCACATCACGCCGCTGTGGTATCCCGATAGCGAGCATGACCACATGGAGCAGATTCTTGAGTTGTTGCTCGACTGAGGGAGTCCAATTGCACTATGCCTATCCAACACGCCATCTGGAAAGTCGGGGAGAAGCCCACACCGCTCTCGACAAGCTGTCTTGCCACCGAGCAGAAGCTCGAAGAGCTGATTGCAAGCAACCTGCGTATTCTCTCAAGCGACGACGTTCTGAAGGTGTTCGAAAATCCTCAAAACATGCGTGAAAGAGCTGAGGGTCAGGAGTGAATCGGTCTGACATTACGGAGCTGCACTACATTGCGCCCATTGAACAGGGCGGCTTGATGCTGGTTCGGAACGTCGGCTGGATTTCTGCGGTTCGCCAAACCCATAGTATTTTTGTGCTTGATGGGGAGCGAAACCAAAGCGGCTGCTCGACGCGCTGTTGTAGCTGTGCCACAATAGCGCCCGACAGAGGTTGACCGAGAGGTGACGATGACAAACACAGCTTTGAAAACGACCTCTATTCAGGACGCGATCACCGAGATGGTGCGACGCATTGTCATGCGGTTCAGCCCGGACAAGATCATTCTCTTCGGCTCTCACGCGCGCGGCCAGGCTGGTCCCGACAGCGACGTGGACCTCTTGATCGTCATGCCGGTGGAGGGCTCGAAACGGCGGAAGGCAACGGAGATCGATGGCGCGCTCTCGGATAGAAGGATTCCGCTCGATCTCATCGTCGTGACTCCAGATGAATTTGAAGCCTATCGTGACGCTCCGGGGACGGTGATCCGGACGGCCCGTCAGGAAGGGCTGGTCCTCTATGACCGCGCCGCGTGACCTGGACCAACAGGTTCGGCAGTGGATTGTGAAGGCGGAGCACGATCTGTGCAACGCGGAACATACCCTCACCATCCGTGACGAGGAGTGCCCGTTCGATACGGTGTGCTTTCATGCCCAACAGTGCGTGGAGAAGTACCTGAAGAGTTGGCTCACCTCCAAACAGCTCGATGTCCCACGATCCCATGACCTCGTCGTCTTGCTCAACCTGGCGCTGGCTGCCGGGTTCAGAGGTGCGCACCCTCAAGATGTGCAGCCCCTGAATCGCTATACCATCGAAGCGCGATATCCAGGCGATTGGGATCCGATCGACCGGCCGGAGGCAGAGCAGGCCGTTGCATTGGCACGACGTATTCGCGAGACTGTACGGACATTGTTGCCGCCGGAAGTACTTCAAGGAGAAAGCTGATGGTATTGGACCTCTGGTACAAAGTTGCGATGCGTGTCCCGAAGCACTCCGACTGATTGCCAGTGACCCAGGCTACCGCTAATCGCTCTGCGCTTGACGTCTCGACAGGAGAGCATCGCTCCTGGTACCCTCTCTCCCCATGGCTCGCAAAACCACACAGCCTCGCTCTCCCCGCGCCACCCGTGAACAGCACCCATTCCCTATAGTGAAACCGCCTGCTGATCGGGCTGCAGCGTTGGAAATCTATGACACCACCTTGCGTGACGGTGCTCAGGCGGAGGACGTCAGCTTCTCCGCTGAAGACAAAGTGCGAATCGCGCAAAAGTTGGATGATCTGGGGGTTCATTTTATTGAAGGCGGTTGGCCTGGGGCAAATCCCAAAGACATTGAATTCTTCCGGATGATCAAAACGATTCCGCTGAAGCACGCCGACGTGATCGCGTTTGGATCAACCAGGAAAGCCAGTAATACCGTCAGGAAAGACCCCAATCTCCAGGCCTTACTCGCCGCCGAGACCAAAACTATCACCCTCTTTGGGAAAACCTGGTCGCTGCACGTGACCGATGCGCTCGGCATCTCGCTGAGTAAGAACTTAGAGTTGATCGCCGATTCCATCGCGTATCTCCACGGCAAAGGACGCCGAGTGTTCTACGATGCGGAGCATTTCTTCGACGGATACAAGACCAATCCGGAGTATGCGCTTGCCACCATCAGAAAAGCGGTGGAGGCCGGAGCCGAACGGGTCATCCTCTGCGACACCAACGGGGGGGCCATGCCGTGGGAGATCCGCGAGATCTGCAGTGTGGTTCAACGCGAGTGTCGGGTGCCGCTCGGTATTCATGCGCATAACGACTGTGAAATGGCCGTGGCCAACTCCCTTGTGGCGATCGAATTGGGCATCCGACAGGTCCAGGGGACGATCAATGGGATCGGAGAGCGGTGTGGGAATGCCAACCTCTGTTCGATCATCCCGAATTTAGAACTGAAGATGAAGCGTCCAGCCATGACCGATCGATTGAGCCATCTCAAGGATGTGTCAGGGTTTGTTACTGAGATCGCGAATCTGATGCCGAATAAGCATCAACCCTATGTCGGCGATTCCGCGTTTGCGCACAAAGGGGGCGTGCATATTCATGCCGTGCTGAAGAATCCTGCGACCTATGAACATGTCGATCCGGCCCGAGTCGGGAATCGACAACGGATGCTGATCTCCGACTACGGAGGACGGAGCGGGCTTCTCGATAAAATTGAAGCGTACGGGATCACGCTTGCAAAGAACCACGCCAAGGTCGACGAGCTGATCCATACGCTGAAGGACCGAGAGAGTCAGGGCTATCAATTCGAAGGCGCCGAAGGATCGTTCGAATTGCTCATGCGAAAGGCCATGGGGAGCCATAGGCCCTCGTTTCAATTACTTGGATTTCGCGTGATTGTTGAAAAGAAGCAGGAGGATGGAACGACTCTTTCCGAAGCCACGGTGATGGTCAAAGTCGGCGAGGTGGTCGAACATACGGCGGCTGTCGGGGCTGGACCGGTCAACGCACTCGACCATGCGCTGAGAAAGTCGTTGGAACAATTC
>CXWL01037014.1_pt1 | contig 12093 bp, 6 predicted proteins | sample 590931 | NCBI WGS metagenome assembly CXWL01 (sample SAMEA3498368, study PRJEB10139) | groundwater metagenome | biome: water well; material: biofilm material | place: Germany | collected 2015-04-27
CTGACTACCCGACTTTGCGGCCAGGTCACCACTGGTACACCCATCCAGAGCGCCTCGCAACTAGTCAAACCACCTGTGAACGGAAAAGGATCCAATGCAATGTCGATTCCGGCGTATTCCATAAGCAGATCAGCATGAAAAGAAGGGCCACGCAAATCGATGCGCTCCGCATTAATACCCTGTTTAGCAAACACCTCCAGAACAAATTGCTTCAATGTTACATCATTGAAAGTACGCCACTTAAGAATAAGGCGTGAATTGGGCACGGCATTAAATATGCGCGCCCAAACCTCGAGTACGCCAGAATTATACTTTGCGGTATTATTAAAGCTGCCAAAGGTTATGTAGTTATTACTTAAAACTGGCATGGATGAAACGGTAGGCATCCACGGAACCGGTGTATAACAAAAACGCCCTCCCGGAAGATGAATAACCGGTTCGACAAATTGTGCTTTTGTACCGGGTGGCGCATGCCATTTATCTAATAGCACGGCATCCAGATACTTCAGCCCAGTAGTCGCAAAGTAGCCTAGCCAAGAAACCTGCACCGATGCTGGACGATAGGCAAATACCGTGAGACGCGAACCCGCAGTGTGTCCGGAAAGATCAACCAGCACGTCAATCTTATCCTGTTGAATCAATGTAGCCAGCGCAACATCATCTATTCTTGCAACATCACGGAATTGACAAGTCGCACGAATCGCTTCAGTCACCCAGTCATTTACCTGACCGGCGCTGTATGCAAAAATGGCTACTCGCAACGGATCATGCGCTTTAAGCACATCTTTTACAAAAAGTCCGACTGTATGCTGGCAAAAATCGGCAGAGACGTATCCAATGCGTAGGGGCCGTTCATTCTGCAAAGGATGAGGCAGCGGACGGGATCGATGGCCACCAGTCAGAGCAACCGCCCATCGTCCCCATTCTTCGGCTTGCGCAAACCGCTCGGTATTCGATACCAGAGGATCATATTCCAGGCCGACCAAAGCATTACGTCTAATCATAGGATGATTGGGGAAGCGCTCTAGCAATGCTGCATAAAGTAGGCGTGATTCGTCATGGTTGCCTGCGTCACGAGCTAGGTTTGCGAGATTCATTATTGCACGGGAATCATTGGGGGCAAGTATTTGAAAACGCTCGAAACATTCACGAGCACTACTGAGAAAACCGAAATTGGAAAGCAGTACTCCGGTATCCAGCAACACATTGGTGTTGTTTCGATGCATATCAACCGCCTCCTTGCAAGCTGCTAGCATATCAGGGAATTGACCTGACTGAGCGTAAATTCTAGCCCGTTGCAGTACCGCAGAATGGTTAGTCATTTCTCTCTGATGCAAAACCAATTCCACAGAAACATTTTCCAATGAAAAGCTGGAAAAATTGAATTTTCTCCAGTATACAAAGACTGGCCCTTGTTTCTATTTGCCTGCTCATGCCCGTTCGTTCAAGCTGGAAAATGTTTCAGCGCCAGTGTGCGGAGTTCCTCTTGATTCAATGGTGACTTGCTTGCGATAGCCCAAAGATCAAAAAATGGCGCACCGCGGTTAGCAGCTATTAGTGATGCAAACCCGAAAGTTCTTAAGGTGCCTATCAAAACCTTTTTGGTAAAACCACAGCGGTGTGCCATGTAAAGATTACCCCGTTCCATTGAAGCACGATGCCCATAGAGAATATCAATCGGAGCAATAGGTCCCGCAGGAGAGGTATATGCCGGATCAGTTAACTTGTCTTCCGCCACCAAAGCGCAAACAGACTGCAAGTCAGGGCAAGTGATCACCAAAAATCCTTCCGGCTTTAATACTCGAATAAACTCTTTCAACGCTAATGGCACCTCATGTGGATACAAATGCTCGATGTTATGGCTAGAAAATATCGCATCCGCTGTTTCATTGGCTACGGCGGACATATCTGTCATCGTGCCCACTATGTCAGGATTTGTTGATTCATTAATATCCAGCCGTAATTCTTGCCAGGAATCAGTATTGAATTCCCGAGTTGTCCGGTCTTTCCTGCTCGAGCCACACCCTACGTGTAAAAAAACATTTTTCATCTTGCCTCCATTTTCTTTTTTTGTTTCTGGACACCTTGAATCCCACATTTTTCGAAGTGCCGCTTCCAGATTTCGAGCGAAACGATTGGCGTCAAAAAGGGGCGATGATTCTACTTGTCCTCTCAAGCGCTTACGTAGAGCGGACAGATAGGTTAATTCCTGCGAAAAGGCAATAGCTTTTGCCACATACTCATCAGCGCTATTTGCCACCCAATCTATCAACCCCGCTGCCGTTAGTACGCTGGCACCCTGCCTTGCAAGCATTGTTTCTCCCGCTAGAGTCAGCGTTGGCACACCCATCCAAAGTGCTTCGCAAGTCGTCGTCCCACCGGGATACGGAAAAGTATCCAAGATAAAATCCACCTCGGCATGCGCAGCCAAATATTCGAATCGAGAAACATGACCCAGTAAAGATACGCGCTCCTGAGCTATACCAAACTGTGCCAACCGATCTCTCAACTGTTCTCTTGTCTTTTGACAGCTCATTTGCTTGTTCTGCAGCCGCAATCGCGCCTGAGGCAGTGCATTCAGTATATGACTCCATAAGCTTAATACGTTATCGCCGATCTTCGATAATGTTTGGAAGCAGCCAAAGGTAATGTAACCAAGTCTCTCAGCCGGTAATCCGCTGAGTGGGACGCGCTCACCATCTGCTGGTGGCGTAAAGCACAGCCTGGTATCAGGCAAGTAATAAATTTCCTCAGTGAACGCGAAACGGCATGAATCGGGTACAGAAACTGGATCAGCTAACAAATAATCCATACCCGGTAGTCCTGTCGAAGCAAAGTAACCCAGCCAACTAACTTGTACCGGAGCGGGCTTCCATGCAAATAGTGGTAATCGATTAAATGCTGTATGCCCCGCCAAATCGATCAATAGTTCAATCCCATCTTCGTGTATCTTACGCGCAGCTTGTTCATCGCTCAGACGAGCGATCAGATTCCAGGCGCTAAAATGCGATTTGATTCTTGCCGTAAGTTCATCTTCCTGATCTTTTGTTGAATACGCCACTAACTCAAACTGTTCCCGGTTTAGAAGTCCAAGAATGCTCTCAATGAAATATCCAACAGGATGCGACTTCAAATCGCCAGATACCAGACCAACACGAAGGCATTGCGACGCACTGTTCTTGTCATGTGTTACCCAGCTTCTATAGGGCTTTGCTAAAGCCAACGCCTTTTCCCCATATCGCCGCGCTTCGATCAAATATTCTAAGGGCGCACAATCTGGCCTTGAACTCAGTGCATAGAGCAAATTGCTATGTGCGTCAAAATATTCAGGCTTTAGCTTAAGTGCCTTTCTGTAACTTGTAATTGCTTTATCGAGCTGACTTTGATGTTTATAGATGTTGCCAAGGTTATTGTAGGTATCGGCATTATCCGGGTCCAATATTTGTGCCTGTTTTAAGTGAGTTTCTGCAGCATCGATCATACCTTGCGCTTGCAGAATGTTACCTAAATTATTGTGCGCATCCCTATAATTGGGCTGAATGGATAGTGCTTGTCTATACGCTTGACTGGCTTCTTTTAATTTTCCTCGTATTTGCAATGCATTACCCAGATTATAATAAGCCTCTGCCAAATTGCTGTCGTTCTCGATGGCTTGACGATAAGCTGCAATTGCTTCGTCGTAATTTCCTAGATCACTGAATACGCTACCTAGGTTGCAATATGCCGCCGCACAATTCGCGTTGTATAGAAGAATTTTCTGATATGTATCTATTGCAAGTTGCAGATTCCCTTGTTCATGCAAGACTGCACCGAGATTGATGTAGGCGTCTGTGTAATCTGGTTTGATGCTAATTGCCTGCCGGAAATGCGTCATTGCTTCGTCGAAACTTCCTCTGCTCACTAACACATTAGCCAAATTGAAATGCTGCTCTGCCACTCCGGGCTTTATGGAAATTGCCCGCCGGAAACTGTCGATCGCTTCTTCTAGCTTTCCTAGTTCTTTGCTCGTAATCGCAAGGTTATAGTGCGCTTCAGCTTGGTTAGGTTCATATGCAAGCACTTGACGATAACTCGACATCGCTTGATCCAATTGCCCCATTTCGCGCTGAATGTTCCCCAGATTGTTATGCGCGCCAACCAAGTTGGGTTTAAGCGCAATCGCTTTATGATAACAACTCATCGCTTCAGTTAATTCCCCCCGGATCTTTAAGACATTGCCTAAATTGCAGTATGCCTCAGGGAATGCGTTCCTGTATGAAATTGCACGGCGTATCAGATTGATTGCATCTTTATTATTGCCGCTTTGATGCGCCAATACACCGGCTAAGTGTAAAGCATCAGGATTATCCGGTTCTCTTTTCAGAATTCTATGATAAATCGCTTCTGCCTGATTCAGACGCCCCGCCTGATGATGTTCAAGTGCCTTTTGAATCGCCTGTTTTCTCGACATGTTACGATTCCCTACATGGGTTGTTCGGCTCCAACATGAAAAACCCCCGCGTGGTTAAAACCAAACGGGGGTTAGTAAGATCATTTATATCTGGATGAAAAAATCCTTCATCCCTAAATCACTTTTTACAGCGTCATTCGAATGAGCACTAAACACACGTACTCACTCTTACGCACTACGATTATAATGTCAGCAAGACCAAGTCTCCAGAACTAACAGTGAAGTCAGCAATCGTCAATCCACTATTCTGAATACCAGTCAGAGATACCGCAAATTCACCACTTTCGATAAGCTTATCGCCATCGGTATCCTGATAAATAGTAACGGCAGTTGCACTATGGGCTACTATATAGAAGTCAAAGGCATTGGTCACAGTGGTTGTGCCAAACGTTACGCTGGTTGAGCCACCATCTTTTACTGCTGTTGCAGATGCTTCGGTATCAAATGTAACGTTCGAACCCGCGGCTGCACCGGAGGCATCTCCATCCAAGTTAACGATGGTGTCAGTCTTAGTTGTGCTAATACCGTTAGTAAGACTACTGTCAGATACTGAATCACCGGCAGCATATACGAAATTCATAAAGTCTCTAGAGACATTACCTAACATATTTGTTGTGGTTGCATCAGCACCTGCACCACCTGTTACTTCTGTCGCGCCGCTGCCGCTGGTTTTGTCCGTCAGAGTTATCACGTCGTTTCCTGCACCCGTGGTAATCACATTGCCACCGATGGCACTATCCGTCACGGTATCAATACCTGAACCGCCAGTGAAGGCCATGGCGTTAGTTGTTGCAGCAGCGAAGTTGAAGGTTGAAGCTGCTGTCAAACCAGAGAAATTAACCGACTCGTTTGCACCAGCAATATGCGCCCCAGTAGTAATCGAAACATCACCACCCCCAGTAGCGGTCAAACTTGAAAGACCGCTGATATTGGCCATTGTTGCCCAAGTGACATCATCGGTTGCGGTCAGATTGATTGTCTCAACACCAGCAAGTGTCAGATCGCCAGTACCCCAAACAGCTTCCGATCCTGTCGTGTCGCCATCGGACACCGTAATGCCCAAGGTATTCGAAGAACCAACTACCGATGCACCTTTTATACCCAGTGTCATCGCACCAGCACCTGCCTTAACCGTTACAGCAGCCGCTTGCGTGGCTGACATATCGGTCACCGACGTTCCATTAGCTGCATCAGTGATCAAGATTGCACCAATCGTGGAGCCGGTAATCAGATCCATATCGATGGAAACAGCCGCTGCCGCATCATTGGAATGCAGAACTTCAAAGCCCTTGTAAATCGCGCCTTCCGCAGTCGTATCGATATGAGCAGAGGCTGTCAGAACAAGAGTATCTCCCGTACCAGCACCTGCATCAACGGAACCAGTCTGCCCACTGGTTGAGGTTGTAATGGTATCATTGCCAGCACCGCCCACAAAAGTCGCAGCCGTCGTCGCAGAAAGCGTCGCGGATACGCCGCCAGCTGTCAAACCCGATGCTGTAACGGAAGTGAAATCAGTATCCAACGCCCCCAGAACAACAGCAGAATGAGNNCAGCCGTAGACGTAGCCGCCACATCTGCAGCAGCCCCTGAAATGGTCAGAGAAGCAGCAGTAGTGCCACCTATACCCAAACTGGCTACAGTCAATGCTTTTTCTGCAGCAATGGTTACTGCGGTCACAACAGTACTATCCGTTGTAACTGCACCAACAACGTTATTCGCACCACTGGATGCAATCGCTACAGTCGTTAGACCTGTACCGTTAAGCGCAACAGCACCGGCAGTCACTCCGCCTTTAAAATTTAACGTGCCGGTTGTAACGGTGGCATCATAAGCAGCTGTGGTATCTGCGTTGGTCAGAGAACCATTACCCAACACATTGACTGATGTGCCAGCAGCCATCGCGGTAATTTGCACATTCGAAGTCGAGCGATCATTATTGAATGCGGTCAGACCTGGGAAGTTGGTGGCTGTCACAACTATATCGTCAGCAGCAGTCGCGTCGGCCGCACGAAGCGTCAGAATTTCAAAGCCAGAAACTGATGCAACAGTCAGCGCATCACCGTCCGCATAATCAAGCGCGGTAAGACTCAATGTGTCTGTACCGGCACCACCAGAAATCGTATCGGTCAAGTTGAAAGTATTGCTTGCGGCGGTGGCACTAATCTGACCGCTGAATGTATCATCAGCACTCGTACCAGCAAAAGCTGAACCCGAATCTGAATTAGAAGTCAGCGTAAATGATTTTCCTGCTACTGCGCCGACATCTTTCAAAATTTGCGCCACATCTGCAGCAGTGTAAGCGTGATCACCCTTGACGCTGCCCACAATAGTTTGCAGAGTTGCCAGATCACTAGAAGAAGATGTCTTAGAATATTCTTCAGCAACTAGTGCTTTATTCGCCAGCAATGTAGCGGTAGTTGTAAATGCAGGATCTGTTGTACTTGACAGAAAGGTTACCGCGTCATAAACAATTTTGCCAAACCCTACGTGTTCCACATCAATTTTTTGTGTAAAGTAAGCCTCGGCCAGAGTAGCTGCGCTTCCTGCCACACCATCATGCACCAAACCAAAGTGGTTCATCAATACTTCAACTTGATCCTCTAAGGTAACTCTGCCTGCCATAATACCGTTGGTAAATAATGTATTAGCAGCCAAAGCATCGGATAATTGACTAATGGACATTCCGCCATCAACCAGTTTTGCCAACTCGGTTAGATTAGTACCACCTGGCGCTGCATTAAACAAACCTGCAACAACCTTCAGAATTTGTGTTTCCAGATCTTTTGATATAGCCATGGGAGCTCCCTTGATAAGAAATTAAAAATAATTACGAAAGTAAATTACTTGCAAGTTTTTCACTTTTCACTTTGTCTCTATGCAGCTTCTATGCAGCCTACAATCCATCTAGCAGAAGATACCACAAAAGCCAAGTTAAAGTACATTCTGCCGAAAACAAAACCGCTTTGCAAGTACACGACTGAAGTTTACATTAAGTATGTTGCATATTTACAACATTGTAACAGCATTTGTTCATGCTAAAACTTTAAAAAGGCGAATAAGAATGTGCCTTTTTACATCAATAGATAATTATTTCTACCTTTTCTGCAGTATACGCAATTCGATTGTTGATACTGTGTGACGATAATCACATATTTTCTTTAATCACTTCATGCAATGCAATTAGCATTGCACGTGCCACAATTGGCTTGCAAGAACATATCTTTTTTTCCGCTGTTATTTTTCGCTCAGAATCTGCGATAATGTTTTCTTCAATGCCCTATATTCAATTTCTTGCATCTGTTCAACACTACCTTTCTAGATAACTTTTTACGCCTTTGGCAACACCACCCGCTTATCCTGCAAATGATCAAGCGGGAAGTGATTGGCCGCTACAGAGGTTCATTTCTGGGGCTATTATGGACATTTGTCAGTCCCATTCTGATGCTGACCATCTATACATTTGTATTCGGCGTGGTGTTTAAAATACGCTTAGATCCACAGAACACGGATATATATGATGATAAATTTGCCTTTGCATTATTATTATTTACCGGATTGATTTTGTTTAATTTATTCTCCGAATGTCTTTCCCGTGCGCCAGGATTGGTACTCGCCAATGTCAATTATGTTAAGAAAGTTATTTTCCCGTTGGAAATCTTACCGTTGGTTTCTTTAGGTTCCGCACTATTTCATGCCGGAACTAGTTTTTTGGTGTTAGTTACTTTTATGCTGGTTATTGATCATCCCATTCATTGGACACTGATTTGTTTGCCAATCATCGTGCTGCCGCTGCTTTTACTCATCCTGGGATTGTCCTGGATGCTTGCTTCGATCGGGGTTTATGTGCGTGACATCGGGCAATTTATTGGCCTGATTTTGACTATGCTACTGTTTCTAAGTCCAATTTTCTATCCTGCTTCTGCATTACCGGAATCTGTTCGTGATTATTTATTTCTCAACCCGCTTTCTTTTGTCATAGAACAAGCACGGGCAGTCACATTATATGGCCAGCTCCCGGATTGGAGCGGCTTAGTTATCTATTATTTGCTTGCCGCAATAGTTGCCTGGGCTGGTTTGATGTGGTTTATGAAAACACGCAAGGGATTTGCTGATGTTCTCTAAGCCTGCCAACTCTGAAACAGCCATTAGCGCTTTAAAGCTATCCAAATGCTATCAGTTGTATCAGCATCCCAAGGATCGTTTAAAACAATTCTTATGGCCGCACAAATGGTGGGGGCCCCGTCAATTTTATCGTGAGTTATGGGCGCTACACGATATAGATTTGACTGTGATGCCAGGAGAAGTGGTTGGTATCGTAGGTCAAAACGGTTCCGGAAAATCGACGCTGCTGCAATTGGTTTGCGGCACTTTGACGCCCACCCAGGGAGAAGTACAGGTTAACGGCCGTGTTGCTGCTTTGCTGGAGCTGGGCGCCGGATTTAATCCCGAGTTTACCGGCCGTGAAAACGTTCTAATGAGCGCCGCGATCATGGGATTCAGTCAATCCGAGATTGTCGATCGTATAGAAGATATTATTGATTTCTCAGGCGTTCGTGATTTCATCGATCAACCGGTCAAAACTTATTCCAGTGGCATGTATGTGCGCTTGGCATTTTCTGTTGCGATTAATGTCGATCCGGATATTCTGGTTATAGATGAAGCCTTGTCAGTGGGCGATGGCGCCTTCGCGCGCAAATCATTCGACCGCATCATGCATATGCGCGATGCGGGAAAAACAATTTTATTTTGCTCACATTCGCTGTTTCAGGTTGCATCGTTATGCAGCCGCGCTGTCTGGATTAATCAAGGAAAAATTGTTTTAGATGGCGAATCGGCTCAAGTGGTATCTGCTTACCAGGCATTTCTGGATCAAAGCATGACAAATTCAAGTCCTGGAACATCCAATATCCGCAATGATGCCTCCGCATTTAACAGGAATCATACATCGGGTAGCGCTCGTCTGGAAAAAGTCAAACTACTGGTGGATGAGATTAACACGCAGCATGCTATCATCACAAGCGGTCAATCTGGTATCAAGTTATGGATCACCTTTGCTTCTGCCCCCTCACTACCCTGCCCCAATGTTGGAATGACATTGCAAGCAAAAGATGGCCGCACGGTCACCAGTGCGGCAACATGGGAAGACCAGTTTAGTGTGCAGCGCAATTCCGAAGGATATGGACAGATTTGTCTCAGACTGGATCAAGTACCCTTACTAAAGGGTGAGTATCAGATTAATGTATATCTGCTCTGTGAGCGCGGCATACATCTATATGATGCAGCAGAAAGTGTGGCAACCTTGCAGGTAAAACAAACAAGCCATTTGCAGGGATATTTTTCAATTCCTCATCAGTGGAAAAATAACCATATTAGCACACATAATGACCAAGACAGTTAATCACAATTTAGCGCAAGGTTCTCGACACTATCGGCAAACCGGTTACACCGCTTCGATTGCCACATCTTCACCTTCTCCTTTCAAAGATCTTACTTTTCCACTGAACGTCTATGCGCATGCCTTGCTGTTAGAGGATGGCAAAGCCACCTATCTACATTATGGGTTGTTCCAAGATAACCAAACCAGCCTGCAGACGGCACAGCAATTTTCTACGGATCTGTTGATGGCCAGGCTACCGCCGCCTCCTTGCCGCATTCTGGAGGTGGGTGTTGGTCTGGGCACCACTCTTTCCCTATTAAATCAGCGCGGTTATGATGTCCATGGCATCACTCCCGACGCACAACAAATCGCTTATATTCAAAAAAACTTGAATTCAGGGGCTTCCGTAAGCTGCCATTCGCTGCAAGATTTTAAAGCCCAGCCGGAAAGCTTTGATGTTGTGCTATTACAGGAATCCGCACAATATATCGAGCCGTTGGTCATTTTTAATAAAGCACTCGATCTGCTCCCCTTATCCGGTGATTTAGTCATTATTGATGAATTCGCACTGAAATATGATGAAGCAGGAATTGGAGGTCTTCATCTGCTTAATGATATGGTAGCACTTGCAGAACGATTCGGATTTGAGCTGGTTGAGCGCATGGATCTATCCACTCAGGCGGCACCCACACTGGATTATCTATTGCGCTTTACTGCAACTCATCGGCAAAGTCTGATCAAAGACCTTGCCTTAACCGATGAACAGCTCGCTCAACTGGACGAATCGAACCGGAGCTATCACAAAAAATATGCCAGCGGACATTATGGCTATGCCTTGTTACATTTCAGAAAAAAAACGGTGCCCAAGTGGCGCCTGCAGATTCTAGAAAAAAACCAGACCCCGGAAATGTTCAGTTTGTTTAAGAAAACATTCCATCACGACATGACGCCGGCCACATGGCAATGGAAATACGGCTCAAATTCAGGACGTGAAATTGGTATTTGGCGGGACAATCAATTAATCGCCCATTATGGTGGCGTTAGCCGGAAAATCCTGTTCTTTGGTCAACCTCAAACCGCTGTGCAGATTGGGGATGTGATGGTGGACACGAGTGAACGTGGCACGCTCACCCGAAAAGGGCCTTTTTTCCTGATGGCAGCAACTTTTCTGGAGCGGTACATCGGTTATGGAAAACCCTATCTGATTGGCTTTGGTTTTCCAAACGAACGCGCCATGAAAGTTGCAGAACGGCTTGGGTTATATGCTGAGGTCGGCCGCATGATTGAATTCTCATGGAACATCCGATCACGTTTCCCGCTTTGGGGAACACGTCTGCATCTGATTGGTCACGAACAAGCAGATTTTGCAAAAACTACTGTCGATCAATGCTGGCAAAATATGGTAGCAGATTTGCAAACAGCCATCATCGGTGTACGCGATTGGCAGTATCTACAGCACCGTTACCTTAATCATCCCAATCAACAATACCAGATCATACTGGTAAGAAATCGTTTCGATAAGTGTGCTCGCGGTACCCTGGTACTGCGCTATGATCCGGAAGGCTGCGAAATCGTTGATCTCATCGCTCCGTTAGCCGAAATTCCATTGTTGATTACGCATGCCAGACGGCTCGCTGGTATTCATGGCGCTACACGGGTGTTTTGCCGAATTACCGAAAACTTCGCCCGTTATTTTGCAGTTGCAGGTGGCATTCAACAAACGATAAATATTCATATACCCGCAAACGCTTGGAGCAATGGACCGGCCCCCGAAACACTAAAAGATCGCTGGTGGCTAATGAGTGGCGACAAAGACTTCCGTTAAACGGTTACTACTCAAGCCAGACTGCTTATTAGATTAAATTCATGGCATATTCAGGTTAAAATAATAGCAGGCTTCTGTTTCGCGGAATCCATGGCAAACAAAAAATAAACCAATAACTGAGATTTTCTTGGAAAACCTACTCGTTCCTGATCAAGCCATTACAAATATCCCTTGCACACACGCACTTGTGTTTGCCCCTCATCCCGATGATGAGGTTTTCGGTTGCGGCGGAGCCATTATGCGTCACGTTGAACAAGAAATTCCTGTTCGCGTCATCATAGTATCCGATGGTGCGCATGGCGTAAGCGACGAAAATATAACTGAATACACCCGGCAACGTCAAAATGAAAGCATCGCCGCTGCCCATATCCTTGGCTATGGCATGCCAATTTTCTGGCAATACCAGGACCGGCAAGTCTGTTATAGCGAGAAACTCATTCA
>CXWL01108483.1_pt1 | contig 12093 bp, 8 predicted proteins | sample 590931 | NCBI WGS metagenome assembly CXWL01 (sample SAMEA3498368, study PRJEB10139) | groundwater metagenome | biome: water well; material: biofilm material | place: Germany | collected 2015-04-27
TCGTCCGGGATGCCTTCCTTGAAATCCATGCGCGGCAGCGGGTGCGGCTTGGTCAGCTGGGTCGCCATGAAGTTCACCAGCGCCAGCGCGAGCTGGCTGGAACCGATCGCGGCCAGCACGCCGAGCAGCACCAGCAGCGGCCCTTCCAGCCCGCCGCGCCATGCCTGCAAGGTCACGCTGCCGGTAAACAAGATCGTGAAGACGACGATCGCGCCCAGGTAGGTGGCCAGCGGCGCACGGCGCCCCAGCTTGCGCAGGGCCGAGCCGACGGGATAGCGCACGGCAAGGCGTTTCTCGAGCGCCGGCAGGCCGGAGCCGACCAGGTAGTAGCCGATATGGCGGANNTCGGCCGGATCGCAGCGCAGGGTCTGCTCGACCGCGCTCATGGTCTCGACGAATTCGCGCCAGTCCATGGTGCCCAGGAAACGCAGGCTGCCGATGCTGTTGCTGATGGTGACCTGGTCGGCCGCCTGCTGCTGGATTTCGGTCTGGATCTGCTGTTCGATGGTCAGGCCGATGTCGGCCAGCCGGGTGGTGACCCATTGCAAGGCCAAGGTCAGCGCCGAGCTCTGCCCTTGCAGGCGGCGCGCCAGTTCGGCCACGAAGCCGCTGTTCATCGGCTGGCCGGAACGGGCCATGTCGGCCACCAGCAGGATCAGGTCGCTCGGATTCTTTTCCGCCGTCTCGCTCATCTGGTCGGCCCAGGTGTTGGCGCGGTCGCGCTGGGTGCGGTTTTCGTACACGCGGGCCGCGACCCGGCGCAGGTTCTCGATCAGCGCGATGCGCAGCATGATCGGAATCGCCCACAACTCGCCCAGCTTGAGCGGCGCCACGTCCTGGTAGGCGTCGACGAAGCGCGCCAGGCTTTCCGGGTCGACCCGGCCGTCGCCGTGCGAAATGATTTCCAGCGCGATTTGGTAGACGCGCGGATTGCCCTCGGCCTCTTCGTTGGCCAGGCGCGGCAATTCCTTGCTGTAGTCCTTCGGCAAGTGCCGGCGCGCGGTGCGGATCTGCTCTTCGATCAGGTAGAAGTTATCCAGCAGCCATTCGGAGGCGGGCGTGATCTGGCGCCCGGCCTTGATGGCGGAGGTCAGTTCGGCGCAGGTGCCGGAAATCACTTCGGCGTTTTCCGCCAGGCGCGACAGCAGCCGGTCCGGCCCGCCCCGCTTGCTCAGCTGGTGGCGTGCGGCCAGATGTTTGCCGTGGGTCGCCATCTGCGCGGCGCTGAACAACTCCGAGCGCAGCGGCAATTCGTCTTCCGGGCTGGAAGTGCCTTCCAGGTTATTCCGGATGGCGTTCTGCCATGAGTAAAGCGTGTCTGACAGGATAGTATTTTCTTGATTCAACGGTGACCTCGCATAGGCGTGAACTGCCAATCCGCCCGGACGGGGCGGGTTGCGACCGGGTCGGTTCAAGGCGGGAAAGCATGAGCGAACGGCTGTTGCAATGGTAAAACGGCGGGACATCGCTGACTGTGCGCCAACGAACATAATGCCCTCCCTGACCGGGCCGTCGGGGACCTATATCAAGCCGAAGCGCTAGAATGCAAGGGCCACGCCGCCCGCGACATGCCAGGCATTCTGGTAGCCAAGACGGTGCAGGCATTGCGCCGCCCTGGCGCTGCGCACGCCGCTGCGGCAAAAGAATACCAGCGGACGCGGTTCGCCGCGCAGCCATTCGGCCATCTTGTGCGGCAGGCGCGACAGCGGCACGCTCTCGGCGGCGCGGCCATGCCAGGCGGGCGCGCCGCCGACCGCATGCTCGTAGCCTTCGCGCACGTCGACCAGGCGGGCGTCCGGATGGGTCAGCAGGAAGTTTTCCAGCGCCGCCGCTTCGAGTCCGATCACGCGGTCCATGGCCGGCGCGGCCGCGCGCGACAGCCGCGGCTGCATCGCCAGCAGCCCGGCCAGCACGCCGCCGGCGCGGCCTTCGGCGCCGGGCGTGCTGCACAGCAAGTTTCGTTGATCCAGTCCCGGGCACAGCACCGTGTCGGCATTGACCAGCGCGGCCAGCCGCTGCACCGCGGCGCGCTGGCGCGCGGCCGGCATGGCCTGGTCGGCCCCGCCCGGCAGTGCGGCGGCGCCGGTGAAGGCGAAGCGCACTGCGTCGGCCGCCAGGCCCGCCGCGCCGGCGGAGCCCAGCAGGTAGCTCACCGCGCCGGGCACGCCGTCGCACTGCGGCAGGCGCACCAGCAGGTGGCGGCCCAGCACGATGCCGTCGGCCAGCGTGCCGTCGCCGAGTGCGACGTGCTCGCACTTGTGCGGCCAGCCCAGCGCATCGGCGCAGCCGGCCGGCGCGTACTGGCCGAGGGCGGCGAGCAGGCCGGCGCCGGCGCGCGCGCGATCAGGGTCGGTGGCCAGCACCGCGCTCACCTGCAAGCCCCGGCGGTGCGCGAAGCGGGCGATCCGGCCGGCCAGCGCGTCGAACGGATCGATCACCACGCAGCTGCGGCTGGCGGCATCGAGCACCAGGTAGCAGCAGGCGCCGTCGCTGGACAGCTGGATCACGCCGTCGTGCTGCTCCTGACTCAGGCCATACGGCAGCAGGCAACTCTCCCGCAAGGCCGCGCCGCAGCGCTCGATGCGCGCGCAGGCCGCATCGATGAAGGCCTCGTCGGCCATCGGCCCGAACGACATGCGCACCGCCGCGCTGGAGCGCCATGCCGGCAGGCCCATCGCCTCCAGCACGTAGCTGGGAGCTGCCTTGGAGGCGGAACAGGCCGAGCCCGAACTGACCCGCACGCCGGCCGCGTCGAATACATCGAGCAGCTCCTTGCCGGCCAGCCCGGCGACCGAAAAATTGAGCGTGGTCGGCAGCGAATGCTCAAACGGCATGTTGAACACGATCGCGGGGAAGGCCTGGCGCAAGGCGGCCGCCAGCCGTTCGCGGAAGCCGGCCAGTTGATCGCTGCGAGCGGAACGTCGCGCCGTCTTCCAGCGCCGCCAGCACCGCGCCGAGGGCGGCGACGCCGGCCATGTTCTCGGTGCCGGAGCGCTGGCCCGCCTCCTGGCCGCCGCCCACCATCAGCGCGGTGTAGGGGGCGCCGGCCCGCACGTACAGCATGCCGATGCCTTTCGGCGCATACAGCTTGTGTCCCGAGAACGGCGCGTAGTCGATGCCGGTTACGGCCAGCTCGAGGCGCAGCTTGCCGAGCGCCTGCACGCTGTCGACCATCCATAGCGCATCCGGCGCGCAGGCGGCCAGCACCGCTTCGATCCCGGCCAGGTCGGAGACCACCCCGGTTTCATTGTTGGCGGCCATGGTGCAGACCATCGCCGCGCGCGGCGCCAGTTCGCGCAGCATGTCGAGCCGGTGCAGGCCATCGCCGCCGACCGGCAGCGCGTGCAGCAGCAGCCCGGTGCCGAGCACCTGGTTCCAGTGCGCCAGCGATTCCGGCACCGCCTTGTGCTCGGTCGCGCCGTACAGCAGCAGGTCGCCCGCCGCCTCGCCGCGCTGCTGGCGCGCGCGGATATTGCACAGCGCCGACAGCACCGCGGTCTGGATGCCTTCGGTGGCGCCGCTGGTAAACGTCAGCTGGCCGGCGCCTGCGCCCAGCAGGCGGCGCGCGCGGTTGCGCACTCCGTCCAGCATCGCCTTGGCCCGCAGGCCGGCGGCATGGCTGCTGCTCGGGTTGCCGAAGCGTTCGCGCATGGCGTCATTGGCGGCGGCGATGGCCGCGGGAAGGGTTGCCGAGGTGGCGTTGGCGTCGAGGTAGATTTCGGAGTTCATTTGAAGATTCGGCCAGACTATCGAAATTAGATGTTGTAATGCATATAGTTGGTTAATATGTTACGTCGTTGCCCGATAGAATACGTGCTATATTTTCTCGTCTTTTCGCTTTATGAAGTAAATGCATTCCATAAATAGCGGAAAACTATAATGAATTCACTAGACAAGTTTGATTGTGCAATACTCACTGCCTTGCAAGGCGACGCCACACTGTCGATTGCGAGCCTCTCCGAAAAGGTCGGACTATCCAGTACGCCGTGCTGGAAACGGGTCAAGCGGCTCGAAGAAGAGGGCTATATCGAAAGCCGGGTCAGCCTGATCAACCGCCACAAGGTCGGGTTGCCGGTGACCGTGTTCGTCAGCGTGCGCACCTCCGAGCACGACGAAAAATGGCTGGCCCGCTTCGCCGCCGCCGTGATCGCGCTGCCCGAGGTGCTCGAGTTCCACCGCATGAGCGGCGACGTCGACTACCTGCTCAAGGTGGTCACCACCGACATCGACGGCTACGACCGCTTCTACAAGAAGCTGATCGCCACCGCATCGCACCTGACCGGCGTATCGTCGGCGTTTTCGATGGAGCAGATCAAATACTCGACCGCGCTGCCGCTCGACCTGATCGCGCGCGAACTGCCGACATGAACAACAACGAGGAGACATTCCGCATGCTGCCGAATAAGAAAATCATCCCGCTGGCACTCGCATCGATGCTGCTGTGCGCACCCGCCATCGCCGACGATCAAGTGGTCAGGATCGGCCTTTCCGGGCCGCTGTCCGGCCCGAACGCGTTCGCCGGCAAGGACAACGAAAACGGTGTCCGGCTCGCGATCGAAGAACTGAACAGCAAGAAGGGGCCGGCGGTCGGCGGCAAGACGATCAAATTCGAACTGATGTCCGAAGACGACCAGGGCGATCCGAAGGCCGGTGTCAGCGTGGCGCAGAAATTCGTCGATGCCGGCGTCCGGTTCGTGCTCGGCCCCTACAACTCGGGCGTCGCGATTCCCGCTTCGCGCGTGTACAACGACGCCGGCGTCGTGATGTCGACGGTCGGCACCAATCCCAAGATTACGCAGGGCGGCTACCGCGCCGTGTTCCGGATCGTCGCCAGCGACACCCAGGTCGGCTCCTCGGTGGCCAGCTATGCGGCCAAGCAGCTGAAGGTGCGTAACGTCGGCGTGATCGACGACCGCACCGCCTTCGGCCAGGGCATCGCCACCGAATTCATCCGCCAGGCCAAGGCTTCGGGCCTGACCATCGCCGGGCACGAGTTCACGACCGACAAGGCGACCGATTTCGCGGCCATCCTGACCGCGCTGAAAGCGAAGAAGGTCGACGCGATCTTCTTCGGCGGCTACGCGCCGCAGGGAGCGCCGATGGCGCGCCAGATGAAGCAGCTCGGCCTGAACGCCAAGCTGCTCGGCGGCGACACCCTGTGCAGCCCCGAGATGGGCAAGCTGGGCGGCGACGCGGTAGGCGCCAACGTGCTGTGCGCACAGGCCGGCGCGATCCTCGAGAAGCAGGCCAACGGCCCGGTCTTCCAGGCCAAGTACAAGCAGCGCTTCAAGCAGAATCCCGACGTGTATGCGGCGTCGTTCTACGACCAGACGATGTTCATCGCGCAGGCCATCCGCGGCGCGAGTTCGACCGATCCTTCGGTGGTCGCGGTGGCAATGCACAGCATGAGCCACAAGGGCGTGGTCGGCACCTACGCGTATGACGAAGCAGGCAACATGAAGTCATCTTCAGTGACGATTTACACTTTCAAGAACGGCGAGCCGGTACCCCTGGCGAGCTATTGACCAGGGCGCGGCCTATTCGGCCGCCTCCATCTATACAAGGCACTAATCAATGAAACAGATTTTCCCGCTTGGCGCGATTGGCGCCGCGATCCTGATCGCCTGGACTCCGGCTGGCGCAACCGTTCCGGCCAAGGCCGCCGTCGCCCAGACCGCCAAGGCAGGCGCCGCGCAAGCCGGCAAGCAGCTCGACGTGCTGGCCGACCAGTACTACGACGCGGTGGCGAAGTTCGATCCGGTGGCGGCCACCGAAAGCGGCGACAGCCGCTTCGACGACCAGATCGGCATGGCGATTTCGCCGCAAGTCCGCGCGCGCCAGTTCGCGCTATACCACGGCTACCAGCAGCGCCTGCGCGCGATCCCGCGCGAAGCGCTCACGCCGAAAGGCCAGGTCAACTACGACATCCTCGATTACGAACTGGCCTCCGCGCTCAGCCTCGAAAAATTCCCCGAGCACCTGTTGCCGATCAACCAGATGGACAGCATGCCGGTGACGCTGGCGAACTACGCCAGCGGCCAGGCCGGCCAGTCGCTCACCAGCGTCAAGGGCTACAAGGCCTACCTGAACCGGCTGAACCAGCTGCCGGCGTGGATCGACCAGGCCATCGCCAACATGCGCGAAGGGATGAAGCAAGGGATCGAGCCGCCGAAGGCGGCGATGGTGTCCGCCCTGCCCCAGTTCAAGCAGCTGGTCAGCGCCAAGCCGGAAGCGAGCATCTTCTACACCCCGATCAAGAACCTGCCGGCCCGCTTTTCCGCCGCCGACAAGAAAAGCCTGACTGCTGCGTACCGCGGCACGATCGAGAAAAAGCTGTCGCCGGCGCTGGCGCGGCTGGCGACTTTCCTCGAGACCGAATATCTGCCGGCATCCCGCACCAGCACCGGCTGGAGCGCGCTGCCGGGCGGGATGGACTGGTACCTGGCGCGCGTCGCCAGTCAGACCACCACGACCATGACGCCGGAAGAGATCCACGCGACCGGCCTCACAGAAGTCGCGCGGATCCAGCGCGAGTTCGCGATCGTCGGGCCGAAGATGGGCTACACGGGGCCGGCGAATGGTTTGCCGAACTGGGTCGCGGCACAGGACAAGTTCCGGCCGTTCACCAGCGAGAAGCAGGTCATCGACGTGTACCGCAAGCTCGATGCGCAGCTGAGGACCAAGCTGCCGGCGCTGTTCACGCTGATGCCGAAGGCGCCGCTCGACTTGCGGCTGGAGCCGGAACTGAGCCGCGCCACGGCGTCCGACCACTACACGGCGCCGGCGGCGGACGGCACCCGGCCGGGTGTGTTCTGGTCAGTGGTGAACGATCCCAAGCAGTACGGCAGCACCGGCATGGTGACGCTGTTCCTGCATGAGGGGCAGCCGGGGCACCACTTCCATATCGCGCTGCTGCAGGAACTGCACCTGCCGAACTTCCGCAAGTTCGGCGGGAACAATGCGTTCACCGAAGGCTGGGCGCTGTATGCCGAGACGCTGGGCAAGGAGATGGGCTTGTTCGACAAGCCTGAGGATTACTTCGGCCACCTGAACGACGAAATGCTGCGCGCGGTGCGGCTGGTGGTGGACACGGGCATGCATGCGAAGGGATGGACGCGCGAGCAGTCGATCCAGTACATGCGCGATACGCTGGGGTACACCGAGGCGCTGGCGAAGAGCGAGACGGAACGGTATATGGTATGGCCGGGGCAGGCGCTGGGATACAAGATCGGCGCGTTGAAGATCGCCGAGCTGAGGGCGCGCGCGACTGCGGCGCTGGGGCCGAAATTCAGTTTGCCGGCGTTCCACCAGGTTGTGCTGGGGGATGGGACGCTGCCGTTGTCGCGGCTGGAAGCGAAGGTGGATCGCTGGATCGCTGCGAGCAAATAAACCAAAACCGGGCCTGGCCCGGTTTTTTACTGGGGATGGTTTTCCAAAAACCGAACAAAAATCGGGTCTGACCCGGTTTTTTGCTGGGGATGGTTTCCGAAAACCGAACAAAAACCGGGTCTGACCCGGTTTTTTGTTTCAGGCGAGCATGAAGACCGGGTAGCGGCTCCACTCCGGCTCGCGATAGCGCTGGCAGTTGGCGAAGATGAAGTCGAGCACCGCGTTCTGGTCCGACAGCAGCGCAACGTTGGCCACCTTCCACGCATCGAACTTCGCCTTCAGCTCCGGCTCATCACGCAGCAGGTCCAGCGCGTGGTCTTCGAATACGTAATCCGAATACGCTTCTTTTTTCTCCAGCACGCTGTTGAAGAATCCCCAGCGGAAGAAGCTGTCGTGCCCTTGCGGCTCCAGCATCTCGACCGCATAGCGCGCATTGTCCTGATCCAGCGCGACCACGTAATCGCCCGCGCGCAGGCTGACCTGCCCACTGCGCTTCTCCAGCTCCACCTCGTCGTGAAACATGTGCCCTTCGTACGCGTTCTTGCGCGAGACCACGGACTTGATGTGGTAATACTCCACGTCCATCGTCTCGTCCGCGGCAAGGCGCGTCATCTGCACGCCGTTCCATTCGAGCCGCTCGATCGCTTCGCGCCACGCTTGTGGCACCACATACGCGCGCGGCGCGCGGACCGTGACGTCGGCCGGGAACCGGTTGAAGTAGGCGATATCGCGCGCCCAGGGCTGGCTGCGGTCGTACGACAGCCGCGTGTAGTTGCCCAGCAGGCTGGGACTGTATTTGGCCGCATAACCGTTGAAGTGGAAGATCGACGGCTTTGATTCGTCCATCGACCAGTGCACCGGCCACTCGCGCCGCGCCTTGCCCTCATCCTTCGCGGCGCGCCGCAGCACCTGAATCTGGCCAGCGTGCGACACGGTGAACGCGAGCGCGGTGTCGACCAGCGCGCGCATCGATTCGTAGCGGTCGGCGAACGGCTTGAGCATGTGCGTCTCGGGCATGAAGCCGATCGTGTGATGCAGCGCCGCGTAGCCAGTCGAGAAGCGCGGCGTCTCCAGGAATTCGGCGATGCCGTGATCGGGACTGTCCTTGACCGGATTGACGTACGGGCAGGTCGGCCAGCCGCGCCGCGCCATCTCGCTGAACATGTGCGGCAGCATGGTGCCGGTCAGGAAGGCGCCCAGTCCGCCACCAAGCTTGTCGGCCTGGGTGTGGATCAGGGTCATGGTGTACGGATAGTCGGCGCCGTTCGACGTATGCGTGTCGACCATGACGTCGGGATCCCACGCGGTGAACAGCTGGTTGAACACGCGCGCGGTCAGGGTGTCGCACTTGACGAAGTCGCGGTTCAGGTCGAGGTGGCGGCTGTTGCCGCGGAAGCCGAACTGCNNCACGCGCGAGGTGTCGGCGCGATTCAGGCTGCCGTCGACGTTGTACAGCGGGACGAACAGGAATACGGTTTTCCCCAGCGCCGCGAGGCGAGCCGGATCGACACAGAAGTCGCGCACCAGCGCCATGCAGGCATCGACGCCTTCGGGCTCGCCCGGGTGGATGCCGTTGTTGTTGAAGAAGACAGGCCGCCCTTCGCGCTTGATCTGCGCGCGGTCGAATACACCGTCGGCCGTGACCACGCCGGCGTGGATCGGAACGCCCGCGTCCGAGGTGCCGACCACGCCGAAGCTGAGCACCGAGGGAAAGCGCTGCGCCAGCATTTCATACCAGGCGATGCATTCGGCCCAGGTGGTGGTCTGGTTCTTGTTGCCCTTTTCGTAAGGCGTCAGTAGTTCGTTCTGCATGATGATGTATATGAGGTGAATTCGATTTCGCTACGATACAGCAGTTGGTGCCCTGAGGGGCAGTGCGATGGCGACCACGGTGCCGTTTTCCGAGTCAGAACTGAAGCTGATGGATCCGTGCAGCGCATACACCCGTTCGCGCATGCCGATGATGCCGATGCCCTCCGACGCGGAACTGACGTCGAAGCCGCCGCCGTCGTCGGCCACTTCGATGTGCAGCATGTTGTCGGCGTCCGACAGCGTCAGCGCCACCTGCGCGTGTTTCGCCGTGGCGTGCTTCATCACGTTCGACAGCGCTTCCTGGATGATGCGGTAGGCCGATATCGCCAGCTCGTTTTCGAGCTGCGAGAAGTCGCCCTCGGAATGGAACTCGAAGCGGCAGCCGGAGCCGCTGTCGTAATGCCGCATCATCTCCTCGACCGCGCCCTGCAGGCCGAGCATGTCGAGCACCTCCGGGCGCAGGCGCCGAACCAGCCGCCGCCCGCTGGCGTACAGGTCGAGCGTGAGCTTGGTGATGGCCTGCGACTTCTGCTTGATCTGTTCGATCGCCGGCCCCTCGCCCGCCTTGCCGGCCAGGTGCAGGATGCTTTGCGATTCGAGCCGCGCGGCGATCAGCGAGGCGTTCAGTTCATCGTGGATCTCGATCGCGATGCTCTTGCGCTCATCTTCGACGACCGAGTTCACTTTCTGGATCAGCTTGCGCTTGTCGGCGTCGGACTTCAGCGCTTCGTTGCGCGACGCGACCAGGTCGCGGGTGCGCTCAGCCACCCTGTTTTCCAGCTGCTGCTTGGACTGGTCGAGCGCGAGCGACATTTCGGCGATCGATTCCTGCAGTTCGCCGATCTCGCCGCCGGTCGTCACCGGCAGCTGCACCCGGTAATCGCCGCCGCGGATCTGGCGCAGCGCGCCGATCGAGGCTTTCAAGGGCACGGTCAGGCTGCGCGCGAGGAACCACGCCAGCGCGCCGCTGACGGCCAGCGCCAGCGCCGCCATCGCCAACTCAATCTGGAAGCGGCGCGCCTGCTTGTCGAGCATGTTCGACGGCGACATCGTCACGCGCACCCAGCCCACCACTTCGGCCGGCTGGGTCGGCGGCTTGGTGTCGCTCGGCCCGGACACGTGCGGCGAACCGTTATCGGAGAACAGGTTCACCCAGATCACCTGCTTCTTGATCGGCGCCTCGTAGTAATGGCTCTCGGCATCGGCGGCGAACTGCGAAGACACGCTGATCGCGCCTTTCTTGCTGGCGTCCACCACGTCGATGCGGTAGATGCTCTTGTCCGACTGGACCAGACCGTTGATGGTCAACCGCAGGTCGGACAGGTTGCCCGAGATGACGTTGTACTCGCTGGTCTCGGCCAGCGCGCGCGCCAGGATACGGCCGCGTTCAGCCAGCTCCTCGGCCACCTGCGCGCGGTGCGAGTGCCACGAGTACCAGACGAAGGACGTGAACAGGAACACCACCGGCAGCATGGTGATGAAGATCATGCGGGTGCCGATGTTCCAGCTTTTCCAGAAGCGGATCGTCATCGCGGCCTGGCCGGCGGGCGGTGCGCGAACTTCCTGGCCGCCTCGCCCACCTCGATGTCGAGCGAATGCGCCACGCCTTCATTGACGATGGTACTGAAGTAGCGCGGGAACTGCGGCGGCGAAAGCTCTCCGGTGGCCACGAAGGCGGCCGCCATCTCGGCCACCTGCGCGTTGATGTCTTCGATGTCGGAATAGGTCGACGCCAGCGCGCCGGCCTTGACCATGTCGGCCGAGAAGCCGATCACACCCTGCTTGTGGCGGTAGGTCGAGAGCAGGATGTTGCGGATATTTTCAGCGTTGTAGACGCCGCCGTCGGGCATCGCCAGCAGCACCTCGCTCGGCGCGATGCGGTTGAGGACCCGGTTGATGTCGCCGCCCTGCGCCAGTTCCTCGATGGCGGCCGCGCCGCGCAACACCGGCTTCAGGTGCCCGGTGTCGGCGCCGATGATGGTGGCGACTGCTACCTTCCGCCGGTACAGCAGCGCGATCAGGCGCAGCTGGTCGGCCGGCGCCGGCTCGGCGTAGACCGCGGTCATCGCCGCGGCGCGCGCGGGCGTCGCGCCGGCCGTCACCGCGCGCCACACCTGGCTCGAGGTGAACGCGGAGATGACCACGCAATCGTCCTTGCGGTGGGCGACGTCGCGCAGCGCGACCGGGCCGATCGCGATGTAGACCATGCGGCGGCGCTGCGCCAGCTCGGTGCGGAACATCGCCGACAGCGGCACCAGGCGCTTGTACAGGTCATCGGCGATGCGGCGCGTCTGCGCGCTGTCGTCGCCGGTGACGATGTGGAAGCGGAAGCCGTGCACTTCGGCGGCAGGCGCCAATGGCGCCGCCAGTGCGGCCATCATGGCCAGCGCGATCGCGGGCCAGCGCAACGCGCCGGTTCGCACTAAGGACTCATAAACAAATAACTTGAACGTATTTCTCGGCCAGGACGGGCGCCCTGCTACGTTGTTCGCCGCTTGCAGGGCATCCCGCCCTGACCGCCAAAACGCCAAGTTATTCATTTACGAGCCCTAAGGCTCGATCAGGCCGTGCTTGACGGCCAGCTTGGTGATGTAGGCCTGGCGGTGCACGCCCAGCTTTTCCTTGACCGACTGGCTGATATTGCTGATGGTCTTGGTGGACAGGTTGAGCTTTTCGGCGATCTCCGCGTTGGTCAGGCCCTCGGCCATCAGCTTGAAGATCTCCAGCCCGCGCTGGTCGAGCTGAGACTGCGGCGACACATCGCCGCGCACCGACAGGTTGGCCAGCCGTTCGGCGATCTGCGGCAGGAAGTACAGCTTGCCGTCGTTCGCGTGGCGCACCGCGGTGGCCAGGTCGGCCGGGTCGCAGTCCTTGGTGACGAAGGCGCGCGCG
>CXWL01017297.1_pt1 | contig 12092 bp, 9 predicted proteins | sample 590931 | NCBI WGS metagenome assembly CXWL01 (sample SAMEA3498368, study PRJEB10139) | groundwater metagenome | biome: water well; material: biofilm material | place: Germany | collected 2015-04-27
GCTTAAGCCCTTGCGGCTGACTGTCGTCAGCGCCGATGCGCAATTGCTGACAGCCTGTCTTTCAGCGGGCCTTCATGCTGTGAATCCGGAAGATGACTAGTGCGGGGAAGTGCTGAGTGTGCTGAGGAGAATCTGCCACTTCCGAGCATTTCCCATATCGCGTGAAGATCAAACTGGACGAGAACCTCCCGGCTCGGCTGCTTGCTGAGCTGGGACACGATACTGACTCGTTTCCGCAGGAAGGGTTCCAAGTACCCTTCTTGCTCGCAGAGTCCCCCCCCACGATGAAAAGGATGGGCAGGATACCCACATTGGTCCTGTGATCCCGGAACAGAGGAGGGATGGAGGCTGATGATCTTCTGTGCTCGCGCAACGCGCGCGGGCTTGTCTATCTGGTTGGCCGGTCTTTCTGGTCTGTCTGGTTCTTCCGAATGAATTTCCAGTCCGATCAACCAAACAAACCAGATAGACGAGATAGACCAAATGAACAAGCATTCGTTGGACGCGCGCAGTGGAAGATCAATCAGCCCCCATCCCTGAAAAGAGAACGAGCGAGCTTGGAAGGATCAATAAGATGGTGACGGTCGCTTGATGCGCGCAGTGAGGGACAACCTCGACCGCTCTCGTTAGTCGATGTTTCAGACCTGCAGAAAAGACTCCCGAGATATTTTGATTTAGTCAATTCAGTAGATCAGAGCCGAAGATCATCCAGAAACTCCGAAGCTGGTGCAACGCTGGTCACCAATAAATAATCGCGGGCGCGGGTGCAGGCGACATAGAGCAGATGGCGTTCGGTGTCATACACCTCTTGTAGATCAGCGTCGTCACCCACCGTTTCGATTCGTTCCTGCAGAGGGATGATTTCGTCGTCGCATGCCATCACTACTACAGCCCGGAACTCCAAACCTTTGGCTAAATGCATGGTGCTGATCGAAGCATAGCCACTGGTGGTCTCGACGTGTTCGTCTAGAGTTTTGAAGGGAATTCCAGCATCTTCAACGGCAGCGCGGGCGCGGGGCAACTCCGCCTCGGAGCGGACGAAGACTCCGAACTCATGAGGAGCTACACCTGCCTTCAACTGCTCTGAAAGCCAGGCGCTGACCGTCTTGATCTCTTCGCTTTCGCTGGCAAGGATCTCAATCACCGGTGCGGGGCCATTAAAGACGGAGACCGTATCCCTCCGATCATCTGTGTTGCCGTCGGTATCGGATACCTCCGGTCCTAAGAGCCGGTCAGCCTGCATGCGGATTTGGTGCGACGTTCGGTAATTGACGCGAAGCGTTCGTGACCGTCCACGAATATCGACCCCCAGGGCTTTCCAAGAGAACGGCTGCTGAAAGATCCGCTGGCCCAAGTCACCTGCAAAGAAGAGAGCATTGGGACGATTCCCCCCGAGTGCGGTAAAGAACCTCAAGTGCGAAATGGCGATGTCCTGCGCCTCGTCCACCACGGCAAAGTCGAACGGCGGGTTCTTGCTGTTAGCTATGGCAGGGGCCAATCTGCTGAATAAGCCAGAGTACGTGACCAGTTTTCTGGCTGCCAGACCGGAACGGACCCGATCAAAAATAGACCAAAGGACTTCCCGCTGTTGTTCCGGGAGACGTGTTTTTCGACCCAGTCGCGCAACATCGCGATACGCCTCCCATCTGTCCAACTGCCACGCGTCAATAACCTGATCCCATTCTGTATGTAGGAAATGGAGACTGAATTTGTGCGTACCGATCTCCTTAGATGCCTGAGTCAGTAATTCGAGAATGACCTCAGATGTCGCCAGATTCGCCTGACTAAAGTGGGATTTATAGAGACGAAGGCCAATGGCGTGGATGGCATGAACATCGATGCGTTCTGCCAAGCGCGGTTCATTACTGACCAAGCGTTTAAGTTTGGTTCGGAGCGCATTGGCGAGAGTATCTGAGAAAGTCGTGAGCAGAACTCTGGCGTTCGGGTTGTCTCGGGCCAGAAATACGGCCCGATGCAGCGCCACAATTGTTTTGCCTGTACCCGCTGATCCAGAAACTCGTGCTGGCCCCGTGTAGTCCCGTTCCACCCATTGCCGCTGTTCGGGATGAAGGAAGACTGTCCATTTGTCCCATGGAAATTCGAGCGCGCGTTGCAACTCTTCGACATTGCTCATGACACGGAACCGGCGCTGTGCGTCGGGGTGATCGAATGGGCTGAGCGCAACTGCGGCGGCTTGTGGCATGCGGGGTTTGCCACCAGTCGCCAGTTCCAGCAGTGCTTCCGCGGCCTCGCTGGGTAAATGGTCGGCCAAGGTCAGTAGTGTGTCGTCTGTGGCCTGGCGAACGTCGTTCATCCACTCAGCAGGGACACCGTAACTCTGCAAATCCTCTTCAGGGATTTTGGCGAACAGTGGCTGTTTGGCGGGTATAGCTTTCGGTGACTCTATATATTTCGGGACGACAATTTCTTGGACTGTTTCGCGAATCTCCACTAACTGGGCGGCACCTGTCTTTGGATGGGTTTCCAGTTTACGACGCTCGGCCCAATCGTACGCCTTGTCGTGGTGATCGACATAACAGAGTAGAAGGCTGCTTTGAGTCTTGTGAACGATCAGTCGAATATCGCCGCTGACGCGAACCGACCAGAAGTTTTTATCCTTGGACTTGTCGAGCTTATGAAAGCTCATTCCCGGGTTAGCCGGATTGAGTTGCAAGTCGAAGGCCGTCGTCTTGACGGTCTTCTGCTCCTCGCCGGTGAGTCGAGCTAGACTGTCTGTGAAGGTGTCGGCAATGCGGAAGTCCATTCGTTCAGGTTCGTGGTGTTCTCATAGCCGCACCAACTCGGCCTTGCTAGAAATGACAGCCGCCATTTCCTTCTGTTTTGCTTTCTGCAACTCAGGATCTCCTTCAAACCAAGGCCAATTCCGGATCGCGGCATGCCGCAGGGGAGGTTCCACTGCGACTACATCAAGTTGTGCAGCTCTGACGTGGTGGGCTTTGAAAATGGCAGCTCCATGGAGATTGCGTTGGCCAACGACATGTTCGACGCCAATTGCCCGTAACCTGTCTAGGGGCTTGTTCCCGTGGCGGAAGATGGAGGTTTCTCGATCTTGAGGATTTGGCAAAAACGCGGCGGGTTTTGCCATGTGGGCGTTGAACTGGCTCGAAGATGTCAGAAACCTCGCGAGATCCTCGTCGTCAACGATTACCTCAGCGAGCCCAGATGGGAGCACTCCCATAATTCATGATCCTGGTGATATCTTCGATGACTCTTGGCGGAATTCTCTCCCCGTCGAACCGGACTACCCCATGCCCCTTGTCCGAACCATCCAGCCAAGCATAGGCCAGCCGGTTGGTCATGCCCACGCTTAGTGAGAACAGGCGGTTCCGGGACTGAATCCAATCCAAAGAAACAGAGCCATCAGGCTCCGGAGCGAATTCTGGCAATGGCAAGTCTTCAGGCATCGCACGAATAAATTCCTCTGCCAGACGAACGGATGTCCATTCAATGGGAGAGGCCTTATAACCGTCCCAGCCAGCCTCGGCGCACTCATTCGCAATGGCTCTTAGCTGCGAAATGGCAGCGGCTTTACCACCAAAAAGGGCCTGCGATCGCTCGGCCAATTCCAGCACACCGTTGACAGCTTTGCGCAGCACCCGAGCTTCGGAGGAGACGGCGCTACTTTCGCGCGCATACCCTTGCACGGTCGCATACCCTAGCCAGATTCCTAGTGTTGCTGAAAGAGGGTCAGGCATTGTTCGGTCAATGTGTTTCTGAAAATACGGTTCTTCAAGGCTCTTAATGACTGGATCTTCGCCAAAATCCAATCCCAGTTTTCGGGCTGGGCCGTTTCCGTGCTGGCCACGCAAATGTCGAGAATAATCGGAAGATTGTCGTTTTCCCGCGGCTGGGATGTCAAGACGATATTGACCTGATGCCCTGTACCCACTTCTACCGCGGCGTGTTGGTTCAGGAAGCCAGCGAATTGTAGTCGGTCTTCCTCTGGGAGCCTCGGACTCACTTTCAGGTAATGCTCCAACTCCACGCGCTCGGTGGCAAACGGCAGCAGAATACGATTAATGTAACGAAGACGCACAATTCTGATTTGAACGGGCGAGACAATGCTAGCAAAAATACTCCAAGTCCGTTCAATCTCCGGCAGATACTCATCTAGGGTGCCGTACGGAGCCAAACGATTAAAGGAAAATCCTTGCGTCCGGACTTGCACCAGCTGTTTTTCCTCGTTCTGCAGAAATTGGAACGCTTGAATCGCTCGCTTCGCGGAATGCCTCGATGGCTGATCCCCTTCCCGCTCAATGCGAAACTCCTCAAGATACTGCGTGCGAAACTTAGGATATTGCTCGCGGAAGGCGTCTTGTAATTTTCCTTCCAACGCGGCGAGGTCGAACGCGGGTGGCATGTCACAGTCAACATCGAGCACCGCCTCCACAATCGGTGCGTGCGAAAGCTTGAACTCAGGGACGGTTATGGATGTGCTAGAGGGTGCCATGCTTAGATTCACATTCGTTTATACATGAATTCTCGAACAAGTTGATATAAATGCCTGATCATACTTTGAACACTTTCATCACTTCATCTCCGAGATGATTGATCACCTTGACTGCAATGCGGCCAGACTTTGGTTTCTTAAAAGCCCGCGAGGTGTCGCTGTTGAGGGTGGCCCAGGCTTCTTCGTTGATCTCAGCTTTGAGGGTGGTCTTCAAAGCGCTATAGGGGTCGTTCGCGCCGAGGAAATAGGCGTGGCGGACGAAGAAGCTCTCTTCGTTATAGTCGGTATCGATGAACCAGCAGGCGATGCCTTCGGCGCCGTCGCTGATGACTTCACCGGTTTGGGGTTTGAACACGTCCACGCCGTGGACGGTGACCTGTGCCTTGTGGTCGGTGGTCAGTGAAAGAGGGAAATCCGATTCCCTCAGGTTTTCGAGCGCAGCGAGCGTTTGAGTCCGTTGAGCATTCGACCAACGGTGGCCGCCTGTTCCAGAATCGGATTGATATCGGGCTGGGACATCAGCCCAAGCCTTGCCGCCAAATGCAGAAATGTTTCCGTCTCCGCCAGTGACCCGCTCGCGATCCCCAGGAACTGGAGGAACTCCCGCGTCCCTTCCCGTTCCGCTCCCTCCGCGATATTCGCCGCCACTGACGCCACGGCCCGCCGAACTTGGGACGTTAGTCCGAACCGTTCCTCCACCGGAAAGCTTCCCGATATCCGATAGACCTGCTCGGCCAGCTCGATTGATTTCTTCCAGACTTCCAAGTCCTGATAACTCTTTAACGTGCTCATAGGTCGCGATTAACCTCCCGTTTCTAGCCACAAGCCACTGACCACTGGTCACTGTAATATCTGGCTCGCCAAAGATGACGAAGAGGTTGCCTTTCCCGGTGTTCTTCAGATCATCGGCCATGTGAAGATCGGCGTTCATCCTCGCCTTGAGCACCGGGATGCGTCCGAGTTTGCTGAACTCCGTAGAGTGGGCGTCGTAGTTGAAGGCGCAGGCGATCAGCACATCAAAGTCAGCATCGCCCGCCTCGCGGGCGGCAGCGACCAAGTCGGGGCGAGTGACAGTGCCAAACTCCGGGCCGATGAAAATGGCAGCGCGCTTCTCCACTCCGCCCTCACCCTGCCCTCTCCCAGACGGAGAGGGTTCTGAACCGCCTTCGATGTAGCGGCCTTCGGCGCAGACCAGATCGCCAGGCCATGGCGTGAGAGCGGTAAAAGTGATGCGGCCTTCCCTGTGCGCCTGCTGGACCCCAGATGTTTTGAGATTTTCCAGAATCATCTGCGCAAAGCTTTGCTTCGCGCCGTACTCCGGGCTGCTTTCCTTCAGTGTGTCGATCAATTCATCATTTTCATCCACTCCCAGCACACGGTGTGGCGAGAGGCTTTCGACAGTGAACGGCCCGGCCACGCGGGCCTTCTTGTTATCGGGGTAGGGCTTGTCGTAGAGATATTCAAACTCGGCCTTTGCGGCAATGGAGGCGTCAATCTCCTTCTGCCTGACAATGCGGGCTTGCCACCAGTCTGAGTGTAGCTTCTTCCCTACGTCCGGCCACTTGGTATCGGCTTCACGCGGGATCTCCCACTCCTGCCAAGTCTTCTTGAGCGCGCTGTTCAGTGACTCGCGCAAGGGCTCTAGCGTTGCCTGCCACTTGTCCCAGATGACATCGATCTCTGCGTTGTTCGCAATGGAACTGAGCATGATGTGCGGCACACGCTCATAGACGAAGCCGTGTCGGATATTGCCGCGCACTGGCTGGGAGGAGGGCGTAGTACGAGTAACTTCAGCTTCCTTGATTTGTCCCTCGCGGGAATCCGCGAGGAGATAATACGAATAGCGCGCGCCCATGATACGGGCACGGGCTAGAGCTAACGCCACACGCGAGGTGTCGATCGTGATCCAGCGGCGGCCCCATTGCTCGGCGACGGTGGCCGTCGTGCCGGAACCACAAGTTGGGTCGAGTACGAGGTCCCCGGGGTCTGTGGACATAAGCAAGCACCGCGTGATTACCTTCGCGTTTGTTTGAACAACGTAAAGTTTCTCTGTCGTAAACGACCCCGTCCCCACATCTGTCCATACATCATTGATTGGAGCTGCATTAAAGTCTGCCCACTTTCTTAAATATTGAAGTGATCCGTTGCGGGTAAGGTAAAGCCTACCCGCAGCCTGTAGTCTAGTCATGCCCAGCGGATTTGTTTTCCAGCCGCCTTTGCCAGGTCCAATCTCAAGGCCACGAAATGGAACTTTGAATGTCGCGCTCTCCGGCGAACTCTGACTCGTCAAATTGTCTGGACGAAAAAGACTTGCCCCATCTGGCAACGCAGTAGTGCCAGCTAACTCTTGTTCCGTCGCACCTCGGTCCTCACCTGTCAGCAATACCACGCGACGGTAAAGCTCAGCCGTCTGCATATCGCTCTTGTCGAAGTAAAGCTGGCGATATTTGAGTGACTCTCTTCGCTTTGCGAACCAGAGAACGTAATCATGCACACCAGCCAAAGTGATAGTTCCGCCAGTTGGGCTTCCCGCACCACTCGTCGTCTTCAATACGATCTCACCTACGAAGTTCGATTGGCCCAAAACTTCTTCCATTAACGACCGAACAAGATGAACGTTTTCGTCGCCGATTTGTACGAAAAGTGAGCCAGAATCAGAAAGCAGATCCCGGGCGACAGTGAGACGGTCTCGAAGGTAGGTGAGGTAGCTATGAATGCCGTCTCGCCAGGTGTCACGGAAGGCTTTGACCTGTTCCGGCTCGCGGGTAATGTGTTCTGCATTGCCATCCTTCACATCTCGACTGGTCGTGCTCCACTGGAAGTTACTGTTGAATTTGATGCCGTAGGGCGGGTCGAAGTAGATGCATTGCACCTTCCCGCGGAGCCCTTCGCGCTCGGCCAGGCTGGCCATGACTTGTAGCGAGTCACCGAGGATCATGCGGTTCGACCAGTTCTGGTCGTGCTGGTAGAACTCCGTCTTGTCCACGCCCTTGGGGATACCGTTGAAGTCTGCGAAGAGGTCGGGCGTGAGTTGCCCAGTTTCGTACTCACGCTCACGCGACTCACGCAGCAAATCATCAATCAGCGCCTTAGGATGGACTTTCTCCTGAATGTAAAGCGGCGGAGCCTGGACGACGAGATCCGACCAATCTTGCTCATCCTTCCCGCGCCAGATGAGCTGCGGGTCGAGATCGCGGTTGCGTCGTGCCTTTTCCTCGTTGAGCCCAACTGCGCTGCGCTTATAAGCCACGCGAACCGGGTCTTGCTCGGCCTTTTGCAAGACGGACTGGTATTCAACCGTGGGGATGTTCTTGCGCTTGGCTTCCTCGTGGGTCAGCGCTTCGACGGTCTTTGTGGTGGGTTGTTTTTTAGCCATGAATGGGTGCCTCGATTATGACTCCAGCGCGTCTGGATTCTTCAGAGACTTTTTGCCTTCGGATACTATGCGGCGCTCCACCTTTTTGACGTCTTCGGCAGCGGGCAGACTCTCAGGGCGAATACCGCGTTCGAGAAGGGTCTTCCTGACGGCCTGATTGTTGGTGATGTGTTCACTGGAGATCGCACCTTCCGTTGTCATCTTGTGTTGTTTGGCATTGAAGATGGTGATCTCGGTCGCAAAATCCTTAGCCTTGAGGATGATGGTGGGTGCAAAGTCGGCCAGTGGGCGATTATCTGGCACTTTCCAATGCGACTTCATGACCTGGGTTGATTTCCCAAACAGGGCCTGATCGCCCTTGCTTCGGATCAGTCCAAAATTCTGGTTACCCCCGGCTTGTTCGTAAATGACCTGGGAGAGTTCCTTCTCCGTTTCGGTGAGTTTTTTGCGCGCGAAGACGTGCTCTGCCTCCAAGAGGCGTTGTTCGATCAGTTCCGCCCGACGAGTCTGGATGGCAAAGTAAGTCTGCGCAAAGGCGATTTCTTGTTTCCTCGGATTCCCATTCTGTGCGATCAGGTAGCAGGCGTAGCGGGTGAGCATGATGTCATCCACCTCGCGCTGGCTGCCGGAACCGAGATCGACCATTTTGTTGACATCAACAAAATGGTCGGAGATCGCATGCTTCGAAACCTCGCAGGCAGTTTTGGCCTTGGTCACGACGGCGGTAAAATTACGCCACTCCGTATAGCCAAGGAGGTGCTGGAGATCACGCGCGAGCCAGAACTCGACTCCATTTTCGGCCTGCTGGGCATGTGCTTCGAAGGTGCCGGTCAGCGTATGGACAAGCTCAGTGTTCATGGGCAGTCCTTTCGATCATCCTGTTGAACTCGCTTTCAACCTTGGCTTTGAAGTCCGCCTCGATCTGATAGACCTCGGTGAACTCGGCAAAGGCCCAGCGCCCATAGGTGCCCAGATGATTCACGCCAGGCACCCAGTAGGTCTCCATGGTCGATTTCTTCTCCTTCGCGTCTTCCCGCCTGTAGCCTTTGATCTCGACGATGAGGTGCAAGAGATCCTTATCGCCCTGCCCATCGTCTACCAGCACGATGAAGTCGGGCAGATACTTCCGCGACTCTGAGCCATAGCGGTAGGGCACCTCAAGGCCAAGGTTGTGGTTCTTGACGTAGGCCCGAACGCGTGGATGGGACTCGACCACGCGGCAGAATTCCCCTTCCCAATCGCTGTCGAGGATGACCCAGTTGAGATGACAACGGCGGGCATCCGTCTCCCAGCGGTCGATTTTTGAGGTGTTGAAGTTGACGTGAGCTGTGGAACCGGTGGGGTTATAGGGATCAAGTAGCACCATGATCGGCCGCTGGCCGACGAACTTTCGTATGATCCCGGCTGTGATGCGTTCGCAAGCCATGTCGGCCAGCATCTTGTATTTTAGCTGCGCTGGATAGGTGCCGCCCTTGCAGACGAGGTAACCTTCAAGCCATTGCCGGGCGATGCGCTTCAGCTGCCCAAAGAGGTGGAGCTTGGGATCTTCGCCCGGGTCGCGCCACTTGGTCAGAACAAGATGAGACACCAGCTCATACAACACTTGCGAGGGACGAACATCCCCAGTGTGAACCAGATTAAGGTCCACTCTTTCGCCAATGATTCCTGAGTTTTGGGTCTCTGTCGCGCCGACCAGGTCCGGGGTCAGCTCCAGTATGGAGTCTTGGGTAAACTCGGCGGACAGACGTTCCTCTGGCAATTCGACGCGGTACCCCACCACGCGGGGAAAACGGATTTCGAGGGGATCGCGTTCGGGACGCATGGCCTTGACGTGGATGGTTTCGCGCGGTAGCTGAGGAGGCGCGACCACCGGCTTGGCGGTAAAGTCGAAGGGAATGCCCAAGACATCGGCGTATTCCACATTGAACAAGTTTTCTTCATTGAGATCGTAGGACTGGCGGCGCAGGGCGCGACCAATGACCTGTTCGCAGAGGAGCTGGGTGCCGAAAGCGCGGACGCCCAGCACGTGCGTGACCGTATTGGCATCCCAGCCCTCTGTGAGCATGGAGACGGAGACGACACATCGGATCGATCCGCCCAACTGGCCGTATTTGCCCACGGTGTTCATGACCTCGCGGAGCAATGTCACGTCATCGAGTTCTTTCCCCGTTCGGAGTTCATCGGCCAGCTTGCCGCCACGCTGCATAACCTCGTCTCGAAAGCGGGTGATTTCATCGGCGGCCATGCTGCGGAATTTGTCGTCCAGTGGTTCGCCGGATTCGAGTTGCCCACTGTCAATGAGTAGTGTGTTCGGCCGGGCGAACGGGTTGCCGTGCTCATCGAAGTTGCGGAACAGCGCGAGGCGTCCAGCTATGGGAGTCTCTGAACCGTCATCGTTCTGGCGGAGAAAGCCGGAGATATAGTCGTAGACCAACTTGGAGGTGGAGGTGTTGTTGCAGACGACAATGAAGCAAGGGGGCACTCGGATACCGGCTTTGTCCCAAAGATTGTAGGTCTTCTCGTAGTGACCATAGAGGGCTTCGAGCGCGGTTTGGAGTTGCGGCGGCAGGCTGAGTGGATCGAGGCTGTCGGACTTGCCCCGCCCTTTCTTAGGCATTTTCGTCCGGATGTGTTCCCACAGATTGCGGAACATGGGCATCTCTTCACCGGGAATGTTGTCGGCGACGGGCACACGCGGGAGTTTGACGATGCCGCACTCGATGGCGTCCATGAGCGAGAAGTCGCTCATGGTCCAGGGGAAGAGGGTGCCCTCGGCATACCCTGAGCCACTAAGGAAGAATGGCGTGGCCGACAAGTCGATGATTTGCGTGACCCCGAGCTTTCGACTGAGGATTTCCAGACCGGAAATCCAGAGACGGGCGGCCTCGTTGTTTTTCTCCGCTTCTTTCTTGTCATCCCCTTTGAGATCTTCTTCGTCGTCCTCTACTACCCCTGGTTTCTCTCGGTAGCAATGGTGTGCTTCATCATTGAGCACGAGAATGTTCTTGATCCCCATCAGTTCGGGCATCACCCGCTGGAGCATTTGGCCTTCGGTCTCCAAGGTGTTCAGCTCATCGCCTCGTCCTTGGAGCAGCGAGCGTCCGCCCTTGGAAAGCTCGATCCGCTCACGAAGCTTGAACGCGTGATAGTTGGTGATGACGATCTTCGCGCGACGAACCTCCTCTAGCAGATCGCTTGGCACCAATTCCCGACTGGCGTAGTAACTGTCTGGGTCATTCGGCTGGAGGACACGCAGCCGGTCTTTAATCGTGAGACCCGGTGCTACGACAAGAAACCCACGGGTGAACTTCTTGCTGTTCGGTCTCCGCTCGGCATTAATTGTCTGCCATGCGATCAACATTGCCATGACGGTGGTCTTACCAGCGCCAGTGGCTAGTTTGAGTGCGAGTCGCATCAGTTCGGGATTAGCATCATGGTTGGCATTGGTTAGGTGTTCAAGAAAGCCTTTGCCAGCTTTCGTGTTCGGGGCAACCTCCGTTAGCCAGATCGCTGTCTCTACCGCTTCGACCTGGCAGAAGAATGGTCGGGTACTGCTGAATGGGTGATGCCGCCAGTGGTGGAGCAATCGCGCTGTTTCAGGCGTAACTTGCCAGTCATTCTGATTGGGTAATTTTCGCCACGCGTCCACATGATCGCGCACCGCATTGATGATAGCGGTAACGTCATATTCCTGTTCTTGAGTTGAGAGTCCCTTACCCTCGTCGAATACGATTGAGGCCTGCTTGTCAGAGCTTTTTCGTTTTTTGGGTTTGGGGATCGGCGTGATGAACTCGGCTGGCCGGCGACGGTCGATAATCTGCTGCGTCGGCTGGCCGTCGGCCGCTAACTCCCAATGCCGCAAAGGATACTTATAGGGAGAGTTAAGGATGGGTTTCTCGAAGAAATCGTTATTCATATCCATCCGCTGTTTGTGAGAAGAAGAATGATTCAGCAAGGTGAAGAAGGGGGCATTCTGCTGGACGTGAAAAAAGGCCGATCATATGCCGCAGAATACGCTTTTTGGCGTGGGAAAGCACCTTAACTTACGGGAGGTTATCATAGAAAGGAAACCGCTCGATAGGCAGGCTTTTTTCGCTAGTCTCGCTTGTGAGATTCAGACGGTTTCCTTACGATACCTGGGTCAAGAGGTCGAGGACTGCTTCATTCCATCCCACCGGGCCGATACCGGGCGCACGGATCATTCCTGATAGGTGGAGATCGGGGTCGTACGATCCGTCCGGTTTC
>CXWL01023670.1_pt1 | contig 12091 bp, 13 predicted proteins | sample 590931 | NCBI WGS metagenome assembly CXWL01 (sample SAMEA3498368, study PRJEB10139) | groundwater metagenome | biome: water well; material: biofilm material | place: Germany | collected 2015-04-27
TAACTTTTTTCTTTAATAAGCCTATAGGAAGCAACGTCTGCAAAGGCAGGGAACACATATAATAAACTAATTGCCAATATTAGAATTCTGAACATTATTTTTACCCTTCAAATTTGGCAACATGCGTGTAAGCACATTATCCTTATAATAAAAATGATGCAACAATGCAGCTAATAAATGCAGCACTATCAAAGCTATTAATACCCATGCTAATGTCTCGTGCAGCTCATTCATATCATGCTTAAATTCTTTATCTGGAGCGACCAAATTGGGCATGGTGAATAATCCAAACATCGACACAGGAAATCCAGCCGCCGATGACATCAGCCAGCCAGTAATCGGCATAGCAAACATCAGTGCGTATAAAGAAAGATGCAATAATTTTGCGCCTAGTTGTGCTAATTTACCAATACTATTTGGGAGTAATGGGCTGACATCCAGCACCTTCCAACCCAAGCGCAGGGCTGCGAGGAACAGTACAACAATCCCAACTTCTTTATGAATCCCAATCAGCTTGAATTTATCGGGGCTGTTTTCCATATCTGCCATAATCAAACCAACGACAAGAAGTGCAATAACCAAAATAGCCATCAGCCAATGAAATATTTTGGCAACAACACCGTAAGTTTGCAAGGTATTTTTAAAACACATATAGTCAATCTCCAGTGATTAATAATCACCAGTATTTTTAGCTTCTTAATACAACTAATCAATGATTTTATTTTTTGCTCCAACTGGTGGGTAACCAACTGCTATTCGTTTTTCATTTTCGCTTAAGAAACTTGCTTTTTCTACTCTATCCCAAATCGCCTGATTGCTCGCTGCAAGTGCAGTGATACTATCAGTATCAGGTACAAGCTCTAAACCACCACCAAAGAATGGTATCAACCAATTATTTAAGCTATCAACTGTTCTTTGTACTAATGGCACAACTGTTTGTTCCCAGAGAGCGAGTCGTGCTTCTTGAAGATTAGAATAAGTATTGTCCCCAGGGATACCTAGCAATTGCGGAGGAACACCAAAAGCAAGGGCAATATCTCGTGCAGAAGAGTGTTTTGCCTCAACAAAATCCATATCTTTTGGAGTCATACTCATTTCTTTCCAATCCAAACCACCTTCAAGTAAGAGTGGTCTACCAGCATTTGTAGGACCAGAAAATTGTTCATCAATTTGCTGTTTCACACGACTATATTGATCTGCCGATAACACTCCACCACCAACGTCTCCTCGTACAACCAATGCACCACTTGGTCTTGCGCCATTTTGTAGTAATGACTGATTCCACGCCCCAGATTGATTGTGTTGGTCAATGCTGTATGCTGCCGCTTCAACAGATGAAAGCCCATACCAATCATTTAGCGGATTAAATTTACGGATATGAAGTATACGGGATCTTCCCATAATTTTATCAACGGGAAAATCTCTGGTTTGATTGCCAACAGTGTATCTATACCCTTCTGGTATTGCCCCCTTGCCTGCAATAATTGATATACGATCTGGACGTAATAAATGCAATTCAGATGGTGGTATATCCTTAGCACCAACCGCCTGAATAAATGCATTTCCACTTATTTGGTAATAGTTATAAAGTGCCTGAAAAAAATCACTAGTAGCACAACTAGGATTAGGTTTTTTTAATATGTGAAGAATAGGATGTAATTTTTCTTCTTTGCGAACTCCTCTAGAGTTAATTGAGTACAACTCAAATCTTATAGATGAAGCGGCGGTGGAAACCATATCAATAGCACGGTGAGCTATAACATTCTTAACGTAAGCCTCTTGTGCAAATTGTGTATAGTCACGATCCATCCATACGGCTTGACCAGGCATAACCATGTAAGAACGCATACCGTAACCAATATTGTTAGAATTAATGACACCTTTTCTAGATATTCTTTTACCAAAAAATCGATTAAGCAAAGTTTGTGTTACCATGCGTTTTTCCTTCTGATAAAATTGTTGGAGAGTGTTGTCATCTAATGACGCAGAATATGCATCGTATATTTACAAGATAATAACGTGTGTGATGGTCAGGAAGTGTAAAAAATAATTTTTGTACAAAAATAAACATCTTATTCGATTGTCAGCTAATTAACATATTGTTATATTTAGAATTAGTTTATACGAAAAATCTCAATTAATTATTATTATGGAGAAATGAAAATGCGTTTTTCAGTTATTTTAAAACTTATGCTACCTATAGCAATATTAGTTTCTAGCAACTGTATAGCATCAGAAAGTGTTATATCAGAATGGAGTTATGACGATGATTACACTGGTCAAGATGATTGGGGCGCAATCAATGACTATAGGGTATGTAGAGATGGTATGAGCCAATCTCCCATAAATATTTCATACACAAAAACTTCTAAACTTCCCTCATTAAATTTTAAATATAGTAAAGCAGACGGGATAATGAGGATTACCAAACAATCTTTTATTATGGAAGTTGCAGATGGTGGAATTATAATTGATGGGGAAGAACCATATATTTTGAAAAGCGTAGAAATACATTCACCTAGTGGGCATAGAATTAGAGGAAATGTTTACCCAGCAGAAATCCATTTGATACATAAAAATCCACGGAATGAACTGTTAATAATTGCTATATTTGCGAATATTGGGAATGCCAGCCCTGCGGTAGATACTATGCTTAAAGAAACAAATTCACGCAGTGCAGATAAATTTTCTGCTGATACAAGCTCCCTAGTTTCTACTACGAGCGCATATTATGCTTATAATGGTTCTCTTCCATACCCGCCATGCACAGAAAATGTTAAATGGCGTATACTAAAAAAAACTATCACAATATCACAAGAGCAATTGGCAAAAATTGGTCGCTTTGTCGGTCGCAACACACGTCTGCCACAGCCAGTGTATATACGGGAAATTCTTGAAACAAATCCATAAATATCTCTAATTAAAGGGAAGGCATAAAAAACACTATACCCTGATGCTAATGTAAATAAATATACAACCTATGGTAGATTTATTATTGACTTTAATCTTTCTATAGGGGAATATAGTGTTATGCAGAATAAATTAAATTATATAGATACACAAACTGTACGAACAGAGCTTGAACTGCTGGAACGTTGGATATCAACAACTGATGTTTATCACCATGCTATCTCCGTACTACGCCATCAATTACCACAAGCGGCAAAACTAGTTGAAGAATCAACAAAAATTATGTCTGGGCGTTTTATTAGCCTCGCTAATGATATTAAACAACAAAGTAAGGCCGTTGAACAAATTTCAGAGTTATCCAACACCATAAATAATGGGAATGAGCAGATTACTCTCGAAGAATTTATGGATTTGTTCTCCAGCACACTCAATGATTCAATTGAAAAGATACTATTCGTATCAAAACGCGCAATCACCATGATATACACCCTTGATGAAACAATCAGCAATATTTCTTCCATAGAAACTTTTGTCACTGACATTCAGAATATAACTAAAAAAGCCAACCTCCTAGCTCTTAATGCAAGCATTGAAGCAGCAAGAGCAGGAGAAGCAGGCAGAGGTTTCAGCGTAGTCGCAAACGAAGTTAAAGAAGTATCAAACACTATTCGTGAAATTGCTGAGTCGATTAATTCACGCATCACTACTGTAAGTAATAGTGTAAAAAATGGATATGAAATTCTTCAAGATGTTGCCACAACAGATATGTCGCAAACTATTATAGCACAAGACAAACTAGCAACTTTGATGTGCGGAATGATAGATCAAAAAAATAAATTCTCGGCAATACTCAAGAACTCGGCTGATATAAGCGATGCTGCATCTGAGACCCTTTCTGGCATGGTTGTAAATCTTCAGTTTCAAGATCGTACCACACAATATGTCGAGAATAGTGTTCGCTTGCTTGAACATATGGATAGAAATCTTATATCTTTAAAAGAAACCAATATCCAAAAATTTCCTGAACTGGTAAATAGCAAAGAGGATGAATCACTCACTGAAGAAGTAACAAAACAGTTCCAGTTGAGTGAATTTGCCAAGCTATTCCAATTGAGTTTAGCTGGCGTTATTATCAACTCTGAGTCATTGCTAAATGAACAAAATACGGGTACTAAAAAAACTGAAGAAGTCGAATTATTTTAAGGGTACATACATGGATTATACTTTAGCTACATCTGGTCAAACAACCGCAATAAAAATGTCAGGGCAGTTTACCTTTTCTGATACTCAGAAATTCAAAAATATCTTGGATTTGGTATCAGAAAATAAAACAAAAGCGATAAGTTTGGATTTTGCTGATATAACCTTCATAGATTCTGCATGTATGGGAATGCTGTTGTTGCTACGCGATGAATGCCAATCAAGAAAAATTTCCCTGAACATCCATTCCCCTCAGGGGCAGGTGGAAAAAATATTTACCATATCGAAATTTGACCAGCTTTTTTCAATAATGAAGTAACTTAATTATGGCATTGAACTCATCAATACATAACTCTATTTTACCTATTGATTCACATCCATACCAGCGGAGTAGTGATAATGATAGCAGTACATATTATTTCTCCATCCAAAATAGTATAGACACTAGCGAGGAACTGAAATCTATACTAAATCTGCCATATTCATTATTTATAGAAAATAACCGTCGTAAAACTAAAAAACAGTCATTTCAGAATTCTTTTGCAGACCATCAACCTGACATGTTATTATCAATAACTACTTCCAGTTGTTACACAAGCAATGTTGCGCACGCAATAACATATAGCATTAAAAATCGTTTTGGCGTTGGTGTGGATAAAAGCGTTGAAATTGCGACATGCCTTCACGAAGCTATAATGAATTCAATGTTGCATGGAAACCTAGAGATGGATAGTGATTTTCGTACACTAAAAGGTTTATATGCGTATCAGTCAGAAATTGAAAAAAGATTAAGCATATATAAATATAGTTCACGACGGATAGATGTAATGATATGGAATAAAAATGATTATGTTAAAATTATAGTAAGAGATGAAGGGAAAGGCTTCTCTATACCAAAATATACCCCTAGTGATAATTTTCCAAATGGACGCGGACTTATGTTTATAAGTTCATTGGCTGATAGTGTATGGGTAGAGAAAGACGATCGTGCGCTACATATGACTTTCAATAATTAATTTGCAATCCACCCACCACCGAGCAATCTGTCACCAATATAAGCCACACATGCTTGTCCTGGAGAAACTGCTGTTTGCGGTTCTTTAAATGTCACTAGTGCTCTACTATTTTCTAAAATTTTGATAATAGCAGGCACGCAAGTCTGTGTTGAACGAGTTTTTACTAATACTTCTTTATCATCAGCTATCTGCCATCTATCATCAGATAACCAGTTACATTCACGAATAATAAACTCCTTCTTCAATAATTCCTCCTTGCAACCGACAATCACCTGTTTTTTTTCTGAGTCAAGACGGATTACATAAAGAGGTTCGGCATTTGCTATTCCCAGACCTTTGCGCTGCCCCACTGTATAATTTATAATCCCGTCATGACTGCCGATGATTGTACCATCGCTCAATACAATATGCCCACCCTCCAGCGCACCAGGTCTTAGTTTTTCTATAACTTTTGCATATCCACCACTTGGCACAAAACAAATATCCTGACTGTCTGGCTTATCTGCCACCTGCAAGCCAAAGCGAGCAGCCAGCGCACGAGTTTCATCTTTGCTTTTTAAATGCCCAAGAGGAAAACGTAGAAAATCCAGCTGTTCTTGAGTAGTGGCAAATAAAAAATAGCTCTGATCCCGCGATAGGTCAGCAGCCCGCAACATACTGCCTACCCCACCTTCTTCCACACGTTGTACATAGTGACCAGTAGCCATGCAGTCAGCACCTAATTCACGCGCAGTTTGTAGTAAATCCTTAAATTTTACGGATTGGTTGCACTTCACACAGGGAATAGGTGTTTCGCCAGCTAGGTAACTATCAACAAAATCATCCATTACACTTTCTTTGAATTTATTTTCATAATTTAGCACATAATGCGCAATGCCAAGTTTTTCTGCAACTCGCCTAGCATCATGAATATCCTGCCCAGCACAACATGCACCTTTTTTATTCACCATCGCCCCATGATCGTAAAGCTGCAAGGTGATGCCTATTACCTGATAGCCTTGCTCATGCAAAAGTGCGGCAACGGCAGACGAATCCACCCCACCCGACATGGCAACCACCACCTTCGTGTCTTTTTCTGGTTTATTAAAGCCTAGAGAGTTCATGTTAATTGCTGTAGCTTACTTTCTAGCCAATCTGCAAGCTGTTCTTCGCTTAAATCACCACTAGCTACAGAATACATGGTGAGATATTTTTCTTCCTTAGTTGCATTCAAAGTAAAACCATTAATAATCAGAAATGTACGCATCACCACATAGGCTGTGCGCTTATTCCCATCTATAAAACCATGATTTTTGGCAATGCCAAACCCATAGCAAGCAGCCAGTTTGGCTAGTGAATTGACTTGGTTGTAATGAAAGGCGTTCTGTGGTCGAGCGAGTGCTGATTGCAATAAGCCTATATCCCGCACACCTTCCCCACCACCATGCTCAGAAAGCTGACGCTGATGAATGGCAACTGCATCTTCCTCAGAAATCCATTCTGGTTCTATTGTTGTAATATTCATTATTATTCTGCCAATCTACGCAATACATCACGGTCTTCACGCATGACCTGCTCAGCAGCTTCCATATGGCGAGCAAACTTATCATCATAAGGCGTTATTTCTATGCCTTTTGGTGTACGTGTGATATATAGAGTATCACCTGTATCGCTGTTCAATAAAGCAAGTATTTCCTTAGGAAAAATTATACCTTTTGAATTACCGATATTGGTTACTTTAACTGTAGTCATAAAACCTCTCCTTTAGTCATGTTATAACAATTGATATAACGTATAATATAACAAATGTTATAACACGTCAAGTCATAATCATGTAACAAAACTTTCATACCAATTATCAATATACTGTGTTAAATTTGTAAAAGTATTAATTTTAGATATATATACATATTTTTCAGGTTAAACAATGACTAAACCACTCATACTACGCACTAATAAAAACCCGACCATGTTCAATCAGGAAATGGCGATCGGCTTTCTCATAAATCCTATAATTGGAACAATAGTCGGTGGAATTATTGGAAAAAAGAATGGAACATGAACTAACTGAAGGAAGGTAGTTCGTGAACCAACTAAAGTCAATAAAACTGCATTACTCGGTGGAATGCTCGGCGCAAAAGTTGGTGCTTTGATAAGCTTGGGGGTAATCTTAGCAACATCAACGGCTGTATCTGCAGCAGAAATTGCTGCAGTGACTTTGTTTCCCATACCTGTTGGCGCAGCCGTAGCTATAGCTGCTATCATGCCAACTGCTATTGCATTAGGTGCAGTTATTGGCGGAAAAAAAGGCAAAGAAACTCAAGAAAAAGAATATGCTCTAGCCATTAAACAGCGGAATGCACAAAAAACCATAGTTTCTCCATCAGTTAATCAAAATCTGGAACAAGCATTTGAACAAAATCCGAGTAAGAATCATACAACGGAAATTATAGCCGAACGCGCCCGCGCAGAGTCTAAACAAAGGCAACTATAAATTATACTAAACACTCTCCACCTTCCCCTTAACCCTATCAGCCAATGCTGCGCTGATGAAAGCGTCGAGGTTGCCGTCTAGCACTCCGCTGGTGTCGCTGGTTTCATATTCTGTGCGCAGGTCTTTCACCATCTGGTAAGGGTGCAGAACATAAGATCGGATTTGATGCCCCCATGCGTTGTCGGTTTTGGTGGCGTTTAGCGCATCGGCTTTTTCTTCTCGAATCCGCAGCTCCCGCTCATAAAGCCGCGCTTTAAGCATCTGCATGGCTTCGGCACGGTTGGCGTGCTGGCTGCGTGAGCTTTGGCATTTTACGGCAATCCCCGTGGGAAGATGGGTAAAGCGCACCGCACTTTCAGTTTTATTTACATGCTGACCACCTGCCCCACCTGAGCGCATCGTGTCTACTTTTATATCTTTTTCATCAACTTTTATGTCGATTTTATCGTCAATCACAGGATACACCCACACCCCAGCAAAGCTAGTGTGACGGCGGGCGTTGGAATCAAACGGTGAAATCCGCACCAAGCGATGTACGCCCGATTCAGTTTTTGCCCAGCCATAAGCATTATGTCCGCTGATTTTTATAGTAGCGGATTTGATACCCGCTTCCTCACCCCGATTTTCATCAATCAGTTCAAATTTATAACCCCGTTTGCCTGCCCAACGTGTGTACATCCGCAGCAGCATCTCCGCCCAATCTTGGCTTTCTGTGCCACCTGCCCCAGAATTTATCTCAAGAAAACAATCATTAGCGTCTGCCTCACCTGAAAGCAGGCTTTCAATTTCCAACCTATGTAATTCGTTTGCTATTTTTGTCAGTGAGCTTTCCGCCTCTGCCAGCATGGCATCATCTTTTTCCCCCTCAGCCATTTCAGCTAATTCAAGATTATCCTTAAATTCACGATCTAACCTCTCATAGCCAGCAATTAATGAGTCCAGATGATTACGTTCGCGCAATAATTCCTGCGCTTTATTAGGTATATTCCAGAGGTTAGGATCTTCGCAGAGGGAATCTAATTCCTCACGACGGCGCAGAGCATTATCCCAGTCAAAGATACCTCCTTAAGAGTTCTTGCGACTGCTTGATTTGCTTGGATAAAACTTCAATTTCTGCTTTCATAATAAGCTGTAAAGAATAGTATTATTAATAATTTGTCAATTATTTAGAGTGTATAATGAATATCCACGAATAACATACATAAAAATTAGTATGGGCAAAGTTCCTAGAAATAAACACAAACAAGGTTTTTCCTTAATTCAAGTCAGTGTGTTAGTTGCTGTGGCGGGGATTATCCTTGCGTCTACTTTACCAGGTGGTGAATTGGGCAGTGCTGTTGAAAGAGATAGAATAACTCGTGAAAAAATGGAAAAAATAGAAGCTGCCACACAAAATTTTATGGCAGCCAACCTCCGTCGTCCCTGCCCTGCGGATGGAACTCTGGCAATTGGCAGCGCAAATTTTGGTGTTGAAGATACCACGTCTGGGCGTTGTTCTAACGCTAATTTTTGGACACAGTATACACCTTTTACAAAAACTGGCGCAACAACCACATCCACTTCTGCTGTTGCCACCACCCTTAGTAACACAACTGGTCTTGCCATTGGAATGTTAGTCACTGGAACAAATATTGCCACAGACACACATATAGCCAGTATAGATAGTGCAACTCAGATTACGCTTGATAAATATCCAACTGGCGCAAGCGGAACTCTAACTTTTACTAGCTTGGCAGCTGGTGTTGTTCCAACTAAAACGCTTGGGCTGCCTGATGATTATATGTTCGATGGATACGGAAGGCGCATGATGTACATGGTTGATATACGCGCGACAGATAAAACAACATGTCGTAATATACAAACGACAAAAACCAAAGGTGCAATCGAAATAATGACTGCTCGCAGTGCGATTAGTATATTCACTGATGATAATGTGATGTGGTCTCTGATATCATATGGGAAGAACGGACACGGTGCATTTCCAATGCAGGGCAGCAGCCTAGCCAACCGCGTTGATGCTGGAGCAACATCTGGCGATGAACGATATAACGCTTTCGTTGATATTAACACCACCAATTTTAACACTATGTTCACTCAATATATTGTTAGACGTGAACCGATTACAACAGTAGGAAACAGTTATATAGATGATATAGTGTGGACACATGAATCAACCAAAAACACCTGTTGTGTTGGTAAAATGTGCAATGCTGGAACACGGATTGATGGTGCTGCACTAGAAACTTTAGGATGGGGGATTAAAACTGGTGATATTAATGGTGACGGCATTTACGATATGATAATTTACAGTCCATGGATTAACACAATTCGAGTGGTATTTGGTAGCTCAACAGGCTGGTCACCTAATTCAGGAATGGCTATGGGAACAGCAAATAGCAAAAGATTTTTTACTATTACTAATAATTCAAGTCATCCAAATTTTCTTTATAATGGTGATTCTGGAGCTAGTATAGCTGTTGGCGATATTAATGGCGATGGCTATGATGACATAACATTTGGTTATGGCGATGGTACAGATAGTGCAATAAAAGTGTTTTATGGTAGTGCTACCCCTGTTGACACCAATACCAGCGCGATAACAAACATAATTACCTTTCCTGCCACTACAGGAGCTGCTGGGCCATCTATTGTTTTGGGTAAATTTGTAAATACCACTAAAAAGGATATTCTTGCTTTGATAACAACAGCATCAGGAACGGGAAATTCTACTGCTTATGTAATATATGGTGCATCATCTTATTCTCTCACAGCAGAAGCGGTAACTACGGTTGCAGCAACTGTTGGTTTTAAAATCAACACAACTTCCCCTGGCAGATTAGAAACTGTATCTACCATATCTAACGGTGTGGGCGATATTAATAATGATGGTTATGATGAGATTCTTATAAGTAATTATACCAATAACAATCTATACGTTTTATTTGGACAGTCAGCAGCAAACTGGGATACTGATAAAACAACGGCAGCAACTGGCAGCACACCCGACATAGTTAATATTGACACCCGTGTTACTGCTGGCGTAACCGAAGCAGTAAAATTTACTAATGGTGGAACAAATATTGGACGATACACAATTGCGGTGGCTGATGTTGATAACGATGGGACATATAAAGATATATTTTTCAACAACGGCAATTATTTTTATGTCTATTATGGAAAAACAGCTGCAAGCTGGACTTCACCAAACCTTTCTACCGCAAGTAATTATGATGGCACGAACGGTTTCCGTATCGATGTTGTCACCACAAATCCAAGCTGGTTGACCGACCCGATGACGTTTGCACATGTAGCTGATGTGAATGGCGATGGAAAAACCGATTTAATCTTTACTGAATGGGCAGCAGGACCAAACAGTGTAGCAACTTCTGGTTCAAACTTTATTACATTACAGCCAAGTGGTGGCTGGAGTTCAATCTGGACAGGAGGGACACTTACATTATTTGGTCAGGTATTTGATGCAACTGGTACAGGGCTGCCACTCAACAATGATGTAAGTAAAGGCTTCCGTATTGATGGTTATACCTCTAGCGATGGAATTAATATACATGCCATTGTTGACATTAATAATGATGGAAAAAATGATTTAATAATTTCTTCTAATCACGCCTTCAGTGATGCAGGGGCTGTCTACATATTATTTGGACCCACGTTAGTTCCATGGGATACCTCAACTAATGTAAATATATTAAATTAGTGACTGACGAGGTATTAAGTTTGTCATTCCTGCGAAGGCAGGAATCTCTCTACCATCAGACGCAAATGTTAAAAGAGATTCCCGCCTACGCGGGAATGACAGAGTAACTAATACAACCCACTAGGTGATGCTGGCTGTGACTCACTTGGCGTATCTTCCTCTGGTGTAGTAGCTGGTGGTTGTTTAGTAGCATCTTCTGGATTTACAACAACATCACCTTCTGAATTCTTATTAGAAGTTTTACCGGGAATAAAAACAGGTTCGCCAACAACAAATGCTTCCTCAATAATTTTTGCATCGGGTGGTTCTGTTCCATCAAGCGGTAGCCCCGTATGCAAATCAACTTTTACTAATTGAATCCCACGAGGCACACGGAATGGTTTGTTGGGAACATCAGCAAGAGCATCTTTCATAAAAGAAATAAATGCAGGAAGTGCCACAGATGATCCAGTTTCCCTTTTTCCAAGTGTACGCGGTTTATCATAACCAACAAACACACCAGCCACTAAATCAGGGGTAAAACCAATAAACCATGTATCCAAACTATCATTGGTAGTTCCGGTTTTTCCTGCGACAATTTTACCAATTTCTTTGGAACGTGCTGCGGTTCCTCTAGTTGCCACACCTTGTAGCATCGAGGTTATTTGATAAACAACTCTTGGATCTGCAACCTGTTCACGAACATCAGCAAGCTCTGGTAGAGAAATATCCGAACCAATAGCCGATGAATCAGAAATCTTACATTCACTGCAAACTCGTTCGTCACGACGATAAATA
>CXWL01119618.1_pt1 | contig 12091 bp, 13 predicted proteins | sample 590931 | NCBI WGS metagenome assembly CXWL01 (sample SAMEA3498368, study PRJEB10139) | groundwater metagenome | biome: water well; material: biofilm material | place: Germany | collected 2015-04-27
CGCGATGAAGAATATCCGCGTCTGAAAATACTCACGTCGATGCTCCCGAAACTCTAAAAAACAAATTTACCCACACTCTTTCACGAAGACCCAAATTTCTTGAGCAACGCAGCATCGCGACGGGGTTTGGATTTATAGAGGTCCCCTTAATACTTTACCCTGCCGGATCAATGGATACGCTGAATTACTTCTTGGCGGGCTTGTCTTCTTTTTTGAGGTCGGCCTTTGCAGGCTCGGATTTTTTGGTATCCACTTTCTTCTCGGCCTTGGCGGGAGCAGCGCCGCCCACGGTCAAATCGGAACGCATTTTTGCCACACTCTTGTCGCCAAAACCTTTTACGTTCTTCAGGCCATCCACGCTCCTGAACGAGCCGTTTTTCTTGCGATATTCGATAATCGCCTGGGCCTTTTCCGGGCCTATGCCGTTCACGGCTTCCAGTTCTGCCTTGCTGGCCGTATTCAGGTTTACCGCGGCCAGCGCCACGCCGGTAAAGGCAAAAAATGCAATCAACACCCATAGCAATTTTTTCATTTGTTTTCCCATGCAAAAGTAAAGGGAGCCTCTATAAATTCAAAATCCTAAACGAGACAAGGCGCGAGTAAAAAATTGCGCCGACGCATATGTCTGATATGTTAGGAGTAATTTTTTATGAGCAACGCAGTATCGTGACGGAGTTTGGATTTATAGAGGTTCCCTAAACGGCATATACCGTCCGGGTATTAACCAGGATATTTCATGAGGTTGCGCGCGCCCTTATGTTGGCGCGCCCAGCAAATAATTCACATAACGCGCCACGCCCTGTTCCACGTTCAGGAACGGCTCGTCATATCCCGCCGCGCGCAGTGCGCCGATGTCGGCCTGGGTATAGCTCTGGTACTTGCCTTTCAATTGCTCCGGGAAGGGAATGTAACGGATCAGTTGCTGCCGTCGCATTTCTTCCAGCGTCAGCGCGCTTTCGCCCTTCGTGGCGCGCAGGGCGTTAACGGTGGCGACGGCAACATCGTTGAAGCTTTGCGCTTTGCCCGTACCAAGATTTAAAACGCCGGATTTGCCGGGATGATCGAGGAAGTGCATGTTGACCTTGGCCACGTCCTCCACCGAAACGAAGTCGCGCAACTGTTCGCCATCGGCATAGCCGTCGCACCCCTCGAACAGTTTCACATGCCCCTCCGCGCGGTACTGGTTGAAGAAGTGGTAGGCCACCGATGCCATGCGCCCCTTGTGCGCTTCGCGCGCGCCATACACGTTGAAGTAGCGCAGGCCGACAACCTGGGAAGTGCGCCTGTGCCAGCGTCGGCGGACAACCTGGTCAAACAGGAATTTTGAATAGGCGTACACGTTGAGCGGCGATTCGTGTTCGCGGCTTTCCGTGAACGCCGGCCCGGCGCCGTACACCGAGGCGGAAGAAGCATACAGGAACGGCACCTCCTCGCTCTGGCAGTAGTTGAGCAGCTCCAGCGAATAGCGGTAGTTGTTCTCCATCATGTAGCGGCCATCGCTCTCCATGGTGTCGGAACAAGCGCCCTGGTGCAGCACCGCAGCCAGCAGGCCGTCGAAGAACCCGCCCTCCAGCTTGCCGAGAAAATCTTCCTTGTCCAGATAATCGGCAATGTCGCAATCCGCCAGGTTCCTGAACTTGCCCGCGTTCTTCAGGTTGTCCACCGCGATAATGTTGTTCTCGCCTCGGTCGTTCAGCGCCTTCACCAGATTGGCGCCGATAAAACCGGCGGCTCCCGTAACGATGTAGTACATGGCCCCCCCTATCTAAAATTCAACCGTAGGGGCGCGATTTATCGCGCCCTTGTTTCTGGTTCATTGGGCGCGATAAATCGTGCCCCTACAAACGCATATCCTGAACGATCTCTTCACGGCTCACCACCGCCGTACCCAGTTTGCCCACCACAATTCCTGCGGCGCGGTTCGCGATGCGCACGGCCTGCGGCAAATCGGCCCCGCTCGCCAGCATCGCCGCCAGCGTGGCGATCACCGTGTCGCCCGCCCCGCTGACATCGAACACTTCGCGCGCCTGCACCGGCTCGTGCAACACTTCGTTGGCGCGATACAGGCTCATGCCGTCTTCGCTGCGCGTTACCAGCAGCGCATCGAGCTGCAATTCCGTGCGCAGCTTTTCCGCTTTCGCATTGAGTTCGGCTTCGGTCTTCCAACTGCCCGCCACTTCGCGAAACTCGCTGCGGTTCGGCGTGAGCAAGGTCGCGCCGCTATAACGGGCATAATCATCGCCTTTGGGATCAACCAGCACCGGCTTGCCTGCCGCGCGCGCAGAGCGGATCATCTCGGCGATATGCGCCAGCCCGCCCTTGCCGTAATCGGACAGGATCACCACATCGGCGAGCGGCAACTGCGCGTGAAAATCGGCCAGCTTGGCATGCAGCACTTCGTGGCTGGGCGGCGTTTCAAAATCAATCCGCAACAGTTGCTGGTGCCGCGCGATGGCGCGCAATTTGACGATGGTGGAAATGGTGCTGTCGCGGTGCAACAGGGCATTCACGTTGGATTGCCGGGTCAGCAGCTTTTCCAGACAATCGCCCGCCTCGTCCTCGCCCACCACGGACAACAACGTGCATTGCGCCCCCAGTGCCGCGACGTTGCGCGCCACGTTGGCCGCGCCGCCCGGACGTTCCTCGACGCGCGCGACCTTGAGCACCGGCACCGGCGCCTCGGGCGAAATGCGCTCGACATCGCCGAACCAGTAACGGTCCAGCATCACATCGCCGGCCACCAGCACGCGCGCGCCTTCAAATGATGGCAGAACGTTCATGCCATTCCTCCAATCTGTTTGGAAATTTCCTGCAACGCCCGCAAAGGGTCGGCAGCACGGGTGATGGGGCGCCCGATCACCAGATAGCTTGCGCCGTTCTCCAATGCCGCGCGCGGCGTCATGATACGCGATTGGTCATCGGCTGCGGCATCTGCCGGGCGGATGCCGGGCGTGACCAGGCAGAATTCGTTTCCACATTCACGGCGCAACAAGGCCGCTTCCTGCGCGGAGCACACCACGCCATCCAGCCCGCTGTCGCGCGCCAAGGTGGCCAGACGCAGCACCAAGTCGGCAGGGGTGGCGGCGATGCCAATCTCGGCCAAATCTTCCTGCGCCATGCTGGTGAGCACGGTCACGGCGACCAGCTTGGGGGGGCGTGCCGCCCGCGCCACCGCCTCGCACGCCGCTTCCATCATCTTGCGCCCGCCCAGCGCATGCACGTTCACCATCCACACGCCCAGCGCGGCGGCGGCCTTGCATGCCTGCGCCGCAGTGTTGGGGATGTCGTGGAATTTCAGGTCGAGGAAGATTTCAAACCCGCGCCGCATGAATTGCTCCACCAGTTGCGGCCCCGCTGCGGTGAACAGTTCCTTGCCCACCTTGAGGCGGCACAGCGCGGGTTCCAGCCGCGCCACCAAATCCAGCGCGGGCGTGGCTTCCGGATAATCGAGGGCGACGATGATTTTCGGGTCGGTCATACGGTCAATCCATTCTCTTCGCTGCGTCGCGGCGAATAAGTTTCCCAGCCGTGGCAGGCCGGGCAGTGCCAGTAGAACTGGCGCGCCTTGAATCCGCAATTGCTGCAACGGTACATCGCCAGCGTGCGGGTGCGCTGGTGTACCAGATTTTTCACCATCTCGACATCGGCGCGGCGGTCATCGGATATTTCCAGCAGGCGCGCCTCCAGCAGCTTATCCAGCCCGAGCAGGGTCGGGTTGCGCTGCAATTCATCGCGCACCAGTTTGTATGCCGCTTCCGCGCCATCGCGTTGCAGGATGGCATGAAACAGCACGTTCATTAAATCCAGCGAGGGATATTGGGCCAGGTAGCCCTGCAACTTGCCGATGCCTGCATCCGCGCGCCCGGACTGGCGGTAGGCTTCCAGCAGCCGCTCCGCCACCAGGGGCAGATACTGCGGGTTTTGCTGTTCGATGCGCTCCCACGTTGCGATGGCATGCGCATACTGATGGGCGGCATTGTCCATGTCGCCCTGCATCATGGTGGCGCGCACCGCCTGCGGGTGCGCTTCCAGCGCCTGTTTCAGATGGGTGCGCGCGGCATCCGTTTGCTTGCGCGCGATCCCGGCGGCGGCCAGCTCGCAATAGAAGAAGGCGGCTTCCTTGCCGTGCGGCTGGCCGGAAACCGCAGTCAGTCGTTGCGTTACGCCGATTGCCTTGGACCAGTCCTTTTCCTTCTGGTACAGCTCGAGCAGAAAATCCAGCGCGGGCTTGGCGTAAGGTGTGGGCTGCAATTCCTGGAACAGCACCTCGGCGCGGTCCAGTATGCCCGCCTTGAGATAATCCTGCGCCAGCTCGAACAGCGCCTGCTGCCGCTTGTCTTCCTCAAGGTCGGCGCGCTCGACCAGGTTCAGGTGCATGCGCAGGGCGCGATCCACCTCGCCCCGGCGGCGAAACAGGCTGCCCAGCGCGAAGTGCAGTTCGATCGTTTGCGGGTCAACCTTGACCACTTCGATGAATGCCTCGATGGCCTTGTCCTGTTGTTCGTTGAGCAGAAAATTGAGCCCTTGGAAATAGGAGCGCGGCAGGGCGCTCGACTCGGACAGCAATTGTTTGATGTCTATGCGCGCCGCCAGCCAGCCCATGCCGAAAAACAGCGGGAAGACCAGCAACATCCACGGTTCAAATTCCATAAACGGCAGTGAGGGTCAAGAAGGTTGTATCGGAATCTGCTGGGTTTCGCCGACGCCAGCAAGTTTGTTTTTCAGGCGCAACTCCCGCTTGAGCACGGCAATTTCCCTGCGCTGCCGGAAAACATTTCCCAGGATGGCAAGTATGCCCACGCCCGCACCCACGGCAAAAAACAGCAGCAGGACTACCACCAGCGAAGCTTGCCATTCGTAGCCGAAGAAATAGCGCAGCACCACGGGCTGATCATTCTTCACCGCAAAGCCGAGCAGTATGATGAACAAGACGGCACGCAACAACCAGTTCAGATAGCGCATTATCTACTCGCAAATAAACCTAAAACGGCTCAACCACAGATGAACAAAAAACAGGCGGCTCCATCTCGCGACAGGCCGCCTGTTATATTGCTGAAAACAAATTCTACGATGCCGGGTAATCAACCCGCTCGCGCAATTCCTTGCCGGCCTTGAAATGCGGCACATGCTTGGCAGGCACCTGCACCTTGTCGCCCGACTTGGGATTGCGCCCGGTCCGCGGCGGACGGTAGTTCAGCGAGAAACTGCCGAAGCCGCGGATTTCGATCCGCCCGCCGCGCGCCAAAACTCCCGACATGGTATCAAGGATCACTTTGACTGCCAGTTCGGCATCCTTGGCCAGCAGTTGCGGATAACGCTCCGCCAGTTTTGCGATAAGATCGGAACGTGTCATCTCGCCACCTCTCACTGTGCGTCAGCTTTGCTGGTGTCCATTTTCGCCTTGAGCAAGGCGCCCAGGTTGGTGGTTCCGGCAGTAGCCGTATTGTCCGAGGTGAATTTCTGCATGGCGGCCGCTTCCTCGGCCTTGTCCAGCGCCTTGATTGACAGGTTGATGCCGCGGTTCTTGCGGTCCACGTTGATGATCGCAGCCCTTACCGCATCGCCTTCCTTGAAGTGGCTGCGGATGTCCTCGACACGGTCGGCGGACACTTCGGAAGCCTTGAGGTAGCCTTCGACCTCGCCATCCAGTGTAATGACCGCACCCTTGGCGTCAACCGCCTTGACCACGCCTTGCACCACGCTGCCCTTGTCGTGCGCCGCGATATAACCGTTGAAGGGGTCGCCATCCATCTGCTTGATGCCCAGCGAGATGCGTTCGCGTTCCACATCAATCGCCAGCACCACGGCTTCGATTTCATCGCCCTTCTTGTAGCTGCGCACGGCTTCTTCGCCGGGGATGGTCCAGGACAGGTCAGACAGGTGAACCAGGCCGTCAATGCCGCCATCCAGCCCGATGAAAATGCCAAAGTCGGTGATAGACTTGATCTGCCCCTTCACCTTTTCAGCCTTCTTGTGGTTCAGGGAGAAATCTTCCCACGGGTTGGACTGGCACTGCTTCATGCCGAGGGAAATGCGGCGGCGCTGCTCGTCTATCTCCAGGATCATCACTTCTACTTCGTCACCCAGTTGCACCACCTTGGAAGGATGCACATTCTTGTTGGTCCAATCCATTTCCGATACGTGAACCAGGCCTTCTATGCCCTGCTCGATCTCCACGAACGCGCCGTAGTCGGTCAGGTTGGTCACTTTGCCGAACAGGCGGGTGCTTTGCGGATAGCGGCGCGCCAGCCCGGTCCACGGGTCGTCGCCCATCTGCTTGATGCCGAGCGAAACACGGTTCTTTTCCTGGTCGAACTTGAGTATCTTGGCCTCGACTTCATCGCCCACCGTCAGCACCTCGGAAGGGTGCTTGACGCGGCGCCAGGCCAGATCGGTGATATGCAGCAGGCCGTCAATTCCGCCCAGATCCACGAACGCGCCGTAGTCGGTGATGTTTTTCACGATGCCCTTGACGATGGCGCCTTCTTTCAGGTTTTCCATCAATGCCTGGCGATCGGCGCCCACACTGGCTTCCAGCACGGCGCGGCGCGATACCACCACGTTATTGCGCTTGCGGTCCAGCTTGATGATCTTCAATTCCATAGTCTTGTTTTCGTAAGGCGTGGTGTCCTTGACCGGGCGGATATCCACCAGCGAACCGGGCAGGAACGCGCGTATGCCGTTCACCATGGCCGTCAGGCCGCCCTTGACCTTGCCGCTGACGAAACCTTCGACCACCGTGCCTTCTTCCATCGCCACTTCCAGCTCGTGCCATGCGGCCAGGCGTTTGGCTTTTTCGCGCGACAGTTTGGTTTCGCCATAGCCGTTTTCCAGCGATTCGATCGCCACGGTGACAAAATCACCCGCCTTGACCTCCACCGCGCCGGTGGCATTGAGGAATTCCTCGACCGGGATAAAGCTCTCGGATTTCAGGCCGGCATTTACCACCACAACGTTGTGGTCAACGCGCACGACTTGCGCGGTAATCAGTTCGCCCGCGCGCATTTCCTTGCGCGTCAAGCTTTCTTCAAACAGGGAGGCGAAACTTTCCATATCGTTTACAGCGACGGCAGCATTAGAAGTCATTTATCAGGGTATCCAAGACAAACCCGCTTATGGCGGGGGTTGGTTAAACATCCCAACGGAAAGGGCTTCCATTGGGGCTTATAACGCGCGGTAACGTGCCAGCACTTCCTGCACCGCCTGCCCGATGGTCATGTCGGTGGTGTCGAGCAAGGCCGCTCCCGGCGCCTGTTGCATGGGAGCCACGCTACGCTGGCTGTCTCGCTCGTCGCGCGCGCGTATCTCTTGCAAAAGGGCGGCGATATTAGCACCCATTTCTTTTTCCATCAACCCCATTCCTTTTTCCATCAATTGCTTACATCTCCGTTCCGCACGCGCCTCGGCACTGGCGGTCAGGAATATCTTGAGCGCCGCGTCAGGAAACACCACCGAGCCCATGTCCCGCCCATCCGCCACCAGCCCCGGCGCGCGACGGAAGGCATGCTGCTTGTCCAGCAACGCGGCGCGCACCGCCGGAAATGCGGCTACTTTGGATGCCTCTGCGGCGCACTGCTCGGAGCGCAATTCGTCGCCCGCCTTCGCGCCGTCCAGCCAGATGTCCGCACCTTCGAAGCGGATATCCATGCGCGCCGCCAGTTGCGCCAGTTGTTCTTCCGCATCCGGCGCCACGCCCCGCCGTTGTGCGGCCAGCGCCAGCAGGCGGTACAGCGCGCCGCTGTCGAGGTAATGGAAGCCCAGCGCCCGCGCCACAAGCAGAGCCACCGTACCCTTGCCGGACGCAGATGGGCCGTCAATCGCAATGACCGGAATATCAAAAATCGTCACTCAAAAACTCCTGTGGAAAATATGGGGAAATTATTTCATATGCCTTCATCAAAGCAAGCTTCGCATTATCAAACATCGAACTGCAAGCGCGCCAGCCGCGCGTACAGTCCGCCCTGTTTGCGCAAGTCTGCCGGCGTGCCGGTTTCGACGATGCGCCCATGTTCCAGCACAACGATGCGATGCGCCTTTTGCACGGTGGCCAGGCGGTGGGCGATGACGAGTGTGGTGCGTCCCCGCATGGCGGCATTCAAGCCTTCCTGCACAAGGATTTCGGATTCTGCATCCAGCGCGCTGGTGGCTTCGTCCAGCAACAACAAGGGCGCATCTTTCAATATTGCCCGCGCGATGGCGATGCGCTGGCGCTGCCCGCCCGACAAGCGGGTGCCGCGCTCGCCCAGAAAGGTTTGGTAGCCTTCCGGCAGGCGGCTGATGAATTTTTCTACCTGCGCCGATCGGGCGGCGGCGATGACTTCCTCGTCGCTCGCATTCGGGCGACCATAGCGGATATTCTCCAGCGCATTGGCCGAAAAGATAACCGGGTCCTGCGGCACGATGGCGATCCTGCCGCGCAGGTCGTGCAAACTCAGTTGGCGGATATCCTGCCCGTTGAGGCGGATGCAGCCATCCGTCACATCGTAAAAACGCAGCAAAAGCTGGAACAGCGTGGTCTTGCCCGCACCGGAAGGCCCGACCAGCGCCACCGTTTCGCCGGGGGCGATGTCGAGCGTGATGCCATCCAGCGCGGCGGTTTGCAAGCGCGCCGGATAACGGAAGGTGACCTGCTCAAAACGGAGCGCCGCTTGCCTGGGTTGCGGCAGCGGTTGCGGTGCTGCGGTTTCGGCGATGGCGGGCTGTGCATGCAGCAATTCCAGCAGGCGCTCGGTCGCCCCCGCCGCGCGCATCACATCGCCCCACACTTCCGCCATGGTGCCCACCCCGCCCGCCACCAGCACCGCGTAAAGAACGAACGAGGCCAGTTGCCCGCCGGTCATGTTGCCTGAATGCACCTGGTTCGCGCCGATCCACAGCACGAAAATAATCGCGCCCATCACCGCCGTGATAATCAGCGCCGTCATCGCGGCACGCACGCTGGTGCGCCGGATCGCGGTGACAAAGCTCGCTTCCGCGCGACCGGCGAAGCGCCCGGTTTCGCGCTGCTCCTGCGTGTAAGCCTGCACCGTCGGTATCGCGTTGAGTATCTCGCCCGCCAGCGCAGAGGCATCGGCAATCTTGTCCTGCGATTCGCGCGAGAGCTTCTTTACCTTACGGCCAATGGCGAAGATCGGCAGCATCAGCAAAGCCATCAGCCCGAGGTTCATTGAGAACAGATAAAAACTGGTCACCGCCAGCATGACCATGCCGCCGACAAACTGGAACAGGCTGCGCAAGCCCATCGAAATCGAGCTGCCGATCACGGTCTGGATCAGCGTAGTGTCGCCCGTCAGCCGCGACAGCACTTCGCCCGTCTGCAAGGTCTCGAAAAACTGCGGCGACTGCGCCAGCACCCGCGCATACACCGCGCTGCGCAAATCCGCCGTGACCCGTTCGCCCACCCAGGACACGGTGTAATAACGCGCCGCCACCGACAGCGCCCACAGGCTCGCCAATCCGAACAAGGCAGCGAAGTGCCCGTCCAGGCTCAACGTGCCCATCAGGCCGCCATCCGTGGTTGCACGTTGCCCGAAACCAAAATCAATCAGGTCGCGGAACGCCAGCGGCACCAGCAGGATGGTGGCCGAACTGAGACACAGCAGCGCAAAAGCCAGCACGACCCGCCCGCGATAGGGGCGCAGGAAAGGCCACAGATCCCGGAGAAAAGATAAACGTCGGGCGGCGGCAGGCTGAATTGGATTCGAGATGGGCATCCCTTGTTGTGCTTGGTGGAGAGTGGCATATTTTCCACTTTCCTGGCCCGGCTGTTTCATAAATTTGCGTGATGTGGCACGCGTAGCGGGCATGAAGTTTCACGAAGGAATGCCGTGGCGAATCCAAAAACAAAAACGGCGACTATCCGGCCGCCGCCCCGGTATTGAGTTGGCCATTAAACAGGTTGAAATGGTCGTCGCCCAATCTTCCTCGATGTAGGAATGGATTACCGAAGTGGCCTATGACCCGAAGACGGCTCTGTTGGTAGGTTGAGCGTGTGCAGAATTCTGTGGATTTGCTCGGGCAGCTTCGCATTCCAATGCTAATGCTCCTCGGGCGCTGACTTTCTGGCAGCTTTGGCCGAAGCAGATGCTAGACGGAACATAATTGCACGACGGCTGCGGGTCGATTAGAGGCCCTTGAAGTAGCGCAGGCTCAATGGTGAGAGTTCGCCCAATAGCGGCCATTCAGAAATTACCTCGAAAAAAGTCTTTCCTTTTAACAAGCTAGGTTAGATCGTGGGCGTGAAAAAGCCCGCTGTTATGCGGGCTTTTAAAGGTATCTGGCGTCCCCAAGGGCATACGCCGAAATCCCGACCATTATAACCACAAGCACTTGCAAAATCTTGCGAAAGCGACTGGCTATTTGCCCATAGCACAGCTACAAAGGATTGTCGCTCCAATCCGTTTGGCTTGCTGCCAGCAGCGCAGGCCAGTCATCTGGCGGATTACCTCTATCCAACATTTTCTGAAATATCGCGTAGGGATCAGATTTGCTGCCTGCAGAACGCAACGTGTGTTCGTCGTTGACCCAAGCAAAAACAATCACCTTCGCCTTCGAATCGTAACGAAAAAACAGCCTAAATCTGCGTCCGATTTTGGCTCTACGCCAATGGCGATAAGCCGTCCCCATCGTATTGCCCTGGCGATACTCCTCGCGGGCGGGATCACTTGGCACGATTTCAAAAATCAAATGACTCAAAGCTCGGTATAGCTTGACGTTGGCGTTGGCCGCAAAGTTTAGAGGATCAGACGCTTCAACTCGGTCAGAAGCTATCTTCAGCTTTTGAAGTTGCTCAATCAGGCAACCGTGAAACAGCAACGACCAACCGTGGCGCTGCATTAGAGGGCAACTTCGCCGACGATCTCCTCATCGAGATCAACGCTGTGATGCAGATTAGCCAGCATCGCCTGCGCCAGATCGTCCGGCATAGAGCTTAAGTGTTTGCCGGATTTAATATCGCTTTCCAGCAAAGCCAGAAAAGCGCCTATGGCAGGGTCTTCATGTTCTTCGTCGGCACGGGTTACCACGACATCAGAACCGCGTAGATCGAAGGCCACCTTGCCGCCGACCCCAATTCCCAATGCCTGACGGATAGGCTTGGGCAGGGTAATCTGGCCTTTTGAGGTTACAGTCGCTACTTCGTGAATGTGGGGCATGAAACACTCCTTACTGATTGACAGCTTTACTGTAAGGATATTTCCTTACCATGTCAAGCAGAAATTTTTCTTCGGTGAGATCAGGCGAAATCAGGGAAATGCGGCCTGCCGTTTCACGATACCCCATAATATGCAATCCAAAGAGCCAGAGCAAATATAAAAGGCATAAAAACGCCTATTAAGTAAACAATGTCTGTCAATCGGTACAAATAAGCTGATTGACAGACACATCATATATCGTATAAAGTTGTCAGGCATGTAATGACCTCTTAACAGCATTGATACCAATTAACCAGCACATAATGACCGAATGAGCACACTGCTATTTAACACACCAGAAGAACTCCAGACCGTTCTGGGAGAGCGGCTACGGCGCTTGCGTCTTAATCGCAATCTGGATCAGCGCACCACCGCCGAGAAAGCAGGCATCTCTGAAAAGGCGCTGCGTAATCTTGAATGCGGCCACGGATCAACTGTGGAGACTCTAATGCGCGTATTAAAAGCACTCGAATATCTTCAAGGCATCGAAATGCTTGCGCCAGAAATCAGCATCAATCCACTGGATTTACTTCGCCAATCCAAAGCGCCACAACGCGTGCGGCGATCCTCCAAGCCCCCCAAGGAAAGCTGATGGATACCCCGGTCATCGAAGTGCGCATCTGGGGCAAACGGGTCGGGGCAGTAGCACCAGACCCGCGCTTGGGTTGTTACGTGTTCGCCTACGACCCCGCATGGAGACGAGGCGGCATCGAGTTGGCGCCACTTACCATGCCTTTGGCTGATACCCGCTCCACCTTTGCCTTTCAGAATCTTTCCGAGCCCAGTTATAAACGCCTTCCCGGATTGCTGGCCGACGCGTTGCCCGACGATTTTGGCAATGCGCTGATCGATGCATGGATGACCAGCAAAGGGGTCGAAAAACGCTCCGTTACCACTCT
>CXWL01121404.1_pt1 | contig 12091 bp, 7 predicted proteins | sample 590931 | NCBI WGS metagenome assembly CXWL01 (sample SAMEA3498368, study PRJEB10139) | groundwater metagenome | biome: water well; material: biofilm material | place: Germany | collected 2015-04-27
GAGGATTGAGGAGAGGGCATCGGGGGAGAGCTAGGAGAGGGGGGGGGGTCGCCTTCTTTCGCGGGCAACTCGAACAGCAATGTTTCCACATTGGCGTTGACCAGATGCGCGGCAATCTGCGCGCCCATCACCCCAGCGCCCAGCACCGCCACTTTTCGGATAAAAAAGTTTTCGCTCATCACGCTCTCCAATGAAAAAGGGGGAGGCAACGCCTCCCCCTCCAAACACACTGCTTAGAAGCTGTGCGTATATTGCATGCTCAGGATGTCTACGCTGTTGCTGTAGGTACCGGTCAAATAACCCTTGCCGGCAAGATCGGCAGCAGCGGCACTTTGATTGAGAGAGGCCTTATTCACAAACAGATGGGCGTAGCCAAAGTCCAATGCACTTTCCTTGCTCGGCTTGTATTGCCCGCCCAACGACAACCAGGTACGGTCCGCATCGGGAATACGCACGGTTCGAAATGCGTCAGGAACTGGTGACTGATCAAATGCCACACCCACACGCGCCATCCATTGATTATTGTAGTGATAGTTGGCACCAGCGGAAACGCGCCAAGTGTCTTTCCAATTTTCAGGGGTTGGAGTACTCAACGAACTCCCATTCGTTTTCAAAACATTGAGCTGCTGGAAAACGCTCCAACCAGTCCAACTGGCATCGGCCATCACATCCCACTTGTCGCTAAGCTGGTGAAATGCGCTGATTGAAAAAGAGTCAGGCATCGTGATTGCCAGGGTGACGGCCTGATCGGGAAGTGCGGCGGCAAGCGCGGCGGGGCGGTTTGCAAAACTGACTGTGCCATTCAAGTTGTATTTGATACGCGACCGATAAGCAACACCAACACGGGTCTGCGGGCTGAGGTTAAACATCGCGCCGAAGTTATAACCCCAAGCGTTGTCGTTACCGGTGAGAGTGCTAACTCCTTCTATGCCTGGGCCACCTGCTGCCGCAAGTGCAGCCGCCGCACCGGCAAGTCCGCCAGCAGCAAAACCAGCCGCATAAGCTGCCGCGCTGTAATTTGTCACACCGCTTAATTCGCCATTGATGCGCTGATAGTTCAAGCCTGCACCGATACTAACAGTGTCATTGACTTTATAAGAAACTGAAGGGTTCAGATTGACTGTCTCAATCTTGGATTTGATGGCTTGGAATCGCCCCATCCAGTTGGCGTCATACTCGGTTTGCAATCCGAAAGGTACATTGATACCCAAGCCGAACCTCATCTGCGAATTGATCTCCATCGCAAAATAGCCATTTGGCACTAAAGCCCAATCTCCTGCATCGCCGCCTGCCCCTGTACCCGCAACTTGCAAAGGTGCCAGCCCTGTTGCAGTGCCAGAAAACTTCGCCGAAGGCTTGATCGCGTGCAGTGCCACCGCAATCTGCTTGCCGTTCAAGCGCGACATGCCCGCCGGGTTGAAAAAGATGGTACTGGCATCCTCGGCGCTGGCCGCACCGCCGGCATAGGCATTACCCAAGCCGCTGGCGCTTTGCTCGATCAGCGCAAAACCGGATGCTGCGGCGGTTCCGGACACTGCCGCCAGTGCCGCCGTAACGGAATAAGCTAGTAAGTTTCGTTTCAATTGCATGACATCCTCCCTTTGTTGTGGTTATAAAACGGATCATTCTCCCTGTTGCGCAATCATGCCTTCAATCGCCCGGCGGCACAATACGCGGCTTGCGGTCATCATCCACGGCGACATAAGTCAGGGTGGCCTCTGTCACTTTGACGCAAACCGGCTTGGCCGGGTCGCGCTGCGAATAAACCGCCACATCCACCGTGATCGAGGTGTTGCCCACCTTGATGATTTCGGCATAGAAACTCACCACGTCGCCGACGAACACCGGTTGCCTGAACACGAAGGAGTTTACCGCCACCGTGGCCACTCGCCCCTTGGCGCGGTGCAGTGCGGGGATGCTGCCAGCAATATCCACCTGCCCCATCAGCCAACCGCCGAATATATCCCCGACATAATTGGCATCCGACGGCATCGCCACTACGCGCAGGGTGGGCTGGCGCTGCGGCAGTGCGTCCAAAGCTTCCTGGCTATCCATTTCAGTGTCCCCCAATTCAACTAAGAAAAGCAGTTACCGTTTTTGTAGGTGCGAATTTATTCGCACGAGCAACGAGTTATGTGCGAATAAATTCGCACCTACAAAAACAGCCCGATATTATGAAATTACCGGACATTCTCCACAAACCGCTTTTTCAGGTTCAATGCCTTTCATAAAGCTGCGCGATTTCTTTCTCGTAGCGCGCGAATACTCTGGCGCGCTTGATTTTCAATGTCGGGGTAAGCAAGCCGTTCTCGATGCTCCACGGCTCTGTCAGCAACAGCACGCGGCGCACCTTGGCATAGCCGGGGAATTCGCCGATCTGTGCGGTAACGCGCTGCAACGCCTGCTTCTCGACGCGCGTGTCGCGCAAGGATTCCGGCATGTCGGGGCGCACCCCGACCTGCCGCGCGAAAGCTTGCCATTGATCGGGGTTAACCACCGCCAGCACGACCAGGTAAGGATGCCCCTCGCCATGCACCATCAACTGCTCGAACAGGTGGTCGCGCAGGATGGCGGCCTCCATGTCGGCGGGCGGCACTTTCTCGCCGTTGGACATGACGATGATCTCCTTCAGCCGCCCGGTGATGGTGATGTGGCCGTGCGGGCCGATGCTCGCGGTGTCGCCGGTGTTCAGCCAGCCGTCCTTATCTATCATCGCCGCCGTCGCATCGGGGTTGTTCCAGTAACCCAGCATGTTGCACGGCCCTTTCACCAGCAGCGCATTCTGTTCGCCGATGCGCACTTCTATGCCTTCGATCGGAGGCCCCACGGTGGATGGAAGATTATGCCCGACGCAATTGACGCTCACCACCGGGCTGGTCTCGGTCAAGCCGTAGCCCTGCACCAGCGGCAGGCCGAGCGCGATGAACAGGCGCGACACCTTGGGCGGCAATGCCGCGCCGCCGCTGATGGACAGGCGCAGGCGTCCGCCCAGCCGATCCATCACCTTGTCCGCCACCAGATGTTTGAGCACGGGCCACAGCAATAATTTTGGGCTCCACGCACCCCGCCCCTGCTGGTGCTCGAAGCGGTCCCAGCCGACATCCACTGCAAGCGTGAACAGCTTGTGCCGCAGCGGCGGCGCTTCTTGCAGCTTGGCGTGAATGGCGCCGTAGATGCGCTCGTAAATGCGCGGCACAGCAACCAGGATGGTGGGTCGGATAATTTTGAGGTCATCCGCGAGCAAGGGAATGGAACGCGCATAGGCCACCGTCGCCCCGGCCATCATGGCCATGTAGTAACCCGCCGTGCGTTCGAAGGCGTGCGACAGCGGCAGGAAAGACAGCATGGTATCGTTCGCGTCCACCGGGAAAGTCATCAGCCCGCCATAAGCGTTGTGGGCGATGTTGTGGTGCGACAGCATCACGCCCTTGGGCTTGCCGGTGGTGCCGGAGGTATACATGATGGTGGCCAGCGCATCGCGGTCGCGCACGCGCTCCCTGCCCATTTCTGCCTGCGCGGGCAACCAGTCCTCCGCGCACTGCAAGCGAGGGTCATCATTTCCGGAAACTTTTTCCAGGCTGACCAGCCGTTGCACGCAACCCAGTTGCCCGATCACCGTGCGCAAGTCCTGCCACTGCTCGTCTGCCTCGAACAGCAACACCTTCACCAGCGAGTCGTTGACGATGTAAGCCACATTGTCCGGCCTGTCCACCGTGTACAACGGCACCACCACCAGGCCGAGCGACATCGCCGCCTGCTCGAACATCACCCATTGCGGGCAGTTGCGCAACATGATGGCGACACGGTCGCCCGCCGCCAGATTTTCGTGCAGCAATGCTGTCTGCCAGCGCGCCACCTGCTCGCGCATTTGCGCCCAGGTGAGGGATAGCCAAGCCTCCTGGTGCGTGTCGAAATAACGGTAGGCGACGTTGTCCGGCGTGCGTTTCACCCGCTCAAGAAACAACCCATGCAGCGTGACCGCTTCGTCCGGTTTGATGTAGTGATTTGTATTCTCCGTCATGCTTATCCCCCATCAGTCGAGAAAAAAATCATTGAACAACGCCACTCCCGGCGTCGCCGCATACTGCCCGAAATCCTTCATTCCCGCTTCGCGCAGCACCTGCTCGTCCACGAAGAAGTTGCCGCTGCAAGCGCGGCTGTCGCGCGTCAAGATATGGTATGCCGCATCGGCCACGATGGCCGGTTTGCGCGAGGCGCGCAGGACGGCTTCGGGGAGATTGAATTCAACGGCGGCGGTGGCGATGGTGGTGCGCGGCCACAGGCAATTCACCCCTATACCTTTAGCCGCGCTGCCGTCGGCGGCAAACTCGCGCGCCATGCCCAGCGCGCACAGGCTCATGCCATACTTTGAGATGCTGTAGGCCAGATGCGGCGCGAACCATTTTGGGTCCAAGTTGAGCGGCGGCGACAAAGTGAGGATGTGCGGGTTGGCGGATTTTTTGAGATGCGGAATGCAGGCTTGCGAGGCGAAAAAGGTGGCGCGCATGTTCACCTGCCACATCAGGTCAAGTTTTTTGGCCGAAGTGTCCAGCGTGTCCGTCAGGCTGATCACGCTGGCATTATTGACCAGCACATCAATGCCGCCGAAATGCTGTGCCGCCTGCTCCACCGCAGCCTTGATCGCTTCTTCGTCGCGCACGTCCAACCGGATTGCCAGCGCCTTGCCGCCCGCCTGCTCCACTTCGGTGGCCACGCTGTATATGGTGCCGGGCAGCTTGGCATGAGGCTCTGCCGTCTTGCCGGTGATTACCACGTTCGCGCCATCGCGCGCGCAACGCAACGCAATTTCGCGCCCGATACCTCGGCTGGCGCCGGTGATGAAGATGGCTTTGCCGTGCAGGTCATTCATTGTTTTGTTATCTCCCTTAAAGGCAGATCGTTCCTCAAAGCCCCGCCGCCAGTTGTTCCGGCGCGAAATCGTCCACCATGATGACCATGCGCCGCAGGGCGTAGTCGCGTTCCAGTTGCAACGCCTGTTCCGCGCTGATGATGCCATGGTCGCGCGCTTCGGCGATGCGCAGCAATTCTTCCATTGCCTTTAGCTTGCCGGCCTTGCGCGCTTCTTCCAGCTTGGCCTGCAACGGCTCGCAGGCCAGCGTGCTGTGCAGCGCGGCTTCCAATGCACCCACTGCACTATTCTCGTCATAATCGCAAAATTCGCGTAGCGATTCGTTTGCCTCCTCTCCCGAGGATTCAAGATTGCCTTTCTCGTTTGTCCTTTCTCCCGCTTGCGGGAGAGAGTTAGAGAGAGGGGCTCTCTGCGGGAGAGGATTGAGGTGAGGGGAACGGGCATGGCGAGTTTCTTTCTTGCCATGCACGGTCGGCAGGTACATGCCCGCAGTCAGGCGGTCGCGCGCGGCGCCGGGTTGCAGCAGCAATACAGCCACTTGATGCCCGATTTTATCCGAGGGCGGAGGCAGGCATTTTCCGATTGGAAAGATAAGTGCGCGCAAAATTAGCGCCGCAAAACGGCTGGGGAAATTTTGCAGCACGCCGTCGAATGCCACCTGTATCTTGTACAGCGCATCCTGCATCGCCCAATGCAGCAGCGGCAAATCTTCATCCGGGCGGCCATCGTCCTCGAATCGCTTGAGCGTCGCCGAGCATAAATACATCTGGCTCAGCACATCGCCCAGGCGCGCGGAAATCTTTTCCTGGCGCTTGAGGCTGCCGCCGAGCACCAGCATGGACACGTCCGCCGCCAGCGCAAAGGCCGAGGAGTAGCGCGTCAATTGCTGGTAGTAACGCCGTGTCGCGCCGCCCGCCGGAACCGGGATGCCGCGCCCGCCGGTAAGGCCGAATATCAGCGCGCGCGCCGCGTTGCTGAGGCTGAAGGTGAGGTGGCCGAACAGGGCGGCATCGAAATTCTTCGCCGCGCGCTCCGCGTCGCTATCGTGCGCCGCCTGGATTTCCTTGAGCACATAAGGGTGGGCGCGGATTGCACCCTGCCCGAAGATAATCAAGCTGCGCGTCAGGATATTCGCGCCTTCCACCGTGATGCCGATAGGCATCTGCTGGTAGCCGCGCGCAAGGTAATTGCCCGGCCCCATGCAAATTCCCTTGCCGCCATTCACGTCCATCGCGTCGTTGATGACCGCGCGTCCGCGCTCGGTGCAATGGTATTTGACGATGGCGGAAATCACCGAGGGTTTCTCGCCCAGATCCACCGCCTGCGCGGTCATCTTGCGCGCCGCGTCCATCATGTAAAGGTTGCCGCCGATGCGCGCCAGCGCTTCTTCCACGCCCTCGAATTTGCCGATGGGCAACTTGAATTGCTTGCGCACACGGCCATATGCGCCGATGGTTCGCGCCGCCAGCTTGCAGCCGCCGGTGGCGCTGGCGGGCAATGAAATCGAGCGCCCCGCCGCCAGGCATTCCATCAGCATGCGCCAGCCCTGGCCGATGCGCTCCTGCCCGCCGATGATGTACTCCATCGGGATGAACACATCCTTTCCGGTGGTCGGCCCGTTCTGGAACGCCGAGTTGAGCGGAAAATGCCTCCGCCCGACCTGCACGCCGGGTGTATCGGTCGGGATCAGCGCGAGAGTGATGCCGCGCGATGCTTCCGCGCCGAGCAGATGATCCGGGTCATACAGCTTGAAGGCCAGCCCGAGCAGCGTGGCAACCGGCGCGAGCGTGATGTAGCGTTTCTCCCAGGTCACGCGCAGGCCGAGCACATCCTGCTGGCCGTCGAATTCGCCGTGGCACACGATACCGTAATCGGGAATCGCGCCCGCGTCGGAACCGGCGAACGGCCCGGTCAGTGCAAAGCACGGCACTTCCTTGCCCTGTGCCAGCCTGCGCAAGTATTTCTCCTTCTGCTCCGGCGTGCCGTAGTGCAGCAACAACTCCGCCGGGCCGAGAGAATTTGGCACCATCACCGTCACCGCCGCCGTGCCGCTGCGCGAGGCGACCTTGGCCACCACGGCGGAATGCGCCTGCGCGGAAAACTCCAGCCCGCCGTATTGCTTCGGGATAATCATGCCGAAGAAACCCTTGTCCTTGATGTACTGCCACGCCTCCGGCGGCAAATCCTGGCGCACGTGGGTGATGTCCCAGTCGTCCAGCATGGCGCACAAGGTTTCGGTTTCGTTATCGAGGAAAGATTGTTCTTCGGGAGTAAGCGCGGGTTTGGGATAATTCAGCAGCTTGTGCCAGTCCGGGTTTCCGCTGAACAAGTCGCCGTCCCACCACACCGTGCCCGCATCGAGCGCCTCCTGTTCGGTCTGAGAAACCTGCGGGAGTATCTTGCGGAAAATAGTGAGGATGAAATTGCTTACCAGCACGCGGCGCAGCAGGGGAATACCCAGCACCGCAACAACCAGGGACAGCACGATGATGATGATTTGAAAAGCATCGGCAGAAACCCGGCTTTGGATGGCGATGATGGGGACAAAGACTATCGTCGCCAGCAGCCAACTCCAGATGGAAGCCCGGAAAAATGCCAGCACCATCGTCACAGCCAGAACCGCAAACACAGTCAATACCGCCATCGCCGCTCCTTTTTCTTGTATTTTTAGACGCGTATGTGCCGAACTTTAACTCCAGTACGCGAAGCTGACAATGGTTTTCAGAAAACGGGAGCATCCATGCACGAACCGCGAGGAATGGAAGAGTGCAAAACCGGGCTTCCCTTTATAATGCCGCACCCTGAAACCTGGCTTCATTCCATTCGCGCATGCTGTTCGCATCAAAACATTCCCGCCCGCGCTACACCCGGCTAAACGGCTCGTCCGATGCATTGGCGCTGGCGCAGTATGCCGCGCGGCATTCCCCGCTGGCGGTGATCGCCGCCAGTGCGCTGGAAGCGCAGCGGCTGGTGGAAGAGATTCCGTTTTTTGCACCCGATCTGCGCGTGCATCTGCTGCCGGATTGGGAGACGTTGCCTTACGACCATTTTTCGCCGCACCAGGATTTGATCTCCGAGCGGCTTGCCACGCTGCACCATATCCGCAGCCAGTCCGTTGATGTAATTGTCGTGCCGATCACTACCGCGCTGTACCCGCTGCCCCCGGTGGAATATCTCGCCGCTTTCACCTTCTTTCTCAAACGCGGCGAAAAGCTGGTCATCGGCCATCTGCGCGGGCAGCTCTCCCTGGCCGGATACACTCATGTGCAGCAAGTGCTGGCGCCCGGCGAATACTGCGTGCGCGGCGGCCTCATAGACCTGTTCCCGATGGGCAGCACGGTGCCGTACCGCATAGACCTGTTCGATGATGAGGCAGAGACTATCTCCACTTTCGACGTGGACACGCAACGCACTCTGTATCCGGTGCCGGAAATCCGCCTGCTGCCCGCGCGCGAATTTCCGCTGGATGATGCCGGACAAACGCGCTTCCGCCAGAATTTTCGCGAGCGTTTCGAGGGCGATCCATCCAAGGCACGCATCTACAAGGATGTAAGCAAGGGCATCGCGCCCGCCGGGATCGAATACTACCTGCCGCTGTTTTTCGAGCGCACCGCTACCCTGTTCGACTATCTGCCCGGCAATGCCACGCTGTGCTTGCATCACGAGGTGGATGAAGCCATCGCCGGTTTCGCGAAGGATGCGGCTACACGCTACAACCTGCTGCGCGGTGACCCGCAGCGGCCCTTGCTGGAGCCGCATGAGCTGTTCATGGATGCGGAGCAGTTTTTCATCCGCGCTAAAGAGTTTGCGCGGCTGGACATCCTTCCCTCACCCCTAGCCACTCTCCCGGATGGCGAGGGGAACTTAAGCTCCTTCTCCCCCGGGGAGAGTGCTGGGGTGAGGGCTGCTGTTGAATCGAAAACCCTAACTCCCTGCCCCACCACCGCCATCCCGCCCATCGCCGTAGACAGGCGCGCCGAAGTCCCCACGCAGAAGTTCGAGGATTTCTTGTGCGGCTATGCCGGGCGCGTGCTGTTGCTCGCCGATAGTCTGGGTCGGCGCGAGATCATGTCAGGCTATCTGAAGGAATACGGCCTCACGCCGACCGTGTGCGACGACTACGCATCTTTCCTCTCCAGCAAAGAAAATTTCCTGCTCGGCGTCGGCTCGATCCAGAACGGTTTCATGCTACCCGATGACCGGCTCGCCATCGTCACCGAGAGCGAGCTGTATGCCGCGCAGCCGCGCAGCCGCGCTGCTCGCGCCGCGAAGAAGAGCAACGTGGAAGGCATGTTGCGCGACCTGTCCGAGCTCAAGCCGGGTGACCCGGTGGTGCATGAACAGCATGGCATCGCGCGCTACCAGGGCTTGATCGCCCTCGACCTCGGCGAGGGCGAGAATGAATTCCTGTTGCTGGAATATGCGGGCAACGACAAGCTGTATGTCCCGGTGGCGCAATTGCACGTCATCAGCCGCTACAGCGGCGGCGCGCTGGAAGCAGCACCGCTGCATAAACTGGGCAGCGCCGCGTGGGACAAAGCCAAACGCCGCGCCATGCAGCAGGTGCGCGACACCGCCGCCGAACTGTTGAACCTCTACGCCCAGCGCGCCCTGCGCAAGGGCCATGCGTTCAAGTTTACCTATCACGACTACGAAGCCTTCACCGCCGGGTTCGGTTTTGAGGAGACGCCCGACCAGGCCGCCGCCATCGAAGCGGTGATCCTCGACCTGCAATCCGGCAAGCCGATGGATCGCCTGATCTGCGGCGATGTCGGCTTCGGCAAGACTGAAGTGGCGTTGCGCGCAGCCTTCGTCGCGGTGATAGACGGCAAACAGGTGGCCGTGCTGGTGCCCACCACCCTGCTCGCCGAGCAGCATTTCCAGAATTTCTCCACCCGTTTTGCCGACTGGCCGGTGAAGATCGCCGAACTGTCGCGCTTCCGTTCCGCCAAGGAACAGACGCAGGCCTTGCAGGACATGCAGGACGGCAAGCTCGACATCATCATCGGCACGCACAAGCTGATCCAGAAAGGCGTGAAGTTCCACAACCTCGGCCTGGTCATCATAGACGAGGAACACCGCTTCGGCGTGCAGCAGAAGGAGCGCCTCAAGGCATTGCGAGCGGAGGTGGATGTATTAACGCTCACTGCGACGCCAATTCCGCGCACGCTGGCGATGTCGCTGGAAGGGCTGCGCGATTTCTCGGTGATCGCCACCGCACCGCAGCGAAGGCTTTCGATCAAGACTTTCGTCAGCGGCTATAGCCAGGGCATCATCCGCGAAGCGGTGCTGCGCGAACTGAAGCGCGGCGGGCAGGTGTATTTTCTGCACAACGAGGTCGAAACCATCGCCAACATGGCGGAGAAACTGGAGACGCTACTACCGGAAGCGCGCATCCGCACGGCGCACGGCCAGATGAACGAGCGCGAACTGGAAGCCGTGATGCGCGATTTCTACCACCAGCGTTTCAACGTGCTGCTGTGTACCACCATCATCGAAACCGGCATAGACGTGCCTTCCGCCAACACCATCCTGATGAACCGCGCCGACCGCTTCGGCCTCGCACAGTTGCACCAGTTGCGCGGCCGCGTCGGGCGCTCGCACCACCAGGCCTATGCCTATCTGCTGGTGGACAGCATGGAAGGACTCACCGCACAGGCGAAAAAACGCCTCGAAGCAATTCAGGCGATGGAGCAGCTCGGCAGCGGATTCTTCCTCGCGATGCACGATCTGGAAATTCGTGGCGCGGGTGAAGTACTGGGCGAATCACAAAGCGGCGAGATGCAGGAGATCGGTTTCAGCCTCTACACCGACATGCTCAATGCCGCCATCACTTCGCTGCGCCAAGGCAAGGAGCCGGACATGGCGCACCCGCTCGGCGTCACCACCGAAATCAACCTGCACACCCCTGCCCTGCTGCCCGACGATTACTGTGGCGACATCCACCAGCGGCTGGTGATCTACAAGCGCCTCGCCAACTGCAACACGCCGGAAGACCTCGATGAGATGCATCAGGAATTGATAGACCGCTTCGGCCTGCTGCCGCAACCCGCCCACGCGCTGATCGACTGCCACCGCCTGCGCATCGCCGCCAAACCGCTTGGCATCATCAAACTGGATGCGTCGAGCGAGGCGATTGTGATCCAGTTCGCACCGAATCCGCCGATAGACCCTATGAAGATCATCACCATGATTCAGACCAAGCGCCACATCAAGATGGCGGGGCAGGACAAGCTGCGGATTGAATTGAAATATGGGGAGTTGGGGCAGCGGGTGTTGGCGATTAGAAACTTTTTTGGCGAACTCGCATAAACGCATAATTTACCTATATTGAATATTTTGCTTGCATTTTTGCATAAAACAGGCAAATATCGCCACATCTTCGTGATTTATTCATAATAAGCATATGCTCATCGAATTCACTGCCACTAATTTTCGATCAATCAGATCACCTCAAACTTTAAGTCTAGTCGCAAGCAAAGCACTCAAAGAAAAGGATTTGGAAAATAACGCTTTTGAGGCTGGTATTGGTGATGATGGGCTACCCAGGCTGTTACGTTCAGCAGCCGTTTACGGCCCCAATGCCGCAGGGAAGAGCACGCTTGTGAGCGCACTTTCGTTTATGCGCAAATGGGTAAACACTTCAGCACAAAAAGCCCAAGTCGGCGAACCAATCAAAGATGTGCAGCCGTTCCGTCTCAGTGCAGACTCACGCAGACAAGACTCTGAATTTGAAATCCATTTCATTGAGGCCGGGGTTCGTTACCAATATGGTTTTTCATTAAACACAGAGCGCATCACCGCTGAATGGCTAATCGCCTACCCGCTTGGCAAACCGCAAAGATGGTTTGAGAGAGCGTTCGATGCATCAACACAAAAAGATCAATACAAATTCAGCGCCTTTTTGCTGGGAGGGAAAAAACTCCACAATGATCGCGCCTCGTTGACTATCGGCAATGCGCTTTATCTATCTGTGGCAGTACAAAAAGGCAATGAACAACTACGCCCGGTATTCTCTTGGTTTCAGAAGCGATTAAAAATTATTTCCGCGATAGACCATATTGACAGCGGGTTCACCGAACGTATGTGCGAAACACTGAAAGATAAAAAGCGCGTGCTGGAATTCATGAACAGCGCCGATATTTCCGTTCATGACATTGCTGTTGTTGCTGACCGAAAATTGACCCATTTGGAAGTGTTCTGCTGATCGAAAATTGACCC
>CXWL01007301.1_pt1 | contig 12087 bp, 8 predicted proteins | sample 590931 | NCBI WGS metagenome assembly CXWL01 (sample SAMEA3498368, study PRJEB10139) | groundwater metagenome | biome: water well; material: biofilm material | place: Germany | collected 2015-04-27
GCAACCCCGCATCTTCGATAAAATTGAAACGAAAGGTGCGGGGCAGGCAGGCGAAAGCGTACGGTTGATCCGCGCCTTTAATGTCTTGCGTCAATATGAAGAGATGGATTTTGCGCCCGCGTATGAACGTCTCGCAGAACATGTTCTGCCCGGCGGATTAATGATCGAAGGCACATCCACCCCGTTTGGGCAGTTGTGGGTTGCAAACCTCGCGAGGATGACGGTGGAAAGAAAATGGAAAATGGAGGCGCTGGTATTCAGCACCAACTTCCGCATGGGTTTTGAGATCACCGATTTTCAAGCCGTGCTGCCAAAAAATCACATCCATCATGTTGTGGCGGGCGAGCCTATTTTTGAATTCATGCAAGCGTGGAAGCGCTCCGCCGCGGAAACATCCCCTGCAAAGGCCTTCGGCCTGAAACAATGGTTTTCCGCTTCGGTGGAAAGCCTGGCGGCAAAGGGGTATAAAATTGACTTGAGGAAAAAATGGTTGGGCAAAGGCTGGCTGATCTGGAACCAGTGAAAGGGATTTATCGTCTCAAAAGGGGCTGTCCCCTCATCCAGAAAAAGGAGCAAACATGCAACACCCACGCCGAAGGTATTTTTCATTGGTCATGGTGGCGGCCGCCAGCCTGGCCTGCGCCATCCCCGGCATTGCCGCGCCGGAATCAAGCCTCCTCAGCACTGCCGTCGCACAGACGGTATCCGTCAGGCTCACACAAAACCTGCCGGAACCCTCCACGCCCACGCTGGGGTCGATCCCAACTTCGATTTACACGTTTACGTTAACCATCGAACCATCCATTACCTTAAGTCCCACCCTTACAAGTACGCCCACATTCACCTTCACACCTACATCTTCCGTTCCGTTGATAAGCGTTTCCCTCGCGACCAATTGCCGCAATGGCCCCGGCAAAGTATATGACCTGGAAGGCGCATTGCTGGTTGGAGAGTTCGCCGAAGTGTACGGGCGCGACCCCACAAGCAGGTATTGGTACATCCGCAACCCGGACCCGGGCGTTGAATTTTGCTGGGTATGGGGAGAGTATGCCACCATCACAGGTTCCCCCCTGCTTTTACCCGTCTTCACCCCGCCGCCCACTCCCACGCCGACGATGACGCCAACTCCAGTTCCATCTTTTAGTATGAAATTCAATAATTCTGATTCCTGTACAGGCTGGTGGGTGGACATTCTGGTAAAAAATACGGGGTCGCTTTCCTTCAAATCTGCGACATTCAAAGTTAAGGATACGGTGACCGAAGTGGAATTGATTGCCCACACAGACGGCTTCACCAATTTGGATGGATGCTTGAAAACAACCACAAAAGATACGCTCAGCCCCGGCGATGCATTCATCATTAGTTCACCGGCGTTCGACTACAACCCAAATGGACACAATATCCGCGTCGTTCTCAAGCTTTGTACCGAAAATGGGCAAAATGGCAGTTGCATTACCAGGAAGATCAATGTCAAACCCTGATTGGGGCGCCGCCCGCGGTATCTGGTTTTTCCTGGATGATCGCTGAATTGTGAAGCAAGCCCCCGCCTGCCTCCTTCAAATCAACACTTGATTTGGGGGAGGCAGGAGAGGGGTTAAACGCGCTCCCCTCGAAACTGTGTTTCATACAACTGAGCGTACAACCCGCCCACCGCGATCAATTCATCGTGCGTGCCGCGCTCGACAATTCTTCCCCGATCCATCACCAAAATTAAATCAGCGGCTAAGATCGTGCTCAGGCGATGGGCGATGACAATATTCGTCCTGCCTGCCATGACTCGTTTCAGCGCGTCTTGAATCAGGGATTCGGATTCGCTATCGAGAGAACTCGTGGCTTCATCCAAAACTAAAATTCTTGGGTTCTTCAAAATAACACGCGCCAATGCGATGCGTTGTTTTTCGCCACCGCTCAGGCGATAGCCGCGTTCACCCACGATGGTATCGTAGCCTTCGGGCAGGTCCATGATGAAGTTGTGGATGTTGGCGGCGCGCGCCGCAGACTCGATCTCCTCCTGCGTCGCGTCCATCTTTGCATACGTCAGGTTGGTGCGGATGGTATCGTGGAACAGGTAGGTCTCCTGCGTCACCATGCCGATCACAGACGAAAGCGAATCGAGGGTCACATCGCGCAGGTCGTGTCCGTCGAGGCGGATGACTCCCGAAGTGGGATCATACAAACGCGGGATGAGATAGGTGATGGTGGTCTTGCCCGCGCCCGATGGACCGACCAGCGCAACCAGACTCCCAGCGGATGCCTTAAAGGAGATTCCTTCCAAAGCGACTTCACGTGCCTGGGATGTTGGATCAGCTTCGGCTGAGTCAGAGGCGGGTCTTTCATCCCGACGATTGACCACGGACGACTGACCATTCTTCCCCTGAGAGTTTTTACTGTCCACTGACGACTGTCCACTGATCACTGTCTTTACATTATCCATGCTGCCATAGCGTTTAACTTCACTGAGCAGGATCGAATCATCGACCTTGTAATTGAAAGTGACGTTGTCGAATTCGAGTTCGCCTTTCAGTTCATCCGCTCTGAGCGTAGTCGAAGAGTCTTTTTCAGTAATTTCTTGCGGAAGATCAATGAGTTCAAAGACGCGCTCGAAGGAAACCATGCTGGTGCTGAATTCAACGGGCGCACCTGCAAGGCCTTGCAACGCGCCGTAGAGTGAGCCGAGATACGAACCGAAGGCGACGATGGTGCCGATGGTGAAGGTGCCTTGAATGACGTAGTAACCGCCGAGGCCGTAGACCAGCGCCGTGCCTACTGCGCTGACGAGGCCGAGGATGACGAAGAACGACGAGCCAATGACCGCGCGGCGGATGCCGATATCGCGCACGCCTGCCGCTCGTTGACGGAAGCGGGCTTCCTCTTCTTTGGAACGCCCGAATAATTTAACCAGCAGCGCGCCGCCGATGTTGAGAGTCTCGTTCATGTGCGCGTTCATCTGCGCGTTGAGGTCCATGCCTTCGCGGGCAATGTCACGCAGGACGACGCCAAGCCGCTGGGCCACGAAGATAAAAATGGGCAGGACGAGCACGCTCAACAGAGTTAATTTCCATTGCAGCGTGAGCATCACGGCGAGGATGGCAATTGCTTCCACCAGGTTGGTGACGATGTTGACGATGGTGTTGCTGATGGCGTTCTGTGCGCCGACCACGTCATTGTTGAGGCGGGACATCAATTCGCCAGTTTTGGTGTTGGTGAAAAACCGCAGAGACATGCGCTGTAGCTGCCCGAAGAGCGCGGAACGCAGGTCGTAGATCACGCCTTCGCCAACGGTTGAGTTCAAGCGACGCTGGACGACTCCGATGCCGCCGTTGAGAATGGGGACAAGCAGCAGCGCAATCGCGAGGATCGTCAGCTGGTTAAGATTCTTGGACGGCAGGACAGTGTCGATCATCTGCCTGAAGATCAGCGGCGAGACGAGGGTCAGCGCCGCGCTGAACAGGATGGTGACCAGCATTCCGCTGATATGCCACCAATACGGCTTGGCATAGTTGAGGACTCGCAGTAAAAGTTCTTTGGTCACTTTGGGCTTTTGGTCGCCCGAACGCATATATTGATACCAGCCACCGTGCATGGGAAAGTCTCCAGTCGATTAGTCTTTAGTCGGTTGTTGAGCGACTATGAGACTGGAGACTATAAGACCAGATGACTAATTCCGCAACTGGAAGAGCGGGTAGGTTAATGAAAGTCTGATGAGGAGGGAAAGGATAATTTTCTTATCTATTTATACTGGGCGCGGTCATGAATTGCAGTTTTCATTTTTAACGCAAAGCCGCCAAGCCGCAAAGATTCAAGGGTTTTCCTTCGCGCCTTTGCGACTTGGCGTTAAGAATTCCATTCGGCAAAAGCACATTTTATTCCCGCGGTCAGTATACTCTCTCACATGGAAGCCCATTCGGGCTGAGCCGCCAAAGGCGGCTTTCACTTATTGAGGCAGAACTTCAGTCCGCACGGGAATGGACTTCGTAGCAATAGTCCGTGGATTAATCCACAGGCGGGCGGCGGCGGAGTATCCATATTTGCCTATGGTGAATTTCGTGCTAAAAAAGAGACAGCCGCCTCTCGGTGACTGTCTCTTTCATTTCATTTTATATTTCGTACTCGCCAGGGTCTTCGTCCACGGCCATCATGGGTTCTTCGGCGGGGCGTTTATCGAGAAATTCCAGAGATTGCGCCACAACCTTCGTGAAGTACTTTGTTTCGCCTTTATCCTCATATTTGTCCGTCTTCAAGCGCCCTTCAAGAAAGATGAGACTGCCTTTCTTCAGATATTCCTGGCAAACTTCGCCGAGCCGTCCCCAGGCTTCGATGTTGACCCACTCGGTGGCTTCCTTCGTCTCGCCGTTCTTGTCTTTCCAGCGATTGCTGACGGCAAGGCTGAAATGGGTCACTTTCCTGCCTGTGGGCGTAAACTTGCTTTCGGGGTCCTTACCCAAACGGCCGATCAATTGAACGCGGTTTAGTGTTGGCATGGCTGTTCCCCTTTCATTTCATAACTTTTAGATGCTGTGTAACGTGTCATAATAGTCTCCTTTTTATCTAAAAGAACAATATTTGGTTGTATCGAACAGGTTATACTTTACGAAGTTACTTCTGTGTTCTCCACGGGTTTTGCTTCGCCTTCGGCAACGATCTTCTTCAAGACCAGCAGGCCGGTTTTCATCTCAGCCACCTGGTAGCCCGCAGGAACGGCATCCAGGGCGCCTTCCTTAACCTCTTTCGAGAAGAAGAACATTCTGCCCTTCGAGTGCAGATAATAGGTGTTTCCTTTTGAGTTGGTATGTCCGTAAGCCATTATTTTCTCCTTTTGTCTAAGTTGTAACAAGAGTGTAGAACAAAGTTTCTAGACTGTCAAGCCCCTAAAACATGGATTTGTATAGACGTATTTACTCGGAGCAGATATGAAAACCGTAACCACCCTCTCTGACCTAAGAGCCGCCCGCCTCTCTCTTAAGGGGACGGTTGGTCTTGTCCCGACGATGGGATATTTACACGAAGGGCATCTCTCACTAATTCAACGCGCAAAGGAGGAGTGCAAACATGTGATCGTGACCATCTTCGTCAACCCCACGCAGTTCGGGCCGAACGAAGACCTCTCGAAATACCCCCGCGATCTTGAGCGTGACTTGAATCTCATCCGCCCCCTCGGCGTGGATTTGGTTTGGAATCCGTCAGCGGAGGGTATGTATCCGTCTGGCTACCAGACCTGGGTGGAGGTGGAGGCGATGACCCGTCCACTGGAAGGCGCGATGAGGCCAGGTCATTTCAAGGGTGTGACCACCGTCGTGGCGAAGCTGTTCAACGCAACCCAGCCAGACAGGGCGTATTTCGGCCAGAAGGATGCCCAGCAGGCGGCGGTCATCCGCAAAATGACCCAGGATCTGAATTTCCCGCTGGAGATTGTGGTCTGCGCCACCGTGCGCGAGGCAGACGGGCTGGCGATGTCGAGCCGCAACAAGTATTTAAACGAGGATGAGCGCAAGGCCGCCACCGTGCTGTTCCGTGCGCTGAGTGCGGCGAAGGAACTTTATGAGGCGGGCGAGATGGATGCGGAAAAAGTAAGAGGAAAGATGAAAGAAGTGGTTACGAGCGAGCCGCTGGCGCAGATACAATACGTTTCGTGCGCCGATTACGACACCCTCGAAGAACTGGATGTGGTGAAGGGGAAAGCCCTGCTTTCGATGGCCGTCTTCCTCGGCAAGACGAGGTTGATCGATAATTTTGCGCTGGGGTAGATCATTCAGAAGGAATAGACCTTAGACTTTATTGAAAATAACACACAGGCACCGTCCCGACACTTGCGCCGCGCGCTACATCGTCCCGATGTTCTTGCGGGAGTGCGGTGAGGTTTTTTCGAGGAATTTAAACGCCTGACGGCAACCCTTCGACAGGCTCAGGGCAATGCCTTCGGGACGTTTTTTCTAATTACCGATAAAATCTATTATCGAAAATTAATTGGGGACGCTGATTCACGCTGAAAACGCAGGTTTCTTCTTTTTCTGACCCTGGAAAAGCCATGAACTTGCCGCTAAAAATGCTATTGCGAAATCAATAATTGAAATATAATTCCTGAACTAATAATTCACCTTACGCGATTTACTCGAAGACCCCGAAGGGGTGTCATAGCTCGTAAAATCAATATCATCCCTTCGGGATTTGGAATTCTTTCACGCAATTTTCTATCCTCCTGCCATCCCTTCGGGGTTGATCTGCGTAAGGTGAGGTAAAAAATCCTTTACTATGGGCTTCTTTTATATATGACACATTATTCGGTAGAAACAATTAAATCCCTCGAAAATAGATTTACAGGCTGTCACATCGAGAGGCCGCTGCGCGCGGAAAGATACGATGCCGGTGACCTCGTCACCTATGATGTGGCGCTGGTCACGCCGTCAAACGGTCAGAACATTGAGCGGGTTTCGCTGCTTATCGAGCGCTTTGTTGGCGGCGGGTTTGCGGGGCAGGTCTATAAAATTCGAGCGCTTTCCGTGGGGAGTGAAAACAGCCCTTTTCAGGTTGGGCAAACCTATGCTTTGAAAATATTCATCCCGCCTTCGCGAGGCGCGCTTTTTTTCAGAAACTTGCTGTATGGGGTTGGGTTCCAGGGTCCCTTCCAAATTCAATGCAATCCCCCGGCGGCCCGCGCAGGAGCGCTTTGGCAAAAATTCATCCGCCGCGCCGCCGCCCTGCGCTTCAACGATGAAAACGCGGTAAACGATGTTCACTGCACGTTGGTAGACCATACGCTTGGCAGTTGCGGCGAGATCAGCAATTGGGTGGAAGGGCGCACCTGGCGGCTCGAAGTGGACGATTATATAGACCTGCTTGCCGGCTGGGAAAAAAACGAAACGATCGAAGACGATTCGTTGGGTTCGCCGGAATACCGCGCCAAGAAAAAATTTCAGCAGGATTTTGTTTCATTACTGCATGAGATGGGCGCACATGAATTTGCAAGACAATACGAATGGTCCACCTGGAAGAGCCAGCCAAACGTTCTCAAACGCCTCGAATCGGACCTGGAGCCTGATCGCGGTTTAACGGCAGTGGATTTCAGGGCAGGCCTGACCCTGCTCCCCTTCCTGCCGATGAGTCCGGGCGATCTAAAATTGATCCTGCAAGGGGTTAAACGCGGGAGCCTCGTCCAGTTCGACCGTGGGGACGTGAATAAACTGGAATCCTTTGTAAAAAAACACCCATCAGATTTCGCGGACATCCTGCCCCTGCTCGAGGAATTGAAAACCTGCGAAACCGTCTATCGCAACTCCATCCCGGATATTACTCACAACCATGTCCGTCTTCTGTATGACAAAAACCTGCTCTCGACCATCGTCCACAGCGCCATCAGCGGCTGGAAGGTTAGGAATTTAACCGACCAGGCTGCCGCGGAAAAAATGAGCGGCAACAAACTGTTTTTTATATTTTATCTTTTGATTGGATTCGTCCCATTCATCGGTTCCATCCTCCGAAAGATGCTTGGGCGTCAGGAGTACCGCTCCCATTATTCCCGTCTGGTTTACGATTTCCCATACTTGAAACGCGCGCTGCTTGCCAGCCGCATCGAAAACATCATCCACTGGCATCGAGGGGAAAGGATCACGGAGGAAAAGGCCGAAAAGATATACGGATCGTTTTTGCAGTATATCTATCACCTGTTCCTCTCCTTTTTTCCCGACCAGGCCCATCGCTTTCTTTCAGACCGGCAATATTTCATCGAGTCGATATACAATGTGATGATTAAACCTTTGAGGCTGTATTTCAACGTCTCGATGCGCGAAGAATGGCTCAAAGAGATGGTCGCAGAAGGGGAACACATGCAGATCATTTCAAGGGATGATGCGGAAAAGATTCTTACCCAAATTCACGAGCCATTCATCCATAAATATTTGCAAAGCCTGGCGGTGCATGTGGTCATGTCTCCCGTGACTCGCGTCTTTTCTGTTGGGATTGCAATCCTGTACCTGTTGAGCCGCCCTGAAATGCCGCTCTGGGAGGCGTTTACCATTGCCGCCGGCATCATTGCGTTCTTCCAGATCATCCCAATTTCGCCCGGTTCCCTCGCGCGTGGAATTTATGTCTTGTTGGTTGTCATCAAGGAGAGGAATTTTACAGATTACAACATTGCCCTGCCGCTCTCCTTTTTTAAATATGTCGGTTATTTTTCGTTTCCCATTCAAATGACCTATCGTTACCCCACCTTGGCGAGGTGCATGGTGGGCTTTTGGACAACAAAAATGGTCGGAATGGTGCCGGTGTTTGGGGAGGCGGGCGCATTGCTGGAGCATAAAATATTCACCCTGTCATATAACTGGCCCCTGACCATTCGCCGAAAAATCTGGGATCGCAGAGATGTGCGGGAAATGCAAAAAGTGCGCGCCTGGCATATCGCGCCGATTGCCTTTTTGTTTGGCATCGTGGGCGGGTATGCAGAGTATCTTTATATGACCCGCACAGGCGCCGCGCCTTCCCTTCTATATAGTATTCCCATCCTTGTGGCCTTTGGGTTTTCGAGCGGGATTCTAATCAACATCGGCAGTGGAGGGGCGTCCGCGCTAAAGCGAGTGTCGTTTGCGGCGATTGGCAGCATTGGGATTGGTATTTTAATCAGCGTTGTTTCGACATTTATGAGAGGCCTGATGACCATTCCATTGACAGCGTTGGTATCGGACATTGCATGGCAGTCATTTATCCTTGCGACATTTGCCGCCATGGGCGCTGCTTTGACTGAATTCAAGGTGTAAATCCANNTTCATTCACTCACCTTACGCAAATTTTGTGTTTTTTAGGGTATGTCGCCCTGAGCGCTAGCGCATCGTCCCCGAAGGGGGAAGGGTCTCTACGACTATCTCAGAGACCCTTCGCTCCGCTCACATCGTCCCGATTCCTTCGGGAGGGAATCATGCGTGGCGCGTAAGATGAGCAATTCATAAATCGAACAAGGCTCAAGGAAGACCAATCACAAACGACACCATTGTCGAAATGTAATTTTACAAATAGAATTCAAGAAACTCTTAGGAGGGAATAAAGATGACATGAAATTTCCACCCCATCGTTTTCATAATTCAAGCACAAGTTTTGAGCTTCCTGTTTTGTTCAGCCCATTCAAAAAACAAGCCTCAAACTTGACCGGAAACATTCTTTTTTGATCGGAGGAACCTATGAAACGCTTTCAAAATACCGCCCTGTTTGTATTGATATTCCTTGCCGCTTGCGGCAGTATTCCGGGGCTCGGCTCCACTCCCACACCATCCCCTGAACCCACCTTCACATTCACCCCAGCGCCAACAGAGACACAAACACCTGCGCCCACTGCAACCCTTGACGCTGCCGCAACCCTGGCGGCCCAACAAACACAAACCGCAAGCATTGTGCTGGATGAACTGGAAAGCCTGCTGAGTGATTCAGAAATTTCCCATCAGGATGGGCAAATGGCATGGCAGGAAAACGAACCCATTACCGTCAGCCTTTCCGGACCGGAGGTGGATCGCGCAGAAATCGATAAAAAAATCACTGCGGGCAATTTTATTTTGAAGTCGGATGTGACCTGGAATGCGTCAGGGATCATCATTTGCGGCGTGATCTTCCGCTCGGAGCCGAACATTGAACAGGGCAGACAATATAATTTCCTATTCATGCGTTTTTCGGGCTTGCCCGCCTGGTCGATCGAATTCCATGAATTTGGCAGGTTTAAAAATTCGCCCTCCTCGGTAAAATACTCCAGCGCACTGAATCAAGGTAATGGCACAACCAACCAGGTCATCCTTATGGTCAAGGATGAGCAGTTCACCGTTTACATCAACGGAGTGCGGCAGGGACGGTATTTCGACAACAGCAAACAGCGCACGGATGGCGTGTTTGCCTTCCTGGGCTACCAGGACTCAGGCAAAGGAAGCTGCAAATTCGAGAACAGCTGGATCTGGGAATTAAAATAAAGTAACTTGACTCACCCCGAATTGCTTTCGGGGTGAGTTCTCTGTTAGGGTAATCGAAGGCAATGGGACAGGCTCATTTCGAAATAAAGTGACTGTCACTTTGGTCTCCCTACCTCTTCAACTGCCTATACTTGGCCCTGTGCGGGTTGAATCCTTTCCAAACTTTTCCATCATCATCGTTTCGTAATCGGACCCGTTGCCGATGTACATCTTGGCGGTGGAGTCTTGTGCGGGGACAAGGAGAGGGACACAGATGTCAACCCTTGTGCGGCGGCTGGCGCCTTTTGGAATGGCGGTTGCATTTACGGCTGGGTATCGGGGTCAATCCACGGCAGAGGATCGGGATCTACCCAGTTGGTGCCTTTGCCTGTGCGCGTGGAGGTATTTAAAGCGGGGGCAGAGACAACCTTTCCGCCGCCGCTAACAGAGCCGCGCTGGTCGCCGTTGGGGAGGACGATCCAGCCTGCCACCAGGTCTACGCCGTCCACGGTGTCTTCGCCGCGATACAAACCTGCGGGTTGATCAGCTTTGGTGACGGTGAAGGTGAGCGGGGAACTGCCAGAGGGGGTGAATGTCCCAGTAAAGGAATCCGCCGCGAGGTCGGCAGTGAGGCGGGCGCCGTCCGCGTTGGTCAGGTCTAGGGACGAGCCATCCACGCTTCCTTTGAACCAGGCAGAGATGTCCGCGCTGTCGCAGACGTAGGCGGTGACTTCGCCGTTCTTATGAAGGATAACGGCGATGAACGCGTCTGAGCCATCCACTTTGCCAACGAAGGAACCGCTGACGGGTTTCGCCGCGCCTCCACAGGCGGTGAGGAGCAGGCTGGCGAAAAGGATCACGAGAATAAATCTAAATGCGCTTTTCATGTGGTGTCTCCTGTAACAGTAAGATTTATGAATAGAACACGATTGGGATTAGAAAGTGACAGTCACCTTTGCATCATCGTTTCGTAATCGGACCAGTTGCTGTCCATGTCATTGCGAGGAGGGTGCTCTTCCCGACGAAGCAATCTCCCACTCGACGAGGAGATTGCTTCGGGCAAAGAACAAGTGCGCCCTCGCAACGACATGAATCTTATTTACCTCTTCAACGTTCTATATTTCACCCGATGCGGGGTGAGGTCTTTGCCGAATTTTTCGATCATCATCGTCTCGTAGTCTGACCAATTTCCAATATACATCTTCGCAACCGAATCACCTTCAAACACAACGAGATGTGTGCAGATGCGGTCGAGGAACCAGCGGTCGTGGCTGACGACTAATGCTGTGCCTGCGAATTCGGTCAGGGCTTCTTCGAGGGCGCGCAGAGTATTGACGTCGAGGTCGTTGGTCGGTTCATCCAAGAGCAGAACGTTGGCGCCTTCGGTGAGGGTCTTGGCTAAGTGAACGCGGTTGCGTTCACCGCCTGAGAGGATGCCGACCTTCTTTTGCTGGTCGGAGCCTGCGAAGTTGAAGGAGGAGACATAGCCGCGCGCGTTGACTTTGCGTTTGCCGAGTTCAAGATTTTCTGCGCCGCCTGAGATTTCTTCGTAGACGGTTTTCTCAGGGTCGAGGGTGCGGGTTTGGTCAACGTATGAGAATTTGACGGTGTCGCCAATTTTGACGGAGCCGCTATCGGGTTTCTCTTTGCCGATGATCATTTTGAGCAGGGTGGTCTTGCCTGCGCCGTTGGGACCAATTATCCCGACGATAGAGCCTGGGGGAACAGAAGCAGAAAAGGAGTCGAGAATGAGGCGGTCGTCGTAACTCTTCGTCACCTTATCAAATTCAAAAACAACGTCACCGAGGCGCGGACCAGGCGGGATGTAAATATCCAGCTCTTCGCGGCGCGCTTCGGCTTCCTGCCCCAATAATTTTTCGTAGGCAGTGACGCGGACTTGTCCCTTGGCTTGACGTGCCTTGGCGCCCATGCGAATCCATTCGAGTTCGCGGGCGAGAGTCTTTTGGCGCTGGCTTTCGGATTTTTCTTCGAGGCGGATGCGCTCCTGTTTTTGTTCGAGCCAGGAGGAGTAGTTGCCTTTGTAGGGGATGCCGTAGCCGCGGTCGAGTTCGAGGATCCAGCCTGCGACGTTGTCGAGGAAGTAGCGGTCGTGGGTGACGGCGATGACGGTGCCTTTGTAGTCGCGCAGGTGATGTTCGAGCCACGCCAC
>CXWL01121164.1_pt1 | contig 12087 bp, 11 predicted proteins | sample 590931 | NCBI WGS metagenome assembly CXWL01 (sample SAMEA3498368, study PRJEB10139) | groundwater metagenome | biome: water well; material: biofilm material | place: Germany | collected 2015-04-27
TTCCTCAAGGCGCAGGGCAAGAGCATCAATGTGCTGTATGCGCACAACGACGACATGGCCATCGGCGCGATCCAGGCGATCGAGGAGGCGGGCCTGAAGCCGGGCACCGATATCCTGGTGATCTCGATCGACGGCGTGAAAGGCGCGTTCCAGGCCATGGCGGCCGGCAAACTGAACGTCACCGTCGAATGCAATCCGCTGCTCGGGCCGCAACTGATGGCCGCCGCGCAGGCGGTTGCCGCCGGTAAGCCGGTCGCCAGGCGCATCACGGTGCTGGAAGGGGTGTTCCCGGCCGAGACCGCGGCGCGTGAACTGCCAAACCGCACATACTGATCATGGGTGGTACTCAAGCCCAGGCGCCGGTGCTGGAACTGCGCGGCGTCTGCAAGCAGTTTCCCGGCGTGCGCGCGCTGCATGACGTGTCGCTGCGCCTGTTTCCCGGCGAGGTGCACACGCTGATGGGTCAGAACGGCGCTGGCAAGTCGACGCTGATCAAGGTACTTACCGGCGTGTATGCGCCCGATGCCGGCAGCATCACGCTGGCAGGCGCGCCTATTCGTCCCAGCTCCACGCTTGACGCACAAAAGCTGGGCATTTCCACCGTCTACCAGGAAGTGAACCTGTGCCCCAACTTGTCGGTCGCGGAGAACATCTTCATTGGCCGCTACCCGTGCAAGCTGGGCATGGTCGACTGGGGCACCATGCGCGCGCGCGCCAGGGAGCTGCTGGCGCAGCTCGAGATCGACATTGACGTCGGCGCGCCGCTGTTGTCCTTTCCGCTGGCACTGCAGCAGATGGTGGCAATTTCGCGCGCCTTGAATGTGTCGGCCCAGGTGCTCATTCTCGATGAGCCGACCTCCAGCCTGGACGAAGCCGAAGTGCAGTTGCTGTTTCGCGTGCTGTCACGCTTGCGCGGGCAGGGCATGGCGATTTTGTTCGTCACCCATTTCCTCGATCAGACGTATGCGATCTCGGACCGCATCACCATCATGCGCAACGGCGAGACCGAGGGCGAATACGCCTGCGATCAATTATCGCGCCTGGCGCTGGTCAACAAGATGATCGGGGTCTCGGCCGACACCGAAGCTGCGCCACCGCAGGCCGTGGCGNNTCGCTGCGCGCGGGCGAGATCCTGGGACTGTGCGGCCTGCTCGGTTCAGGGCGGACCGAAACGGCGCGCCTGCTGTTCGGCGCCGACAGGGCCGATGCCGGCAGCATCACGGTGGCAGGCGCGCCGCAGGTGCTGGCCACGCCGCGCGACGCGATCGCCCAGGGCATCGCCTTCTGCTCGGAAGACCGCAAGCATGAGGGCGCGATCCTCGAACTGTCGGTGCGCGAAAACCTGATTCTGGCGCTGCAGGCGCGCGCCGGCCTGCTGCGCGCCATTCCGCGCAAGCTGCAGGACGCGATGGCGCTCGACTATGTGCAAAAACTCGGCATCAAGACCGCCGACATCGAAACCCCGATCGGATCGCTCTCGGGNNATTCTTTTCATCTCATCGGAGCTGCCGGAAGTGCTGCGCTGCGCCGACCGGCTGCTGGTGATGCGCGAGCGCAAAGGCTGCGGCGAATACCAGCGCGGCGAGCTTGATGACAGCTCGGTGCTGCAGGTGATCGCAGGGGAGGCGGCATGATCGCGCGCCATCCCCTGTTCCGGCCGCTGGCCGCGCTGGCCCTGCTGCTGGCAATCGACGTCATGTTCATTCCCGGCTTTCTGCAGCTGTCGATCCGGGACGGCCATCTGTACGGCAGCCTGGTCGACATCCTGAACCGCGCGGCGCCCCTGATGCTGGCCGCGCTGGGCATGACGCTGGTGATCGCCACGCGCGGGATTGATATTTCGGTCGGCGCCGTGGTGGCGCTGTCGGGCAGCGTGGCCGCGGTGCTGGTGGGCGGCGGCCCGCAGGCCGAAACGCCGCTGCTGTGGGCAATGGCGGCTGCGATGGGCGTGGCGCTGCTGTGCGGCCTGTGGAATGGCTTGCTGGTTGCCTCGCTGGGCCTGCAGCCTATCGTGGCAACGCTGATTCTGATGGTTGCCGGGCGCGGCCTGGCGCAGCTGCTGACCGACGGCCAGATCATCACGGTCTACCACGCGCCGTATTTTTTCCTGGGCGGCGGCCATTTTCTGGGCCTGCCTTTTGCGCTGACGGTGGTGGCGCTGGTGTTCGCCGCGATAGCGCTGATGATGCGCAAGACGGCGCTGGGGCTGTTCATCCAGGCGGTCGGCATCAACCCGGTGGCGGCGCGCCTGGCCGGACTGAGAACGGCCACGCTGATCGTGTTCGTGTACGTGTTCTGCGCCGCCTGTGCCGGGCTGGCGGGCATGATGGTCAGCTCGAACATCAAGAGCGCGGACGCCAACAATGCCGGCCTGCTGCTGGAGCTGGACGCGATCCTGGCCGTGACGCTGGGTGGCACCTCGCTGGCCGGCGGCAAATTCAGCCTGGTCGGCAGCGTCATAGGCGCGCTGATCATCCAGACGCTGACCTTCACCATCTATTCGCTGGGGGTGCCGCCGGAAGTCAATATGGTGGTCAAGGCGATCGTCGTCTTCCTGGTGTGCCTGTCGCAATCGGCCCAGTTCAAAGCACTGTTTTCGCGGAGGACCGCATGAAGTCAAACGCCTTTACCCCGCTGGTCACGCTGGTGCTGCTGGCGGCCATGCTGGCCATTGGCGGCGTCGCCTATCCCGGCTTCCTGTCGGTCCAGGTGCTGTTTAACCTGTTGATCGACAATGCTTTCCTGCTGGTGCTGGCAATCGGCATGGGCTTTGTGATCCTGTCGGGCGGCATCGACCTGTCGGTCGGCTCGGTGCTGGCGCTGGCGACCATGATCTCGGCCTGGCTGCTGAACGTGGCCCACTGGCCGCCGCTGCTGGTGATTGCCACCGTGCTGCTGCTGGGTGCACTGTTTGGCGGCGCCATGGGCTGGCTGATTCACGCGTTCAAGCTGCAGCCGTTCATCGTCACGCTGGCCGGGATGTTCCTGGCGCGCGGGCTGTGCTACCTGATCAGCATCAATTCGATCACCATCGAAGACCCGTTGTACCTGTCGATGTCGCAGGCGCAGTTTGCGCTGCTGGGCGGCTTTGTCTCGCCCAGCGCGCTGGTGGCGCTGGCGATGCTGGGCCTGGCCATCTGGCTGGCGCACTACACTGCCTTCGGGCGCAGCGTGTATGCCATCGGCGGCAACGAGCAGTCGGCTCTGATGATGGGACTGGACGTGGGACGCACCAAGGTGCTGGTGTATGCGTTCAGCGGCTTTTGCGCGGCGCTGGCCGGGGTGCTGTTCTCGTTCTACATGCTGTCGGGCTACGGGCTGCACGCGCAGGGCGCGGAACTGGACGCCATCGCGGCGGTGGTCATCGGCGGCACCTTGCTCTCGGGCGGCTACGGCTACATTGCCGGTGCGTTGTCGGGCGTGCTGGTGCTCGGTACGATCCAGACGCTGATCGCCTTTGACGGCACGCTCAGTTCCTGGTGGACCCGGATCGTCATTGGCGCACTGCTGTTCATCTTTTGCGGCGTGCAGCGGCTGATGGCCATCATGGCGGCGCGCCGCACATCAACATAAAAATACAACCACAGGAGACATCATGATCAAGCAGGCACTTGGCGCTATCGCGCTTTGCATCGTCGCGGCCTACGGACACGCGGCCAATCCCATCGTCAGCGACATTTATACGGCCGATCCGGCCGCACTGGTGGACAAGGGCAGGGTCTACCTGTACGTGGGCCACGACGAGGCGCCCGAAGGGGGCAAGGACTACGTGATGAATGCGTGGCGCGTGTATTCGAGCTGCGACATGGTGCGCTGGACCGACCACGGCTCGCCGATCCAGTATTCAACCTTCAAGTGGGCCGGGCGCGACGCCTGGGCCAGCGACGTCGTCAAGCGCGACGGCAAATTCTATTTTTATTCGACCGTGGACCACAAGACGGTGCCGGGCAAGGCAATCGGGGTGGCGGTGGCGGACAGTCCGACCGGCCCGTTTGTCGACGCCCGCGGCACCGCCCTGGTGACCAATGACATGACCAAGCAAAGTCCGATCATGTGGGACGACATCGACCCCGGCGTGTTTGTCGACGATGATGGCCAGGCCTGGCTGTACTGGGGCAATACGGTGCTCAAATACGCCAAGCTGAAGCGGTCGATGACCGAGCTGGACGGCCCGATCATGAGCCACGACATCAAGGACTTCACGGAAGCGCCGTATGTCCACAAGCGCGGCAAGACCTATTATTTGTCGTACTCACGCTTCTTCCCGGAAGAAACCGTGTATGCGACCAGCGCCAGTCCCGCCGGGCCGTGGGCATTCCAGGGTGTCATCATGGAAAAGAATGAGGGCGTCAAGACGATTCATCAGGCCATCATCGACTTCAACGGCAAATCGTATATTTTTTATCACAATGCCAAGTTGAAGGGCGGGGGTGAATTTCGCCGCTCGGTTGCTGTCGAAGAGTTGCGCTATGAGCAGGATGGCCGTATCGGCTTGATTGCGCAAACGTCAGGCGGGCCCAAGGCCAATCCCACTGCTGCGTGCAAGTGATATGCGAAAGCGTATCGATTTCGCACTTCCAATATGATTGAGGGTAAAATTTTATGATGGATACCCTCAACCCCAACTGGTTTCTGAAAGCGCGACTGAAGACGCGGCAACTGCTGCTGCTAATCGCACTGGACGACCACCGCAACATCCACCGCGCGGCCGAAGAACTGCACATGACGCAGCCAGCGGCGTCCAAGCAAGTCAAGGACCTCGAGGAAATGCTCGACGTGCGCCTGTTCGACCGCCTGCCGCGTGGCATGGAGCCAACCATGTACGGCGAAACCATGATCCGCCACGCCCGCATGGCGCTGACCAGCCTGGCGCTGGCGCACGACGACATCGTCGCGCTCAAGGCCGGCCTGGCAGGACAGGTGGAAGTGGGTGTGATCATGACGCCGGCCATGTCGCTGCTGCCGCGCGCGATTGCGAACGTGAAAAAACATGCGCCCATGCTGCGCATCGAAGCGCATATGGAAGCGAGCAATGTCCTGCTGGACCGCCTGCAGCGCGGCACGCTCGATTTCATGATCGGCAGGATACTGGAGAAAGAGAACTCGTCGGGGTTGATTTACGAGGAGTTGACAGAAGAACCGGCATGCGCGGTGGTACGTACAGGGCACCCGCTGCTCACTGTCAAAAACCTTAGTTTGCAAGATATCTACGACAAAGCTTGGATTTTGCCCCCACACGGTAGTATCCTTCGCCACCGCTTTGACATGATGTTCCGGCGCGCGGGTCTTGAAGTGCCCGTTAACGTTGTCGATACCACTGCAATATTGCTGATCACGGCGCTGCTGCAGCAAACCGATGCATTGCACGTCATGCCGGTCGATGTGGCGCGATATTATGCGTCGCTCAACGTGATTAGCGTTTTACCTATAGAATTGCCGTGCAAAATGGATGCGTTTGGTATCATCCGGCAGAAGGATCATCTGTTGTCTCCGGGAGCGGAATTGCTGTTGAATGCAGTACGTGCCGCCGCTGGAGAGCTCAACTAAGCTTGCGAACCTGTTTGAAGTGTTGTATTTTTGCGAAATCGACATATGAACAAGTTGTTATGTTCGGTAACGAACCGAGCTTAAGTTGATAAGAAGGAATAATATGTACTCTGCTACGAATTAGTCCTAGCGAGCCCCCAAAACCACATAGCGAGAGAAAAACATGAAATTTACAAAAAACGTTGCATCGATGACCGCGATTGCTGCTGCAGCAATGCTGATGAGCACCGCTGCAAGCGCTCAAGACGCTGAGTTCGTGAACCCTGAGTGGGCGAACAAGGCTTACTACGTCGGCGCCGCGATCGGCCAGTCGAAGTCGAACATCAATGACGCTGACGTTATCCGTTCGCTGACCCAGCCAGGCGTGGTTGTCACTTCGTACCAGAGCGACGAAAAAGACACCGCCTTCAAACTTTTCGCAGGCAAGCAACTGAACCGTTTCTTCAGCGTTGAAGCCGGTATCTTCAACCTGGGCACCCATAGCTTCAACACCAACAGCACCACCAATGGTTCGGCTGGCGGCACTGCCGGCGCCAACATGCGCTATCGCGGCGCGACGCTGGACCTGATCACCCAGATGCCTTTCACCGAGCGCTTCTCGGCTTACACCCGTCTGGGCGTGGCGTACACCATCGCCAAGACCGACTACACGGGCAACCGCAGCGTCTTCCTGGCTGACAACGAAGAAAAAACCGCAGGCGCGCACGTTGGCCTGGGCATGGAATACAAGTTCAGCGAAGCGCTGGCAATGCGCGGCGAATACGAGCGTACCCGTGCTGACGACGGCATCCGCACCAAGGCCAACCTCGACCTGCTGTCGCTGGGCCTGGTCTACAAGCTGGGTCGCCCAGCTGCTGCACCAGTGGTCTACACCCCGCCACCAGCAGCACCGGAAGTCGCGCCTGAAGTAGCACCGGCACCAGCACCGATGCCAGCACCAGCGCCAGCACCAGCGCCAGTGCCAACCTCGGAAAAAGTATCGTTCGCCGCTGAAGCCCTGTTCGACTTCGACAAAGCTGTTGTCAAAGCCGAAGGCAAAGCTGCCCTGGACGATCTGCTCAACAAGCTGCAAGGCATGAACACCGAAGTGATGGTAACCGTTGGCCACACCGACTCCGTCGGTTCGGACAAGTACAACCAGAAGCTGTCGATGCGCCGTGCTGAAGCTGTCAAGGCTTACATCGTCTCGAAAGGCGTTGATGCATCGCGCGTGTACACCGAAGGCAAGGGCGAGTCCCAGCCAATGGCTGACAACAAGACTGCAGCTGGCCGCGCGAAGAACCGTCGCGTAACCGTTGAAGTTGTTGGTACCCGTACCACCAACTAATCCTCACGGATCAGTGTAAAAAGGCCGCCGGGCTTGCCCGGCGGCTTTTTTGCGTTAACGGCTCGTGGTTGGTGCCCGTTGTATTTTCCGTTAGGCAAACTCTACGTTCGGTTCCGAACAGATACACAGTGTGGTGATAGACAATACTGGAGGTCGCAGCAGTACATAACAATGCGTGTCACCCACGAAGGAAACATCATGAATATCCGCACCAGTTCCCGCACCCTCCTTTGCACGGCAGGATTGATCCTGACGGCGCTGCTTTCCGCCTGTGGCGGCGGCAGCCAGGGGCGCGACCCCATCCTCGGCATTGAAGGCACCGGCCTGGTCAGCGTGGTCGTGACGCCGGCCACGGCCTCGATCGCCATGGGCGCCACCCAGCAGTACATCGCCACCGCCAACTTCGCAGACGGCTCGGCGCGTGTCGTCACCACCGAATCAGGCTGGACCTCGGGCACGCCCGCGGTGGCCACCATCGTTGCCGGCAGCGGGCTGGCCACTGGCGTGAGCGGCGGCAGTGCCAGCATCAGCGCCAGCTACGGCAGCAAGAGCGGCAACGCCGCGCTGACGGTGCGTCCGAATCTGGTGGCCATCGTGGTCACCCCTGGCAACCCGACCATTTTGGCCGGTACCAGCCAGCAGTTCAGCGCGAGCGCCAATTACTCGGATGGCAGCAGTGTCCTGATCACGACGCCGCTGACCTGGACGTCGTCGAATGTGCCGGTCGCCACCGTCAACAGCAGCGGCCTGGCCAGCGGCTTGGCCGCCGGTTCCACCATCATCTCGGCCAGCAACGGCGCCCAGAGCGGCAGCGCCGTGCTGAACGTGGTCACGCCGCCACCTGTCGTGCCGGGCTTGCCGCCGGTGATTCCACCGTTCGTGCCGCCTGTGCTGCCAGTTCCTGTCAACACGATCGACCTGGGCGCCGCCACCAATTTCGCGGTCCTGGCCGGCACTGCGCTGACGAATAATTCGAACGTCACCACGATCATCGGCGGCGACGTCGGTTCGCCGTCGCAGACCGTGCCGCCCACCCTCAAGGCGGGCTTTAACAACTACGTGGCCGGTCCCGAACTGAGCAACGGCCTGGCCGCGCTGACTGTCGCCATTACCGACGCCAACAGCCGTACTTGCACGGTCAGCTCGGCTGCCGGCGTTGACCTTGGCGGCCTGATCCTGCCACCGGGCGTCTACTGCTATGACGGCGCCATCAGCATTACCGGCACCCTGATTCTGAACGGCCCCGGCGTCTACATCTTCCGCACCAAGATGACGCTCAATGCCACTGCCGGGGCGATCGTGGCCACCGTCAATGCCGACCCGGCCCAAGTATTCTGGGTGCCAGTCGGCGCCACCACGCTCGGCGCCAACGGTCACTTCAAGGGTTCGATCCTGGGACAGTCGGCTGCCATCACGGTGGGCGACAACACCGACCTGTTCACCGGCCGCGTGCTGTCCCAGGCCGCTGTCACGCTCGCCAGCAACAAGATCGACAAATAAGCCACGCCCACCTTACCGAAAGCACATCATGAAATTACTTAAACAAGCTGGCGCGCTGAGCGCCATCGCTGGCGCCTTGCTGGCCAGCCAGGCGGCGTGCGCGGCGGACCAGTCCTTCGTCAACCCCGAGTGGGCCAATTCCGCATGGTATGTGGGGGCCGGCATCGGCGCCTCGCGCGCCACCATCGACGAGGAACGGATCCGGCGCGCGCTGGTCAGCAATGGTTCGAGCGTGAGCTCCTTTGACAAAGATGACCAGCATACGGTGGCCTACAAGGTCTTTGGCGGCAAGCAGATCAACCGCTACCTGGCGCTCGAAGCGGGTTATTTCGACCTGGGCCGCTTCGGCTTTAACGCCGTCACTTCCGACGGCTCGCTGTCGGGCGTGGCGAAGATGCGCGGCGTGAACGCCGACCTGGTCGCGCAGATACCGCTGAGCGAACGCTTTTCGGTACTGGGCCGTCTGGGCGTGCAGCACATCACGACCAAGACCAGCTTTGGCGGCAACCGCCTGAATGCGGTGACGGCGCCCGAGTCCAGCGCCCGCAAGGCCGGCCACAAGCTGGGGCTGGGCCTGGAATACAAGTTCAGCGAAGCGGCAGCCTTGCGCGCAGAAGTCGAACGCTACGCCGTCAACGATGCGGTCGGCAACAAGGGCGACGTGGACATGGCGACCGTCGGCCTGGTCTACAAGCTGGGACGCCCGGCAGCTGCGCCCGTGGTCTACAGCGCGCCGCCGCCGGCACCCGTGGCAATGTCTGAAGTGGCGCCGGCGCCGGCGCCTGCACCTGATGCGGCGCCAGTGCCAACTTCGGAAAAAGTCTCGTTCGCCGCTGAAGCCTTGTTCGACTTCGACAAAGCGCTAGTCAAAGCCGAAGGTAAAGCTGCGCTGGACGATCTGCTGGGCAAGTTGCAAGGCATGAATACCGAAGTGATGGTAAGCGTTGGCCACACCGATTCCGTCGGTTCCGACCAGTACAACCAGAAGCTGTCGATGCGCCGTGCTGAAGCTGTCAAGGCTTATATCGTCTCCAAAGGCGTCGATGCAGCGCGCGTGTACACAGAAGGCAAGGGCGAGTCCCAGCCACTGGCCGACAACACGACCGAAGCGGGCCGCGCCAAGAACCGTCGCGTCACGGTAGAAGTTGTTGGTACGCGTAGCACCAGGTAATGCTGTTTGACGTCGAGCCGCCGGATGGTCCGGCGGCTTTTTTCGTTTACAGCATCGGCAAGCGCAACATGTCCACGGTTTTACGGATCAGGTAGAGCCGCTTGGCAGTGTACGGCGGGAAGAACAGCTTGATCAGCATCAGCGGCGACGAGCGCAGCACGCCGCGCTCATGGGAGAAGGCCTTGAAGCCGTAAATGCCATGCCCGTTGCCGATGCCGGAATTGTTGACGCCGCCAAAAGGCAGATTGCCGTGCGCGAACTGGGCCACGCAGTGGTTGACGCAGGCGCCGCCCGAGCTGGTGCTGAGCAAGACCTGGTCGATGTGGCGCTGCTTGCGGCTCCAGATGTACAGGGCCAGCGGCTTCTGGCCGGCGTTGATCGCGGCCACTACCTTGTCGAGCTCAGTGTACGCAATGATCGGCAGCAAGGGCCCGAAAATTTCCTCTTCCAGAATCGCGCTGCCCGGAGCGATATTGTCGAGCAGGGTAGGGGCGACATAGCAGCTTGCCGTATCCACGTCGCCACCGGTATGCACCACCGCGCCCTTGTCGACGGCGTCGGCCAGCAACGCTGCCACGCGCTGGGCGTGACGGACGTTGACGATACGGGTCAGGTCGGGGTTGGCCTTCTGCTCGGCCGCGCTGTTGCCATAGCGTGCTTGCAAGACGCGCTTGCAGGCGGCAATGAAGTCCGCTTTCACGCTTTCGTGGACATACAAATAGTCGGGCGCGACGCAGGTCTGGCCATTATTGATGAACTTGCCCCACATGATGGTCTCGGCGGCCAGCGTCAGATTGGCCGTCTCATCGATGATGGTGGGCGACTTGCCGCCCAGCTCGAGCGTGACGCTGGTCAGGTGCTTGGCGGCAGCCGCCATGACGACCTTGCCCACCGCCGGCGANNGCTGCCTTCGAACAGCGCCACCTCCTGGCTGGAAAAGACGTCGGCGATGATGCGCGCCATCAGGGCGGCTACTGCTGGCGTCATCTCGGACGGCTTGATAATGGCCGTGTTGCCAGCGGCCAGCGCCGACACCAGCGGTCCGAAGCACAGGCTGAGCGGATAATTCCAGGGTGCGATGATCAGCACGCGTCCGCGCGGCTGGTACTGGACCCAGGCTGAGGTACCGAGCATGGTTGTGGTTGGCCACATCTTGCTTGGCTTCATCCAGCGTTTCAGCTGGCCCAGCACGTGGCGGATTTCTTCCATCACGGGCAGAAATTCGGACGCTTCCACCTCGGCTGGCGACTTGCGGTAGTCCTGCGCGAAAGCATCATAGAACTGCTGGCGCTGCGCCATCATGGCGTCGCGCAGGCGTTTGATGCGGGCAATGCGCTCTTTTGCTGTCGAGGCGCGCCAGCGCAGCGCTGTTTCTTGCTGGGAAGCGAAGACGGACTGCATCAGTGCGGGCGAGGCTTCGGCGACAGCAGCAGCGGCCAGCGGGGCGTGAGAGTCGAGCGAGGTCATGGGCGTGGATTTCCGGATAACGAGGTTATCCAGCGTACCATGCCCACCGATTACATATTGACAGGTTTATTCTAATTCCGGGGCTGGGCCAGCGGCTCAGTGGAACAGGAAGAGGGACGCGTCAGTCAATACTTCCGACGAAATCAGCAGGTAGGTGGCGGCGCTCGCCAGTCCGAGGTGGAGGGCGGCCCAGGTCAGTGGAAAAATGCGCATGATCGTTTCCTTTGGGGGGCAGATGCTGGTTTTGTAATGGTATGAGTACATCATAGACACTGTACTGTCTGGAAACTATCGGCAAACCGTCCGAGACTTTGTAGGACGTTGGCTCTTGCCTTTCTCCTACGTCACTTGTAGGTGGCGTCCTATGGCGCGCCCCACAGGTGCAAGTTACAGTTGGGCAAGACCAGACACGATCCCATCCTCATGAACAAAGGCGCCCGCGCCGCCCGCCGCAACAAGATCGGCAAGTTGCTGAGCGGCATTTTTGGCGTTGAACGCTTGCGCGACGGCCAGCAGCAGGTTATCGACAGCGTCCTCGACGGGCGCGACACGCTGGCCATCATGCCGACCGGCAGCGGCAAGTCGCTGTGCTACCAGATTCCCGCACGCATGCTGGGCGGCACCACGGTGGTGGTCTCGCCACTGATCTCGCTGATGAAGGATCAATTGGAAAAGCTGGACGCGCTGGGCATACGCGCAGCCCAGGTCAACAGCAGCCTGACGCGCGAGGAGGAGGAAGCGGCGCTCGAGGGTATCCGCGCCACCGAACACGAAATCGTGTTCTGCACGCCGGAGCGGCTGGCCAGCCCCGCCTTCCTGGCAGTGCTGCGCCAGGTGCCCATCGCGCTGGTGGTGATCGATGAGGCCCACTGCATTTCGCACTGGGGCCATGATTTTCGCCCGGCCTACCTGGAACTGGCGGCCGCTATCGACGCGCTGGGCAAGCCGCCCGTGCTGGCGCTGACCGCCACCGCTACCGAGGACGTGATCGCCGACATTGGCGTCCAGCTGGGTAACCGGCGCATGCACGTTGTCAATACGGGCATTTACCGGCCCAATCTGCACTTTTGCGTGC
>CXWL01115377.1_pt1 | contig 12085 bp, 7 predicted proteins | sample 590931 | NCBI WGS metagenome assembly CXWL01 (sample SAMEA3498368, study PRJEB10139) | groundwater metagenome | biome: water well; material: biofilm material | place: Germany | collected 2015-04-27
TTGCCGTAGCTGAGGAACTGGTCGTGGAAATCCTTCAGCACGAACTTCGGCCCGAGCGCCTGCTTGCGCTGCTCGCGCAATTCCATGATCTCGCTGTAGCCGCTGAAGTAGCTGGTCAGCTGCACGGAACTGAGCTGAACCCGGCGCCACTTCTCGGTGGCCTCGGCGTTGGTCTGGAACGCCTGGCGCACCAGCAGGTCCATCGCCTGCGGTTGCGTCATGCCCAGCACGTGCACGCTGTAGTCGAGAATGGTGTTGGTCACGCTGCGCAGGTTCCATTTGCAGTACATCAGCCACATCTCGGGAGAATTGTCGCCATAGCCCGCTTCGAGCATCATGCGCTCGGCGTACACCGCCCAGCCCTCGACCATCGCGCCGTTCCCGAACAGCGACTTGACCAGCGACGGCGACTTGTTCGCGTACACCAGCTGCGCATAGTGGCCCGGGATCGCTTCGTGGATGTTCAGGATCTGCAGGATCCACTGGTTATATTCGCGCAGGCTGCTCTCGGCCTCCGCCGCGGTCATGCCGTCGAGCGGCGTGACGTTGTAGTAAGTGCGGTCCTGCGGCCGATACGGGCCTGGCGCGTCGACGCTGGCGCCGGCCACGCCGCGCTGGTAGAGCGGCGTTTCGCGCACTTCCAGCGGACGCTTCGGATCGAGCGTCAGCAGGTTGTTCTTCACCACAAAATCCTGCAGCACGCCGATCTGGCGCCGGATCTCCGGGAAGAAGTTCTCACGCGCGACGTGGTTGGCCGACAGCTTGTCGATCACCATGCCGATCTTCTGGGTGCGGTCCGCCGGCTTGGCGGCGTTACCCATGGTTTTGGTCCACAGCTCGTCGGCCAGGCCGTTCATCCGCACCAGCAGTTCCTCGCGCGCGGCCAGCGCCTTCTGGTAGGTCTGCTCGGCGCTGCTGGCGGACTGGATGTCGTGCGCGAACTTGGCCTCGTACAGGTCCTTGCCGATCCTGAACGGGCGCGCGGTATGCTGCGCCTGCTGGGTCTTGTCGAGCGCGTCGAGGAAATCGATGTAGCCGATCAGCGCGGTGCCGGCATTGGCGATGCGCTGCCCGAAGATGGCTTTTTCCTGCGGCGTCAGGATCGATTCCTGCGCCGCCTTGCCCAGGTCGGCCAGCACCGTTATGGTGCCCGGCGCCTGGATGATCGCCAGCTGGATGTGTTCATGGGTCGGGTTGACCAGGCTGGCCTGCGCCGCCTGGTAATACGCCGGCACGTTGGCGATCCGCTTGAGCAGGGTGCGCAGGCGCTGCGGCTTGGCCGCGTATTCGGTGGTCAGGACCAGGTCGATCGGCTTGGCGATGTTGTACAGCGCCGGGTTCCATTCGTACTCGCGGAAGGTAGTCAAATACCAGCGGTCGGCCTTGACCTTGTTGATCAGCAGCGCAAGGTCGGTGCGCTGCTTGCTCGAGAGCTGGCGCGCATCCATCTTGCCGAATTTTTGCAGCCACTCGTCGGTAAACGCCAGTTCCTTCGCGCGCGTTGCGGCGTTCGGAATCGTCAGGTTGGCGGCGCCGTCGTATTTGCCGGAGATGATCGCGCCTTCCGGATCGAGCTTCCACAGCGCGTTGAGGAACTGCTGGCTGGTGCTGTCCATCCAGCGGTCCGACTTGCGTTCGGCGGGAAGGGACGCCACCGGCGCCGCCTCGGCGACGGCGGTGGCTTTGGCTGGCGGCGCCTTGGCAGCCTTGCCGTGCGCCGCCTTGAGCGCCTTGCCGGATGGCGCCTTGACGGACTTGCCGGCTGATGGCCTGGCTGCCTTCTTCGACCTGGCGGCGCTTGCCGGCGCCAGCGCGAACGTCGTCAACAGGACAGCCAGCGCAATTTTCGTTTTGATCATCGTAATCGGCCTTGTAAATTTGGGAGCAAACGCGCCGGCCCCGCACTCGGGGGACGGGGCGTCAGGTTAACATCAATCCTGCCGTTTGCGCGCGTTGGTAACAATTGGAAGCAAGTGCTCAGGCGCCGGTCCAGGGCCCCAGCGCGGCCAGCGCGTCTTGCATGCTGATGTGCTTTGCCGCTGCGGCGGCATCGGGCGGCAGCCAGTCGGCAAACGGCGTTTCGACGTTGCGGTGGCGCCCGCCCGCCGTGTGGACCTGGGTCACCTTGCACAGGCGCGAATCGGGGAAATGCGCGGCCGCGGCGGCCAGCGCGGGCCACAGGCGCCGGTGCACCAGTGTCAGCTTGTCATCGACCAGGCGGCACACCAGCACGTCGGGGTCGTCCGTCACGTCCTCCAGCACCACGAAGATCTGCTTGCCCTTGGAATGGCCCCACCAGCTGCCTTTGATCTTCTCGCCGGCGATCGCCTCGGTCAACTTCGGCACCGGCCCGCTGGCCGACACCAGCACCACCCCGTGCTCGCGCACAAATTCGAGCGCCTGTTCGCGGTCCATCAGTCGATCGCATTCGCGCGGATCAGCTCCTGCTGGTACGCATTGAGGGTAGTGACGGCGGCCTTGCCGCGTGCGATATTGGTCAGCACGATCTCGTTCGCCTTGGTGAAGCGGTGCCCGATGCGCACCGTGTACGAACCGGTGACCCAGCTCCAGAAGCCCGGCGAGAAGGTCGCCTCGTCCATGTCGCGCCACTTCACGCCGGACACGCCCTTTTTCCAGGGCAGGATGCCGGAGTAGGTCCATACGCCGACGTCGTCGTAATACAGCTGTACGCTGCGCAGCAAGAGCAGGCGGTAGCCGACCAGCACCGCCGACAGCGCGAACACCACGCCGGCGGCGATCTCGTTCCACATGAACGCCAGCGGCAGCAGGCCGAAAAACAGCAGCGCCGCGATCACCAGCGTGCCGAAGTAGGCGATCCATGACTTGACGCCGACCACATGGGGATGGACCGGAGCGTTCGATGCGTTGTCTTCTTCCATGCGGAGGCCTCGCCGTTCAAAAACCGCATCATGTCATGGAATCGGCGCCGGCGCCACCGCGCGGGGCAATCACTTGGCCAGGCCTTCCTGCAGCATCTTGAGCATGTCGCCGGGCGACATCCGCGCCGACAGGTCGGATCCTTCGAGCAGGCTGTCGGCCAGGTCGCGCTTGTGCTTGTGCAGTTCGACGATGCCCTCCTCGATGGTGTGGCGCGCCACCAGCCGGTAGATCGTCACCGGCCGCTGCTGCCCCATGCGGNNTCCATGTGGATCACGTAGTCGGCCGCGGTCAGGTTGATACCGACTCCGCCGGCCTTGAGGCTGATCAGGAACACGTCGCCCTCGCCGCCCTGGAACGCATCGACCCGCTTCTTGCGCTCCATCATCGGGGTGGCGCCGTCGAGGTACTGGTAGCGGATGCCGCGCGCGTCGAGATGCTGGCGGATCAGGGTCAGGTGGTCGACGAACTGGCTGAACACCAGCACCTTGTGGCGGTTCTCCAGCAGGTCGTCAAGCAGGCGCGCGAACACCGCCAGCTTGCTGCTCTGCAGGCCCAGTTCGGGCGCCACCAGCTGCGGATTGCAGCAGGCGCGCCGCAGCCTCATCATCTCGGCCAGGATCTGGATCGACTTCTGGCTTTCCGGCGCTTCCAGCGCGGCCAGCTNNTGTCCTGGGCGCGTTCAATCGGGCCGGCAAAACGCAGGTTGAACTGGTCGCTGGTGCCGAGCAGGCCCGGATTGATGAAGCGGAACAGGTTCCACAACTCGCCCAGGTGGTTTTCCAGCGGCGTGCCGGTGGCCACCATGCGAAAGTCGCCCTGCAGCGCCATCACCGCCTGCGAGCGCTTGGTGGCGTTGTTCTTGATCGCCTGCGCCTCGTCCAGCACGATGGTGTGCCACTTGACCTTGGCGAACTGCGCCGCTTCCAGCTGCAGCAGGCCGTAGCTGGCGATCACCAGGTCGAACGGCTCGGCGCCATCGAGCATCGCAGCGCGGTCGCCGGCGCCGAACAGCTTGACCTTCAAGGTCGGCGCGAATTTTTCCGCTTCGGCGATCCAGTTCATGCACACCGAGGTCGGTGCGATCACCAGGGTCGGCCCCTGCGGCGCGCGCGCCAGCATCAGCGCCAGCGCCTGCACGGTTTTACCGAGGCCCATGTCGTCGGCCAGGCAGGCGCCCACGCCCCAGTGCGCGAGCCGCGCGAGCCACTCGTAGCCTTCCAGCTGGTAGTCGCGCAGTTCGGCTTGCAAGGTGCTGGGCAGCTGCGGCGTGAACGCGCTGTTGTCGGCCATCCGCTTGAGGTGGTCCTTCCACATCTTGTCCGCCTTGACGCCGCCGGCATCCAGCGCCAGCTCTTCCAGCGCGAAGCTGGCCAGCGGATGCACGCGCACGCCGTCGGCGTGGCTGTCGCCGAAGGACGACAGCTCCATCAGGCGCCGGTACAGCTCGTGGCTCAGCGCCATGAACTGGTTGTCGCCCAGTTCGACGAAGCGGCCTTTGCTCGAACGGAGCATGTCGAGCAGCGCGCGCAGGTCCATGATGCGGGTTTCGTCGATCTGCACTTCGCCGTTGGCGGCGAACCAGTCCTTGTCGCGCTTGATGGTCAGGCGCACCGACTTCGAATCAACCTTCTTGCTGACCCTGAACGATTCGCCCTCCGGCCAGGCGACCAGCACCTTGGCCGGATCGAGCTCCTGCAGCTCGGTCAGCAGTTCCAGGCACGGCACCGGCTGGCCGAGCAGCCATTCGCCGTGTTCCGCTTCGGCCTGCTCGAGGCTGTGGCAGGCGCCGATGAACTGGCGCTCGGCTTCGCGTTCGGCGCGCAGGTCGCGGCGCGCTTCGACCCGCGCACCGTTGACGTCGGCGATCACGCTCTCGGCCCCGCTGCCGGGCGGGTAGTAGGCGCCGGCGCCGGGCAGCGGGCGCACCAGCACCTGCATCTTCAGGCCCTGCTGGTACGGCAGCAGGTGCACGTGCAGGCGCGGATCGGCCTCCACCTGGTCGATGTCGGCCGCGCTGCCGCCGATGTCCGACTGCACCGTGACGATCGACGAGATCGCGCTGATCGCCTTCAGCACCTGCTTCTCCGCATGCAGCGGCACCACCAGGCCGGTGCCGACGATCGCGCCGATGCGCCGGTGCTCCTGGCTGATCCGGACCACGCGCAGGCGGGTCGGCGTTTCCTTCGTCACGCAGACATCGTCGGCGCCTTCCGGCACCGGCGGCTGCATGGTGATGGTGACGTTGCCGCCGCGCGCCTTGATCAGCAGTTCAGGCTCGCCCGGCAGCAGTTCCAGCCGGGTGCCCGGCGCATCGATCCAGAACAGCAGCGGATGGCCGATCAGGGCGGCGACCGCCTGGTCCAGCTCGAACTCGTAGCGCGTGCCGCTCTGGCTGTAGTACTTGAAGGCCTGGATGGTGGCGGCGACAGCCAGGTCCTGCGCGCTCAGGAATTCCAGTTCGCGCGCATCTTCCGCCAGCCGTTTCAGGCCGACCGCGCGGCCCTTGCTCCAGCCGCCCTGCGCGTCGCGCTTCTGTTCGCGCGGCTCGAGGCTGTTGACGCCCATGGTCGGGTGGTAGCCGATCATCCAGACCAGCCGCGATTCCTTTACCACCTCGACGTTGGCCGCCGGCTGCAGGTTGATCAGCGCGTTGAGCTGGCGCTGCCAAGGCTCTTCGCGCTCGAACCAGCCGGTCAGGTCGGCGAGGCGGTGGCGCTGGCGCAGCGCGATGGCCTGCTGGTCGCGGCTGACCGCACCCATATGGCCGAGGATTGCGCCCAACTGCGCGGCGACCAGGTCGAAGCCGGCGCCGCTGGCCTCGTCCATCATCTGTTCGAGCTGTTCGCGCCTGGCCGCCAGTTGCGGCAGCGCCAGCCAGTAATGCATCAGCGCGCGGAACATGAAGGGCTGCATCGCCGCTTCCCAGTTCCGCGTCGGCAGCACCTCGGGGTCGACGGTACCGCCGCGGATCTGGCGCAGCATGCTCAGTTGCTGGTAGACCGCGGTGTCGTGGCTTTGCACCGCGCGGGTGGCGATGTCGAGGTAGGCGTCGGCCAGCTTGTCGTGTTTCGGGTCGCCGCTTTTGATCAGCGCCAGCACGTACAGGTGGCCGCCGACGCCGCCGAAGACGGCCTTGCGCTTGCCGGTCTCGCGCCGCAGCGTTTTGAGCGCCTGCTCGAACATCGGCAGCGCCTGGGCGTGCTCGTCGCGCAGCAGCAGGATCACGGCGCGGTAGAACTGNNAGCATGCGCGCGGCGTCGTCCAGCCGGCCGCACAGGATCAGGTGCTCGGCCAGCGCGGTGCGCAGGAACATCGACGCACCCTGGCTGGCCGCATGGCGCTCGGCGTAGTCGCGCAGCACCGGCGCGCTGGCCGGCTCGCGCTGCGCGTTGATGATCAATGTACCCAGCACGTCGTCCCGCAGCTGCGGGTGGATCCGCTCGAACATGTCCGGCTCGAACGGGCGCCCGCAGATGTCGACCAGCGGATGGAGGTAGGCAGCTTCATGGCACGACAGGCACGCTTCCAGCAGCGAAATGACGGTGCGCATGTCTTCGCCGCCGAGCAGCGCCATGCGCAACAGCGCCACGCCCTGGCGGTAGCTGCGCAGCACCACGAAGCCTTCCCAGTTCTTGCGCAGCGGCGTGATCTTCTCGTACACCTTGCACAGCGGCCGGAACATGTCGTTGTCGAGCGCGGCGCGGATCGCCGGCCATACTGCATCCGGCACGATCGCAACGCCGCGCCCGACCGATTCGGTGACGAGGCCGAGCGCGCGCAGCAGCTTCATGTCGTCGTCCAGCGTAGTCGCCGGGATGACGATGCCCAGCTCNNGGCTCCGCTGGTTCCACGCCGAAGATGCGCAGGTAAAAATACAGCTCCGCTTCGAGCGTGCGCACGATGCTGTCGGCCTTGCGGAAGCCGTGCCCTTCACCGGCCAGCGTGATGTAGGCGACCGGCACGCCGGCCTCGCGCAGCGCGTTCACCATCACCTCCGACTGCTGCGGCGGCACCACCTTGTCGTCCAGGCCCTGGAAGAAGATCATCGGGCGCTTGAGCTGGTCGGCGTGGTTGATCGGGGAGCGCAGCAGGTACAGCATCTCCGCCTCTGGTTGCGGCGCGATCAGGTATTCGTTGTAGTGCGACTCGAATTTGTGCGAGTCGTCGTCCAGGCCCTTCAGGTCCGACACGCCGTAATAGCTGGCGCCGGCCTTGAACACGTCGTGGAAGGTCAGCGCGCACAGGGTGGTCAGGCCGCCGGCGCTGCCGCCACGGATCACCAGCCGTTCGGGGTCGACCATCCCGCGCGCGGCCAGGTGGCGCGCGCCGGCCACGCAGTCGTCGACGTCGATCACGCCCCACTGGCCCTTGAGCGCGTCGCGGTAGGCGCGCCCGAAGCCGCTGCTGCCGCCGTAGTTCACGTCGAGCACGGCGAAGCCGCGGCTGGTCCAGTACTGGGTCGCCAGCTTCAGCGTATTGCTGGCCATGCCGGTCGGTCCGCCATGGCTGATCACCATCAGCGGCGGCTTGCTGCCCGGCGCCGGTTCGAACGCGGCGTTGCGCGGCGGGTAGTAGAACGCATGCGCCAGCCGCTGGCCGCTGGTCTGATAGCTGATGCTTTCCGGGACCGACAGGTAGCCTTCATCGGGCAGCTCGGCGATCGAGCGCGCCAGCACTTCGTGGCCGCCGGTGTACAGGTCGATGCGCGCCAGTTCCAGCGGTATCGTCGGCGCGCCGCCTAGCAGGGCGACCACGCTGCCCGCGACGCGCAGGTCGCGGATCTCTTCGTACGGGTTGGCGATCAGCTGCAGCTTGCCGTCGGCGCTCGACAGCTGCGCCAGCCGGCTCACGCCGTTCTCTATATAGGTGCAGACGATTTCCTGGTCCGAGCGGAAGCCGTACATCGAGCCGCCGAACGACCAGTGCGGCGCGCCGAATTCGGCGGCGCGTCCGCACAGCGGCTGCAGCGCGGCGCCGGCCAGCCGGTACAGGTTCCACCAGCCGCTGCGGTCGGACACGAAATGCAGCACGCCGCGCGGCGACCATTCCGGCTGGCAGATCGATTCATCGGCGCCTCCGGCCACCAGCCGCGCATTGGCCAGCATGCCGTTTGCGTCGACATCGGCCAGCCACAGTTCGGTGCCCTGCCACGGCATCCGCGGGTGGTTCCAGCTCAGCCAGGCCAGCTGGCGGCCATCCGGCGACAGGCGCGGCGCGGCATAGAAGTCGCTGCCTTCGACCAGCACCGTCTGGGCGCCATCGAGGCCGATCGCGCAAAGGGTATTGGCCGGATGGCCTTCGCCGGCGTGGTCTTCGCGCACGGCGATCAGGCGCTGGCGCTGGCGGTCGAGCACGAAGTCGGCGTAGCGCAGGGCGCCCTCGGCGGTCAGCGCGACCGGATCGCAGCCTTCGGCCGCCATGTACAGCCGGTTGTCGGCGAAATTCGAGAAGTAGANNGTCATTTCGACCACGTCCTGCCCGCGCTGGCGCAGCAGCGTGGTGCGCCCGCCCTCGCTGGCGCGGCCGGCCAGCCAGTATGCGTCGGCGCCGTCCAGCGCCACCTGCGACAGCGGCGAGGCGCCGGCCGCGACGACGGCCGCGCTGATCGGGGAGGGCCAGGCGCCGCAGGTGGCGGTTTGTTTGCTGTTCGATGCTGTCATGGGGAGTTCGATGGGTGGGGGGCGGTATGGCATGATAGATAATCCCGCGCCAAACATCCAGCGGCGCGACGGTATCAAGTCGGGCGTGCGGCCGGACAGTGCGATAATAGCGCCTTTCTTCCAGCTCCTAGTTGCCCGCCATGCCACAATTCGCTCCGCTCCAGAACGACACTTTCATCCGCGCGCTGCTGCGCCAGCCCACCGACTACACGCCCGTCTGGCTGATGCGCCAGGCCGGCCGCTACCTGCCCGAATACCGCGCCACGCGCGAGCGGGCCGGTTCGTTCCTGGGCCTGGCGAAAAATCCGGACTACGCCACCGAAGTGACGCTGCAGCCGATCGACCGCTATCCGCTGGACGCCTCGATCCTGTTCTCCGACATCCTGACGGTGCCCGACGCGATGGGCCTTGGCCTGTATTTCGTCGATGGCGAGGGGCCGAAGTTCGAGCGCCCGCTGCGCACCGAAGCGGACGTCATGAAGCTGCGCGCGCCCGACCTCGATTCGCTCGACTACGTGTTCAAGGCGGTCACCCAGATCCGCACCGAACTGAATGGCCGCGTGCCGCTGATCGGCTTCTCGGGCAGCCCGTGGACGCTGGCCTGCTACATGGTCGAGGGCGGCGGCTCGAAGGAATTCCACACGATTAAGAAGATGGCGTACAACCGCCCCGACCTGATGCACCACATCCTGGCCACCAACGCCAGCGCGGTGGCGCAGTACCTGAACGCGCAGATCGACGCCGGCGCGCAGGCCGTGATGATCTTCGACTCGTGGGGCGGCGCGCTGGCCGACGGCGCCTACCAGGAGTTCTCGCTCGAGTACATGCAGCAGGTGATCGGCCAGCTCAAACGCGACAAGGACGGCGTGCGCATTCCGGCCGTCGTGTTCACCAAGGGCGGCGGCCTGTGGCTCGACCAGATCGCCGACATCGGCGCCGACGCGGTCGGCCTCGACTGGACCGTCAACCTGGGCAAGGCGCGCGCGCTGGTCGGCCACAAGGTGGCGCTGCAGGGTAACCTCGACCCGGCCATCCTGTTCGCCAGCCCGGAGCAGATCCGCGCCGAAGTCGAACGCTCGCTGACCTCGTACGGCACCCCGTCGGCCGGCTCCGGCCACGTGTTCAACCTCGGCCACGGCATCTCGCAGTTCACGCCGCCCGAGTCGGTCACCGCGATGGTCGAGGCGGTGCACCGGTTCAGCCGGGCGCAGCGCGCATGATGTAGTCCGGTTACGGTGCGGGTCGATTCCCCCGCCCTGACCGGACCCATAAATGTCGCATTTGGCCACCGAAAAATCACACTTATACACAAATTTCAAAAATGCAAGACCGCAGCAATTCGCGCCCTCGCAATATTTGTCATTCCTGCCAAGTGATTGATTATTAAGTGAAAAATTTTTCTTGCGATGCAGCATCAAGGGCGCTGGCCCTCTTGCTCCCCAGGCGAAAGCCGGGTTTTTTGAACATTGTCCACAAAGTTATCAACAGGCTGTGTGGATAAAAAGAGAAAGTCCTTCGTTTACCGCGACTTAGCGTAATTGTTAAGGTTTTACGTGAGGATTATGTTGCATTGCATGATATTTTGTTATCGCATTTGCGTTTTCCCGCTCATTGCCTGGCAGTATCGATCTGCGCAGGTCGGAGGCGGCGCCAATATTGCCCGCGGTGCCGGTTTGCCGGTCTCGGCGACTACTAAAATGACAGCGCGATGCGCACTTATGCACAATTTTGCGGTTTCAAACGCGGTTACTCGTCTCCTATGACGCCATTCGCAAGTGATTGAATCTTAAGAGTATTTTTTTCTTGATTTTTGGTCGGTGGGCGACACTCTTGATTTACAGCAAACTTTCGGATGGGGCTGCGGTGAGATTGTCCACAAAGTTGTCCACATGCAGTCACGTCCCCGGCGCGGCCCGGCGCGTACCCTTGATTTCCCCTTGAAACAGGCTCCGATGGCGTACTGCATCCTGACAATCGCGCTCGATACGCCGCTCAACAGCTGCTTCGATTACCGCTGGCCGTGCGCGCCGGAGGCCGAGCCGCTGGCAGGGCAGCTGGCGCTGGTCAGTTTCGGGCGCCGCGAAGTAGTCGGGCTCATTGTCGGGGTGGGGCGCGAGACGGCTGTGCCGGCCGACAAGCTCAAGGACGCGATCGCCGTGCGCGCCCAGCTGGCGCCGCTGTCGGCAGAATGGCTGGCGCTGGCCGCCTTCGCCGCCGACTATTACCAGCGCCCGCTGGGCGAAGTGGCGCTGCCGGGCCTGCCGAAGAACCTGCGCGTGCTGACCACCGTGGCGCTCGACCGCGCCATCAAGAAGCTGGCCAAGCCGGGCCTTGCTGCCGACGGCACGCCGGTCGACACGCCCCAGCTCAACCCGGCGCAGCAGATCGCTGCCGACGCCATCGGCGGCGCCGCCGGCTTCACGCCGATCCTGCTGTACGGCGTCACCGGCAGCGGCAAGACCGAGGTGTACCTGCAGGCCTGCGCCCAGGTGCTGGCGCGCGACGCCGACGCGCAGATCCTGATCCTGGTCCCCGAGATCAACCTGACGCCGCAGCTGGAGGGGAACATCCGCGCGCGTTTCCCCGGCCTGATGCTGGCCACGCTGCACAGCAGCCTGTCCGAGGGCGAGCGCATGCTGCACTGGCTCGCCGCGCACCAGGGCCAGGCCCGCATCATCCTCGGCACCCGGCTGGCGATCCTGGCCTCGCTGCCGCACCTGCAGCTGATCGTCATCGACGAGGAGCACGACCCCTCGTACAAGCAGCAGGAGGGCCTGCGTTATTCGGCGCGCGACCTGGCGGTGTGGCGCGCGCGCCAGCTGGCGATCCCGATCGTGCTCGGCTCGGCCACGCCGTCGCTGGAGAGCTGGCACCACGCCGGCTCGGGGCGCTATCGCAAGCTCGAACTGCGCGAGCGCGCCGTCAAGGACGCGGTGCTGCCGCGCGTGAAGCTGCTCGACATGGAAAAGGACCGGCCGAAGGACGGCCTGACCTCGCACCTGGTGGCGGCGCTCAGGCAGCGCATGGAACGCGGCGAACAATCGCTGCTGTTTTTGAACCGGCGCGGCTATGCGCCGGTGATCACCTGCGAGGCGTGCGGCTGGATCAGCGAGTGCACCCGCTGCACCGCGTTCATGGTGCTGCACAAGCCGGAGCACCGGCTGCGCTGCCACCACTGCAGCCTCGAACTGCGCATCCCGCGCCACTGCCCGACCTGCGGCAACGTCGACATCCAGCCGCTCGGGCGTGGCACCCAGCGCGTCGAGGAGGGCCTGCAGCAGCTGTTCCCCGAGGCGCGCATCCTGCGCATCGACGCCGACTCGACGCGCAAGAAGGGCAGCGCGCAGGCCGCCTTCGACAGCGTGCACCGCGGCGAAGTCGACATCCTGATCGGCACCCAGATGGTCGCCAAGGGCCACGACTTCAAAAAGCTCACGCTGGTCGGCATCCTCAACCCCGATACGGCGCTGTTCTCGCAGGACTACCGCGCCAGCGAGCGCCTGTTCGCGCAGCTGATGCAGGTG
>CXWL01001758.1_pt1 | contig 12084 bp, 13 predicted proteins | sample 590931 | NCBI WGS metagenome assembly CXWL01 (sample SAMEA3498368, study PRJEB10139) | groundwater metagenome | biome: water well; material: biofilm material | place: Germany | collected 2015-04-27
CATCACAACGGCGTTAAAGCATCAGCCTTCAATGCGCATTGCGGGGAAAGGAAAAATTATGGGTGACATCATTTCCCCTGCGGCGAACATTGAAGATTGGAATTGCACAAAATGATTGTCCTGGATACCCATATTTGGGTGAACTGGATATTGGGGGGAGACACAGCCCTCAGCCCTGCCATCGTTGATACCATGCGAAATGAAAGTCATTTGGCTGTATCTGCTATCTCCTGTTTTGAAGTATCGTTGTTAGCTAGTAGGGGCAAGCTTGAGTTGCCGTTGCCAATTGATGAATGGTTGACTGAAGCACTTGGAGAATCAGGGGTTGCGTCGTTGCCTGTGACCTGTGAAATCGCAAATCGCGCTGTGTCGCTTTCCCAAGTACACCGGGATCCGGCAGATCGCATCATCATCGCAACCGCCTTGGTGTATGGGGCAAAGCTCGCAAGCTTGGACTCTGTGTTTCCCGCTTACCAAGAATTGCAGCGACATTTGGTAGGAAAGTAGCGGCCATCATCATGCACCGACTAACACATGACATCGCATATGTAGAATCAGGATTACTATGAGAATCAGCACTCAACAATTATTGCGTCCCCCTTTTTCTGACATTGCTTTGGACTGCTCGTGCGTGTTGATGCAAGTGGGCGTGAGTTTGGCTTCGATGAAAACCATCGGGGTGTTCAAATGAGCGATCAATTGAATAATATTCACAAGACGGACAACGAAGAAGAAATCGACTTGCGCGAGATTTGGCGGGTATTGGTTAAATACAAACGCATGATTTTGTCGGCAACATTTGGTGCCGCTATCGTTGCGGCAGGCATTTCGCTATTGATGCCCAATATCTACCGCGCCGAAGTGTTGCTTGCGCCAGTCCAAAATGAGGATACCCAGAGTGGCGGAGTGACCGCAGCACTAAGCGGGTTAGGCGGACTTGCTTCGATGGCCGGCATTGCCTTGGGAGGAGGGGGAGGTACGGAAGAAAATTTGGCGGTGTTAAAGTCACGCGAATTTTTGTGGAAATTCGTGCAAGAAAAAAAGCTCATGCCGATTTTGTTTGAAGACGAATGGGACGAGTCGCAAAAAAAATGGAAAGAAACCGACCTCAAAGAACAGCCGGGGCAAATGGACGTGTTCCGTTTGTTTAACAAAGCCGGCGTTCTGGATGTTGTGACTGAAAAGAAGAGCAACTTGGTGACAGTTGCCATTGAGTGGGAAAACCCTGAAGTCGCTGCTGCTTGGGTGAGTCAGCTTGTTACCCAGCTTAACCAGTATCTGCGGCAAGAAGCGATTGCCCGTAGTGAACGCAACTTGAAATATCTCAATGAAGAATTGGCGCATACCCAATTTGAAGAAATGCGTAAAACACTATTCAATTTAATCGGACAAGAACAAAAAAATGCCATGATGGCAAATGCGCAACGGGAATTTGCTTTTCGCGTGATTGATCCAGCCGTTATCCCCGACAAAAAAATCAAACCCAAGCGCGCCATCATCATATTGCTGGCGGCAGTGTTGGCAGGCTTTATCGCGATGCTTATTGCTTTGATGAGAGATCGTCGGGAGGCAGTAATCAAGGTGAGCTAGAAGTTTCAATTTTCTCGCACTTACTGATTTGTTGGACTCTCTAGTAGAGTGCTATCTGCCTGATTAAGTATCACCGAACCCAAAAAATTCCCAAACAACAATGAGAGTTTCATCCCTTTCTTTTTTCCGGCAAGCTGCCGGAGGATTTGTCACTAAAGTGATTGCAGCAGGCTTTGCTTTTTTGATTAGCGTTTTATTCGCCAGACAATTGGGGCCGGAAGATTTTGGTGTCTATGCTATGGCTATGTCGGTAATCGGCCTACTCTCCACTGTGGTTACATTTGGATTGCCGATGCTGATAGTACGTCAAGTTGCTATTTACGTGGAGAGTGAACAGTGGGGGTTACTCAAGGGCATTATTTACCGCAGTTACCAATTGCCGACTTTGAGTGCTGTCTTGGTAGTTGTAGTACTGGGCTTGGTTATCTTTGTGTTTATGCCGCCAATTTGGCATGTCGTTTCAGTATTGGGTCTGATCATGTTGCCATTTCTTGCTCTTAACCAGATCAGAGCATCCATTCTGCGCGGGTTACATTGGGTGGTTTTGGCTGACGTACCAGAACTATTGTTCCGCCCCTTGCTAGTGCTGATAATGATAGGTGTCTCTTTAGTGTTCATTAAAGTCGAGCATGGTGGTCAATGGGCAATTGGCATCCAACTGATAGCGACATTTTTATCATTCCTACTCGGAGTATGGTTGCTTAAGCATCGTGTACCGCGACATCTGGTGAATACAGTTGCCCAATTTGAAAATAAAATCTGGCTGGCGGCAGGGGTAACATTCCTTGGCGTGGCACTAGTGAGTGCCGCCGAAGGGCAAGTTGCGTTACTGCTGTTGGGTTCAATGGCGGGGGCGAAATATGCGGGACTTTATCAGGCTGCATTTCAGTTGGTTACACCAATCATTTTTGGCTTAATGGCGGTGAACATGGCGTTACAATCAAAGCTGGCTGCTGCATGGTCGGCAGGCGACAAACAGCAGGCACAAAGGCTGGTGACCGAGGCAGCCCGCTTAAGTTTATTGGTCGCGCTAATGTGTGGAGGTGTGTTGCTGTGGTTTGCCGAAGAATGCCTGGTGTTGTTTGGCAATACTTATAAAGAAGCGGCACTGGCGTTAAGGATTTTAGTGATTGGGCAGTTGTTCAATGCGGCGGCAGGCTCGTGCGGCATCGTGCTATCGATGACAGGGCATCAGCGGGAAGTGTTGCGTGGTGTAGCCTTGGCTTTAATCGTTAACTTTGCGCTGTGTCTGTTGCTTATTCCCCATTGGAGCATTGTTGGTGCGGCAGTTGCCGCGTCATCCGGTTTGGTAGTATGGAACGCTTATTTAATGTGGCAAGCAAAAAAATTAACTGGAATACAAACCTCAATTTCGCTGATATAACACAATGAACAAACTATTGAAAAAATACACCCCTTCAGGGATCAAGCACGCTGTTCGAGTAATGCGAGGAAAGAATTTTGCCGGGAGGGCTTTGACTGTACGTGACACAGATGTGTTCATTGTTTCTTATCCCAAATCGGGTAATACTTGGACTCGATTTATCATCGGCAATTTGATTTATGAGGATGGCGTTGACTTTGCGAATATCGAACATCGCGTCCCCGACATATATCATCATTCTGATTCTGCATTAAACCGTTTGCCCTCTCCCCGTGTACTAAAAAGCCATGAATGCTTTGACTCGCGTTACAAAAAAGTTATTTACATTGTGAGAGACCCCAGAGATGTAGTGATTTCATACATGCATTATGCAAAAAAGAGCCGGTGGATTTCCGACCAGATGGAATTGGATGAGTTTGTTGGAATTTTCTTGGGTGGTGGTTTTGGCGGCTATGGAACATGGGGTGAAAATGTCGGTAGTTGGCTAGGTGCCAGAGGAAACAGCAAAGATTTTTTATTGCTGCGCTACGAAGATATGCTGAAAGATACGGAGAGTGCGTTATGGAAAATATCGTTGTTTTTAGGGTTAAGTCCTAGTGCAGAACGTATCAAGCGAGCAATTGAGTCAAGTTCGTTTGAACACATGAAGAATCTTGAGAGTAAACAAAGTGGAGCATGGAGTGCGATTCGGGAATCACGTCGAGACATTCCCTTTGTGAGAGCGGGAAAAAGCGGAGAATGGAAAGCACAGTTATCTGATACGGCAGCTAAACTTATCAAGGAGAGATGGATAGATACAATAGAGCGTGTCGGATATGCCCCTTGATGCATCTTCGGAATATTGCGAGTGTGGTGAGTGGAGAAGTTTTCTGTCGGATATATCCGCAAAGTAAATTGAGCAGCTGTGGGGGCAGTTACGGAATTGGTGATCTGCCTTCCAGATTCGCATTGTCAAGGAAGGGTGTGTTGAATGTTAGAACGCTTGATTTGGATTTTCTATCGTAGGTGGTGGTTAGCTAGGAATGCGAAAGGATTCTGGGCTCATTGGAAGACGATTGTAGATGCCGAGTCAAATTTTGGTGATCACGTGAAGTTGCATAAGAACTCCGCAGTAATCAAATCCAAGATTGGAAAATGTACATATTTGGCTAATGAATCAGTAGTTAATTTCTCAGAGGTGGGCGCGTTTTGTAGTATTGGTCCTCAAACTATAATCGGAGGTCTTGGTTCACACCCAACTAATTGGCTATCAACTCATCCAGCGTTTTATTCGTGTGATCATCAGAGTGGGGTAATTTTTACTGAGACGAACATTTTTGATGAGTATAAGCCTACCCACGTAGGTAACGATGTGTGGATAGGCACTAGAGCGGTTGTTTTAGATGGTGTGCGTGTTGGTGATGGAGCCATTGTTGCTGCTGGTGCAGTGGTTACTAAAGATGTACCACCATACTCTATTGTCGGGGGTGTTCCTGCGCGAATTATTCGGTATCGTTTTTCTAGGGATGTGATTGAAGCATTATTGAATTGGAGATGGTGGGAGTTGCCGATTGATACGTTAAAAGGCATATCGCCTAATATTGTGAACATTACCGAATGGTCTGTATTAGAGGTTGATAGAATTCGCAACGAAGCTCAGAAGCATTCTGTACCATAAACTGATTGAATCAATAAGCGGCTTGATAAATTGAAACCCGTTACATGGAATAATTACTTGGGTGAGTGTTGTCAGGTAATCCTGATGATTTTTGCTGTACTTATTACCCCTACGAATGTTTGCGCAGAAGACAATGCTATCTGGTTTATTGCCAAACAAAAAAACAATATATTCGTTGGTGATAAAGCACACCTGGAAATTAAAACTGATCAGTCAAATATAGTCTCCAACAAAAAGTGCTCGGTCGAAATCAAAGATGAGCAAGGTAAGTCACTGAGTAAGTCCCCCATTGATTTACGAGTAGAGCATCCCACTATTGAAATAAATAATTTTGGGTATTACTCTGTTGAAGTATTGGAAGATGCATCTTCAGCCAGTGTCCCAAAATCTTTAGGGAAAACCTCCGTTGCAGTTCTCCCCCCTATGGTAGGTGATACCAACAATCCATTTGGTTTGTGGCACGTGCACGGTGATCCAGATACGGGGCTCAAAGCGGGTGCTCATTGGACAAGATTGCTACGCACACTTAATGCCTACAAGTTGGATGCAAGTGGAGAAATATTGTCGAATCCGAAGGCTAAGACAATTGCAGTACCCGCATTTCCTGGTTATGCCTTTATCGATACTCTGGCTTATGGTTTGCCGGATTTCCTAAAAAATAACGAGGAGAAGTCGAGCCAAAATCTTTACCCACCAAAAGATTGGCAGGTTTTTGAGAAATTGATTGAGCAGCTTTTAAAAGATATTCCTTACGTCCCGGAGTATTTTTCAGTTTATAACGAACCTGAAAATACTTGGCAGGGTAGTGATCAAGAACTAGTCAAGTTTTTAGGAACTATTGCGCGGGTAGTTAAGAGGGTACATCCGGAAACGAAAGTATTAGGTCCGGGCTTGGCGACAATAAAAATTGCTCGTCTGCGTAATTTGGCAAAATTGGGCTTATTTGATTATTTGGATGGTGTTGCGACAAATGCTTATTCAGAAGTAGGCAAGCCGGAAGGGGAGTTTATCAGGCGGGTTCGGGACTTAAAAAATCTGCTTGCAGAAGTTGGACGCACTAATATGCCAATTTATATCACTGAATATGGTTGGACATCGTCACCTGGTACTTGGCAGCAACCCGTGGATGAGTTGACTCAAGCACGCTATGTAGCGCGTTCTTTGGCATTGTTGCGTAATGAAGAGGTCAATGCGGCAATCTATTTTTGTTTACGCTACACCACAAGAAATGTGGGTGAGGAAGGATTCTCTGTAACACGTGCGGATGGAACGCCGAAACCAGCTTACGTTGCTTTTGCTACTGCATCAAGGATGATTGGACGCGACGGAATATCTAGTTTGATTGAGGGTGATGATGGATCAAGGCTGTTTCAATTGCACTCAAAAAATAAATTTGAAGCCGTTATAGTTGCATGGAAACCCGACTCAGATCGTGGTGTGTTTGTTTCGGGAGAGTTTGCCAAAAGTGTCGTGGATATGATGGGTAGATCGCTTGATGTTACAGAAACATTTAAGGTTGGGGAGAGTCCACTTTATTTTGTACCTAAAGTCGGGCTTAATGATGTACCGAAAGTCTTAACTAGGCAGATTGTTAGAAGAGGCGAATTGGTTAGCAGCGAAATTTTGCAATATGTATATATTCCGAAACCGCTACGTATAGTAAACAAGAAACAAATTGAAGTTCCTACAAGTACCCCGTTAGGTACATATTGGCTGATAAGTGATGTGGGAAATAGAGTCACTATTTTTCCACTCGTTGTAACTGACTAGTGTTTAGGATACTTAGCTCAGATGAGTAATCCACCATTGATTTCCATAGTTGTTGCCGTTTATAACGGTGCAAGAACCCTTCAGCAATGCATTGATAGCATTGCCCGTCAAGCTTATCCACATAAGGAGTTGATCATTATGGACGGTGCATCTTCGGATGCAACTGTGTCTATTTTAGAAAGAAACGCCCCTTATGTTAAATACTGGGAGTCACAAAAGGATCGTGGCATTGCCCATGCATGGAATAAGTCACTTGAGCATGTTATAGGTGATTGGGTTATTTTTTTGGGCGCAGATGATTATTTTCAAGATGAATACGTATTATCTGATATGGCGGATGTTTTGGGTCGCGATACGCTTAGTGACGTTGTGAGCGGGAAAATTGTGATTGATGGCGGGACATCACACGGATTGATAATGGGTGGAGTTAGTGATTTAAGGGTACTGAAGAGAAGGATGGTAATAGCGCACACGGCAACATTTCAGCGACGAACATTTTTTGAAGAAGTTGGGAAATTTGACGAGACCTTCAGGATTGCTGCCGACTATGAATTGTTCTTGAGAAAAAAAGCTCTTAAGGCAAGCTTTGTGGATCGGGGTGTCTGTGTAATGGGGGGGGAGGGTGTAAGCTCCCGCTTGATTAGTAGCACTTTACTTGAGTTTAGAGCGGCACAAATAAAAAATAGTGTGGAAAATCGCTTCATGATTGAAGCTTGGCACACATATTATCAGCTACGTCATCGCTTCAATTTATGGAGAAAAAGTTGAGTTGCTTTTTCCGATTAGCGTTGTGTTACCTATGAAAGTGTTGCAAGTCAATGTTCGCCTTCAAGAAGGCGGGGCTGCAAGAATCGCGCTCGATCTGCACAGACAGTTATTGAATGCGGGTGTTGAAAGTCGGTTTGCATACGGTTGGGGTGAAAAAGGCGGCAAGTCTTCTGCTGAAGTTTGTGTACCGCATAGTTTTCAAGTTGGGCAGCAGGCTCAAGTTGCGAGCAATATGTTGCTACATAAAGTGGCGGGTATTGATTGTGTGCAGCCTTTTGGTGTTAGCCGTAAGCGTTTCTTAGAAGCGATCCTCTGGGCAGATGTTGTGCATCTACACGTCGTACACAGTTATTTCGTGCCGTTTAATTGGTTGGTTAAGGCATTGGTGCGTGCAGCCAAACCAGTGGTTTGGACGGCACATGATTACTGGCTACTGACGGGGCGGTGTGCATTTACCGAGGGATGTGAAGGTTGGCGCAAGGATTGTGGTACATGCCCAACCCAGAATAACTACCCTTCTGCATATTTGGATTTTTCAGCTGCACAGTTCCGCGCCAAGCGGAAGTTACTTGCAGAGCTTGGTTCGCTGCTTCATGTGGTAGCTCCCTCGGAATTCGTAGCGCAAGCGATAAGGGCGGGTTTGCCGAATGTGCGGGTGAGTGTGATCCCCAATTGGATTGATAGCGAGTTTGAAGCCGCATTGAGTGAAATGCCATTGAGTACCTCACCACTGAGCCCTACTACAGAGAAGATCAAAGTGATTGTCATTGCGAATGATCTCTCTGATACCACTAAAGTAGATCGAGAATTGATCAATAAATTGTTGGAGATTCGCCACATTGAGCTGCATACCGTTGGGAAGAATTCGCCCTTTAGCGGGCTGCGTGTACTAAATCACGGGCGAATTACACAAAGAAAACGTATGGTTGAAATAATTTCAGCTACAGATGTGGCGTTGTTTACTTCAGAGAAGGATACTTTTGGCTTGGTAATGATCGAGGCACTGGCCTGTGGAATTCCAGTTTTTGCCGTCGATAGCTTGGCTGCTAAAGAGGTTCTTTCAGCAATGGATATTCAGCCCATTAAAAATAAAGAACTGATTGTTAACATGCTGCTTAATGCGGAACTGCCAAGCTGCTATTTGGGGTTGAGTAAGGTTGAGTTGCAAAATAAGGTGATTCGAAGCTTTGGAAAAACTGTTGCGGTTGCAAAGTATGTAGCTTTGTATGACTCAGTTGCACTGAAAATAGAATAATCGTGGCGCAAAAAAATATCAGCTGGCTGCTTGTTTTATCCATAATTTTTCTGCATTTTATGATTGTGCGGTTGGCAGGATTCCCTTTGACTATCGCTCCATTTGCCATTTCTGTATTTCTTTATTTTCATGTAAAAAAGGCAATAAAGCCTCGCGGACTATTTTTAGGGGGAGCACTTTTAATATGGCCGTTTTGTGTATATGTTATGTACGAAATGTTAGGTGGCAGTGCAGACCTAACAGAGTTCAGTAAAACTTATTTACTTTGGGTATATGCAATTTCAGCAATTATATTTATTTCATTCGCTCCGCTAAAAAGGACTATCAATTATTCGTTCGAATTTCTAATAGCTTTAGTTGTAATCACAGCATTTTCATTAGCTCAGATTTTATTTTTTAAGTTGCTTGGCTCAACGCTGCTATATAACCCATTTGGCGCGTACACCTATATGGGTGAGTATCAAATAGAAAGATTTTCGGGTGATGAATATTCTCGTGCTCCTGGTTTTTACCTAGAGCCATCCTTCTGCGCTTTCGTGATATTTTTTTTGACAGCCGCAATTTTAATTAGTAACGATAAAAATAGAACTTTTAATTGGTTGTTAGCTTTTAGTTTGTTGTCTGTTGTAATTACTGGGTCTGCTTCAGGAATGATAGCTATTTCCTCTCTAATAATTGTGCGTGCCATCGCCATCCTAAAGAGTAAGTTACTAAAACTTATATTGGCTTTAGTAGCACCAGTTTTGATTGTTATATTTGGTGAGATATTTTTGTCTCACAGAGTTGAGGAGATCGCCGTTGAGGGTTCTTCGGGTTATTGGAGGTTAGTTGCACCGCTGATTATTTTGACCAAAGTATTCACAGAATACCCTCTTGGTGTTCCCTTCGGACAAATTGAGGCGTTTCTTCTACCACTCGGTCTACAACATGGTACTGACACTGGTACTTCTATAGATAATGGGGTTTATTATCTCGCATTTTATTTTGGCTGGTTGGTAGTGCCGTTTGTAGTCGGCTTACTATACAAATTTCTACAGTCCATGTTTCGTGGAGATGTTACTGGTGCAACTTATTGGTGGTTTATACTGTTCAGTTTGCAGTTCTCTGGTGGGGTGCTACTACCAGAATATATTTTCCCCTTATTGTTGGTTTCGATGCAATACCGCAGGATAGCGTACTTGAAAAAACTGGTTTACTGGACCCATTTGGGGCAAATGGAAAATAATGAGGTGAAGCGCATGGTGAACAAAAAGTGACAGTATGTTTTTCTGTGGTTACGGTTGTCCTTAATGATTTGGATGGACTTAAACAAACACAACGAAGTATTTTTCAACAAGTTGGTATTGATTTTGAGTGGTTGGTTTGCGACGGTGGATCTGGTCTAAGTACAACCAATTATTTGGATTCTTTGGGTAATCAAGTTCGTTGGGTGAGCGAACCTGATCAAGGCATTTACGATGCAATGAATCGTGGTGTATATATGTGTGGCGGTGATTATATTGTGTTCATGAATGCAGGTGACACATTCCACGATAGTGGATCACTCGCCAAGGTAGCCAAGGTTTTGTCAGCCAACAATTACGCTGCGGATATTTTGTTTGGTGGTGCTACGTTGAGTTTTTCTGGCAGCGGAAGGTCGCGCTATCGGCCACCTCGGCAAGCGGAAGAGTCTTTGTGGCATGGTTTGCCTGCGAATCATCAGGCAACTTTTTATCGGAAAAACTTTCTGGATACAACACCCTACGATTTGCAATATCGATTGTGTGGCGATTATTATTTGGCGGCAACGCTGATGCGAAATGGTGCAAAAGCTGTTTACCTAGACGAACCCTTGGCGACATTCGAGGTGGGTGGGCAGTCGTACAAAAACCGTTTGAAACTTTTTGTTGAGCCTTACCGTATTCAACGGGATGTGCTGAGATTACCTTTTCACTATCGGTTGGCAAGTATGATTAAGCGGTTTATTTCAACAGTGGGTTTTGTGTTGCTGTCGCAACCTTTCTTTAATAAGAAAAGTAATGGCGGTTAAGACTAGGTTGTTTAAGCAACTTTGGTGAGCAAATTTATTTTAGGGTGGCATGTTTGAGATTTTTTTTACTATTGCTGTTGCGGCTAAGGAAGCTGAGGATTATTTTTCAGCAACCATTGTTGCGTAGTGCATTTTTACAGCATCTAGTTATGGCTGGTGTAGAACATAAGGCTGTGTTAAATCGACCCTTGGCTACAGTAGTGGATATTGGTGCTAACCGTGGACAGTTCGCGTTGGCGGTTAGAGCTATTACTGGCGCAAGAGTTATCTCGTTTGAACCTTTGCCTGAAGTGGCAACCATCTACCGCAAAGTGTTTTCTGATGATCCAGAAGTTAAATTACATGAGGTTGCAATTGGCGAAAAATCTGAGAGGAAATTAATCCACTTGTCCGCGCGGGATGACTCATCGTCGTTGCTTGAAATAGGTGATGCCCAGTCTCATCATTACCCAGGTACACAAGAGGTTGGCACATTAGAGGTTAAGGTAGGTGCTTTGGATGAATTTGTCACCAAGGAAGAAGTTATCCGACCTGCGATGCTTAAGCTTGATGTGCAAGGCTTTGAGTTGCAGGCATTGGCGGGTTGCAAAAATTTGATCGGAAATTTTGATTGTATTTATTGCGAATGCTCTTTTGTGGAGCTTTATAAAAATCAGAAACTGGCTGGTGAAGTAATAGCGTATTTGCAATTATTGGGATTTGGACTTTCTGGAATTTACAATCCTTCTTATGATCGTGATGGAAATTGCATTCAAGCAGATTTGCTGTTTGAACAGATCCATTCACATTTCGACAAGCTCAAGGCGAACGGATGACCAAACGCCGGATGAGTTCTACTTCGACAATCTACCCGCTTTGAGAAAAGCAGCGTAGGCATTTACCGCAAGGCTTATACTTAAGAAATGGAAATTACTGTCCAATTAAGTGGAGCCACTTCTGATCGTCGGGCTGAATGTGGCTTCCGTGTCATTGGTTAAGTCGTCGCACAAGGATGTGTTATTGATCGAGCGTTTTGATCGTGTGCGTGCCGTTCATGGCTGGCAAAGAAGAGGAATGCTGTCTGCGCTGACGTTATTGGGTTTGGACGAGATGATGGCGCGCTATGCAAGTTACGAGGACTTGGCGCATATCATTCGTCACCGTTTCAATGCACCAAAGGTTACGTTAAAAGAATTGTTTGGCCGCATCGTATTCAATGTTTTGTCTGGCAATACCGATGATCACGCGCGTAACCACGCAGCATTTTGGGATGGCGCAGGCTTGGAACTGACCCCCGCTTACGATATTTGTCCACAGGGCAGGGCTGGTAATGAGGCATCGCAGGCGATGCTTATTTCGGGAGAAGATCGGGCGAGCCAGCTGGCTTCCTGTATCAAAGCAGCCCCCCTGTTTTTGTTATCAAACGCGCAGGCGATTGAGTTGATTGAATCGCAAATCACAATGATTGGTGAACAATGGCTTGCGGTGTGTGAGGCAGCGGCATTGAGCGAAGTGGATCGCCGGCTGTTATGGGGCCGCCAGTTTTTTAACCCGTATGCGTTTTATGGCTTAAATAGCGACGCGGCGTTTTTGGCGACAAAGGCAGACAAGTTGATGAGGCTGATATGAAGAACCTATTCATAATTAAGTTC
>CXWL01122357.1_pt1 | contig 12082 bp, 8 predicted proteins | sample 590931 | NCBI WGS metagenome assembly CXWL01 (sample SAMEA3498368, study PRJEB10139) | groundwater metagenome | biome: water well; material: biofilm material | place: Germany | collected 2015-04-27
TGATGAGTTTGTCAGCCAGTTCAAGCGCTGGGCGGGGGCGGGTGGGCCTTGTCCGGTGGTGGGGGGGTAGGGCAGTCCCTCTGTAGGAGCCAGCTTGCTGGCGAAGAAGTTGATGCGGTGTGGCGGATGGCCTCACCGCTATCAGGCATCACTTAGCCGGTTTTGCCGCCCTGGGCTTGCCCTTGGCCGTCGGTGCCGCCTTGCCCCTGGTTGTTTTGCGTTTTTTCTTCCACGGCGTCGCACCTTTACCCGCTGGGCTCGCCGGCCCGCTGATGGTCAGGCGCAGACCGCTGCAGCGGCCGACCTGTTTGCTCATCCACGCCGCCTGTTTGGCGACGAATTCTTCCAGGCTCATTTCTCCGCTTTGCACCATGTCCAGTGCCTGCTCCCAGATCGCCGTGGTGCCAGGGTCGGCGATGGCCCGGGGTACGGCGTCGATCAGGCTGAAGGCCGCCGGGGTGGCAGCCAGGGCCTTGCCGTTCTTGATCAGGTAACCGCGATCAATCAAACCCTGGATGATCCCGGCACGGGTAGCCTCGGTGCCGATCCCGGTGGTGTCCTTGAGCTTCTGTTTGAGCAGCGGGTCTTGCACCAGTTTGGCGACGTTCTTCATCGCCTTGATCAGGTCACCCTCGGTGAAGGGTTTGGGTGGTTGGGTCCAGAGGTCCTTGAGGTTGACCCCGGCCACCGCATAGTCGCAGCCCTGGGTCAGCGGCGGCAGGTTTTGCGGGGCCGGGGCTTCGCGGCCCTTGGCCGGTGCCAGGGCTTCCGGCAAGGCGCGTTTCCAGCCCGGCTCCACCACTTGTTTACCCACGGCGCGCAAGGCCTGGCCGGCGCAGTCGAAGTCGGCCTGGGTGCGGTCGTATTCGTGGTTGGGCAGGAACTGCGCCAGATAGCGCGCGCGGATCAGGGTATAGACCGCACGATGCTTGCCGCTCAAACGCTCGAAGTTTTGCGCAGCGGCAGTGGGAATAATGCCGTGGTGGGCGCTGACCTTGGCGTCGTTCCAGGCTCGCGAGCGGCGTTGTGGTTCCAGGTGCTTGAGCAGGGGCGCGAGGCTCGGGTCAGCACGACCCAACGCATCGAGAATCGCGGGCGCTTCTGCGTGCTGGCTCAGCGGCAGGAAGCCGCAATCACTGCGCGGGTAGGNNGCTCAAGGTGCTTGAGCAGGGGCGCCAGGCTCGGATCGGCGCGACCGAGGGCATCGAGAATCGCCGGCGCTTCGCTGTGTTGGCTCAGCGGCAGGAAGCCGCAATCACTGCGCGGGTAGGTGATGACTTTGTAGGTTTCGTATAGCGCCTGGGCAACGTCGAGGGTTTCCTGAGCGCCAAGACCGAGTTTCTTCGAGCAGATCTCCTGCAGGGTGCCGAGGTCGAACGGCAACGGCGCCACTTCACGAACTCGCTCGGTGCGCAGTTTGACCAAACGTGCGCTGGCGGCGCTACGCATGGCCTCGGCAGCTTGCCGGGCGAGTTCCTGGTTCAGGCAGCGGTCATGTTCATCACAGACATCCGCTGCGGCCCGCCATTGCGCGGTGAACGGCGTGCCGTCGTGGAGCAGTTGCACATCGATCGCCCAGTACGGCACCGGCACGAAGTCGGCAATGCTGCGATCCCGGTCGACCACCAGGCGCAAGGTCGGGGTCTGCACCCGACCCACCGGCAATACCCCTTGATAACCGGACTGACGCCCGAGCAGGGTGAACAGACGACTCATGTTCATACCGATCAACCAGTCGGCCCGTGAGCGCCCCAGTGCCGAGTGATACAGGCTGAAGGTCTCGGCACCCGGCTTGAGCGCCGCCAGGGCCTTGCGGATTGACGCGTCGTCCAGCGCCGACAGCCACAGCCGCTGGATCGGCCCGCGATAGCGACAGTGTTCCACCAACTCGCGGGCAATCATTTCGCCCTCGCGGTCGGCGTCGGTGGCGATCACCAGCTCCTTGGCCTCGCCCAGCAGTCGCTTGACCGCCTTGAACTGGCTGGCGGTCTTGGGCTTGACCAGCATCTTCCATTGCTCGGGAATGATCGGCAGGTCTTCCAGCACCCAGCGTTTATAGCGCGCGTCGTAGGCATCCGGCGGCGCGGTTTCCAGCAGGTGGCCAATGCACCAGGTGACGGTGATCCCCGTGCCCAGCCAGCAACCGTCGCCACGCCGGCTGGCGCCGAGCACTGCGGCAATGTCCTTGGCCTGGGAGGGTTTTTCACACAGATACAGCCGCATAACCACCATCAGTCATAAGGGTCGGAAGGTGCACAGCATGCGCGGTCTGGCACTATCGATCAATGATTATCTGTATGAATGTACAGTGCCGGTGTTGCCGGTGATTGCAACGGCCTGGACCGGGGCAGCCGCATCGTCGCCGACATGTTGTTCCGCGCCCAGGTCAGCCACCACGTAGGCATCGACCGCAGCATGGGCCCTGGAGATCAGTGTCAGGCAGCCGATGATGGTCAGGGTCAGTCCGGTGAACAGCAGGTTGCGCCGCAGACGGCGGCCATGGGTGGCGGGCAGGTCGCGGGTCAAGGCGTGCAGGTGGCGATTGAAATCGAATTTTGGCATATAGGGTCTTCCATGTTCTTGAGTGACGCAGCCACCACGCCCGAACGTGGCGGCCTCGCATTGCAGGGTGGGCTCAGGCACTCAGTACCATTGCTTGAAGCGGCGGATGTACAGGGTCTTCATCAGTTGCGCGACCACGCAGTAGCTGAGCAGGGTGCCCACCAGCCATGGAAAGTAGGTCCATGGCAGCGGCTCCAGGCCGACCAGGTTGCCCAGTGGCGAGAACGGGATGTAAATCCCCACGGCCATCACCAGGCCGGTCATCAGAATCACCGGCAAGGCTGCGGTGCTCTGGAAGAACGGGATCTTTTGGGTACGCAGCATGTGCACCACCAGGGTCTGCGACAGCAGCCCTTCGATAAACCAACCAGACTGGAACAGGGTCTGCATTTCCACGCTGTTGGCGGCAAACACGTACCACATCAGGGCAAAGGTGGTGATGTCGAAGATCGACGAGGTCGGGCCGATCCACAGCATGAAACGCCCGATGTTCTTCGCATCCCACTTGCGTGGTTTGCTCAGGTACTCCTTGTCCATCCGGTCCCACGGCAGGGCCAGTTGGGAGATGTCGTACATCAGGTTCTGCAGCAGCAGGTGGATCGCCAGCATCGGCAGGAACGGGATGAAGGCGCTGGCCACCAGTACCGAGAACACGTTGCCGAAGTTGGAACTGGCGGTCATGTTCAGGTACTTCATGATATTGCCGAAGGTTTCGCGGCCTTTCAGCACGCCTTCTTCGAGCACCATCAGGCTCTTTTCCAGGAGGATGATGTCCGCCGATTCCTTAGCGATATCGGTGCCGCTGTCCACCGAGATACCCACGTCGGCATCGCGCAGGGCCGGGGCATCGTTGATCCCGTCGCCGAGGAAACCGACGGTGTGACCATTGGCTTGCAGTGCCTTGAGCACCCGCGACTTCTGCAGCGGGGTGAGTTTGGCGAACACGCTGCGTTCTTCGACCTGCTGGCGCAGCGTCTGCTCGTCCATGACCTCGATTTCCGGGCCCAGCAGGGGCGCGCCGGGCTCCAGGCCGACTTCACGGCAGATCTTGCTGGTGACCACGGCGTTGTCGCCGGTCAGCACCTTGACCTTGACTCCCATCTCACGCAGCGCGGCAATGGCCGGCCCGGCGGTTTCCTTCGGTGGATCAAGGAACGTCAGGAAGCCGCGGATGACCAGGTCATGCTCGTCGCTGGCGGTGTATTGCGCCTTGCTCTGGTTGCGTGGAATTTTGCGGGTGGCCACCAGCAACACGCGGAAGCCGTCTTCGTTGTATTGGCTGGCCAGGGTCAGCAGTTCGGCTCGGCGCTGCTCGTCGAGGGTCACGACCACGCCGTCCTCATAGATGTGGCTGGCAATGCCGAGCATCTCCTCGACCGCCCCCTTGCACACCAGCAAGTGGTCGTCGTGGCTGTCCTTGACGATGATCGACAAGCGCCGGCGGATGAAATCAAATGGCAACTCATCGACTTTGCTGTAGGCGAAGGGTTTCTTGAAGGTGCGGTTTTGCTCGGCAAACTGCACCACTGCCTGGTCCATCAGGTTTTTCATGCCGCTTTGGTGATAGCTGTTGAGCCAGGCCAGTTCGAGGACGCCCGCATCGCGCTTGCCGTCGACATCGATGTGATGTTCGAGAATGATTTTGTCCTGGGTCAGGGTGCCGGTCTTGTCGGTGCACAGCACATCCATCGAACCGAAGTTCTGGATCGCGTTCAGGCGTTTGACCACCACTTTGCGCTTGGCCATTGCTACCGCGCCTTTGGCCAGGTTGGCGCTGACGATCATCGGCAGCATTTCCGGGGTCAGGCCGACGGCTACCGCGAGGGCAAACATAAAGGCATCGCCCCAATCACCCTTGGTGAACCCGTTGATCAGCAGCACCACCGGCACCATCACCAGCATGAAGCGGATCAGCAACCAGCTGACGCTGTTGACCCCACGGTCGAAGGCGGTTTGCGTGCGTGAGCCGACGATCGCCTTGGCCAGCGAACCGAAGTAGGTCCGTGGGCCGGTGGCGACGACCACGGCACGCGCGGTGCCGCTGACCACGTTGGTGCCCATGAAGCAGATGTTCGAGAGGTCGAGCAGGTTCGACTGGTCGGCCGCCGCCGTGGACGCGGATTTCTGCGCGACATTGCCCAGGGTGTCGTACTTCTCAATCGGCAGCGCTTCGCCGGTGAGCACCGCCTGGCTGATGAACAGGTCGCGGGACTCGATCAGGCGAATATCGGCCGGGATCATGTCACCGGCGGACAGTTGCACGATGTCGCCGGCTACCAGTTCGCGCATCGGCACTTCGCGCAGGGTCGGGGTGCTGCCCGGTTGCTCGCGGCGCAGTACGGTGGCGGTAGTTCGAACCATAGTCTTCAGGGCTTCGGCGGATTTGCCGGAGCGGTATTCCTGCCAGAAACGCATCAGGCCGCTGGCCAGGACCATGACCAGCACAATGATCACGCCGGTGAGGTCGGTTTCTTCGCCTTTTTGCAGGGGCAACCAGAAGTCGGTGACGAAGCTGATCAGGGTCAGGGTCATCAGCACATAGATGAACGGGTTGTTGAAGGCTTTGAGTACCTGCACCAGGGCGTGCGGCGGCTTGTCATGCGCCACCTCGTTGGCGCCCTCGCGCAGCAGGCGACCTTCGGCATCGAGTTCGGTCAGGCCGTCGGTGGTGGCCTGGACGTTGGCCAGGGTTGCAGCCAGGCCATTGCGGGCTTCACGGGCAGCGCGCATCGACAGTTTGTGCTCGTCGGTGCTGGCGTCCCGCAGTGGTTTTTGGCGGTTTTTTACAGTGCTCATGCTGTGTGCTCCTGCCGCAGGCTTGCGGCACGACACAGCGACCACTCAGCTATTTAAAGGCGAGCGAAAGCATGTCGAAGCGCAAACCGACGATCGATAACGGAAGTTGTTGTTTTTTGGCGTTTAACGTTCGCTGCAACTCCACGGAAACAGGAGATGCAGCGAACCGTCTACTTGGGTCATCCATAGTGTTTCTCGCTTTTTACAGGCAATAAAAAGTTGTCGAATTCCTTAATAAGGAAAACGCTGGTTAAAATATTGAATATAACTTTCAGATCAACTGAAAGTGCGCGCCCCACGGCCCAGGCCCGGCGGTTGCAGCAGGCGCGCGAAGTAGCGACTCGGGGGCTCAAGGCTGGCGGCATAGCCCCAGCGTTGCTGGCGTTGCCCGCTGACCGGGCAGACACGCCAATGGCCACGCAGACGAGGCTGCAGGCGCAAGGGAGAAGGGGGGCACAGTGGGCGCGCGATAAGCGTAGGCTCGCGGCATGGCTTGATCCGCAGCGCCTTGATAAAAGCGCGGGAACCAGGGATGAGTGTGCTGATAAGGTTCATGACATGCCTCGCGACCGGACAGACACCGGCGCGGCATGCCACGTTGGAGCTCAGGCTCTAGCGCAGCTTGCCTGACCGGGGCTGTCGAGTCCCGTCAGTTGCGTTGTTGAATGCCCGGCCTTGCACATTGGCAATAGCCGGGCAGCGTCTAGATACTGTGTCCATTGAATTCTTTGTTGAGTTGAAAAAAGGTTGGGCTGGCCAACCCGCGCAATGTACTCAGGCGAGTTTGCCGAGTCAAACCATTCATGGGTTTTGTTTGGCTTTTAGACAGGTAACAACAGATTTCTGAAAGTTGTTCCGTACATATGACTGATATATGACTGATATATGACAGCGGTGGAGGTTAATTGTAAGAGCGAGCCTGCTCGCGACGAACGTCAATGATAACGCGCGCAACCTGAAAGCCCACGGCGGTCTCAGGTCTTTCGCGAGCAGACGGATCGCCGCCCGGCTGCTCCTACAGTTCAGGCAACCTCAGTCAACGCGATCAGTTTTTCTCCAGATCGACATCCTTGGTTTCACGCAGGCACAACATGCCCACCACCAGGCTCACTGCCGTAATCAGCACCGGGTACCACAGGCCGTAGAAGATATCGCCGGTGTACACCACCAGGGCAANNGCCGCCTGCGGGTAGCCGGCCAGGGTTACCGCACCGCGCAAGGCGGCTTCGTCGTAGCCATCGATTTTGATCTCGCCGATGCTCACTTGCACGCCGCTGCCAGCTGGCGCGGCAACGCTGCTGTAAGGCAGGCCCTGCTTGACCAGGAAGGTCTTGACCTTGTCGCAAGGGCTATCGAAGCGCGCCTTGCCCACCGGGTCGAACTGGAAGGTGCAGGTGGCCGGATCGGCCAGTACGGTGATTGGCGCCTGTTGGCTGGCCCGGTCGATGGCCGGGTTGGCGTAGTGGGCCAGGGATTTGAAGATCGGGAAGTACAGCACGGTGGCCAGCAGCAGGCCGAGCATCAGGATCGGCTTGCGCCCGACCCGGTCGGACAGCCAGCCGAAGAAGATGAAAAATGGCGCGCCGATCACCACGCTGATAATCAGCAAGGTATTGGCAAGTGCCGGGTCCATCTTGAGGAACTGGGTCAGGAAAAACAGCACGTAGAACTGCGCCGCATAGAAGGTCACGGCTTGCCCGGCATTGATGCTGAACAGGGCAATCAGCACCACCTTGAGGTTCTGCCAGTTGCCGAACGACTCGCGGATCGGTGCCTTGCAGGACTTGCCTTCCTCTTTCATTTTCAGGAAGGCCGGCGACTCATGCAGGCTCAGGCGAATCCAGGTAGAAATGCCCAGCAGCACGATCGACAGCAGGAACGGGATGCGCCAGCCCCAGACTTCGAACTGGTCACCGGTGAAGTAACGGCAGCCGAGCACCACCAGCAATGACAGCAACAGCCCCAGGGTCGCGGTGGATTGAATCCAGCTGGTATGGAAACCGCGTTTGCCAATCGGTGCATGTTCGGCGACGTAGGTTGCGGCGCCGCCGTATTCGCCGCCCAGGGCCAAGCCCTGGAGCATGCGCAGCACCACCAGGATGATCGGTGCAGCGATGCCGATGCTGGCGTAGGTAGGGAGCAGACCGACGGCAAAGGTCGCCACGCCCATCAGGATGATGGTGGCGAGGAAGGTGTATTTACGCCCGATCATGTCGCCGAGGCGGCCGAACACCAGCGCGCCGAAGGGGCGCACGACAAAGCCGGCGGCGAACGCCATCAGCGCGAAGATGAAGGCCGTGGTGTCGTTGACCCCGGCAAAGAACTGCTTGCTGATCACCGCCGCGAGGGCGCCGTAGAGAAAGAAGTCATACCACTCGAACACCGTCCCCAGGGACGAGGCGAAGATGACTTTCTGGGTTTCCTTGCTGGTGCCGGTACTGAGCGTGCCGGCGACTGCTTGCGCTTGCTCTGACATATCGATCCCTCACAGTGTGTATTTATTGTTGTTTCACTGGTGTTGCGTGCTCTTTTTTTGTGGGAGCGAGCCTGCTCGCGAAGAACTCAAGGGCGCTGCGTTCCTTCAGAATGGCCGCGTTATCGTTGACGTTTTTCGCGAGCAGGCTCGCTCCTACAGAGGTGGTGGTTGCAGTTGGTGTGGCAAGGATCAGTTGGGCAGCTTTTTCGGCGATCATCAGCGTCGGTGAGCAGGTGTTGCCCGAGGTGATGCGCGGCATGATCGAGGCGTCGGCGATGCGCAGGCCGGGAATCCCGTGCACTCGCAACTCGGCATCGACCACGGCATCGGCGTCCTGGCCCATGCGGCAGGTGCCCACTGGATGGAAGATAGTCGTGCCTATTCGTGCGGCGGCTTCGTGCAGTTGTTCCTCGGTCTGCAAGGCAGCGCCCGGCAGGTACTCCACCGGTTTGAACGGCTGTAGCGCGGGGGCGGCGACAATGCGCCGGGTCAGGCGGATGGCGTCGGCGGCGACACGCAGGTCCTCGGGATGGCTCAGGTAGTTGGGCTGGATCAGCGGCGCCTGCTGCGGGTCGGCCGAGCGGATGTCGATACGCCCACGGCTTTGCGGGCGCAGGTCGCAGACCGAGGCGGTGAACGCCGGGAAGGCATGCAAGGGCTCGCCAAAGCGCTCCAGGGACAGCGGTTGCACGTGGTATTCAAGGTTCGCCGATGTTTGTTCAGGGCCGGAGCGGGCAAAGGCGCCGAGTTGGCTGGGGGCCATCGACAGCGGACCGCTGCGGTTGTACAGGTAGCGCAAGCCCATGCCCATCTTGCCCCACAAACTGCCAGCGATCTGGTTCAGGGTGCGGGCATTTTCCAACTGGTAGATCAGCCGCAGTTGCAGGTGATCCTGCAGGTTGCCACCGACGCCGTTGAGTGGGTGTACGACATTGATCCCCAGGCGTTTGAGCAGGTCGACAGGGCCGATGCCGGAGCGCTGGAGAATCCCTGGCGAGCCGACGGAGCCAGCACTGAGAATGATTTCCCGGCGTGCGCTGAAGCTTTTCGACTGGCCCTGCCAGCGCGCAACCACCTTGCTCGCCCGGCCGTTTTCCAGCAGCACCCGATCCACCTCGACCCCGGTCAGCACCGTCAGGTTGGGACGCTGGGCCGCCGGTTTGAGAAAGGCCTTGGCGGCATTCCAGCGCACCCCGGCTTTCTGGTTGACCTGGAAGTAGCCGCAGCCTTCATTGTCGCCCCGGTTGAAGTCGTCGATGCTGGCGATGCCGGTCTGTTCGGCGGCCGTGCGGAAAGCATCGAGGATCGGCCATGACAGGCGCTGGCGTTCGACTCGCCACTCGCCGCCGGCGCTGTGAAACTCCGAGTCACCGGCAAAATGGTTTTCGCTCTGGCGGAACAGTGGCAGTACCTCGTTCCAGCTCCAGCCCGGGTTGCCGTCAGCGGCCCAGCGATCATAGTCGCCGGCCTGGCCGCGCATGTAGATCATGCCGTTGATCGATGAGCTGCCACCGAGCACCTTGCCCCGAGGGTAGCTCAGGCTGCGGCCCTGCAGGCCGTCCTGCGCCTCGGTCTTGAAACACCAGTCGGTGCGCGGATTGCCGATGCAGAACAAGTAGCCGACCGGAATGTGAATCCACGGATAGTTATCGCGGCCACCGGCCTCGAGCAACAGGACCCGGTGCTGCGGGTTGGCGCTGAGCCGGTTGGCCAACAGGCAACCGGCGGGACCGGCGCCGACCACGATGTAATCGTATCCATCAACGGCAGGTTGCATCCCTGACCTCACTGCTTGTTGTTCTTATTGCGCTTGATCCTAGTTGTTAGCTTTCGACAAAAGAATGTTAGTTTTTACGCAGCCGCTGTGCGTTTATAAACAATCACCCTCAGACGTGACACAAGGACGGTCCATGTTCGACTGGAATGACTTACGGTTTTTTCTCGAATTGCAGCGCAGCGGGCGGCTGCTGACGGCGGCCAAGCGCCTGAAAACCACCCACGCCACGGTGGCACGGCACATCGAAGCGATCGAACAGAGCCTCGGTACCGCGTTGTTCGTCCAGCACGCCCAGGGTTACCAACTGACGCCGGCCGGCGAAGCCCTGCTTAAACACGCCGAGGCCATGGAAAACGTGGCCTTACAGGCCCAAGAGGAAATCACCCAGTCGAGCGCGCCCCTGGGCAAGATTCGCCTGGGGGTGACCGAAGGCCTGGGCATCATGTTCCTCGCCAGCCGTATGCAAGGACTGTTCGAACGTTACCCGGGGCTTGAGGTGGAGTTGGTGGCGGTGCCGCGCTTTGTCAGCATTCTCAACCGCGAAGCCGAGATCAGCATCCATCTGGAGCGTCCGGCGGCGGACATGCTGGTGACCCGCAAACTCACCGATTACCGTCTGGCGCTGTACGCCAGTCAAGACTATCTCGACCGTGCGCCGCCGCTGCGCAGTCGCGAAGACCTAGGCCAGCATGCCTGGATCGGTTATGTCGACGACCTGCTGTATAGCCAGGAATTGATGTTCCTCAACAGCTTCTGTCGCAACCCCAGGGTGGTGTTCCACAGCACCAGCGTGATCGCCCAACAACAGGCGGCACGCGCCGGCCTGGGCATCGCGGTGCTGCCGTGCTATCTGGCCAGCGGCGACCCGCAGTTGGTAGCGTTACTCCCTGCCGAGCGCATCCAGCGCAGTTACTGGATGAGTACCCGGCGCGAGTTGCACAAATCGGTACGCCTGCGCCTGCTCTGGGATTACGTCGTGCAACTGTGTGACTCGGAACAGGGCCTGTTGCTCGGGCCGGACCTTTAGTCGCGGATTTCGAAGGCGGTGCTCGCCAGTCGCTCACCATTGACCATGATGTGCACCGCATGGCTGCCGGCATAGTGCTTGCGGGTGGTCATGTCGCGAATCTGCTGGGCGCGGCTCAAAGTCTGGCGGGCGTGAGCGGGCAGGGCCAGGCCCTTGAGCTTGAACACCTTGGCCGAGGTCGCGCCGGAAGCCTTGACGTACTCGATGGCGTAATCCACCACCAGGCGCTGGTCCTGGTCGGCGGTGGATTGCAGTTCGAGCGACAGAGTGATGCCCTCGCCGAGGCTGATCACTGCTGGCTCGACCTTGAGCCTGTGAATCTTCACTTGCGGCTTGGCCCCGGCACCGATGACCGTCAGCGCCCGCAAATCACCCTGTTTGATCAGGCTGCGCAGGGCGTGTTTGGCGATCCAGGCGGTGCGTGGGTCTTCCAGTGACCAGCCTTCAATAACGTCGAGGGCCCAGGCCGGATGGTCCTTGGTGATGTCGTTGAGGTGGTTGGCCACCGATTTGCGCACGTACAGGCTGCTGTCGCGCTTGAGGTTGTCGAGAATCGACGCCGCCAGCGACGGATCAGCCTGCACCGCTTCGAGGCGAAACGACCAGGGCAGGCGTGGCCGGCTGCCTTCGCTGGCGAGGCGACGGACATGCTCGTTATCGTCCAGCGACCATTCATGCATTAGCGCCAAGCCGCGCTGCAAATCACTGCGCAGAAAATGCCGAACGGCAAACTCTGAAGAACCAAAACGGGTGAAATACTTCAGCGCCTCCATGGAGCGGGCGAAGTCATGGGCGCCGTAGGTTGCCACGTAGTCGGCGAGGAACATGCTGACGAAACCGCTGTTGAGTCGTGGAGCCAGCGCCTCGAGCACCTCCAGGGCCTGCTCGTAGTCCAGGCCCAGCACGGCATGCAGGCACTCGCTGGTGCGCGCCATGCGCTGCATCACCGAACGTTGCGCCAGACCGTCGTTGGCCATGTCGAGGAACGCTTTACGATCGAAACGCGGATACACGGCGCGTACTTCGTCGGCGATATGGGCGAAACGTTCGGCGTTGAAGATTTCCTTCAGCGCCGGTGCGGATTGGCTATCACTCATGTGGAGCTCCCTGGCAAATGGCGGATCACAGGCGTTTTCCGGCATCGTCCTGGATCTGGTCGGCCTCGAACAAGCGCGCCAACTCGGCGCGGGACTCCTGGGCGGTTTGCAGCACCTTGGCCGCGTCGTCGTAGATCGCGTGCTGGGCTTCCAGGACCTGTTCATCGTGATGGCTGAACAGCTTGATCCGCGCGTCGGCCTGGGCCTGGCTCAAACCCAAGCCGCGCAAGGTGCGGCGGCTCATTTCCAGGCTGGAGTAGTAGGTTTCGCGCACGGCGTCGGCACCGAGGTCCATCAGCCGGTGCACGTGCTGGCGGTTGCGGGCGCGGGCGATGATTTTCATGTGC
>CXWL01004101.1_pt1 | contig 12079 bp, 10 predicted proteins | sample 590931 | NCBI WGS metagenome assembly CXWL01 (sample SAMEA3498368, study PRJEB10139) | groundwater metagenome | biome: water well; material: biofilm material | place: Germany | collected 2015-04-27
CCTATCTCATTGATTCATATGAAAACAGTATAGACCACTATTTAACGGTGACATAGCCTAAAAATTTGAGCGCGACTTGATGTCTCTTTTAAGTCGTCACAATTCGAATCATCGGGGGCTTAAGTCCGACAGGCTCCTAGGAGCTTTGTTTTTAACAGTACGTTAAGCCGACAGGGCAAAGCATATTTTTTAGTTTCTTAGCTGCAGAAATACTGAATTTCTTTCTGACTATCGCCGTAATAGACTTAAATATGTAATACTTAAACCATGACTATAACTTCGAGAATTCCAGCAAGATTAACTTAAATACTAAAGTTCTTAATCAAGATGACGATATGCACCCAATGAAATTTGTTATGAGGTATAAAAATGAAAATAGATAAATCTTTGCAGCCCGTATCGACTATTTCTGTCAGTGAGGGGAAAAGACGCGTTGATATCACGCCGAACCCAACTTCAGGCCAAGAAAATAACGTGCATTTAAGCTCGAATGTTGCGAAACTGCAAAATATAGACAACAGCTCTGCTAGCGGCTCGATTGTCAATACGGCACGTGTCCAAGAAATCAAGCAAGCTATCAGTGAAGGAAATTTTCAAATAAACCCAGAGGTCGTCGCCGATCGATTGCTTGAAACAGTTAAAGAGTTGATACAATCTAAAACAGGTGCTATTTGATGATTACTTCTCAGCATCTCGTATATTTTATGAGAGAACTAGAAACTGAAAGGAACACCTTACGTGCATTTATTGAAATCCTAAAAAAAGAAGAAAGTGCACTCGTTGAAGGAAAAACAGAAAAAATAGATTATCTTGCTTCCGATAAATCACGTTTAATTGAAGAGTTGATAAAACTCGACGATCATCGTAATGAATATTTACAGAGGCAAGGGCTTCCTCTGGAAAAAAGCAGTATCAACACTTGGCTGGCCGAGCAACATTCTGACCATTCTGAAATAAAAACTTTATGGAATGAATTATTGGATTTGGCAAAAACAGCGCAACAACTTAATCATTCAAACGGCTTGATTATCTCAACTCAACTACAGTTTAATCAGCGCACCTTTTCCGCATTACATTGTGCATCAGGAAATGTTTCCTTCTATGGCCCCCAAGGTCAAACATATATTTGAATGAGACCTTTGCAAAATACATGATTCTATCTGAAGCACCTTCAATTCAGATTTTTTCGTGAGTTTCTCGCAAAAATTCCAGAGATAATCGCCTCAAGCCGATCACTATCGGGTTAGATGGACGGATTATCCCCATGATTGTGCCTGCATCTGCTTGTCGACATACAATTTTGGCAATCTTTTCAGGTGTAGGCCATGGCTTGTAAAATATGCCAAGCATGTGCTTTGGTTAATCCGAAATTTTGTTCTTGACCGCTTTTACTGGGCGATTGCTTTTTCTATCGATGCCAATCAATCAGTTGATCGATTTGATTGAGGAAGTTTCCTTTAAGAGTGCTGCGGGAACATCAAGTTCTGAGAAATTCATATTTATTAACTCAATAATATGATTATAAGCACTATTATATCATTAATCGCATCTGAAACTGGCCGTGCAATGTTCTCTTGAAATTCTTTCTAATACTCAACAATTGGAATTTCAGTTATTTTATCAGGATCCGTTGACAAAATCATAACCGTTACCCGGCGATTTCTTTTTCTACCTTCAGGTGTTTCATTAGTTTCTATGGGCCTATTTTCGCCATAGCCTATTGCTGTAAGACGATACGCCTCAACACCATTTTCTATGAATAGCCTGATCACACTACTTGCACGTGCTGAAGATAATTCCCAGTTTGATGGAAAGTTTTCTGTCTGGATGGGTAAATTATCCGTATGCCCTTCGACATGAATCTCATGCTCGTGTCCCTTGATAACGTGAGCAACTGCTTGTAATGTCAAGCTTGAATTGTCTGCAAGTTTAGCTTGCCCCGGTGAAAAAAGAACACTGGCATTGATTTCGACAGTGATCCCTAAAGAACTTTGTGTTACTCGTACCTGCCCATCCTTTACTAAGGGCTCTAATGCATGGAGAATATTTTTCGCCATGCTTTTCATTTTTTCTTGCTTCTTTGCTTTTTGAAAACTTAAATTATCAATTAGTTTGATTGAATCAGACTCATTTGATTGCTGGATACTAATAGGGGAAAATTCTGTTGAATGTGGAGGTGCAAGACTGGATGGGTTATCGTTTTTAAACGCGCTAACCAATGAAGAGCTTAAAACACGATACTTACCCTCGTTAACTGATGAAACTGCGTACATTACAATGAAAAAAGCAAATAACAGCGTAATGAAATCAGCATATGAAACAAGCCAGCGCTCATGATTATCCGCGTATTCCTCATGCTTTTGCTTTCTTTTCTTTAACATGGATTATTCAAAAAATCATTTAATAACCGGATACTGCATGCTCAATTTAAACAAAATAACCTTTCAAGCGGTTTTCTATTAGCCGGGGATTCTCACCATTGGCGATAGCAACAAACCCATCAACCAGTATTTCTTGCATGACCACATGCTCATTAATAATACTTTTTAATTTATTTGCTATTGGCAAAAAAATCAGATTGGCTAATCCAACACCGTATATGGTTGCAACAAAGGCGACTGCAATACCATTCCCTAAAAGCTCCGGATCCGACAAGTTCTCCATAACATGAATCAAACCCAGCACAGCACCTAATATGCCGATTGTCGGCGCATAACCGCCAGCCGCTTCCCAGATCCGGGCAGATTGACGTTGATGTGCCTCTAGCGCCAATATATCAATTTCCATAACTTCACGTAATTTCTCCGGAGTACTTCCATCAGCAAGTAGCTGCAGCCCTTTCTTTGTCAAAGGATCTTTTACAATCGGCACATGCGTTTCAAGTGCCAGCAATCCTTCTTTGCGTGATATATGAGCCCAATTGATAATCTGTTTAATTAAAGTTTGCGGGGAATTGATTGGCGGAAAAAATACCCACGCACTCATTTTGATGCCATTGAGAAAAATTTTTACTGGGCTTTGTAGCAGAACCGCTCCAACCGTACCACCCATAACAATCAAAAAAGCCGCGACTTGCAGCAAGGAGCCAACATGACCGCCTTCGAGGATTTGCCCGCCAATAATTGCAACAAAAGCCAACAGAATCCCGATAACACTATTTAAATCCATCTTTGATTTTTTATTCATCACAGAATCCATTCATTGATACTGGATAATTCGCATGACATCTCAAAGATTTCTTAATCGGCTGCGCAAACGTGCGACAGCTTGCGTATGCAGCTGACAAACCCGGGATTCACTCACACCAAGCACTTCACCGATTTCTCTTAAATTCATTTCTTGTTCGTAATGCATCCCCATTACCTGCTTCTCCCGGGGAGGAAGATTATCAATAGCTGTAATCAGCTGATTCCGGAAATTCTCATCCAGCAGTACATTCAACGGATCACCTTCAGAATCGATGAATAATCGATCCAAAAATGGCTCTTCATCATCCTGCTGAAAATCTTCGTAATAAATTAATTGAGCACCCCGTGCACTTTGCAAAGTCTCATGGTATTCATCAAGAGACATATCCAATTCCTTCGCCAGATCTTGTTCACTGGGTGCGCAACCTTGGCGCTGCTCTAACAAATTAACAGCAGCCTCAATACGCCGCATTTTCTTACGTATGCTGCGCGGCAACCAATCCGCTTCGCGCAATTCATCTAAGATAGAACCACGTATGCGCTGTGCCGCATAACTCTCAAATTGCCGGCCATACGAACCTTCATAGCGATTGATTGCATCAAGCAAACCAATCATTCCCGCTTGAATGAGATCATCGACCTGCACACTCGCTGGCAATCGAGTCATCATGTGATAAGCGATGCGTTTTACCAATGGTGTAAATTCAGTTACAAACTGTTCTTTATCAATTGCTTTAGTTCCACTCGCAGTATACATAGTTAATTACACCATAAAATTTGCCATGCTAAGATGGCTTGTCCGAATCAATCGCTGCATGAAATTATCGACTCCCCCGTTGTATTTATCCGGACATGAAGAGCCCAAAACATTCTTGGCCAGATGTTTAAAACATAGCGCGGCTTGTGAAGCCGGGAATGCTTCAAGAACTGGCCTGCATAATTGCGTTGAATTACGTAATTTTTCATCACTTTGGATATAACCAATATATTCCAGAGTTACTGACAGATATTGACGCGCTACTTTGTATAAATTCTGGTAAATGGACAGTGATTCTGTTTCTGAATCAACTTTATTCACAAGAATAAGGAAATGCTGTTTGCTATACTCCTGGCTCATGATTTTAATCAGCACATACGCTCCCGTAAGGGATGCGGCTGAGCCAGAAATCACGATCATGACTTGTTCTGAAGCTAGGCTTAAAGGTAGGACATGGGTTGTACCCGTCATTGCGGTATCAATCAGCACAATATCAACAGACTCGGTAAGCTCCGAAAAACTCTTGACGAGCCAATCCTGCTCAAGTGGATTCAGCTTGTTTAATGCATGAATGCCGCGCATGGCTGATAATATGATGATATTTTCCGGGCCTTGTAAAAGCACTTGATCCAGCCTTTTATCTTTATGGATCACGTGAAGTAAATCAAAGCGTCCCTGTAGGCCTAAATTTGTACAGATACTGTTATGGCAGGGATTCTCATCAATCAATAGCACACGTTGGCCATTTTGGGCTAATGCAGTAGCAAGATTCACCACAACGCTAGTTTTTCCGATCCGTGCTGTTCCGCCTGCAATTGTTATAACACGCGCTGAATCAGGTTCCTGAAATAATGTCAGATTACGCAAACCTGCCGCTTGATCCTGTAAAATCAATCTAGTCATAGGTAAACCCCGCCAATGATTTTTCCTCTACCTGTGATGGCATTCCACCATTCTTGGTTGCCATAATTAAAGCAAATTCCGCATCCCGCAAAGTAAATGCAGAATCACCCGGAAGCGATCTAAAAATACGGTGCAGCAGATAGCGCGGATTAGCGGCGTGAATATCTTCCGGGACCTTTTGTCCGTTTGCGACATAATGTAGCGGTAATTTTCTGCGTATAACAACATCCAAAACCACACCTAAGCTGGCAGCTTCATCGATTTTTGTAATGATACAACCGTAAACACCGTTCTTCTGATGAGCAGAAATCACTTCATCCAGAGTTTTTCCATTCGATGCAGCGCTCAAAATGAGCATGCGTTTTACATCTGCGCCACAATTACTCAGCATCGCAATCTGCTCCGCAACCATATGATCACGCTGACTCATGCCCACCGTATCGATCAACACCATATGTTTGTTTTTCAGCTCCGACAGGGTTAACTGCAAATCTTCGGTATCTTTGATATTACGAACAGGAATACCCAATAATTGCCCATAGATTCTGAGCTGTTCATGACCGCCAATGCGATAACTATCGGTAGTCAGCAATGCGACTTTGTCTGCGCCATGCCGGATTACACAACGCGCCGCCAGTTTTGCTGTGGTCGTGGTCTTGCCAACACCAGTGGGGCCGATCAATGCATAAACACCACCTTTTTCAATGATGTCATCATTGGCAACTGTGCGCAGATTAAAAGCCAATGCAGACATTGCCTGCTTTAGGCTTTGTTCATAATCAAGATCTACGGGTAACCTGTCGACTAATCGGCGCGATAGTAGCGGGCTAAACCCCGTATCCAGCAAGGTACGTAACAGTTTTACTTTTTCTGGCCTATGCTGCGTAAAGTTTCCCCATGCAACAGAAGCCAGCTGATCTTCCAGTGTATTTTTCATCGCCTGTATCTCAGCAATAATATCGCGGGCGAATGATGCGGATACCACATCATTCGATGCTTTTTGGGTATTTACTGACTCACTCGCTAAAGACAGTAACGTTGAATAGGATTCAGCCCCCCTCGGCTCTTTATTTTTTCCGTAATGAGCACTATCATGCGATGACAAAGTTGCCGGCGTCTGGGTATGCATCAGGTCTGACATTTCAGAATCCGCCAGCGCCATGATTTCAACACCATCCCTGGTCTTTCTGTTCGATAAAATGACGGCATCAACTCCAAGCTCTTCTTTAACTTGACGTAATGCTTCTCGTGATGTGGAAGCGATATAGCGTTTTACTTTCATTTGTTACCTCCAATAATGGAAGTGAGTTTGATTTTTCGTGAATCCGGAATTTCTGAATGAGAGAGCACTCTTAACTGAGGTAATGCGCGGCGTAAAAATTTCGCCAGTAAGAAACGAATAGCACCTGGCACCAGTAATACAATAGGTAATCCAAGTTTTTCTTGTTGCAGTGCTGCGCTACGGGCTTCTTTTAACAACGTGTCGGCAAGCCCTGGTTCAATCCCTGTGCCTTGAGCACCGCCGGACTGCATCACCTGGATAAGTATATTTTCCAATTCATGATATAAGCCCATCACTTGCACCTCTGCGCCTGCAGGGAAAAACTGATCCACGATTGCACGACCTAAAGCTGCCCTGATAATCGCGGTTAATTCGATAGCATCTTGTGTTTGTGCTGCATGCTCGGTCAGCACATCGATAATGGTACGCATATCCCGGATATGTACACTCTCTTCCAATAAATTGTGCAAGACTTTCTGTACTGTCGATAGCGGCAACAATTTCGGAACCAGATCTTCAATAAGTTTTGGAAATTGCACATTGAGATGATCGAGGAGTTTCTGTAACTCCTGTCTGCCCAATAATTCGGCAGCATGTGAATTAATCAAATGATTGATGTGCGTAGTTACGACAGTGCTGGCATCGACAACAGTGTAACCGTTGATTTGCGCCTGTTCACGCAAAGTAGCCTCGATCCATACAGCGGGCAATCCAAACGCCGGATCACTAGTCACCGTGCCAGGTAACTGCATCGTGACACGTCCCGGATTAATCGCCAGATACATACCTGAATAAGATTCCCCCTGACCGATTACCGAACCCTTTAGGGTGATGCGATAGGCATTTGGCCGCAATTCCAGGTTATCCCGGATGTGTATCACCGGTGGCAAGAAGCCGATTTCTTGTGCGAATTTTCTACGTATGCCATTTATTCTTTTTAACAAATCCCCCTGTTGCGCTTTGTCTACCAGAGGAATCAATCGATAGCCCACTTCTAGGCCTAGCGTATCTATGGGTGTCACATCATCCCAGCTCGCATCTGCTTTTTCTATGGAAGGTATTTCTGGAGCAATCGATGCGATAGTTGGAACAACTGTGTTTTTTATCTTTAAATAAGCTATCGCGCCTAAAATAGAAGCAATGAACAAGAATACAAAATTCGGCATACCAGGCACCAATCCCATGATGCCCATAATGCAAGCCGTTATCACTAACACTTGTGGTTGATTAAATAATTGACTTAAGACTTGCTCACCCAGATCTTCATCGGTGGTCACACGACTCACAACCAAGCCAGCTGCTGTTGAAATAATCAGCGCAGGAATTTGTCCAACCAAACCATCACCAATGGTCAACATCGTGTATTGCTTGGCTGCTGCACCTAATTCCAAATCATGCTGTAGCACACCGACAAGCAATCCACCGATGATGGTAATGAGCATAATCAATATGCCCGCGATGGCATCACCCCGCACAAACTTACTGGCACCATCCATCGATCCATAAAAATCAGCTTCTTGAGAAATATCAGATCGACGCTTGCGAGCCTCATCTTCGCCAATCAATCCTGCATTCAAATCGGCGTCAATAGCCATTTGCTTACCCGGCATCGCATCGAGTGTAAAGCGCGCACTGACTTCCGCGATACGTCCAGCACCTTTGGTAATCACCACAAAATTGATAATGACCAGAATAATAAATACAATTAATCCAACAGTATAATTCCCTCCAACCAGAAAATGCCCGAAAGCTTCGATCACTTTGCCGGCTGCGTCAGGCCCCGTATGCCCCTCCAGCAACACCACCCGGGTTGAAGCAATATTGAGCGATAACCTTAATAAAGTTGTGATCAAAAGTATTGTAGGGAATACTGCAAAATCAAGTGGATTCTTGGTGTATAGACTCACCATAAGCACAATAATGGATATTGCAATATTGAAGGTAAACAGAAAATCCAGTATGAATGGCGGCAATGGCAATACCATCATAGCCAGAATCATAATAATCAATATCGGACCGGCAAGGGTCTTGAGATTATTGATATCTGTTAAGGATGACAATGCGGCTGCGTTATTCATAGTATGTGTGATAAAAACCTATAATAAATATGCTCAGAAACTACACTTAAATCTTTTAAACCACTTGCTGCGCCGAATCCAATTCAGCAGGTACGGGAACATCAACCGGTGGTTTTGGCGCCGCTCCACCATATTCGTTATAACGTCTTAACTGAAAGACATAGGCCAATACTTCAGCGACCGCAGTGTAGAGTTTTTCCGGTATTTCACTTTCCAATTCCGCGTGATGATACAAAGCCCGTGCAAGTGGTGGTGCTTCGAGAATAGGTATGCGATGCGCTTCGGCTATTTCACGAATTCGTGCAGCCAGTAAATGCACGCCTTTGGCAACTACTTTAGGTGCCCTCATGCTGTTACTCTGATAACGAAGCGCCACGGCATAATGCGTCGGATTAGTCACTATCACATCCGCTTTAGGTATCTCAGACATCATGCGGCGGCGTGCAGCTTCACGTTGTAACCCACGAATACGGGCTTTAACAAAAGGATCACCTTCGCTGTCTTTATTTTCTTTTCGAATGTCTTCCTTAGTCATCCGCTGTTGTTTCGCATGTTCCCAGATTTTGTATGGCACATCGATCACGACAACAAGCATCATGGCACCAACGATCAATAGAAAACTCATCGCCAGAAATTCACCAGTTCGACTAATCCCGGAATCTATCGACACTGTCAGTAGCGCCATAACAGCTTCTTTGTTATGCCAAATGACGAGTGCTGCAACACTGCCAATCACAACCGTTTTGAGAATAGCTTTCACCAGCTCGACTAAGCTGTTCACGGAAAAAATTCGACCCAAGCCTTTAAAGGGATTAATACGATCAAATTTAGGCATAAGTGCTTTGGTGCTAAACATCCAGCCACTCAATAACATCGGAGCAAAGAATGCCACCACCAGAAGTAAAAATAGCATGGGTGCTATCGATATCAGACCTTCAAAAGCAAGCTCATACAAACGATTAAGCATAAGATCCGTTTGAAACGCCAAATCACGCTCCATTTGCATCCCTACTTTCATAATCCTCATGAGCTTATCTATCATGTCAGCGCCCATAAATAATAGCCCAGCAGCAGCTACCAGCAATACGGAAAATGTGGTAAGTTCCAGAGAACGTGCAACTTGGCCTTCCTCTCGCGCTTTCTCCAAGCGCTTCGGCGTGGCCTCTTCGGTCTTTTCTAAATCACTGTCTTCAGCCATGACAAACTCCAAAATTCTACAAATGAATTATCATTGTGAATACTCGAATTCAATATAAGGAATAAAGAAGTAATCGTCCCCTTTATTGCTGAAGCAACAGTAACAGTATTATATTTTATGAACTATCAATGGGTTAATGGATAAACACATCGATTGAGACTTTTTTCCAGAACATACCCTTGATTGCGGATTAACAATTCCTCAATTACTTTCTTTCGGCTATGCATATTACTTTATGTTTTATTCGTTACTTTCTGATAACAAGCCTGTTAATCACTTGTTTATTAGTTCTTATGGCAGCATTATTACTGCGAGGCAGTTTGCCGCAATATGACGGCAAAACAGTTCTGCCTGGCTTATCCGCTCCTGTATTTGTCGACAGAGATGCGCTAGGCAGCGTCACCATAACGGGTGAAAATAGATTGGATCTGACGATGGCTATGGGCTATATTCATGCCCAAGAACGATTCTTTGAAATGGATTTAATGCGCAGGCAGGCTGCGGGTGAACTGTCTGAATTATTTGGTACCGCCGCAATCACACATGATCGCAAAGCACGTCAATTCCGCATGCGTGCACGCGCGACCACCGTATTGAATCAACTTCCTGCTGAACAACGGCGATTACTCGATGCGTACCAGATTGGTGTTAACAAGGGCATTTCTACGCTAGCCGTACGCCCGTTCCCTTACTTACTGACACAGACTCAACCTATCGCATGGCGGAATGAAGATAGCATTCTGGTGATATATGCCATGTTCTTCACCTTAAATGAGTCAAATATTTATCGTGAATTGAAACTATCCAGCATGCGCGCAGCATTATCCGATCCGGTTTATCAGTTTCTGACAATGCATGCAGGGAATTGGGATGCGCCACTCATCGATGAGCCTTTTGTATTACCGGAACTCCCGTCAGTAGAGGATATTAATCTGCAAAATTTGGATGAGCATTTATTCAAGGATGATCATATAAGTACCGAGCAGACACCAGGCAGTAACAGTTTTGCGGTTTCCGGCACATTAACCGGTGGATCTGCCATGGTAGCCAACGATATGCATTTGACATTACGCGTACCTAATTTATGGTTCCGGTCACGTCTTATTTATCCCTCCGAAGCATCTCCAGGCCAGCTTCATGACATTACCGGCATCAGCCTACCAGGTGTGCCATCCATTATTATCGGCTCAAACCGACATATTGCGTGGAGTTTCACCAACAGTCATGGTGATTTTGCCGATTGGGTGCGGATAAATTTCGATGGAAACAATAAAACACGCTATCTTGGTTCAGCAGGTTGGAAGCCAATCAATATGATTCAAGAGATAATTTATGTCCGTAATGCTCCGGCCGAAATACTCAATATTTCTGAAACCGAATGGGGGCCAATCATGGCAAAAGATCATGATAAAACCCCATTGGCGCTTGTCTGGACGGCACTTAAGTCCGAAGCAATTAATCTTAAATTAATTGAACTGGAGCAAGTAAATACCGCCGAGCAAGCGGTAAAAATTGCTCAACTAGCCGGCATCCCGGTACAAAATTTTATTGTCGGCGATCGCAGTGGCAATATCAGTTGGACGCTTGCCGGGCGTATTCCTGCGCGATCCGGCAACTATGACCCACAGATACCTGCAGACTGGACTAACCCTAATACTGGCTGGAGTGGCTGGTTGGATTCAGAGCAATACCCATTGATTACTAATCCCGCTTCGCATCGGCTATGGTCAGCCAATTCGCGCACCGTTTCCGGCAATCAGTTAGAACTTATAGGCAATGGCGGTTACGATCTAGGCGCGAGGGCAACGCAAATTCGCGACAGTTTATTTGCGCGCGAGCAATTCACTGTTGAAGACCTACTAGCAATCCAATTGGACCATCGCGCACTATTATTATCGAAGTGGTATCAATTGCTGACAACAACACTGGATTCAGCTGACAACGCTCTGCCATGGGTTTCTGATATGGAAAAAGCATTAAAAGACTGGGACGAACATGCGTCCTCGAATTCTATTGCCTATCTGGCAGTACGCGCATATCGCTATGAGGTTATGAAGACTATCCTTGATGGGTTTGCTGCCCACGTCAGACAAAATGATGCTGCATTTAAGTTGCCTCGACTCAGTCAGGCGGAGTCGATTACATGGCAATTGATCGAACAGCAACCCCAGCATCTGCTTCCAGCAACCTATAAAAACTGGGAAGATCTACTCTATCTTTCTGCCCAAAGAATCGCAGCGCAAATGCAACAGGATGGCAGCATTACTGAACGGAATTGGGGCGAAGTGAATGCAGCACGTATCCGGCACCCACTCAGTCAGAAACTTCCCGAATGGATTGCAAGATGGCTTGATATGCCGAGAGATCCGCTACCCGGCGATCACAATATGCCGCGCGTCCAAACTCCTGATTTTGGCGCTTCACAACGTTCGGTAGTCGCCCCCGGTAAAGAAGAGCAAGGCTATCTGGATATGCCGGGTGGACAAAGCGGGCACCCGCTTTCTCCCTATTATGGCAGTGGACATGCGAATTGGGTGAACGGAAAACCTACGCCTTTTCTTCCCGGAAAGCCTGAGAAGCATATGAGATTTGTTCCAACGGATTCATAACTAAGTTGCTTCCTGATTCGGGAGACAGGCGTAATAAAATGGTAAAACGGGCATTTAGCTTTGT
>CXWL01071493.1_pt1 | contig 12079 bp, 12 predicted proteins | sample 590931 | NCBI WGS metagenome assembly CXWL01 (sample SAMEA3498368, study PRJEB10139) | groundwater metagenome | biome: water well; material: biofilm material | place: Germany | collected 2015-04-27
GCCAAGAACCCGCACAACTTCAAGTTCAAGGAACTCGAATCGGCCATGTTGCCGCGTGTGCTGGATCAGGTCGACCTGGACATGATCAACACCAACTACGCGCTGGAAGCGGGCCTGAACCCGGCGAAAGACGCGCTGATCATTGAAGGTGCCGATTCGCCTTACGTGAACTACCTGGTGGCCCGTCCGGACAACAAGGACAGCGTTGCCATCCAGAAACTGGCCAAGGCCCTGACCAGCCCGGAAGTGAAAGCCTTCATCGAGAAGAAGTACAGCGGCGCGGTACTGCCGGCGTTCTGATTCGCGAAGCAAACCCCTTCAAGGTTTCAAACGCCGACGGCTGATTTAGCGTCGGCGTTTTTTTATGTGTGTCGGTTTACCAGTGGCGAGGACGCTTTTGTGGCGAGGGGGCAAGCCCCCTCGCCACAAAGAGCCTGTTGACCCTGGAGTTGCTCAGACCGGCCCGGCCTTCAACGCCCTGCGCAACGCCATCAATAATTTCAGAATGTCCTGCGGATCCAGCCGTTGCGGCGTTTGTTCGTCTGCCATGTTCTCGTCCTTGTGAGATTTTGCCCGGGAGTCTGGCCAAAAGTGGTTCGTCCTTGGCGCTGTGTTTCGAAAAAAGATCCTTCCTACGGTGCAAGGGAAAATAGACGTCTTCCATTGCCCCGGCAAATCAGGCGCCGCTCAATCCGGCCAATACCATGCCGGCTCATCCAGCATGCGCTGGCCCACGATCCCGGTCTGGCCAAGATTTTTCTCCAGCACGATGCAGTTGCAGTCGGGGTCCTGCTGCAAGGCCGAAATCAAGCGCCGGGCATGGGACACCACCCACACCTGGCACTGCCCGGAGGCGCGGATGATCAAGCGTGCCAGCGCCGGCAGCAGGTCCGGGTGCAGGCTGGTTTCCGGCTCGTTCAGCACCATCAACGTGGGTGGGCGTGGTGTCAGCAGTGCGGCGACCAGCAGCAAATAACGGAGTGTGCCATCCGACAATTCGGCCGCCGATAACGGCCGCAATAGCCCTTCCTGATAAAACTCAATGGCAAACCGCCCGCCCTGCAACGGCGCGATGTTCAGTCGCGCGCCGGGAAAGGCATCGCTGATCGCCGCCTGCAACACCTCGGGATCGCCGATTTCCCTGATCGTCTGCAAAGCCGCCGCCAGGTCACGACCGTCGTGGTGCAACACGGGTGTGCGGGTACCGAGTTGCGGTTGGCGAACCGGCGCGTCGGCGTCACTGCGAAAGTGATCGTAGAAACGCCAGCGACGAATAAATTCACGCAGTTGCATGACTTCCGGCGTGGTGCGAAAGCTGCCGATCTGATCAAACAGGCTGTCGAAATCCGGCGTGTGTTGGGCCAGCACTTCCCACTGGCGACCGTCCCGCGCACGGACCATCGGGCCATTGCGGTCCACCAGCAGGCTGGCAGGACGGTACACGGCGCCGGCCCAGATACATTCTCGTTTGATCTCGGGGTCCAGCGAAAAGTACGTGATGTGATCCGGCTGCGGCATCGGCAGTCCCAGTGCGATCGCGTAGCTGAAGTCTTCACCGGAAAATCCCAGGCGTAAACGCATGGGCGATTGACGGACGCTGCCTTCGACCTGAACTTCACCATTACGCATGCGCCGGGTGATGGTTTCCGGGCCGGCCCAGAAGGTCGAATCCAGGCCTCCTTCACGGGCCAGGGCATTGACCACGCCGCCGTGGGCGGTTTCCGCCAGCAGGCGCAGCGCACGGTAAAGGTTGGATTTGCCGCTGCCGTTGGGGCCGGTGATTAGATTCAGCCGGCCCAGCGGGATCACCAATTTGTTGATCGAGCGGTAATTGGCTACCGCGAGAGTGTTGAGCATGTGAGTACCTGAGGCGGGATCGACCGGGGCTCATTGTCCGGTATGTGCAGGCGTCTAAGGCAAGGGTTTTGGGTGTAAAACATTGCGAATTTTTTCTTCATAAGACGGGCGTGCAAGGTCGAAATCCTGTTCTACGCTCTCTGTCGAGTTGTCCATAAAAAAGGCCAAGGAGTTTGCATGGCGGTTCCCGGATTGAAAGTAGTAATGGCCTTGAGTGTCGTCACCCTGTTAACGGCTTGCGAAGAGAAAAAACCCGTGCAGGAATACCTGCCACGGGTGTTCGTGCAGGTCGTCAAACCAGCGGATTACGCGGCCTCGGTCACCCTCACCGGCGATATCCAGGCACGGGTACAGACCGAGCTGTCTTTCCGTGTGGGTGGCAAGATTATCCAGCGTTCGGTTGATGTCGGTGATCGAGTGACAGCCAAGCAAGTGCTGGCCCGGCTCGACCCGAAGGATTTGCAGACCAATGTCGATTCGGCCCAGGCGCAAGTCGTCGCCGAGCAGGCGCGGGTGACGCAGAGTGCGGCGGCGTTCGTGCGTCAGCAAAAATTGCTGCCCAAGGGCTACACCAGCCAGAGCGAATACGATTCGGCCCAGGCCGCCTTGCACAGTAGTCAGAGTGCCTTGAGCGCTGCCCAGGCGCAGTTGGCCAACGCCAAGGATCAGTTGAGCTATACGGCGCTGATCGCCGATGCGCCGGGGATCATTACCGAGCGCCAGGCCGAAGTCGGCCAGGTGGTGCAAGCGACCATGCCGGTCTTCAGCCTGGCCCGTGACGGCGACCGGGATGCGGTGTTCAACGTCTATGAATCACTGCTGGCCGAGAAGCCGAAAGATCAAACCATCGTCCTCAGTCTGCTCGACAACCCGGCGATCAAAACCACCGGCACCGTGCGTGAAGTCACCCCCGCGGTGTCGGCGCAATCCGGAACCGTGCAGGTCAAGGTCGGCCTCGACAAACTGCCCGACGGTATGCAACTGGGCTCGGTGGTGAGTGCCACGGCCAGGGGATCGGGCAAGTCGGTCATCGAGTTGCCGTGGTCGGCGTTGACCAAAAACATCAGTGTCCCCGCTGTCTGGATTGTCGACGACAAGGGCAAGGCTCAATTGCATTCGGTCACGGTCAGCCGCTACCTGACCGGCAAGGTCATCATCAGCGACGGGTTGAAGGACGGGGACAAAGTCATCATCGCGGGCGGACAACTCTTGCACCCGGACATGGAAGTCGAGATTGCCGAAAACACTTACAAGGATCTGACGTGGGGAGCCAAGCCATGAAGCCTTTATGGGCGTTGTCCATCGGGCTGGTGCTGAGCGCCTGTTCTGAAAGCGAACCGCCGCCGGCGCCGGTACGGCCGGTGCTGTCGATCAAGGTCCAGACCTTGAACGAAGAGGATCTAGGGCGCTTCGCCGGCAGCATCCAGGCGCGTTATGAAACCGATACCGGCTTCCGTGTGGGCGGGCGAATCGCCAGCCGTAACGTCGATGTCGGCACCGAGGTGGAGAAGGGTACGCTGCTTGCCACCCTCGATCCTTCCGACCAGCAGAACCAATTGCGCTCGGCCCAGGGCGATCTGTCGAAAATCCAGGCGCAACTGATCAACGCCAAGGCCACGGCCCAGCGTCAGCAAGCCTTGTTTGACCGCGGGGTCGGTGCACAAGCGCAACTCGACGAGGCCAACACGGACCTGAAAACCACCCAGGCCTCACTCGATCAGGCCCGGGCGGCCGTCAACCAGAGCAAGGACCAACTGGGCTACACCGAGCTGCGCGCCGACCATAAAGCCGTGGTCACCCAGTGGAGTGCCGAGGCCGGGCAAGTGGTGTCGGCCGGTCAGCAAGTGGTGACCCTGGCGCAACCGGACATCAAGGAAGCGGTGATCGACCTACCCGATACGCTGGTCGATCAACTGCCCAGCGATGTGGTGTTCCTGGTCGCTGCGCAACTTGATCCAAGCATCAACTCCACCGCCATCATCCGCGAAATCGAACCCAAGGCTCAAAGCGCCACACGCACCCGTCGCGCCCGCCTGACCCTGGCCGAAACGCCGCCCGGCTTTCGCTTGGGAACGGCCATCAGCGTCACCCTGAGTTCTGCGATCAAGCCGCGCATCGAGTTGCCTGTCACCGCGTTGCAGGAGGTCGATGGCAAGCCACGCATCTGGGTGATTGATGCACAGAGTAAAACCGTCTCTCCCCGTGACATCCAGGTGATCAGCCGTACCGACAGCACCGTGGTACTGGCTGGCGGCGTGAAGAACGGCGAGCGGGTGGTCAGTGCCGGTGTCAACAGCCTCAAACCGGGGCAACAAGTGAAAATCGACGAGGACAGTCAATGAAAGGGCCTTTCAACCTCTCGGAATGGGCCCTCAAGCATCAGTCGTTCATCTGGTATCTGATGTTCGTCGCATTGTTGATGGGTGTGTTCTCGTACTTCAACCTGGGGCGCGAAGAAGACCCTTCGTTCACCATCAAAACCATGGTGATCCAGAGCAAATGGCCGGGGGCAACCCAAGAGGAAACCCTCAAGCAGATCACCGACCGGATCGAGAAAAAGCTCGAAGAGCTCGACTCCCTCGACTATGTGAAAAGCTACACGCGCCCCGGTGAGTCCACGGTGTATGTGTACCTGCGCGACACCACCAGTGCCAAGGACATCCCGGAAATCTGGTACCAGGTACGCAAGAAGATCAACGACATCAAGTACCAGTTCCCGCAAGGCATACAGGGGCCGTCGTTCAACGACGAGTTCGGTGACGTCTTCGGCTCGATCTACGCCTTCACCGCCGACGGCCTGACCCTGCGTCAGTTGCGCGACTACGTGGAACAGGCGCGCATGGAAATTCGCGGCGTACCGGGGCTGGGCAAGATCGAAATGGTCGGCCAGCAGGACGAAGTGCTGTACCTGAACTTCTCCACNNGGGAAGTTCGCTTCGGAGAAAGACCTGGCCGAGGTCAACCTCAAGCTCAACGACCGCTACTATCGTCTGGCCGACATCGCCGAAATCAGTCGCGGCTATGTCGATCCGGCCTCGCCGGAATTCCGCTACAACGGCAAACAGGCCATCGGCCTGGCGATTGCCATGCAGACGGGTGGCAACGTCCAGGCGTTCGGCAAGGCCCTGCACGCCCGTATCGACCAGTTGACCGCCGACCTGCCGGTGGGTGTCGGCATTTACAACGTGTCCGACCAGGCCGTGGTGGTGGAAGAGGCCGTCGGCGGCTTTACCAGTGCCTTGTTCGAGGCGGTGGTGATCGTGCTGCTGGTCAGCTTCGTCAGCCTTGGCGTGCGCGCCGGGCTGGTGGTGGCGTGCTCGATCCCGTTGGTGCTGGCGATGGTGTTCGTGTTCATGGAATACAGCGGCATCACCATGCAGCGGATTTCCCTCGGTGCTCTGATCATCGCCCTCGGCCTGCTGGTGGACGATGCGATGATCACTGTGGAAATGATGGTCACGCGCCTGGAAATGGGCGAGACCAAGGAGCAGGCGGCGACGTTCGCCTACACTTCCACGGCGTTCCCGATGCTCACCGGTACGCTGGTGACGGTGGCAGGCTTCGTGCCGATCGGCTTGAACGCCAGCTCCGCCGGTGAGTACACCTACACCCTGTTTGCGGTGATCGCCTGCGCGATGCTGGTGTCGTGGGTGGTGGCGGTTCTGTTTGCGCCGGTGATCGGCGTGCACATTCTCAGCACCAAGGTGAAACCCCACGAAGGCGAACCCGGGCGTATCGGCAAGGCGTTCAACGGCGGGCTGTTGTGGTGCATGCGCAATCGCTGGTGGGCCATTGGCATCACCGTGCTGTGCTTTGTACTGGCGGTGTTCAGCATGCGTTTTGTGCAGAACCAGTTCTTCCCGTCCTCGGACCGCCCGGAAATCCTGGTCGACCTGAACCTGCCGCAAAACGCCTCGCTCGACGAAACCCGCCGGGCCGTCGATCGCCTCGAGGCCACGCTCAAAGACGATCCGGACATCGTGCGCTGGAGCACCTACGTCGGTCAGGGTGCGATCCGTTTCTACCTGCCACTGGACCAACAACTGCAAAACCCGTTCTACGCGCAGTTGGTGATCGTCAGCAAAGGCCATACCCGTGAAGCCATGATGCAGAAGCTTCGCGAGCGCTTGCGCAACGACTTCGTCGGCATCGGCAGTTATGTCCAGGCACTGGAAATGGGCCCGCCGGTAGGGCGTCCGATCCAGTACCGGGTCAGCGGCAAAGACATCGACCAGGTGCGTCGACATGCCATCGACCTGGCCACGGAGCTGGACAAGAACCCGCACATTGGCGAGATCATCTACGACTGGAACGAGCCGGGCAAAGTCCTGCGCATCGACATCGCCCAGGACAAGGCGCGGCAGTTGGGGCTGTCTTCCGAGGATGTGGCCAACCTGATGAACGGCATCGTCAGNNGCGGTGGATTCCGAACGCGGTACGCCGGAAACCCTGCAGAACCTGCAAATCGTCACGCCTAGCGGCACGTCGATTCCGCTGCTGGCGTTCGCCACGGTGCGCTACGAACTGGAACAACCGCTGGTGTGGCGTCGCGATCGCCTGCCGACCATCACCATCAAGGCGGCGATTCGTGACGAGATCCAGCCGACGGACCTGGTGAAAATCCTCAAGCCGTCCATCGACGCTTTCGCAGCTAAACTGCCGGCGGGCTACAAGGTCGCCACCGGTGGTACGGTGGAGGAAAGCGGTAAGGCCCAGGGTCCGATTGCCAAGGTTGTGCCGCTGATGCTGTTCATGATGGCGACCTTCCTGATGATCCAGCTGCACAGCGTGCAGAAGCTGTTCCTGGTGGCTAGCGTTGCGCCGCTGGGGCTGATCGGCGTGGTGATCGCGCTGGTGCCGACGGGCACGCCTATGGGCTTCGTGGCGATCCTCGGGATTCTGGCGCTGATCGGTATCATCATCCGTAACTCGGTGATCCTGGTGACCCAGATCGAAGAGTACGAGCAGAAGGGCTACGCGCCGTGGGATGCGGTGGTGCAAGCCACCGAACACCGACGTCGGCCGATCCTGCTGACCGCTGCGGCGGCGAGCATGGGGATGATCCCGATTGCCCGGGAAGTGTTCTGGGGGCCGATGGCCTACGCGATGATCGGCGGGATCGTCATCGCCACCTTGCTGACGCTGCTGTTTTTGCCGGCGCTGTATGTGGCCTGGTACAAGATTCGCGAGCCGAAGAAAGAGGCTGTTTAAAAAGCGAGCGCTTCGCGCTCATCGCGAGCAGGCTCTCTCCCACAGTTGACCGCGATTAACTGTGGGGGGAGAGCCTGCTCACGATTGTTTCGGAACGGTCTGACTTACAGCCTGGGTCGAGTGCCTTAGTCTGTCCCTCCTTCAATCAGGAACGGAGGGGACAACTCATGCTTGACCTCATTCGCGGGGCGCTGCTGTTTGGCTTGTTGCTGGCCTGGTCGACATCCGCGACAAGTGCCGTGCTGGAAAACCCGCTATGGCGTATCGATATCGACCCTGCGACCCTGGCGATAAGCGCGACACCGGCTGGCCATGAAACCGTTCAGGCTTCCACCGGCGTTGCGGCGCGGCGGGTCAGTGCGCTGCAACAGGCGGCCGAGCGTCTGGAGTGGCAATGGGATGAGGGCACGTATGCCCTCAGCGCCGAATTACAGGGCGCGGATCTTTCCCTGTCGATCAAGGCGCATGCAGCCGCCGACCTGACGTTTCTCGACCAACCCGGTAGCGCCATGGGTCAAGGCCTGAGCTGGCCGATGGCCGAGGGGCATTACGTGCCGGCCGGCGATCGGCAGTGGCAAACGTTTTTGCTGGAGCAGGGCGCAGTCAATACCACCCAGGATTTGAGCCTGCCGCTCTGGGGCGTTGACCATGGCGGATTCAGCCTGCATTGGCTGATGACCAATCCCTACAACAATCGCCTGACCTTCAGCGCCGACGGCAGGACTCTGGCGCTGACGGCGCGGCATGAATTCACGTCGCTGGAGCCCTCGGCACCGCTGACGTTCACCTTGTTTCTCGGCGATGCCGACCCGCTGGCAGGGGCGAAACGCTACCGTCAATGGCTGATCGACAACGGGCGCTACGAGCCCTTGAGCGGCAAACTCGAGAAAACCCCGCAAGCTGCAAAGCTGCTGGGCGCCAGCCATGTCTATCTGTGGGGCAACGATCTGTTGGGGCGCAAGGATGTGCGCAACTGGCCGGCTCTGCTCGCGCAGTTACGCAGTCAGACACCGCTGGCGCGGGAACTGCGAGGCGGGCTGGATCACGAAACCACACAGATACTCGACAGCGGCGATACCCCATTGGATCACTACCGGCAAACTGTTTTGCTGCGCAGTCTCAACGCCGCGCTTAACACGCTGGCGCGCAAGAACTGGCAGGCGCGAGCCGTGCCGGATATGCAGCTGCTTGCCAACGCTTATGGTGAGCTGCGCACGCGTCTGGCGCGTGACTTCGCGGATGCCTTGAGCGCCACACCCGAGCGCTGGGGCAGCACCTTGTCGCTGAACACCTTCGAGCAATTGCGCAAGGCCGGTCTGTCGCGACTGTGGCTGGGTCTTGGCGAGGGCTGGGAAGGCGGCTTGTGGCACCCGGAAACGGTGCGCGCCGGTGTGGCGGCGGGGTATTTGCTGGCGCCTTACGACTCTTATGAAACGGCGTTGGCGTCCAATGAAAACCCGGACTGGACCACGGCGCATCTGGGCGACAAGGCCCATGCCGAATGCGCCATCGTGCTCAAGGACGGCACATTGAAAAGTGGCTTCCAGCAATCGGGTCACTACACCGATCCGGGATGCATGCGCTCGTTGCTCGAGGCCCGGGTCAGGGCCGTCCAGGCGCGGGCCGGGTTTAACAGCTGGTTTCTCGATGCTTATGCCACTGGCATGCTTTACGACAGCTATCGCCCGGGCGCGACGCTGACGCAGGCGCAGAATGCACAGGACAAAATTGACGCTTCGCGCTGGATCAACGAAAGCCTGCAACTGCCCAGCGGCTCCGAGGATGGCAACGCAACCACCGCCCAAGGCGTGTTCTTCACCCACGGCATGCAAACGCCAGTGATTGGTTGGGGCGATGTCGATCTGAGCAAAAANNCTGAAACTGAGCAACGTGCGGGTGCCGAATGAACTGACCCAACTGCTCTATAACGTGCCGCCGCTCTACCATTTGAGTGCCGCTACCCTGAGTGAGCGGTTGCCGCTGATGGCCCGTCAGGATGCATTCTTCCGGCCGTTGCACGAACGTCTGGCCACGCAGGCGATGACGGACTTTCGCTGGCTCAGCGCTGATCGTCTGATACAGCAAACCACGTTCGCCGACGGCACGCGGCTGCTGGCCAATTTTGCTGCACAGATGCGCGAAGTGAACGGTTTACGTCTGGCCGGCCAAAGCATTACCGCGCTGATGATGGACGGCTCGACCCTGAGTCATGAGGTTTCTACGCCGCGCTGAAAAACTCGATCATGCGGGCTTACGCCAGACACTCGCCAACCAAGGCTGCTGCTCCCGCGGCAGCCCTGCCGGCCGGTAGTAATGCTCCAGCTCGGCAAACCCCGCCTCGATCAACAATTGCTGCCAAGCCGCCAGATCGTGATACGACCCAAAACGCGGCCCATTCCAGCCTTCCTGATTCTCGCCACGGGGATTGGAACTGAACAACACCCCACCCGGTTTCAGCGTTCCCCACAACTGCTTCAACACCCGTGGTAATTCCTGACGCGGAACATGAAACAACACTGCATTGGCAAAGATCCCGTCGAAGCGTTCGGCTGGCAGATCAAGCTTCAAGAAGTCCTGCTGCCACACCTCGCAGCCGCTGTCTTCATGGGCCATCTGCGCGAATTTTTCCGAACCGTCGAGGCCGACCGCCTTGTGGCCCATGCGGGTGAAGGTTTGCAGATCCCGACCGGGGCCGCAGCCGAAGTCGAGAATGTCGAAAGGCGCTTCGCCCTGAATGTGCCGCAACAGGGCATCGATGTTCTGACTGACATCGTGATCTCGCGTCCCTTCACGGAAATCCTCAGCCACCGAGTTGTAGTGGCCCAGGGTCGTGGTGGTGATCTGTTCGAGGTCGTCGGGTGTTTGCTTCATGGTCGGCTGCGCAGGCAATTTGGATTTACCGAATATACGCCATGGCGCTGGGGGCTGCTGCGCAGCCCATCGTCGGAACGCCGCCNNCTTGTCGGCTATCGCCAGCCAGTGGCTCGAACATATAGTCCGGACTGTCGCTGCCAAATCAGCGATCAGGTTTGGTCACCTGAGAACAACGCACATAGTTGTGCCATCATTCGCGCCGCGGACATCTATGTCCTCGCAGTGCATTGTCATGGCGACTGTGTGCGGGACGCCTTCGGGCGAGCCGAGTTGTTGTTCTCGGTTGACCAAGCCTGCGCACAGTCCGCCTCCCATCGTTTGGTCACGGTGCTGGCGGTTAATTAACAACAAACCGAGTACATGCCATGTCAACTCTGAACCCGTTTCCAAATCGCTACCGCCCACTCCACACCAACCTCACCGACACCCCGGCCCTGATCATCGACACAGAGGCCAACCCACAAGACATCCTCGAAGCCGCCCTCCAGCGCATCCGGGCCTCCAGCGACCTGCTGCAAACCCTGCACTGCCAATGCTTCAAACACGGCGACCTCGAAGACATCCCGCACATCACCCACGCCCTCTACCTGCTGACACAGGACGGCTGCGACCTGCTCAAAGTTGCCCAGCAACGCATGTTGAACTGGAAAGCCCCAGCCTGACGCCAATCATCAGAGCGATAAAGTGGAATTATTCTGGCTGTTTCAATATAAAACAGCTGGAATAATGCCAGTTAACATGCCTTCCTTAAGGAAATCAGCGTCACGAGAAGGGTGTCTTTTTCAATGTCCCAATCGCAGCTCACCTTTTCCTTTAAGTGCTATTATTCTGGCAGTTATAGCGCCTTAATGAAGGAATATTGGCACATGGCCAAGAAGACAGCTCCGCTCTTGCCNNGCTGAGAGGGCGGGCATGTCCCTGACAACCTTGCGCTCCCTGGAATCAGGTGGCTCAGGGGTGACCATCGGAGCCTACCTGTCTGTCATGCAAGTTCTGGGTCTGGAAAAAGACTTGAACAAACTCGCGACAACCGATGAGGTGGGCCGTCAACTGCAGGACGCACAACTGAAATCCAGGACCACCTCCACTGCAGGCTCAAGCCAGCGAGCACGCAGAACGAGTGCAGTGAGAAAAAATGCTCCAATACCTAAGAAAGGCACTGGAGTGATTGAAAGTGCCACCACAGCAGATCTATCCGCTGACTTCCCCTTCAACACCCACTCACTTTCCAATCTGTTGACCAAGAAAAAAACCAAGTCCACGACAGGTGAGAAATGACGCAAATTGCGGTGTATGCCGATTGGGAATCCTTGAATGGGCCCAGACGTCTCGGTTTCCTGCATGCCCGAAACGCCCGCTCCACAGAAGTCTTCGAGTTTGAGTACGACAAGGCTGCGCTGGCAGATCCCGAGTTGAACTTCACACCCCTGGACCCTCGAATCGGACTCTATGAGGGTCGTCAGTTTCCGGGGCAACATCAAAGCCGGTTTGGCGTGTTCGCTGATTCAAGCCCGGATCGGTGGGGTCAATTACTGATGAAGCGACGGCTGGAGCGCGATATCCGCGACGGCTTGGCTGCCAAAGGCAGCAAGCTCCACGAGTCAGATTTCCTGTTAGGCGTACATGATCTCTATCGGGTCGGTGCAATCCGCTACAAGCTCGATGACCAAGGCAACTTTCTCGATGATCGTGATGGCGTGGCCGCTCCACCGTTCATTGAGCTGCGGGCGTTGGAACAAGCAAGCCGAGCTCTGGAAAACGATCCGGACAACACCTCACTCGATGGCCGCGAGTGGCTGAGAATGCTGATCGCACCTGGAGGCTCACTGGGTGGCGCCCGCCCCAAGGCCAGCGTTGCAGACGAGCACGGTCACTTGTGGATTGCCAAGTTCCCCAGCACCCGCGATGACTATGACATTGGCGCTTGGGAACTGGTGGTGAATGCCTTGGCCAATCATTGTGGCCTGCGAGTCGCGACCGGTATCGCCCGACGCTATGCCAGTGATCATCACTGCTTCATGGTCAAGCGCTTCGATCGCACTGAACGCGGTGGCCGTCTGCACTTTGCCTCAGGCATGACCATGACTGATCGCGTTGACGGTGACGATGCCTCCGTCGGCGCGAGCTACCTTGAGTT
>CXWL01003209.1_pt1 | contig 12076 bp, 10 predicted proteins | sample 590931 | NCBI WGS metagenome assembly CXWL01 (sample SAMEA3498368, study PRJEB10139) | groundwater metagenome | biome: water well; material: biofilm material | place: Germany | collected 2015-04-27
ACGATCCGTAGATTCATGAGGTGGTTCTACCGTTTCTTGTTCCGAAGACCCATCCGCCCATGCTTCCGGCTCCCTCTTCGGTTCCGGTTCAAGACTCGCCAGGTAACTTTGGAGCAGAATCGATGCGGCGATGCGATCCACCACACCCTTCCGCTTCTTCCGACTAACATCGGCCGCGATCAAGAGGTCTTCGGCCGACTTCGTCGTCAAGCGTTCGTCCCACAAAATAACGGGAACGGATACGCCCGCTTCTAACCGGGCCTGAAATTCACGCATCGCTTGGATCGCCGGCCCCTCGCGGCCATCCAACTGAAGGGGAAAGCCCAACAACACTTGCCTGACTTCATACGTCCCTACAAGGGAGGCGATATGCGCAATGTCCCGATCCAACGTACGCCGTGTGAGCGTCTCCAGTGGTTGAGCGGTCCAGCCCATCTCATCACTAAGGGCCACGCCGATCCGCACCGTTCCGTAATCGAGCGCGAGCACTCGTTTACCATCCTCCATCAGTCTACCGCTCCAACATCCGTTCGACCAGCCCAAAGACATTTTCCAACGCCGCATCCAGCTTGGCCGGGTCTTTCCCGCCGGCCTGCGCGATCTCAGGCCTGCCGCCGCCGGTCCCACCGACTTCCGCCGCCATCGCCTTGATGAGGTCGCCCGCTTTTAATCGAGCGATCAGATCCTTCGTGACCACAACCAGTAACGACACCTTGCCATCGTTCGCGGCGCCGAGAGCCACGACACCACTCTTCAACTTGTCCCGCAACTGATCGGCCAACGCCCGCATCCCGTTCACATCCAGGCCGTCCGTTCGCTGCACATGCACATGGATACCAGCGATCGTTTTCGCCGCAGACTCGACGGCCGAGCCACTGGCCATTTTCAATTTCAGCTCTTCCAGTTCGCGTTCTTTATCTTTCAACTGCGTGATGACCTTACGGGTTTTGGCGACCAACTCGGACTGGCCGACCTTGAGCAAGTCCGCAAGTTCCCGAATATCCGTTTCCAGTCGCTTCATATGCGCGAGCGCCCCGCTCCCGGTTTGGGCTTCGATGCGGCGCACACCAGCCGCGACACCGGTCTCTGACTCAATTCTAAACAGACCAATATCACCCGTCTGCCTGCAATGCGTGCCGCCGCAGAGTTCTTTGCTGAACGACTCGACCGTCACCACCCGCACCTGCTCGCCATATTTATCGCCGAAGAAGGCCAACGCGCCCTTGGCGACCGCATCCTGAATGCTCATCACCTCGGTGGCGACTCGTTCGTTCTTTCGCACCTCGTTGTTCACGACCAGTTCGATCTCATCGATGTCGCGAGACGTCAGCGGCCTGAAATGGGCAAAGTCGAATCGCAAGCGATTCGGTCCGACGAGCGACCCATACTGCTTCACGTGAGGACCAAGCAAGTCGCGCAACGCGGCATGGAGCAAATGAGTAGCCGTATGATTTCGCTGAGCGGCCTGTCTCGTCGTCGCATCAACGGTCATATGAAGCGATTCGCCCTCGCGAATCCGCCCCTTCGTCACGATGCCTGTATGCAGAATCACCGTCGGTACCGGCCTCGTCGTTTCCTGAATCTCCACTTGCCCATCAGAGCCCGTCAGCATGCCCCGGTCACCGACCTGTCCACCGCCTTCCGCATAAAACGGTGTCATATCCAACACAAGTTCAACCGCATCGCCTTCCGCCGCTTCTTTGACCAACCGGTCGCCCTTCAAAATCGCAAGGACGACGCTGTCGCTTTCCAGCCGGTCATAGCCGATAAACTTGGTTCCCCCCAGACGACCAGCCAGCTCCGCAACTGCAGGACGAGTGGTTTCTTGTTCAAAGCCCCCTGTTTTGCGCGCGCGAGTCCTCTGCTCCTCGATGGCCTGGTCGAACCCCGCCTCATCGAGCGTCATCTCCTGCTCGCGGCAAGCCTCCCCCATCAAGTCCATCGGAAACCCATAGGTATCGTAGAGCTTGAATACGTCGGAGCCCGTAAGAATCTTGCTCCCGGCCGAACGCGCTTTCGCAATCAACTCATTCAGAATCGGCAAGCCTTGATCGAGCGTCGCGATAAACCGCTCTTCTTCGCCTCTGGTCGCCTCAGCAATCGTCGCGGCAGCACCACGGATTTCTGAATAGACCGGACCCATCTGGCTCACGACCGCCGCGGTCAATTCGTGAAGGAAAGGCTCGACGATCCCCAGCAGCCGTCCATGGCGCGCAGCCCGTCGTAGAATCCGGCGCAACACATAGCCGCGTCCTTCATTCGAGGGCAAGACCCCATCGGCCATCAAGAACGTCATCGCGCGAAGATGGTCCGCCACCACACGCATCGATCGATCCGTTGTATCCTGCGCCCCATACTGAACCCCGGCTCTGGATGCCACGGCGTCGAGCAAGGGGGTGAACACATCGCTGTCATAGTTGCTGTACTTGCCCTGAGCGACAGCCGCCAGCCGTTCGAGCCCCATGCCTGTATCGATGCTCGGCTTGGGAAGAGGATGGAGCGTACCAGCCGCATCCCGGTTGTACTGCATGAAGACGAGATTCCAAATCTCGATGACGCGATCGCCTTCCCCATTAGGCCGATCGTCGCCCGGCACCGACGGCCCCTGGTCGAAATGGAGTTCCGAACAAGGTCCACAAGGGCCGGTATCTCCCATCTGCCAAAAGTTATCCTTCTCTCCGCACCGCACGATGCGGGAAGGCGACACACCGATTTTCTTCCAGAGCAGGTCGGCTTCGTCGTCGTCGCGGAAGACGGTGACCCACATCCGGTCCTTCTCGAGACCGACCGTCTTAGTCAGAAACTCCCATCCGAACAGGATGGCCTCTTCCTTGAAGTAATCGCCGAAAGAAAAGTTCCCCAACATTTCAAAGAACGTATGGTGGCGGCGCGTGTAGCCGACATTCTCCAGATCGTTGTGCTTGCCCCCCGCACGAAGGCACTTCTGGACGGTGACGGCTCGCTTGTAGGCACGCGTTTCCTCGCCGAGGAACACCCGCTTAAACTGATTCATACCGGCATTCGTAAAGAGCAGCGTGGGGTCGGCCTGAGGAATCAAGGCAGAACTCGGCACGGCCTGATGGCCATGCTGTTCGAAATATCGGATGAAGGCCTGTCGTAATTCGTGAGTGCTATTCTTCATGCTACCCTATGTATCCTCTCGCATCAGAGGCCCCATCACTGTCTCAATCGTCTCTTCGTCAAAGCCACGCTGGCTCAACAGTCTCGCGATTCGACCCAGCGTCTGAGTCGAGCTGGTCCGGCCAGCCGTCGTGACCACCTGCATGGCCAGATCCTGTTCACTCACCTTGCGGTAAGTGGCCCTTACGGTCGCCAGCACGATTTGTTCGGGACAACCGGTAGCCAGCAGCTCTTCTTGCAGACGTGCACGGCCCATCGGCATGCGGGCCAGTCGCCGATCGACCCACCGCACGGCGAACGCGGCATCGTCGAGATAGCGTAACGATGTCAGCCGTCGAACCGCGGCTCGTATCTGTGAAGGAGTTGCCCCCTTCGCCGCGAGTAATCGTTCGATCTGGGCCGTCGTACGATCGCTACGGGCCAATGCCCGCACCGCAAGTTGCAACCACTGATCGGGAGACGATGCTGCCGTGCTGATGCCTTGCCGCCTCACCACCCTCCGACTGGCAGCCTGTTAGGCGCCAACCTTGTGCGGTCGCCGTTCCTCACGCTTTTCATCGGTCTTTTTCTCGTCTTTAACGGGCACGACCGGCTTCTCAGACGTACGTCCCGGCAGACCGGCAATGTCACGCAACTTCCCCTCAATTTCACGCGCCAACGGCTGATTGCTCAGGAGGAAATCCCGAACCGCATCGCGTCCCTGCCCGAGCCGCTCGCCCTGATAAGAATACCAGGCCCCGGACTTCTCCACGACTTTCTTCTCGACCCCGAGATCGACCAACTCGCCGGTTTTCGAAATGCCCTGTGCAAACATGATGTCGAATTCCGCCTGTTTGAACGGAGGCGCCATCTTGTTCTTCACCACCTTCACACGCACGCGGCTGCCGGTGACTTCCTGCCCTTCCTTAATCGACTCGATGCGCCGGATATCCAGACGCACGGACGAGTAGAACTTGAGCGCGTTGCCGCCCGTGGTCGTCTCCGGATTGCCGAACATCACACCGATCTTCATCCTGATCTGATTGATAAAGATCAGGGTCGTCTGCGACTTGGAAATGGCCGCCGTCAATTTGCGAAGCGCCTGCGACATGAGCCTCGCTTGCAGCCCCATGTGCGCATCGCCCATTTCGCCTTCGATTTCGGCTCTCGGGACGAGGGCCGCAACAGAGTCCACCACAATGACATCGATCGCGCCGCTCCGGACGAGCGTTTCGGCAATTTCCAAGGCTTGTTCGCCGGTATCGGGCTGCGAGACCAAGAGATCGTCCACCTGCACACCCAGCTTCTTGGCATAACCCAAATCCAGCGCATGCTCCGCATCGATAAAGGCCGCTGTCCCGCCGGCCTTCTGCGCTTCCGCAATCACATGCAGCGTGAGCGTCGTTTTGCCCGAGGACTCGGGACCGAAAATCTCGATTACCCGGCCGCGGGGAACCCCGCCGACGCCCAGGGCAATATCGAGTCCGAGGGATCCGGTCGAAATCGCGGGAATATCCACCGGGGCATCCGCGCCCCCCAGCTTCATGATCGCCCCCTTCCCATATTGCTTCTCAATTTGGGACAGGGCGAGATCCAGCGCACGCTTCTTGTCGTCTTTTTCAGCCATGGGTACTCCTCGGGTAATAGAGAGATCGGGGGGCATTATACCCAAGTTGAGAGACGGAAACCTAGCAGAGAAACTCCAGACAATCGGCCGTAAAGACGGGGAACCTCCACCTAACTTTACGCGATTTCATTGACGGACGATGGAGATGGCGCTACAAGTGACCCTATGCCTTCGACTCTCATTCCCGATACCACCGACCATAAACCGACGGTCTTGATCGTCGACGATGAGGCCGCCCCCCGCGCAGCCCTCACACAGATACTCAAACAAGACTTCCACATTCTCACCGCGGACAATGCACGGACAGCCCTGGCAGTGCTCAACGATCACGGCGTCGACCTCGTCACGCTGGACTTAAAATTACCCGATCGTTCAGGGTCGGACCTCTTGACGGACATCAAACGCGAGCATGCCGAGATCGAAGTCATCATGGTCACAGCCTACGGCAGTCTGCAATCGGCCATGGACTGCATCCGCCATGGCGCGGCAGGCTTCCTCCTGAAACCGTTCAATGCCTCTGAGTTATTGGCTATTTCGTTACAGACCGCCCAAAAGAAACAACGGTTGGATCAACTGCGCCCGGTCCTCACCAGCTCGACCACCCTCTGGGGCCCGGAGCCAGCCTGCACCAAAGCCTGGCAGGCCCTCGTCGACGACTACACCGCCATGAACCGCACAGGGTCGCTGTCCTCATCGCATAGCGATGAGACCTCGCCCTTGGTCCCGCTGATCTCAGACCTCTTGGAAGCCAAGGACCGCCACCTGCTCAACCATGGAAGCCGCGTGAGTTTTTATTCGACGCTAGTCGCCAATCGGCTCAGCCTTCCCATTGCCGAGCAGCAGTCGCTCGCACTCGGCGCACTCGTGCATGATCTCGATTTGATCAGCGCCCCTGGCAGTCATGTGCTGAGCATCGAATCCGACCCGCAAGTCCATCGACCCGACCTGGGCGCCAGAATGGGCCGCGCGATGGGATTGTCGCCTGACGCCGTGCAGATTATCGCCCTCCATCACGAACGATGGGACGGAACGGGATACCCGTTCGGCCTGCGCGAAGAAGGCACGCCCCTGCTCGCTCGCATTGTCAGCATCGCCCAAGCCTTCGACGATCTCACCGCCGAAAAGCCAGGACGAACCTCGCTTCCTATTCATGAAGCTTTAGAACAGATCGAACAGCAAGCCGGCACCGCCTTCGATCCGACGCTCACCGAACTCTTCTGCCGGACGATGCGTGAACAGCCCCCGCAACATTGAACTCGACACCCTCAGCAATGTGCTCGCCTCACATCCTGACTTCCTCCTAGTTATATCGAGTACCTCCTACGTTACCGACCGAATGCCGCCAGGATTGATCTATCTTGGATGACTTACTGCTATGCTATGCCCCAAGCTCCACCATACTGGTCAGCCCCGGCTAACTACCTTTGGCGTTGAATGGACGATGAAGGTCTACGAACACAGCGACCCAGACTCCATGAGCCCTCGGTCGCACCCTTGGGTCGATAGTGCATCCAATCCGGCACATCGGTATTACAATTTTAGAAGCAGCCCGGAACTCATCCGGTCGTCGATTGAGGATATGCAGGAATGGAGCGCCTACCCTGCGACCGAAACCTTCTATCGGCTCCTGGAATGGCTCAATGGCCCCGAGTCGGTCTTTGAGTCCAATGACTGTGCCTTTAGCGGCGCAACAGCCAATACGAGTACTCAATTCTCCAAGCGCCTGCAGTGTTCCGGCCGCCTGATGATTCTCTACCGAGACCTGGCATTGAATCGATCGCCAGAGCAGATTCACTGGTTGACCAACGCCGCTGCTCAGGCCTTGAGACGAACCGATCCTACATTCGAATGGGGTGCCATCGGCGCCACGATCATGTCGGTCAGATTTATGACCCTGCCGGGGCCGCCGGAACGGCAGCAGGGTCAGCAACTGATGTTGTCGTTTTGGGCTTGGGGAGAACAGGAGCCTGAGGTGATGACGAACCTTGATCGCACCTTTCGCAACCTGACAGTGGCCCTTCGCGGTCTATCCGATGAAATCCGCCACTCATCGCCAGACACAGCAGCGAAGGTTTAGCCCCGCAACCGCACGTCCCACAGCTTCGTATAGACCGAACCGGTTGGTGTCAACGTACTCTGCATCAGCACAACCGACTCTATCGCCAGGGAACCCATTGAAAGCGGACGGTCCAGCACTCCGCTCTTGGCAAGCGCGACTCCAACATGCCGTTCCCCCATCTTGATTCGTGCCAGGGTCAGATGAGGACTGAACGGTCTCGTCTCGCGGAGAAAGTTTAAGCCTTCACAAGCCTGTTCGATCGCAACATGGATCTCAGCGACTCGCTTCGCTTCTGCTCCCCTCTCCCACTGCTCCGACGGCCCGACCCCTAGTACGCGCGGACTGTGCGAATAGGGAAAGACGCCGAGTCGTTCAAGCGGAACGTTCACAGCTATCTGATTTCCAATCGCCCGTTCAATCGCAACACGTAGCGGATCGATCACCTGCTCATCCATGTCGCCAAGGAACTTGAGCGTGAGATGGATCGAGGTCGGCTGCGCCCAGGAGATGCGCGTGCCTCGCTTCATCTCCTGCTCAATGCTACGCTTCACTTCCTGTTGGACAGCGGCAAGCTCGGCCCGCAGCTCGTGAGACAATTCGACAGCCAGGAAGGCACGGATCACCTCGACGCCTTACCGAGCAGCCAGCGGCGAAGGAGATCTAGCGCGGCTTGCGAGGATCGTTGTTTGATGACAGTCCGGTCTCCGTGAAACCGGAATTCCTGTACGATCGGCTGGCCGGTTCCACCATGCAACCCGATATAGACCAGCCCAACCGGCTTGGTCGCGGTCCCGCCGCCTGGCCCGGCAATACCGGTGACGCTGAGCCCCACCGACACGTTGGCCCGCTCGCGAATGCCCTTCGCCATGGAGGCGGCGACTTCCTGACTGACCGCGCCATGTTTCACGATCAGATCCGCCGGCACGCCCAGCATCTCCGTCTTTGCCCGATTGCTGTAACAGACCGCTCCACGATCCAGATAGGTAGATGAACCGGCCACTTGCGTCAGACGATGGCCGATCAATCCACCGGTGCAAGACTCCGCAATCGCCACCATAAGCCCCTGTCTGGCGAGTTCCCGCCCGACGACCTCTTCCATCGTGTCACGCCCTTCAGCGAAGAGCCAGTCGCTGAGTCGTGAGCGGACGTCGTCAGCCAGCTTCTGCATCAGATCGCGATTCTTCTCCTGAGCCGATTGGTTCCCCTTCGTCGTCAGCGAGACCAGCACACCCATCGGCGATGCGAGCAACCCCAAGTCGACCGGCGCTCCTTTGGGAATGAGGCCTTGGAGTTTGGCATCGACATCCGCCTCCGCCAGACCAAATGTATGAAATATCTGACGAACGATCGGCGTGCGCGGAGACAGGCCTGACGATTCACTGGCTGCGCGCAGCAACGGCACAACTTCCTGCCGCATCATCTCTTCCATTTCCCGCGGCACACCAGGCAACGAAATGATCAGCGCCTTCTTCCATCTCAAGCAGAATCCCGGCGCAGAGCCGACCGGATTCTTCAGCACGGTGGCACCGGACGGAATCATGGCCTGGCGCAACTGTGCTGTATTCGGTACGCGACCCCATTGTGCGAGTCGAGCCGTCAGACCTTCCAACGCCTCCTTGCGACGACCAAGCCGCCGTTCTGCCGCCTGAGCCACCGCCTCTCTCGTGCAATCGTCCACGGTGGGGCCAAGCCCGCCGGTCATGATGATCACCTGCGCGCGCTTCACGGCAGTGTGAATGGCCATGACGATATCCTGCCGCTCATCGCCGACGACCGATTTGAAACGAACGGCAATACCAAGTTGGCCGAGCTCATCGGCAAGGAACAGAGAGTTGGAGTCGGACCGGCCCCCGATCAACAGCTCGGTGCCGATCGCGATGGTTTCTGCGTCAATCGGGGGAACCATACTCACCTCAGCAGGCTACTGAAAAAATCCGCCAGCGGCAGTCCCGATACCCGTAATGCGTATCTCGTTATTCGCGCGAGACTTGCGAGAAAAGCGGGACGGGTGAGACAGACGACGGGTCGAGGTCCGAAGTTCGAGTCTCGCCCGTCCCGCCTTTCCCGCTCGTCGCGCATCGCTCGCGTCTCGCGCGGCTATCCCGCTAATGGATCTGGGAAAACTCTATATTGAAGCTCGACTCTCCTCCGTTCGCCGGAAACACCGTGATGGTTGTTCTCGCATTCGGGTCGAAGTCGGCATAGTTGAACGACGCGATGACCTTCGCCTTGAATCGCGGGCTCTCCGGCCAGGCAGTACTGCGATTGGCGAACCCATCGAAGCGGACGGTCACAGGCTTGATGGTTTTCCCTCCCTGATCGAACACCATATAGCTGTCCACCGCGAAGTTGGGGACGTTCCCGAAGATGACGGTGCTGACCAGCATGGTCTGGCCTTCCAGTACTTGCGTCACATCCGTCTCGCTCGGCTGAAGCCCCCGCAGAGCCATATGCGTCGCCATAACCGACAGCCCGCCGAGCTTCGTGATCAAAAACCCGCTGGAGTGGAGCTCGTCGGTGGCGCCGAATCGAACGTAGAACATATCAGGAGGGCTCCGCTTCTGCGCCGCCTCTTTTCCCTGATCGAGTGCCGCCTGAATCTGCTCCGTAGTGGGATGCACGTCGATGGCATAGGCCGACACATGAGGGTGGCAGCTCAGCGCCACAACGCAAAAACACAGCAACATGCTTCTCAGCCTATGGACCTGTGCGACCCGCATGGGCATGCCAGTACCAGATCACTTTTCTCCTGTCAACGAACGGCCCAAACGCGCTGCCGCCGGTTGACAATCGCAAAGATGAAGTGATAAACAACCGAACCGCTACTTAGTGTGCCTTTTCAAGAAGTTATACGGAGGAGTTTCAATGTCGACCCCTGAACAAACCCCGGCGCCCACCGCGTCCCCAGCACCCAAACGCCAGTATGTCAACTTCGCCTTCTACAAAATCGACCCGGCCTGGCGACGCCTTCCCGAGAGTGAACGGACGAAGGGCAAAGAAGAATTCCAGCGCGCAGTCGAAGAATATGCCGGCAGAGTACTCGTAGTGGCCTACTCCTCGATCGGCATCAGAGGCGATTGCGACATCATGTTGTGGCGGATCAGCTATGAGCTGGAACTCTTCCAGGATATGACCACGAAGATCCTGGCCTCTGGATTGGGACAGTACCTCACCACTCCCTATTCCTATCTCGCGATCACCAAACGTTCGGTCTACGTGGATCACCACACCCACGAGAACCAAGAGAGCAAGCGCCTCACCGTCGTGCCAGGTAAAGCCAAGTACATTTTCGTCTACCCGTTCCTCAAGACGCGCGAATGGTTCCTGCTGACGAAGGCCGCGCGACAGGGCATGATGGACGAGCACATCGAAGTCGGCCATCGCTTCCCCTCAGTGAAGCTGAACACCACCTACTCGTTCGGATTGGACGACCAGGAATGGGTGGTGGCGTTTGAAAGCGATAAGCCGGAAGACTTCCTGGACCTCGTGATGGCACTCCGCGAAACCGAAGGTTCACGCTACACGTTGCGCGATACGCCGATCTTCACCTGCATTCGCAAGACCCTCAAGGAAACGCTCGACACACTCGGCGGCTAACGCCACGTCGAAAGAGAATATCGGACACGGCCTTCGGTCTCACGATCGAAGGCCGTGTTTTTTGAGAGAGCTTCCCCACACTTAGACAAGAGGGGGGGACATCCCGACAGAATGCTCAAACAGTTCGTCCAGCAAGGCCGCAGCCGACGAACGCACCGGAGGCGTACCCTCATGGGTACGTTGAGGATGCGTTCGAGGCGAGAACGAAGCTGGCGGGCTGTTTCAGCATTCTGCGGCGGATTCACCGCTTTGACAGCAGAATCCCCCATATGATACCTCTATCGAATTAGAGGTGGACATAAGAGGAATAGCGCCTCGACAAGAGCCATGGCTGACAATAACGCACTGTACGCAATCCGCTTTCCCGACGGATCGTTGAGCTTATACATTGACGAAGACTACGCGATTGAACGCGGGGTGGACCCGGCTACCCTCACGCGCGTGGAAATCCCACGAGACATGTTCGTCAGCGGGACCATTCAAGAGATTCGCGAATACGTCGCCCTCTATCTGGAATCGCGCCATTCCGGAACCGCATAGGGGCTCCAATGACCACCACCGCTTCACCAGCTTCGCTTCTGACCGCTGACATCATCCGATCCGTCATTGATGCCATGCCGATGCAAGGCCGGATCATGCTCCGACTGATCATGCTCCAGCACTTCGACGTGACCGACGAAGAAATTCTCTACATCGTGGCAGACCGGCCGGATCCGCGCTGCGTCGCCGGGACCAAACCCACGAACAGCAACATGACGAAAGAAGCCATTAAGGCCGTGACGGATCGGCGCGACCAATACCGCCGACAGGTACGACTCAAGCGCGAGCGGACGTGGCTGCAATGCGAGTCTCTCGGAAGACTCGCGCGCCTCCGTGAAGGCCTCGCTGCCCGCGCCCGCGCCATCCTGACCGAGCGGTTCTCCGTCTCCGCCGAAACGCTCGACGCCTTGCAGGCCTCCGCCAGAACCGTGCTGCCGAGGCCGGCAATCCGCCAGCTGGAGCAACGGTGGGACGCCGATGAAATTACGGCTGAAGAGTATCAGCGGCAACGGCTGAGTATCGAATACCAAACCCAACTCCGCATGGCTGAGAAATATCACAAGCGACTCAACCTGGCGGAACGCGAGCGGCAGACCGCCATCTATGCGCCGCTGCAGGACCACGAAATCGGCCACGTGTGGGGCATCCCGGCCGGCAGTCTTGCCGCCCGCAAAGTGAAATACCTCACGCAATATCTGCAGGCGCTCCAGATGGCGTTACGAGCCAGTGCGCCTGACGCTGCCGCCACGACGTCGCCATTGGATTTGTGGAAAGAAACATTCACCGTGCTGGCCGAGCAGCCCATTGAACGTTCACTCTCGACCTACGACGGATTGGAGAAAACCGAATCCGCGCTCATCGACAAACTGACCTTGATGGTCTGGGGCAGCCTGGCCGAAGAAAGCGAAGTCAAATTCTGGACCTCGCTCGTCTTCGGAGCCAGCTCCAACGCCATGCATTCGGAAATCACCCGGAACCTGTTCGGGCTGCAGCGGCTTATCGCTATCCTCAACGACATGGACACCTCGCGTGAGGCATTGGACGAAGAATTACTCAAGCGGACGGCACCGAGGCAGAAGCTCGAAGCGGGCGCACTGGAAGGTTCTTCCGAGCCTGCCGTGAAGGAATTGAGC
>CXWL01033345.1_pt1 | contig 12076 bp, 9 predicted proteins | sample 590931 | NCBI WGS metagenome assembly CXWL01 (sample SAMEA3498368, study PRJEB10139) | groundwater metagenome | biome: water well; material: biofilm material | place: Germany | collected 2015-04-27
TTGCCAACCTGGTGCCGGTCGGCTCACGCGTGCTGGACTTGGGCTGCGGCGATGGCGCCATGCTCCAGCACCTGGCGGACACCCGCGGCTGCACCGGCTACGGTATTGAGATTGACGACGCCAATGTGCTGGCCTGCGTACGGCGCGGTGTCAACGTCATCCAGCTCAATCTGGACGAAGGGCTGTCGATGTTCGACGACGCCTCGTTTGACGTGGTGCTGCAGATTGACACTTTGCAGCACCTGCGCAATGCCGAGGTGATGCTGCGCGAGACCGTGCGGGTCGGGCGCATTGGTGTGGTCGCCTTTCCCAACTTCGCCCACTGGCCCAATCGCTTGAGCGTGTTTCGGGGCCGCATGCCGGTGACCAAGCGGCTGCCCTACCAGTGGTACGACACGCCCAACATTCGTGTCGGTACGCATGCAGACTTCCGCGTGTTGGCCGAGCGCAATGGGCTCACGATTCAGGACAGCTTTGGGCTGCAGGCCGGCCACGTGGTGCGAACCGCGCCCAACTTGATGGCGGGCACCTCGGTGTTTAAGCTGTCGCGTTGAGCCGGCGTATCAGTCCGGCGGGTTCTCGCGCGCCACATCGGCCAGAAAATCCGCGCCTGATCCGATGGCCGCTTGGCTTGCGTCGGGTGCGACGGTTTGGTAGATATCCCTGAAGGTCGCCACGATGGCGTCCAGCGGCAAGTCGTTGAAGACACCGCGCTGGCGCACGTACTCCATGTGGCGCTGGCCGCTCTTGTCAAAAGGGTGGTAGATCGAATCGTTCACGCCGTCAAACTCCAGCGGCAACAGACCAAACTTGTCGCACAGTGACCGGTTGAACGCCGGCGTGGCCTTGCGCCAGGCGCCGTCGAGCCAAATGTCGGTGTAACCATGCCAGGCAAACACGTCGGTCTTCATCATCTGGCGCAGGCGTTCGGTGGAAAGGTGGTTGCGCACATCAGCAAAGCCCAGGCGCGCCGGGATTCCCGCTGCGCGGCAGGCGGCGGCGAGCAACACCGCTTTATTGGCGCACCAGCCGTGCCCTGCTGCGATCACCGCGCTGGCGCTCATGCCTTCAGGTGAGAGGTCGACGCGATAGGGGTCATAGCGAAACCCGTCTCGCACGGCGTAGAACAGTGCGACTGCGCGTTCCCGGTCGCTTGCCCCCGCCGCGTGCGTGTGCACGAAGGCTTGTACGGCAGGGTGATCGCTGTCGATCATTGCGGTGGGTTGAAGGGTCTGGGGATCGGGTGTTTCGCTCTGCATGGTCTACATCATGGCAGCTTGTGATTGCGCTGCCAGCCGCGCCCGCGACAAAAGTCGGCGACAAAGCCCGGCGAGATGATGCAGCACAGGTTGATTGATGCTATATTTTGCCGGTCGGGGTGTTGTCAGCCCCCCGGCATCAGGCTCTTGCGAGCCTCAAGACGGTGTCCCGTCCAAGTGCTGCGTCTCTCAAGGACTATCCATGGACACCACAAAACCGTCTTCTTTTTCCGTTTCTCCCTCTTTGCTTGCCCGCGCGTTGGATGGCCTGCGCCCACCGCTGCTGGTCGACGTTCGCAAAAATCAGGCCTTCGCCGAGTCCGCCTGCACCCTACTGGGTGCCCTGCGCCGGGACCCGCTGGAGGTGGCGCAATGGGTGCGCACTTTGCCCCCTGCTGCATTGGTAGTGGTCTACTGCGTTCAGGGCCATGAGGTCGGGGTCAACACCATGCAAACTCTGCGCGATCAAGGTATCGAGGCGGTGTTCCTGGAGGGCGGCATTGAGGCTTGGCGTGAGCAAGGCTTGCCGGTGGTCGCCAAACCAGTGGGTAGTCACACGCGCTGGGTGACGCGCGCGCGTCCTCGCATCGACCGTATCGCGTGTCCCTGGTTGATTCGGGGTTTTGTCGACGCGCAAGCCCAATTCCTGTACGTGCCCACCGATCAGGTCGCTACTGTCGCGCAGCGCGAGCAGGCTACCGCCTACGACGTGGCCGACCATGTGGTGCCCACGCGGTTTACGCACGTCGGGGAGTTGTGCAGTTTTGACGCGTTTATCCAAGCCTACCGGCTGGGGGGTGACGCAGCCTTGGTGCGCTTGGCGCAGATCGTGCGCGGCGCCGACACCGACCGTCTGGACCTGACGCCGCAATCCGGTGGTCTGGTCGCCCTGTCGTTGGGCATGTCGCGCATCGAGCCTGACGACCACCGGATGCTCGAGGCCATGATGCCGCTGTACGACGCGCTGTATGCCTGGTGCCAGGATGCGGTGCGAGGCCAGGATGAGCAACACACCTGGACCGCCGCGCCGGCCAGCCAGAAAGCGCAGGCATGAGCCGCGCGGTTCCGTTCGCCCAAGCCCTTCGGTTCTGGTTGCGACTGGGCTTCATCAGCTTTGGTGGCCCGGCGGGCCAGATCGCCATCATGCACCGTGAGCTGGTGGAGCAAAAGCACTGGATCTCGGAGCGGCGTTTTCTGCATGCGCTGAACTACTGCATGCTGCTGCCTGGCCCCGAGGCCCAGCAGTTGGCCATTTACATCGGCTGGCTGCTGCATCGCACTTGGGGCGGCGTGGTCGCGGGCACGCTGTTTGTGTTGCCATCGCTGTTTATCCTGATCGCCTTGAGCTGGATCTACGTGGCGTTTGGTGACGTACCCTGGGTGGCGGGTCTGCTCTATGGCATCAAGCCCGCCGTGGCGGCGATTGTGTTGCAGGCGGTGCACCGCATTGGCTCCCGGACACTCAAGACCCCGGCCAAGGCACCCCTGCTGTGGGTGATTGCCGTGGTCAGTTTTCTGGCGATCACGGTGTTCAAGGTGCCCTTCCCCTGGCTGGTGCTGGGCGCGGCCTTGACGGGTTGGGCCGGACAGCGCTGGGGGCTCAAGCAGTTTGCCATTGCCAGCGGGCATGCCGTCGGCAAGGCGCTGGCGACTCCGGCCGGGCCCTGTGTCATTGACGACGATACGCCCACTCCCGCGCACGCCCACTTCAGTCGGGCACGCTTGGCGCGGGTGCTGGGGGTGGGCGCCCTGCTGTGGCTGGCACCCATGGCGGCGCTGATGGTCTGGCAGGGCTGGGACGGCGCGCTGACCCAAATGAGCTGGTTCTTCACCAAGGCGGCGCTGCTGACATTCGGTGGCGCTTACGCCGTGTTGCCCTACGTCTACCAGGGGGCGGTGGAGCAGTTCACCTGGCTCAGCGCGGCGCAGATGATGGATGGTCTGGCGCTGGGTGAAAGCACACCCGGGCCGCTGATCATGGTGGTGACCTTCGTGGCCTTCGTGGGTGGCTGGACCAAGCAGGTGCTCGGGCCAGACAGCCTGCTTCTGGGCGCCACGCTGGCCGCCCTGCTGGTGACTTGGTTCACCTTCCTGCCCTCCTTCTTGTTCATCCTGGCGGGTGGGCCGCTGGTGGAGTCGACCCATGGCAAGCTGCACTTCACGGCGCCGCTGACCGCCATCACGGCGGCGGTGGTGGGCGTCATCGCCAGCCTGGCGCTATTCTTTTTGACCCACATTGCCCTCAAGGCTCAGGCGGCGGGGTTGACTTTGGCCAACACCGACTTTGCCGCGTTGGCGTTGGCGGCGCTGGCTATGCTTGCGCTGCTGCGTTACAAGCAGGGGGTCATGCCGGTGCTGGCCGTCTGTGCGCTGGCGGGTCTGGTGATCCGATGGTTGGGTTGGGCTTGAGGCTTGAGGCTGAGACTCCCGCGTGCACAAACGCGTTCGCATCCGTATACTGAAAGCAGGGCGTTAGACCCGTGATTGACTTGTGGGCGCGTCGCCGTCGTGGCGCACCGGGCCTTTTCTTTCAACAGTCATCGAGAAACGAGTGTCGTATGGAACAAGCTCGGGTCAAGTACCGTTCAGTTGCACAGCGGCTGGTGCTGGCGTCCATTGGCATGTTGGCAGTGGTCCTGCTGCTGATCAGCGTCGCCATGAGCGCGATTGCGGAACGCCAGTCACGTGAACGCATTGTTGCCTCGGTCGCCGAAAAGGCACAGTCGGTGGCCAATTCCGCAGATGCCCTTGACACCACGGCGCGGGCCCTAGTGGAGCGCTCCTTCGGGCCGTTTCGCGAGACCTTTGACCCGGTGCTGGTGCTGGATGAAGTCAGTGGCAAGCTGAACAGCTTTGGCGTCGCGCTCAACGATGAGTACAGCGCCGTTGACAAGTACGGCAAAGACACCGGCGGTGTTGCCAGCGTCTTTGCCCGCAAGGGCGACGACTTCGTGAGCATCGCCACCTCCATCAAAAAGGAGAATGGCGAGCGTGCCCAGGGCACCTCGCTGGAGCGCGTCGGCGCGGCCTATGCGGCGGTGCTGGCGGGCAAGGTTCACACCGGGCGAGCGATGCTGTTTGGCAAGCCCTATATGACCTTGCACCAACCGATGAAGGATGCGGCGGGCAAGGTGGTCGGCGTGCTGTTTGTCGGGTTCGATCTGTCGGGCTTTCAGGCCTCGCTTGAAAAGCTGGTCGCCGAGGCGCGCTTCTTTGACACCGGTGGGGTCTACATCATCGAGCCGGGCGCGACGCTGGCGCAGGCGGTCTTCGTGGCGCATCCGAGCGCCAAAGGGAAGCGAGTGCTGGAGGCCTTTCCCGCGTCGGGCAACTTCCTGGAGGCACTCTCTGGTGCACCCAATGGGTTCGTATCCAAGGCCCGGGCCATGTTTGGGCCGGCCCAGGCTGATCAGTGGGCGGTCATGCGCAAAGCAAGCGCTTCTGGTTGGTGGGCGGTGGCCGAAGTGTCGGACCGCGAAGCCATGAAGTCGCACTGGGCCACCCTGTACATGCAGTGGGGCCTGTTGGCGCTGGCTACCTTGTTGCTCGGCGGTGGCCTGTACTGGCTGGTGCAACGTTACGTCAGCCAGCCCTTGCGGGAGCTGACCGGCGCCGTCAATGCGGTGTCCCAGGGTGACCTTACGCAGGTCTTTGCCACCCGCCGGCACGATGAAATAGGCGCCCTGGTGGACGAGGTGGAGGGCATGCGCCAGCGCTACCTGCGGGCCTTGTCGCAGGTGCGCCAGGCGGTCGATGGCATCGGCACCGCCAGCGCGGAAATCGCCAATGGCAACCAGGATTTGAGCAGCCGCACTGAGCAAACGGCCAGCAACCTCCAGCGCACCGCCTCGAGCATGGACCAGCTCACCGGCACCGTCAAGCAGTCGGCCGACGCGGCGCGCCAAGCCAATCAAATGGCGTCGGCGGCGGCGGAAGTGGCGGCGCGCGGTGGCGCGGTGGTCGGCCAAGTGGTCGCCACGATGGACGACATCAACCGCAGCTCCAAGAAGATCGCCGACATCATCAGCGTCATCGACGGGATCGCTTTTCAGACCAATATTCTGGCCTTGAACGCGGCGGTCGAGGCGGCGCGCGCGGGAGAGCAGGGGCGCGGTTTTGCGGTAGTCGCCAGTGAGGTGCGCAGCTTGGCCCAGCGCAGCGCCGAGGCAGCCAAGGAGATCAAGTCCTTGATTGGTGCGTCGGTGCAGAGCGTCGAATCCGGCGCACGCCTGGTCAGGGACGCGGGCACCACCATGGGCGAGATCGTCAGCTCGGTGCAGCGGGTGGGCGACATCATTGGCGAGATATCGGCGGCGTCGGGTGAGCAAGCAGACGGCATTGGCGAGGTCAACCAGTCGATTGGCCAGCTCGATCAGATGACCCAGCAAAATGCGGCGTTGGTCGAGCAATCGGCCGCCGCCGCCGAGAGCCTGCGCGACCAAGCTCAAAGACTGGCCCAGGCGGTGTCGGTCTTCAAGCTGGGTCATCAGGTGGCACCGGCGGTACCGCGGCCGGTCAAGGCGGCGTCGGCAGCGCCGCAACACCTGGCCCAACCGCCCAAGCTGCGCGTGACCGGCAAGACCCCCGGTCCGGCTGCGTCAGAGCGCGCGCGCGCGGACCGTGGCGTGTGACGTCTGCCGGTGCTTGCATTACCATTGACGGGACGCCCCTTGCATTGACCACTCTTTCTTCCTGCTTTGACCATGCCCGCTCCCTCCACGCTCTCGACCTTCGTTGCTAGCGACGGTGACAACGTCGCCGTTCAGGACTGGCCTTTGGAGCAGGGGCGCGCGCTGCGCGGGGTGGTGATCCTGGTGCACGGGCTGGGTGAACATGCGGGGCGGTATGAGCACGTGGCGCGCCACCTCAACGACTGGGGTTTCGCCGTGCGCGGCTACGATCAGTACGGTCACGGCGAGTCCGGTGGCCCACGCGGCGGCTTGCCCAGCGACAACCGCCTGCTGGATGATCTGGCCGACATTGTCGACAGCACCCGGGCCCGCATGGAAAGGGTTACGCCGCTGATTCTGTTAGGGCACAGCATGGGGGGGTTGGTCGCGGCACGATTTGTGTCGCTGGACTTGCGCCCGGTGCAGGGTTTGGTGATGTCGTCACCGGCGCTCGATCCCGGTCTCGGTTCAATGCAGAAACTGTTGCTGGCGGTGGTGCCCAGAATCGCCCCCAACCTGCGTGTTGGCAACGGCCTGGACTCCAAGCTGATTTCGCACGATCCAGCCACGGTCAAGGCCTATCAAAACGACCGACTGGTGCACGACCGGGTCTGTGGGCGCCTGGCGCGGTTCATTGCCGATGCCGGCCCAGCGACCGTCGCCCTGGCACCTCGGTGGCATGTGCCCACCCTGCTGCTGTACGCCGGCGCCGACCGCCTGGTCAATCCGGCGGGTAGCCGCGCGTTTGCGGCGCAGGCACCCAAGACATGCGTCAGTTCGCAGTGTTTCGAGTCGCTGTACCACGAGATCTTCAACGAGCTCGATGCCAGCCCGGTGTTTGCGGCCCTCCAGCGGTGGCTGGATGCCCACTTCTAAGCACGCGGATCGACCATGCGCGCGCGCCGCCTGCCACTGATTGCTGCGGGTACGGTTTTGGCTGGCGCGCTCGCCCTGGCCCAGCCAGTGGAGGCAAGCGCCGGGGCGCCGATCTTCGTGCACTACCAAGAGCGGCCACCCTACTCCGAGACGCGAGCCGATGGCGTGGTGCAGGGCCTGGTGGCAACGCCCACGGCCATCGCTTTCGAGCGCGCCGGCATTGCGTTTCGCTGGATGCTGACACCCAGCCAACGGCAACTGGCGCTGATCCAGAACGGCGTCAACGCGCATTGTGGCGTGGGCTGGTTCCGAAACCCGTCGCGCGAGGCGCTGGGGAAGTTCTCCGCGGCTTTGTATCGGGATCAAGCGCTGGCAGCCCTGGTGCGCGTGGGTGCGGGATGGCAGCCGGGTATGAGCTTCGAGGAGGCCCTGGCCTCGCCCAAGCTGCGCTTGCTGGTGAAGGACGGTTACTCGTTCGGCCTGGGCGTTGACGCCCTGATTGCCACCCGCGCGATCCGCAAGGTCGCAACCAGCGGGGAACCTTTGCAGTTGGTCAGCATGTTGCTGGCTGATCGCGCCGACTGGATGCTGGTGGCTCCGGAAGAAGCGCAGGTGATTCTCAATCAGGGCAAGGACCGCGCTCACCAGCTCAAACTGGTGCCACTGCACGACATGGAAGCGGGTCAGGAACGCCACCTCTACTGCAGCCCGGCGGTGCCGGACGCCGTGCTGAGCCGGCTCAACGCGGCCCTGCCGCCGCTGCCCAAGTCTGCTCGCGCGGCAGCCAAGACGCCCTGACCATGAGATGGGCGGCGCTTGGCCAGCCGGCCTATCAACGCGTTGGCGCGGCGTGGCGGCGTGGGCTGACTTTGCGTCGAACCATGTTGCTGGTGGTTTTCCTCGGCGTGGTGTCGCCGGCCGTGGTGATGGTGACGATCGAGCAGAGGATCAGCGAACAGTCCCAGCAGGCCATGCTGGAGCAGGGCAAGGCTGATGTGATGGCCATTGGCGTGGCCTCCATCGTCGAGCCGATGTGGGTGATCGATACCGCCTCCTTGCGCGAGGCCGCCGACAAGCTGCTGACCAACCCGCAGGTGATGGCCGTGCGAATCAGCGAGAGCCGCCCGCAGGCCCAGGTGATCGAGCGGACCCGCTCGGGCGTACCCACGGCGCTGGCCGAAGAGAGCTCGACGACGCTTGAGCACCGGTTCAAGGCGGTCATGCGCGGCGGCGAGACCTTGGGCGATTTGCACGTCTGGTTTGACGCCAACCATGGCAAGAACTTGCTGTCCCAGCGGCGCAACCAGATGTTGCTGTTGGTGGTGGTGCAAGTGTTGTTCAGCATGGCGGTGTTGCTGATGGTGCTGGCGCGCCGGGTGCTCAATCCGATCGAGCGCTTGAAGGACCAGGCGACCGCCCTGGTCCTGGACGTAGGCAGCGCGGCCACCATGTCGTGGCGTCGCCACGACGAGCTGGGACAACTGGGTCGCCACCTCGGTAAAGTGCAGAGCCAGTTGGCGGCGCTGTTTGGCGAACTCGAACAGAAGAACCAACAGTTGCAGGCGCTGGCCCTGTACGACCAATTGACCGGGCTGCCCAATCGTTCGCTGTTTCACGATCTGGTGCAGCGCGAGCTACTGCTGGCGCGTCGTCACCAGCAACGTTTTGGACTGCTGTTTATTGACCTGGACCGATTCAAGGTCGTCAACGACTCCATGGGCCATGGTGCCGGTGACACGGTGCTGGTTCAGGTCAGTCAGCGCTTGCGCTCGGTGTTGCGCGAGGTCGACGTGGTGTGCCGCCAAAGCGGCGACGAGTTCCTGGTCATGGTGCGCGATATCGACCACTGGGAGCGCCTGGGCGAGGTCGCCGAGCGGCTGTTGCGAGCCGTTGAAGCGCCGGTGCACTTGGCCGATACGCCGGGTAACGCCAGCGCACAGGTGTCCGCCAGCGTGGGCATCGCGGTGTACCCGGACGATGCCGAGGACTTCGAGACCCTGGTCAAACACGCCGACATCGCGATGTACCAGGCCAAGGCCTTGGGTCGGGCACGGTACAGCTTCTTTCACATCGAACTTAACCAGCGCCTACAGGCCAACCTGGAGTTGGAGCAGGCCTTGGCGGCGGCGATCACCAACCACGAGTTGGTGCTGCATTACCAACCCCAGGTGGACGCGCGTTCTGGGCGCCTGATCGGAGTCGAAGCGCTGGTGCGCTGGCAGCACCCGACCCGTGGCTTGTTGTATCCGGGTGCCTTTATCGGCATCGCCGAGGAGTGCGGCAAGATCGCCGACATGGGGGCCTGGACACTCGCCGCGGCCTGCGATCAGATGGCGCAGTGGGCGCACCGCGGGATCGAAGTCGGACGTATGTCCGTCAACGTCTCGGCGCTGGAGTTCCGCGGGCACCGTTTGTTGGAGAACCTTCAGTCGGTGCTGGCCAGCAGTGGCCTGGACCCGTCGCGCCTGGACATCGAGATCACCGAGAGTGTCCTGATGACCGATACCGACAGCAGTCAGCACATCATTGACCGCGTGCGCGGCCTCGGCGTGGGCATTGCGATTGATGACTTTGGCACTGGCTATTCGTCGCTGGCCTACCTCAAACGTCTGCGGCCGACCCAATTGAAGGTGGACCAGTCGTTTGTGCGCGATCTGGAGCAAGACGCCGACTCGCGCGCCATCGTCAAGGGCGTGTTGGGCTTGGCCTCCGCTTTGGGCTTGAGTGTGGTGGCCGAGGGCGTCGAGACCGCCCTGCAACGCCAGTTCCTGACCGAGACCGGCTGCCCGATTCTGCAAGGCTACCTGATTGCCCGGCCGCTCCCCGTGGCCGAGTTGGAAGCCTGGATCGCCAAGCAATCCTGATACCTTGCCAGGAGCGATCAGGGGTGGCGGCGTTGATGGCGGTACACCGCCAGCCAGACTAGCGCCCCGCCAATCACCGTGACTGGGGCGATCGAGCCGTAGTTGAGCCAGGCCCAGCCGGCGCTGGTGACCAGCACGCCCGAGGCCAGGGAACTGAGCGCCAGGGTGGCAAAAACAAAGAAGTTCAGCGCCCCCTGGGCGCGGTCCTTTTCGTCGGACGAATAGGTTTGCAGCGACAGGGTGGTGCTGCCGGTGAACAAGAAGTTCCAACCCACGCCAAGCAGGAACAGGGACAACACGAACTGGTGCAGGTCCACGCCGGACAAGGCGACCGCAATACACGCGCCGTACAGCAGCGTACCCACCGCCATGATCGCCAGCGCCCCGAATCGTTTGATCAAATGGCCGGTGAAGAAACCCGGCGCAAACATGCCAATGACATGCCATTCCAGCACAAAGGCCGCGTCCGAGAACGGCAGCCCGCACTGCTGCATGGCAATCGGCGTTGCCGCCATCAGCAGGTTCATGACGCCAAAGCTCAGAGCCCCGGCGGTGGCGGCCACAATGAAGACCGGCTGGAGCATCAGCACCGACAAGGGGCGTCCGCCGAGCGTGGTCTTGGGCGCCACGTGGGGTTCAAACTTGATCGGAAGCAGCGCCACATAGGCCAGCATTGCCACGCCGGCCAGCGCCAGGTAGGCCCCGGCAAACGGCACGGCCGTCAGACCACGGGTGTACTGCGCCAGGTTGGGGCCCAGCACGGCGCCGATCAGTCCGCCGGCCATCACCAGCGAGACCGCCTTCTCCCGCCACTCCAGGGTGGCCAGCTCGGCGGCGGCGAACCGGTACAGGTTGGCGTTGGCGTTGTAATAACCGGCCACCAGCGTGGCCGCGCACAGCAGCCAGAAGTCGCGCGTGACGGCGGCGTAGGCGCACAGGATGGCCGAGGCGAAGGCCACCGCCAGCCCCATCTGAAACGAGGCTTTGCGACCAAAATGCTGTTGAGTGCGGGCCACCAGCGGTGTCGAGAGCGCGCCGCCGACCACATAGCCCATCACCGGCAAGGTCGCCATCCAGCCGAACGGGGCCAGACTCAAGCCGACCAGTCCATTGATGGCGATGAAGGTAACGTTGTTGGTCAGGAACAGGCCCTGACAAATCGTCAGGAGCCAAAGATTGCGGTTCATGCGGAGGTCTTGCCGGGAGGATACCATGCGGCCCTTGCCAATCCGTTGAGGACCGTGCTGGTTGTGACGGGCCCGGGGGTCGGTCTGGCAAGCACGCTAAACCTGGTGTTCCTTGATCAAGATCAGTGGCCCGGGCGACCGTATCGGATACCCTCGCTCGGCAATCGGCGGTTCATTCATGGCCGGCTGGTCGCTGGCCGCGCACCGCGGCCAAGCCCTTCCCTGAGTACGGCGTGGGCTCGGTCCATTGGGCACCGGCCCCATCGCGCCGACCCGACGTCTGGACTCAACCACGGAACCAAGATGGACACCAACATGAACGACTCGCTATCAAGTGCGCCGGGCACGCCCACTGCCCGGATGGAGTTGGTCTGCCCGGCTGGCAGTCTGCCCGCGCTCAAGGCCGCCATCGATCACGGTGCGGACTGCGTCTACCTCGGCTTTCGTGATGCCACCAATGCCCGTAACTTTGCCGGCCTGAACTTTGACGAAGCCGCCATCGCCACCGGCATTCGTTATGCCCATGATCGAGGCCGCAAGGTCTTGCTGGCGCTCAACACCTACCCGCAGGCGGCCAGTCCCCAGGTCTGGCAAGGTGCGATCGACCGTGCCGCGCAAAGCGGGGTCGATGCGGTGATCCTGGCCGACCCCGGCCTGATGCACTACGCCATGACGCGTTACCCCGCCTTGCGCCTGCACCTGTCGGTGCAAGGCTCGGCCACCAACTACGAGGCGATCAACTTCTACCACCAGCATTTCGGCATTTCGCGCGCCGTGCTGCCGCGGGTGCTGTCGCTGACCCAGGTCGAGCAGGTGCTGGAGAAGACGCCGGTCGAAATCGAGGTGTTTGGCTTCGGCAGCCTGTGCGTGATGGTGGAGGGGCGCTGCGCGCTGTCCTCCTACGTCACCGGCGAGGCGCCCAACACCAACGGCGTGTGTTCGCCACCCAAGGCGGTGCGCTGGCAGGAAACGCCCCAGGGGCGTGAATCGCGCCTGAACGGCGTGCTGATCGACCGCTACGCGCCGGGCGAAAACGCTGGTTACCCGACACTGTGCAAGGGCCGCTTCGATGTGGGCGACGAGCACAACTACTACGCCATCGAAGAGCCCACCAGTCTGAACACGCTGGAGCTGCTGCCCAAGCTGATGAAGATGGGCGTGCGCGCCATCAAGATCGAAGGGCGCCAGCGCAGTCCGGCCTATGTGGCGCAGGTCACCAA